>Ga0209187_1000822_pt1 | contig 44985 bp, 53 predicted proteins | sample BantaG_FD_187430 | JGI IMG/M metagenome (GOLD analysis project Ga0209187, IMG submission 187430) | Marine algal microbial communities from Bantry Bay, Ireland - BantryBay_4 metaG (SPAdes) (version 2) | ecosystem: Host-associated > Algae > Red algae > Unclassified | place: Bantry Bay, Ireland...
ACCGATCAAATACGCGCGGTGCTTATATATACTAATATATGCTTTATCTAATCTCTAAAGCACTAATCTCTAAACGTTGTTGTTGTTGCCTTTTTCATTAAAGACAAAAGACTGATAACCAATCTAGTTTGTACAGTAGAGATCACACTATGCGAAGTAGGAAGAAAAACCCGTCGGTCGTCGAATCACTCGAAGGGCTGGTACTCGTAGCAAAGACAGTTTCAGATCCAGAACAGCGCATGACGCTGGCCAATGGCCTAGAAGCTTTGGTCACAGCATTGACCTTGACTCCAGAAGATCCGGCCCTGGCCACGCTGGCCCGGCTGGTACACGATGAAAGCACGAGAGTCAACAAGCAGTACCCCGGTGCAGACGCCAAGCGCCGGGCGCTGCTGCAGCTAGACGAAGCATCACGGATGATCGAAGCCCTGAAAGTTAACCGGGTCACGATAGAAGACCCAGAATTTAACCAACCAACTTTATTTACCGAGGATTAAAAGCCATGAAGAAATCAAAAGTAGTCGCCGTAGTAGGCGGCAAGGGTGGTGCAGGCAAGACCACAACGACAGTCAACTTTGCTGCCGCCGCTGCACGCTACGAAAAAAGCATCCTCATTCTGGACGGGGAGCGACAGGGGAACGCATCCGATCATATGGGGATAGATAATACCGATCAGTTTTTCAACGCAATGGATGCATCCATGGTTGACGGTAGCCTAACTCTAAGATTTGAAAATGAATCGATAGTTGTCTCAACAGGCACCAAGGGGATCGATATCATCGCAGGGGGCGCACGGTCAGCCGTGGTTGATGCAGTACACAAGGCAAGCAAAATCGATCTCTTATCTGCTGCTGAAATTATTCGCACCCGGTCAGCCGCTTACGATATCGCCGTGATCGATACCCCGCCAGATGGATACATTCAATCTGTGGCCATAGCCGCCGCAGATACAATCGTTGTACCAACACCGCTATCCAGCTTTGATGTGAAAGGTACGGAAGAGGTGATCGCATTATCGCTAAGCTTACGCGCCGAGCTTGGCTTACCACCTGCAGAATATGTAATCCTGCCAGTGATGGTTGATATGAGCCAAAGGGAGGCGAGGGAACAGATGGCCTACCTGAGTGAACACGAAACCCACAAGCACATGCTTGCACCGCTGCCAGTTCCGCACGCTGTTGCGGTCCGGGTCGCTCAAGGCTACGGCCAAACAATTTTCGAGTACCGAGAAACTAATGCATACGCGCGCAAGAGCGGCTCGGCACCAGCAAATGCCTATGTCGATCTCGCCCGGCTAATAGCGTTAGATGCACCAATTATGGAGGCCACCATATGACAACAACCGCAACACGAAAAAGAGCAACGCCAAACAAACCTATCATACAGCACGTGCAGAAAAAGCTACGGCCTTCTGATATCACAATTGTACCTGGCGTACAGTCCCGCTTAATTGACATTGACGAAGCATTCGAGGGTGAGTTAAACGGTCAGCCGCTCAATGTCCCAATTAGCCCCTTTGCTGTATCAAAACTAATCGAGTCCATGGAGGCGGGATTAGTTCTACCACCAATCGATGTAGTTTTCGACGGCAAAAGATACATACTAGCCCGAGGTAATACCCGCTACGCTGCCCATATCACGTTGAACAATGACAATCCGATTGATGTTAACGTTCATCAGGGGAACGTCATTACAGCAGCATGGTTGTCGATAGGCTCTAATATGGAGCACGGCAACCGACGAAACAACTACGACCTACAGCATGAGATTGCACAGATCCTTCTCAACCCAGATCTGGCTATAGAGAACGAAGAACCTTTGTCGATGCGCGAGATAGCTCGGCGCACCCGGGCAACGCATCAGACCGTAAGCAATATGATAAAGCGAATCCAAGATTTGATCTGGTGGCAGATGAAAGGTGCTATAGATGAGCCACCCGCGTATAAGCCTCAATGGTTGATCGGGATGATTCAACGACAATTGGTTCACATTCCAGCACACGTCATGCCAAAAGAACCATACCTCGAACCACAAAAGCAGCAAGCGCCAGAGCTGCCACCGATTCAAGGTGGTGGGATCAAACTAAAGATAGTTGACGAATTGCCGCCACTAAAACAGCGGCCCCCTGCCCAGCCGCAGGTGCAAGAAGATACATTGCCACCAATCAAGGCCAGAGCGCCGCAGGAGCAACCCGAATTTGCAGCCACAGAGCAAGATGAAGACGACTACGAGCTAGACCAAGCAGCCGGATCGGTCCCCGAATCGTTAGCGGGTAAGATTCAAATCTCTCAGTTGACCGTTACTTGCGTAGTTTGTCGTGGGGGGGAAGAGATGTTGATGCGATACGGTGACATGGTAAAAGATATAACTGATGAGGCACAAAACTTAGGTTGGATACAGGACGAATCAGAGTATTGGATCTGCCCAAATTGTACAAGCAAATAGGAGTTTAGAATGATTGATGATTACGTTGATATGGAGCAGGTAAGCAAAAATGCTCAAGCGCTGCATCCAATCGCCAAGGCATTAAGAGTTGCAAAGATTACGATAGCAGATCAGCCACGCGTTGAAGCGATGTACGATCAACTTGTAGCGAAGCAGGTTGAAGAAGAAGAGCTAATAACGAAAATACCATTAACATGGTACTGCATTCTTACTGCCATGGGTTTCCAAGTCGTAGAGAGATTCTTGTTTCGCTACCCAGATATGGAAGTCCCAACCATGCACCATAATCTAAGTGTCGTAAAACAGAGCAGCCCACAAGTGGACTAACCACGAGTGAGCTGCACAGTCCACATCTTGCCAGATAGGAACCACATGAAGCATATCATAAACACTTTTGTTTCTACAATGCTGCAAACTTTAATTGCCATGCTAGCCATCGTTGGCTGTCTGTTTGTAATCTACTTTTTGAATAGAGATACCATAGACGCTTTTGCCTACGCTGCCACAATACAGGCCGGGATATTTCTCAAGGTCACGGTTGGGCTATTGCTATTCTTTGCCTCAGCCGCCGCGCTTCTATCGCTCTATACTCTCAATGAGCGCGAGAAAACCAAGAGGCAAGAGGCGCGTTTACGCAGCGTGGATGGTGACTACAGATTGCAAGAGTACACCCAGCCAAACGGCGAGACGATTGTGGTAAACCCTAACCTTATCCCCCAAGGTTGGTGGCAAGTAGGCGAAGATAACCAGTTATCAATCCCTGAGATGAGGCCAGAGCATGTAGCAATATTCCAAACACGCGCGGCTGTAGATATAGCCCAAGCTATGACCCCGGGCGATCAGGTCTACAGAGAGGGAAGCAAGAATGGTTTGCCCCCCTCTATGTACCGACCAGTCAAGCCAGCGCCACCCACACTCAAACCGCCGCGCATCATCGGCGCAGAGGATGCCCCCTCTCTTCCCCCTGCAGCGCCGCGCGTGATCGTGGATCCGGTTGCGCAGATCGCTGCCCCACAACCTGCGATGCTACCCATGGGGCAGGATCATAGTGGCGAGATAGCGATTTGGGATCAGAGAATGGATCCCCATCTCCGATTCCACGGTAAAACTCAATGGACGGGCAAGACCAACGCCATGCGCCTGCTGGCTATGGGCGCGTACAACAGTGGCCAAGAGTTATGGCTACTGGATCATAGAGAGTTTAAGGATTGGAATATCTACAATGGCAAGGTGAGGATGGTCAACACCATGGATGGTGAAGCGTTTGTCTATGCGATGGATGAACTCTACAAGCTCTACAAAAGCAGAGACAAGCAGCTCGCGGCAGCCGGGGCGCGTAACATAGCCGAAGCCCCGCAGATAGGCCCGCGCGTGGTCGCTTTTATCACGGAGTTTGGGGCAGCCTGCATCGATGCCAAGATTTTAGGCTATGATGCAGACTTAGATGCTCGAGTAGAGCACATCACCCGGCAGGGTGGGGCGTGTGGCGTACATCTTGTATTCGAGGATCAGTATGTGGATGTAGATTTGTGGCCACGCGGCGCGCGTGTCAATGCAACGCCTGTATGTGGCTACGTCCCAAGGGATGCAGCCCGGCTGTGTGGCTACAACCAAGCACACGAGCTAGACAAGCACCAGTTTCACATGAATAAAATGATCTTCAAGACGTGGGACGCGACACCAGTTGAGCAGAAGTTGATTGGCCAATCGCCCCCGACACAGATAGAACTTGCTGTAGAAAATCAAACAACCGTGACCGATCCAGCGCTGGCAAGACAGGTGCTAATTGATCAAGGTTTCATAGATGTATCAAGTTGCACAGATGTATCAATAGGAGGGGATTAATGCCAGCGGAAACAACTGAGCACGATGGAAACGCAGACATGCAAGAAGAGTTAGGGAAGGTGATTGACGATCAGGCGGGATACCACCTATACAGTTGGTCACCAGAGCCAGAGGGGAGTGACGGGAAGGCAACCCAAGTGCACCTCGTTGTTCCCGCCCAGATAGATGATATAAAATTCGCTGTTGCTGTCAGGCTTAAATCTGAAAGAGCGGTCAATGAGATGATCGATGCTCTGATCGTTCACAGGGATGCAGTATGGGGAGGCAAATAAAAAGAGGGGGCGTAGCTACGCCCCCTCTTTTTATTTACTTGCTTTCACTTAGACCCTTTGAGCTTTTAAAAATTCATCAAGCGTAATCTCTTCCACACCCTCTCGTAATGCCCACCCTTCTGGACCATCCCACTTATTAACCTTGGTTACGCTCTCAGCGAGCGAACCATCCGGATTAGTCTTGACGTTGATAATGTCAGGCTTAATAATCAACTCAGGCGTTGCAATACTGTTCATGAATTCGACGAATGACTGATCTTCTGCTATCTCACCATCCTCATCTAGCGCCGGAGGCAACAATATTGTTGCGGAAAACTTTTCGATAAACTCTTCTTCTGAATACTCGGTGCCATCGAAGGTCAAGACCTGCTCGGGGTGCTCAATGCCCTGCCAGATACCCGCAGGATCTGCGTATCCAGCCAATATGTACCAGCCACCATTCATCTCTCGCTTTACGGGATCAAATTGGTGAGGGTTCTTGTCGTCGGGCGCTGGGAACTCAGTCCAGCTTGCGTGGCCAACGGCCACTTCCTTATCGTCAATTAGAAAATAATAATTCTTGTTCATTTGTTACTCCGTGGTCAGGTGCATTGAGCCGTGCATTTGTTCAAGCACGGTGCCCGCTGGGTTGTGTGTCGAGATGATTGTTGGGAACGATCCGGCGCTTGCTGTTCTAGTGAAGATATCTGCCCGCAGCGTGGCCAGTGGCCCCAACTTGTAGCATCCCTCATAACCTTGATTCGCAGCCTCGAAGGTCGCTCTCAATGAGGTCGCGTTTTGGAATTGCCACGAAACAGATCGTGTGGCCCATGAACCTTGGAACCCATTGATAAATACGCGGTCGCCCGAGAACACGAAGAACTCATCACCTGGCATATAGAACGCGCCAAGCGTGTGGCCGGTGTGTGAGACCGTGACGCTGGCCCTGCGACAATCCGAAAGATTTGTTAGGGAAATTTGATATTCGAGTAGCCTCTCTACTGTCGTTCCAGCGGGTGCGTTGATATCGTACCAGACGCGAGTCGTGGAATTCCCCTCGATGCAGCTACTGTAGTGCTCGGGTGCCTGTAGCCAAACCTCATCTTTGCCATCGCGCCCACCATGTTCTTGGGCCAATCGCCCCGTTGGGTTAGAAGGGTATGGATTTTGGGGCTTGTCATAGACTGCACCCGTTGCACCCTCGCAGAACGTAACCCCACTAATCGTCACGGTAGATGGCCCAGCCGGATTCCCGGGGTCGCCCGTATCCGGAGTCGTCACAACAGGGGGTGCGTTAGAGCAACAAGTCTTAATCGAAACAGGTGGTTTGCCCGGCACCGTGATAGTTGTCGTCGTACTCCCCGGCTCGCCGGGCGTAGGAACCTGTACTATCATTACTGCATCACCAATGCACGCCTTAATCGCATCAGCGATAACGCCACCCTCATCGACACCCGCAGCGATACACGCATCGAATATCGCTTTTACATCTGCTTCCGTTAGCAGGCCATTTTCAATCATGCAGGCCGATATATAGTCCTTGAATGGTACACCGCCAACGGTAATGCTACCAGTGATATCCACACAATCAAACTTTACATCTCCAATCGTACCACCAGCCATATTAGCCCCCAATCTTTAAGTCTGTAATTGTGACACATTCCGGCTCACAATCTGGATCGCACTCTACAGGCACCTCACACGGTATGATCGGGATCTGCCCAATCACCGCTGGCCCACACTTATCATCATTACAAAGCAAAATATATTCAGCCACAAAGCAGACCCGCCGACAGAGTTTGCCCGTCTCATCAGCCACATACTCAAAGAGTTGCAGCAACTTCGTGCCTGCTGGCAGCGCACGTAGAGCTGGATGATTCGGATTGGTCGCCGGATTGAAGTCAACCCCATAGCAACCGGGCGCACGAATAGAACCCGGTTTTATTGCCCATACCATAGCCATCAATAAATTCTCCTATCTACCTATCTCAATACCATTTAATGCAAATCGCATAATAGCCTCGCGATCACAATCAAGAATTTTACTTTCCCAGATATCCACAACCGCACTTACTTTCTGGCCAGCCAGCTCACTATCGAGCAAACGAATTTTGTCGGCCTGGTCACGCTGCATCTGTAGCTGCTGCGAGTGCCAGTAGTCGCCCATCACCCGCATGACTATCCCAAGGGAAGGAACCATGAAATCAGGAACCTGCCCACCGCGCCACAACCTGCCACCATACGCGTCAACCTGATAGATAAAGTCTATCTGCAGCGCCTTGAGCAATATGTAGACTACCCCCTCGGGTAGCGTCATCTGCGGGTATCGCTGCTTAAGCGTTAAAAATTGCTTGGCCAGCTTGTAGTTATCATCCCCACAGATACGGTATGCGATATCGTCTAGCGCTTCCGGCGTTGTATCAAGGCTCTTTACCCCACCACCTGTCCTACTGTTGGAGCTGGTCGACGAGTTGCTGCGCGTGGCGAATGGATTCTTTCGTCTCTTCTTGGCCATCGCTGCACCCCACTGGCGGATCTGGACATATCTCAAGCACCGTTATCGACCAAGTGTAATCAACCTCGCGCTCTTTGGTCGACTGATTGTACCGATACCCGGCCCGGCCCTCACTTGCATTGGTTACCCAGACGCTATACTCGCGCTCATCTATGTCAATCAACTGCACCGGGCGCTTGCTTCTGGCAGCATCTTCAATACAGCAGCGCCATACATGCTGGTCATAGTCCGGGATCAGATTGTCGCAGCGGTCGCGCAGATCGCACCGGGGGACAGGGATCTGAAAGCTCATGCTAAAGCGGTCCCGGACGTTGGGCAGATACTTGATACGAAATGCATCGACGACGGGCGTTTTGGTTGGGTCGTCGGTCGTCAGCTCAATCCGAAAATAGATCCGCTTACTGGCCGGGCCATCGCGACATGGCCAGAAAAGCTCTTGATCATTCTCTGTAGCCTCGCCCAGCAATTCCCACCCATCAAGGGTGTCCGTATCAGCGCAGCCGTCACATGGCGCATACGGCTCATCTGTTCGCCAGTAGACCCGGACCCGTTGGCCATCCGATATACAGCGCCCAGCAATGAAGACGCTATGAAAGTACTTATCTACCTCATAAAGCTGACCAGTAAAGCGCCCTGTATCCAGATATCCACTGTCAGCGTAGCGCGCTTGCGACAGGCCCAGCGGGTTGTCTCCGGCAGCGGGGATGGTCAGAGAGTAGACCCCCTCATCCGTGCAGACAAAGAGCCGCTTCGTGGTAGATGAATAGTGCAGCCCACATGCCGCCTCACCCGCGGGTAAGCAGGCCACGAAATGCCAGCCACCGTTGGAGAAAGCCCACACACTCGCCGAGCCGTCGGGATCAGCTGGCTGCAGAAGCGAGTAGATCTGTGTACCAATGCCGAGCGTTGCATGATGACGTCCCCGTTTGTGGCACGGCAGCGGTTCGCCCTGGTTAATCCCGATTTGGGTAAAGATACCCTGATCTGTAATCCGATACAGACCATCTCCAACCGGGGCGTACACCTGGCCGAAGTGCTCGATCATCCCTTGGCCATTCAGCTCATCAGCGATTGGCCAATCGCGTATATAGAGCGGCAGGTCACCGGGTAAGAGCTGATAGAGACCACCAGCTGTAGCGATGTAGAGACGTTGGTCCCCCAGCTGCTGCCCAATGATATTGGCAACACCCGTTATACAGTCGCAGGTATTACATGGACCGATACGCACACAGTACCAGTTCCATTGCCCTTCCAGCTCCTGCGGGGGATCGTCGTCAAGTATGTCTATGACCTGGCCATTATCTGGTGTCACATTTGGATCGTCACAGCTTATGCGGCCACCGTTGGTATAGTACACCCGGTCGCAGCAGTAGCCGATCAGAAATCCACCGGATACATCGAAGCCCTCAGCGCACGTCAGGCTTATGCCAGTCTCGCCGTATGTGTCCGCGTCGGTGTCGAACCAGACAGCCGGATCTTCTACCCCGTTGCCTATGAAGATGTACCCATCAAATAGAGCGATACCCGTAGCGGTCACACCCTCGCCGTAGGTGGCCACAACCTCAAAGGTGCAGCTATCCTCATCCCACTTGCTCAGCGTGTTACCGCAGGCCATATAGGTACAGCCACACTCTTCTAAAAAGTGACAGCAGTCACCATCTTTGCCCTCGCCCACTTTGTCCTGGCGTAACGGCAACATAAACTCAGAACTAAAGCGCGTCTCTACCGTTGAGTAGCGAAAGCCATCGGAGTCAGGATCCAGTTGGCCAACGCCAGCTTGCCAGTTGTCTTGTACGAAATAGGCCCACTGATCAAAGTCAGTGTACTCACCACCACCGCTACCTATTTGAGCAGAGAACGGATTGACTAGGCTGCGCGGCGCAAACGATTCATCGACAGCAAACGGCTTGCCGTTGAGCCAAATGTCGGCCACTATGTTTTGATCGTCCACCGCCATAATAATCTTTCCCGTAGTAGGCTCTATTTGAGCTATCGTCAAAGCGCTTGACGTTGCGCTTGATCGTGCGTGGTCTGTACATCCGCTTCATCCCATCGTCGACCAGTTCTTTATAGAGCTGCATCAGCTCAAAGGCTGTTGATCTATCTTGGCGTGAAGTACATGAACCCATCTGTGACTGGTAGGCGTGCATCAGCGCCGTATTGAAAAGCAGTTCAAAATCTGCCTGCTTCCGGGCCGATACGCCCAGCTCAATAGGGACGCCGATATCATAGCGATCTTCACCCGCCACAGAATTGCAGTCAGGGGAGAGATTAGATAGGACCGTATGCACCCCACAAGGGATACCCAGCCCCAGATCGACACCCTCTTGCGCATCGATGCCCGGTCGCCCAGCGCCCAGCGCCGCATCGATGCCAGCCTCAGCATCGATCCAAGCAACACTTTGCTGCACGTCAATTCTGCCCGGTCCATCGAAGCGAACTTGGGCGTAGCACTGGTATTGCATCCAGTGATCGCAAACCCAGATATACCCAGCGGGTGGCAGGTTGTCTATTGTCCCCTCAATCCAAAGGGTATCGTCCCCATCTTCATATGCTTTTGCTAGTTGAATCTCATTCTTAAGAAATGGGGGAGGCTCCACAAAATATTCAAGACGCAGCCAGCCATCAGACTTGCCCTCAGTGTAGAGCTTCCCGCAGTGCACATCCCAGCAAGAGAGCTTATGCCAGCAGGTATGCCCGCTGCAGCCGTCATATCTGACATAGGGTTGTATGTCATCCACACCGCAGCAGAACAGATCGTACTCACACTGACCACAGACCATTTTGCAGAGATCGATGCAGAAGCAAGTCTTAGAGTAGCAACCCCACGACGTTACCGCGCGCGCCAGCGCCGTGATAGCTTGGCCACGGTCCAGCCGTGACCCGACTATCGCGCAGAGATCATCGATCAATTCTGTACGGCGCTTTAACACAGGATTATTACTCATTAGATGTTGAAAGGGATAGCCTTGATCTCCCCATCCACCACGCGCAGCGTGAAGTTGATCAAGGTTGTTTGTGTTACACCATTGAGGGAGACCGAAGAGAACCAAGTGGGGTTAGTTTTTCGAAGGTTATCGATCATCTCGTAACCCTTGGCCACCATCGAAGCCCGCTCTTTTGGAGATTGTTCGTTCATTATGTTGCTCCCATGGCCCATGGGCCATCGTACTCATCAGGCATACAGCCTCTCAGGGTTGCTTTGATCGTGCTGCTTGATATCGTCACCATGGCGGGGACTTCCGAGCTTACATCTTCCCAGAATAGATAGTTGTAGTAGCACGCCCCGGCGCGTATAGGGATCTCACGCTGCACATATATTTCCGCATAATAGAGACCATCGACCGACCATGAATTTGTATATTGACGCAAGAATCCAGGGTTCGTTTGCCCCTGGCCATTGCCAGTAAAGAGACCGAAGAGCGCGTCTTCACTCCACGGCTCTTCTGGATTCTCTAGATCCAGCGGGTGTACAATGACAACCGTAGATTCTACATTCCATAAAGCGTCGCAGGGGATACATAACCCCTCACCATGCCCACCCAATTGCGGGGTATCAGCGTTCACTTGGCTAACAGAGATAGGCGTCATAGTGTTACGCGGCACCAACTGCGTAAACTCTTCATCTGGCGCGGTACGCTTCCAAATAAAAGAAGTAGGAAGATTGAGCACGCCGCATTTAAGCTCAGGCTTACACGAAAGATCGGGGCGATTGATCATCTCAATTTTATTGAGCGGCAACCAATCTTCTTCTGTCCCTTCGCAGGCCCGTACCCACAGAACCTTACAGCCATCCGCATCAGTCTGCAGGAAATAGCTCCCTACCGGGTACTGAGAGATTGGCAACTCGGGTAGTTCGTCACATGCGCTCATGCCATCACCTTATCCTTAATCCGTACATCACCAAGAACCAGACAATCAGGATCGCTCTCGCCCTCTTCTGCCATCATCTCGTTAGGGTTGCCCTCACCTTTGAGCACGCACGCAGCCTTTACGTTGGTCCAATCTTTAATGCCTGCGCATACGTCGCTCATCTTGATATAGTCAGCCGCCACGCAGCCACCCACACCCATGACCAAGACCCGGCTACCGACAGGCAGGCCATTGAGATAGTCGATAGTATTCTGGTCACACTCATCAGAGTATGGCAGTACGCCCATCACGTCCGGGACAATGATATTAGGCGAGACCAATAGCCAATCTTCTGCTGCGCAATCGTCGGCTACTTTCATCCAGACATGGACGCTCATCGTCCCGCATTTACAGCTACGACTTGTCCCACAGCCACAGCCGTTGGCCATTGGCGAAGCGTTCGCCCCGCTAACGGTCTGTAGATAGACGCTGCCTAACTGCTTACAGTTGAATTCAGCGCTACCCGTTGGCGGCAAGGTGCCGCAGAACAGATTAGATCCGCCCAGCTTTACCCAATCGTCACATGCCCCAGCACTGCCACATGGACCGCCCCCCGTTCGTTTCTTCTTGACCCATAGGCAGGTGTTTGTTACCGCTCGCTTGCAGTTTTGGATCTCTGTTTCTTGCGATGCGTAAATGGTGCCCGGTGCAGCGCTAAGCAAGGGTTCCATATGGAAATCTTTTTCGGGCGTAAGGTGGCCCCCGATATATTGCGGGGTGTTCTTCTTATCGATCCCGTTAGTTATCACTTCGTACTCAGTTGGTAAATACATTATCAACTCCTAATCATCATCATTCAAGAGCGCCGCTTCCATCCGATCCACTTCCAATTCCATGTATTCGGCTAATTTATTTATCAGCCGCGAGACCCTGCGCGCCATTTGCACAAGCTCAGAGATTACCCAAGCTAATCCAGCATAGCCAAAGACTTGCAGCAAGAAGATGTATATCGGGCTAGGGTTTGCAGCCGTGCTAACGCCAACCGCCGCCAGCGAAACATAGATTACGAAACAAAGCAGACAGGCCACCGCCCCACCAAGGACGGGGACAGGCTCTACTGCGCGCCGAGTCGACGCAAAGATATCACCTGTCACAACCGCGCTTGTCACCCAGACGATAGCCCATATGAGCAACCATTCGTAACTAAGCACGATGGCGCTCCATTATCTTACATGCCTCAGCGTACCAGCCCGCCGCCGACTCAGATCCCAAGCCTTTGATATCTAGCGCATCGATGCCGTCAACACCAAGATCCACAAGCTCATAGATAAATACAATATTAAGCTTCTTTAATTCGTGCATCATTTTTGGACCCATGCCGTTGAAGAGGCGATGGTGGATCAAGAGCTTGTTGCCACCCTCATGGCCGGGCGCTTCTTCTTCCGCTTCTTCACCCTTCGCCGCCTCATTCTCAATCTCTATTAAGAGGTCCGCTTCTTCTGCGGTAATCACGCCATCGTCAACCATTTCATCAAGTCCTGTTTCGAAGTCTGTTAACTCCATCTATAACCGTCCTATCACTATGTCGCGCAATGTCCAATCAATTGAAGCGTGGGATCTTAGGCCACCAATGTACCGGGCGTAAGAGCTTTGCTGTGCCGCCGCTACCTGCCAGCGACTTTGCACCTGCACCTCGACCAGCGCCGCAAGAGGTACGTTATATCGGTTATACATCGACGTACCCATTGGCTGTATGTCGTACTGCACAGGCGGCACGATCAGCGGGTTGTTATCGTTGCGCTCATCTTTGTACCAGTAATCTTCATAGGTCCGAGTTATGACCGCAGTTCCATTGACTAGCACGCGGAACTCATTCCATAGGTAGACCCGGTTGCGCCGATTGAAGATAAGATGGTCACCCCAATCTAACGTAACCTTGAAGTCAACCGCTTTTCCCGTCTCGTTGGTGCGCTGCGAGATGGTGCGCCACGGTACAACAATGGCGCGCGGCACATTACCAGTAGCAACAGGAGTCCACCCGCCCCACCATGATGTACGTGGTGAGACGTATGGGCTACGAATGTTCGTGCAGATCTCTTGCGCAGGGTGCTCGACTGTTTGTTCTTTAAGCTCTGCAACGCACGCTTCAAGCTCTTCTATTCGGCACTTCAACGACTTTTCGTTTTGTTCCATTATGGTTGCGGTTCTGAATCCGGTGGACATTCACCACAGGCGCATTCGGCAAGCTCTGTGAGAACATCAATCAGCTCACACAGCTTTTCAATTGCTTGGATAAGCAAACACTTCAACGGCATCATTTTTCACCTCGCTTCTTGGTTTTGCGAAGTAACTGGTCTAATTCTGTAGCGTACTTTAATGCAGCATCCACAGACTCAAACCCAAAAGATACAACATCCTCTTCACTCAGAGAGTTAATGTATTTAACCCACATATCAGCACCCCTCTATAGAAATAATTTCGGCTCTCATGCCGTTCAAAAATTCATCGTATGTGCCATCCGTACCGGAACCCTCGAAGGCGAAAGATGACAACGTGACGCCTGCGATTAGATCGCCACAGGTTAAAGCAATGTCAACCCACCGATCTATAAAACCGACATCATCGCCTGCCAAGGTAGGCTTGCCAACGCCAACCGTTGTACCCGGTAAGCTTCCACCCAGCGGGCTTGTGTTCGTTGGTGACGTAGCTGTGAACGTGCCAGCCGATGTGCTCAGCACAAATCCTGTATGCCTATTGCCAATGAGCTGGTGCAGCATATGGAAACGCACAACTACTGGCGTCTCAGCCGTATGCGAATCACAGCAGCCTGCGATATCGGCTTCACTCGCGCTAACGACGGTCGACCAATCCATGATCGTTTCATGTTGCGGAGTAGGATAGGTAAGCGCTTGGCCAGCCAGCGGGCCAGTAACCCAAGATGCATCGCCACCATCAGGACCCGCTAACGTGGGCGAAGGTGGACAGTCCACAGAACAATCGCCACAGGCGCACTCTAGCATCTCTGTTAAAACATCAATCAGCTCACACAGCTTTCCGATTGCATTAATAAGCAAGCACTTCAATGGGATCATTAGCTACCTCGCTTACTCGCGACGTTTGCCTTTGCGATCTCTTCCGCTTCTGCGAACGCGCGCGATCTTGTGGCACCCTTGACGATATTACCTTTCACTGTAATGGCACCCGCCATAAGGCTTCCACTCCCAGCAGTCACCTGCACCTCGCCCGGTTCCCCTGCGATAACCTCGCCCGGTTCCCCCGGTGGACAGTCCGCACAGAGGCATTCAATTAAATCCGTTGCGAGTTCCAGCAGCTCACAAGCTTTCGAGACAAGTACTTCCATCAGGCATTTAATACTCAAGTCTTCCAATGTTGTTTCCATATTCTTATCCTTCGCTCTCTTCTGTAGAGCAAACATCCAAACCGTCTAAATCGACACAATCGCCACACATGCAAGCAATAAGCTCGTTTATCGCTTCCAATAATTCGCCCGAGTTGTCCGGGCAGGGACAGAAATCAACGCCAGCTACAAGCACAGCGCCAGTAGCGGGGTTTGTATAAAGACATTCCCCATCAGCATCTCGTGTCACCTTGATGAAAATCTGTTCGCCCGTCACCTTGTCACAGACAACCTCTAGATCCGCACCACCACCGCCACCGATAGCGGTTATATCTACGGGGTTGCCACACGCATCGACCAGGCAGACAGCCATTGCCGTACCTTTAAAACAGCCGTCCTCATCTTTCAGAATCTTAAGAGCAGTACTTAGGCCCATACCCATAATCTACTCCTTATTTCTTCTTGGCCGTACTCGCCTTTTTCGCTGCCGTTTTCGCCATAGCCAAGCGCTCTTCTGCCGTGCAATCTTCTGCAGGGGTTGGACCCGGTGGACGTGGTTCTAATGGATCACCCACAGGCACACCCGGCTCGCAGTATTCCACTTCCTTAACTTCCGGCACACAGCATTGTTTACAGCCGTCACCGTAACAACTTGGGCAGCAGACGATCTTTGCATGGTGGCAAGCACAAGCGAGGAAGAAGCTCTTCATAGCCGTAATCTGGAACGGGTAGCAGATTGATGTACCCGTTGCGACGCGCTCTTCTTCCCAATCCCAGCCGTTAATCAGACCCATCTTGGATGTATCTAAGATGTACATCTCGTTGTTGCGTAGCCCACGATGCATAGTGAAATCGAGCGTCCCAAAGTCAGACATAAAGCTATCGACCTTGACACCCCATTGATTGCTCGTTGCTTCCCGGTTACAGTTGAGACATTCAGCCCACTGGCTCATCATCATCTTGAGACGAGGCGACATAATGAAGAGATAGTTATTCTCATTAAAATCACCGCCGCACTCGTAGATGTTGTGCATGATCTCGGCAAGGGTAAAGTAGTCCATCGCCCCACCCGAGATCGTGTACTGCGGAATGTTGAATGAATCGATACCGCCGAACGAAGCGCCTGCACCACTGCCGCCGCCCGGATGACGGATACCGCGGAAGATGGCATTCTCTAGCATGGTAGGCAAAAGGCCATCGACCATGCGGCCCCCGATCGTTCCACCCATCAGGCGGGATCGATGCTCTTCCGTTTGGTTCGCTATGCCGTAATGCTTCATAAACTGGTGTTTCTTCGTTTCTGAATACCCTTCCGACATAATCTGGAAATAGTTGTGGTTAACGCTATTGGCCACAAGCGGGGCGTTATCCTGTTCTGGACATTCCGGAGCTACGTTAAACTCACGCCGTAGACAGGTACCATCAAGAATATCAAGCACGGCTGTACCATGCCAGCCGCGCACAACATCAATGGTCCCGGCGTCACAGTCGCGCCCTTTGATAAAGATGTACTCACGACCACCCGCCGCATCATCAGCAGCCGTAGTAGTCTGCCCCGGTGGGCAGTAATCCGAAGGTGGGGGATCCACCGACCATACAGAGTAAAGGGTGAAATATTGCGGGTGCTCGACCGCTATCGTTTCGACCGGATACGTAGCGTTACCAAAGCAATCCACCCCCGTCGAAGGCGGTACTGGCCAATCACCAACAGCGTTATCAGTAGAGGGACTTTCATAAGTCTCCATCCACTCGATCTTACAGCTTTCAGCCGTACCGCTAATTTGGATCTTGTTCTCGCCACCATCGAGCATTTTTGCCAGCATGATCCGCTGGGCGTTGTTGCACAAGAAGACGCGGTCACCTATATAACGGGGGACGAGATCCGCGTTTATGTCTCTATGTGCAGATAATTGATTGTCTGCCATATTGTTTCCTTACATTCGACGCCAGGCTCCAAAGTCAAGGGTCACCCCACTTGCTCGCGCCTGGTCTTTTATCACTTCTAATTGGGCTGTCTCGCCAGTGCCTTTCAACACAGCTTGAGCAGCTTGGTTGTACTGCTGCTGCAGGGTGTTCGATGGCGTGCTTGGCACGCCTACCCCTACATCAATACTGCTAGCCTCTTGATTGCCACGTTTGAAGCTTGCGATCTCTGCTTGCAGCGCCGCTATCGTTTCGTCTTTCTCTTGAGATGTTTGCGCCACATGGCCAAGGACAGCTTGGGTTGCATCGAAGTAGCTAGTAGTTGGAATCTGATCCGCAGGCAAGCCGCTCAGCGCACTCATTTCATTGAGTATTTTTTGCTGTTCCGCTTGCGCCTGCATCGCTTCGATCTGCTGTTGAAGCTGTTGATTCTGTAGCTCATACTCGCTCTTCATTGCTTCCGCGCGTTCAACGTCAGTCATGCCAGCCATTTGCAGCCGTAGATATTCTTGGCGCATGTTCTCGGCCTGCTGTAGCTGCTGCTGGTATTGCTGCTCTTGCTGCTGGCGCGCCGTTGCTTCTTGCTGCTGGCTCTTCTTTAGCTCTTGAATCTGGCGATCCATAGAGCTTTGGAGCTCGCGAACTTGCGGCAATTGTGTTACATCAAACCCATCAGGCAGTTGTGGTATTGCTGCCCCACCCTCAGCCTGTCTTGCTGTCACTCCCGGACTACCCTGACCAGCCCCTGCAGCTCCTTGCCCATCGGCTATCGTGCTGGTTGGCACAACTCCTGTCGGCTCGGCTACCGCTGGCGCTCCGTTTTGAGCTTCCATTCGTAACTCCTTATTTTTTGGAAATAAAAAAGCGGGGCGACCGTTGGCCCCCGCTTTCGCAGTGTCCATCAGTCGCCCCGCTTCCGAGACAATATTTAATTATTAATCTAGAGCTTACGCCCTAGTTGATACCGTTGCTTTTGCACGCCTCTTTATCAACGTGCTTTCCCCATGGGGGATCTTAAGTAGATCTTCCAGCGCCGCCACTTGTTGCGCAGCGACTTGGTACTTTATTTTGGCTATTTCGTACTGCACTCGTGCTGGCGTCCAATCAGTTGGATTGGATTTTTTGACCGTTGAACTTGGCTTGTAGTCTGTCATCTAAATATTTTTTCCATAGCATGACTTGGCTTTGTCTAACTTGGTCTATACTCGCTGCATTGAACTTGGCGAGGCAGGCACCTGCATAAATATCCCGCTCTTCTTTGTCGTCAAAAATCGCATCGAGATAACCACGTAATACGTTCAGTTGATCAACAGTAATCAACGGATCTTCTGGCTCTGCTTTCTTCTCTTTCACTATATCACGATTCGGACCGAAGACGCGTAACACTGCGCCAAAACGCCAAGGCGAATCAGTTGCCGACTCACCCGCCTTAAGCGGCCTACGATAACGTGTTGCTTTGAACTTAGTACATTCGATCACACGATTCTGCTTTGTCGCCGCAGAGAGCTTGACCGGGATATCTACATCATCAGCCAGCTCTTCTATCCTGCCCTTTATAAATGGTGGCAGTCGATTGAAGTTTTCATGGTAGACATTTATCAACCGCAGATCTAGCTTTGAATTAAAGAGAGAGACATAGCGCCCCCCATCGTTGGCACCAACCGCGAACCTATCCACATAGATTATTGCATCCATGTTCATCAGGATCGATTCGGTCATCGCCCCAACTTCTTGTATGTCGTAATTCTTCATTACCTGTTATTCCTAAATATCGGCCATGGGGTATCAACCCATAGGCTGCTTCGACCGAAGCGCGGCACATCGCGCGCAACGCTGGCCAATGATGCGAAGTAAGGTGACGACTGCGCGGCCACAGACCCGCCACGGCCACCCCCGCCACCACTAAAAGATCTTTGGGTGAAAGAATTCCCGCCCCCGGATCGTCTATTAGATTCTAGCCACCACCTCTGATCGTCACTTAACCCCAATGATGTTTGATAAAATGCCGCAAATTCTGGATTGTCGTTTAAGAACTTCGCTTTTTCGGCAGAAGTACCAAGCGCCTTGTACCTGTCCCAGAATGGTTGCATCCGCTGGTTTATATCCCCAGCCCCTTCTGTCGTGACCGTACCAGGCGTAACGGTCCCGCTGGCTTTACTCTGTACAGCTTGCACAGTTTGATCAGCTGCCGGTGGATCACCTGCGGCAATTTTGCCAGGCGTTTGGCCACCTAAATTTGTACTAGGTACAGCCTCATCTGGTGCATACTGCACAAGATCAGAGACAGATCCAGCCGTTGCGCTACTAATCGGTTGTCGACCATAGCGCAAAAGCTCAACCGCTTCGGGCGTGCCCATCTCCGGGGCAACTAGTTCTGTTTCTTCATAGACCCTTGCCCCGTACCAATCCCAATAACTATTTAATCGACCTTGTGCATCTGCCCCGTTGGCTTCTCGCCAAGCCGCTTTTCTTGGATCTCCCTGTCCGCCCGGTCTCGCTGCCGCAGCATCGACAATGGTTTTACCAAAGGCAGCCAGCCTTTGAGCATCTCTACTTGTGTACTGCGCGGAGCGGTAGTCCCAGAAGTCACCCAGACGAGCGTACGCGCTCGGGTTGGCGTTTCGCCAGGCGTCTCGCTGCGCTTTTGTATAGCCTTTGTTTGTGCTTGGGTACTCTTTTGCAAGGTCGATAATGTCTTCGCCATATTGTGCCTTTGCTTGTGCCTCAAATTGTGCGGTCCAATCTCTGTTCCAATCAAACAGCTCGTAGACTTCATCTTTTGTAGACTGGTTGTATTTATTGTTCCACGCCTTAAGCCCCTCACCAGATTGATCACCCTGCGGGTAGGAAGCCAAGAGATCAAAGATATCAGATCCAAAGGTCTGTAATGCGTACTCATAATCATCTGGCGTATAGGCAAAGAGATTAATACTCGCCATTTCAGGGTTAGCGTCCCGGTACGCTTTACGTTCTGGACTTAGGCCATCAGCGCTGCTTTTGGGCAGCTTGCGATACGCTTCGAACTTGGCCACAGCATCAGCCCCAAAGCGCGCCCGGATATCTACGAAACGTTGCCCTTCCACCTGATCCCGGTATGCCTGGTCTAACTCCAATGAGTTGTAGTAATTCTCTTGGATAGCCGTTGCAAACCGATTCTTGTAGTCTCGCAAAAGCTCTGCCGCATACTCACCTTGCAGCAGCTCAGTAAGTAAAAGATCATCCGGGCTAGGTGTAGGCCCGTCATCTTCTGAAACAATGCGCCCCCCAATACGCTCTACGTAATTTAGCTTAGATTTGAAGAAGGCGTCATTCGCACTATAGTAGGTCGATAGCGCCTCATCGCTAGCACCCTCGCCCGGATAGGTTGGCGCTTTGCCCACTTGCTCGGCTCGCAACAATTTTACAAGGCTATCTTCTGCCTTTTCGCGCGGGTTGCGCTTTTCACGTGTCGACGAGAACTTTTCAGCAGACGGATTCTCGCGCTCGTTGACGGCATCTTTGATTGAAGTTATTAACCCAAAGGGTGAACTATTTGTATCGAGATCTAGTATCTCAGCAGGGGAAAGGTACTGATCCGCTCCAGCCAAGATCGCTTGCTTCTGCGCATCTATCTCATCGCCACGCTTCGGCTTCTGTTGAGGGTGGGCGAGAATCACAGCCTCACTTGCAGCCGTGGCCAGCGCCCCAAGAGCATCTTGTATCTCATCCCCTCGCGCGTAGGCTCGTTCACTTACCGCAGCCACGCCCGGACGCATCGACTCTTGATCCCGCGTGACGCTATTAAGCGAGAACTGAGCATCGACTTTTTCGAAAGGCAGATCCCCATTAGGATCCCCATTCTGCAACAGGTACTGTGAACCAGCCCGAGAACCATAGGGATTGGTCACAGGATCAAAGCCCGCATTGTTGTACGCCTGAGTAGCCGCCCGCACCCGTAGCTCTTCTTCGGGTTGTGTCGCTGCACTAAACCCCGTCATATGAGAGAGCAGGCGCGGGACAAATTTCTCCCAGCCAGCACGCCGCGAGTACTCCTTATAGAGATCTTCGTAGCCGCCGCCCACTTGCTCAGGTAGAAGAGGCTCACCCGTCATCTGGCGACGTGCCATATCCATGACCATCTTGCCATCAAACTCGGATAGCTCCCCCTCTAGAACAGCGTTGCGCGCCTGCCGGGCCGGGAAGTATGGCTCATAATCAGGAAGAGAACCGGGTAGCGTTATTCCCGTCATTCCCTTAACCAGCCATCCAAGATCCTGATAAGGTGGGATAATCTCACCAGCAAAGATATCTTCGCGGCCAGCAGCCCCCTCTACCGCTGCGCGCGTCCAAGGGAATGCACCGACCCCAACCATATCTGCCGTTCGCATGATCCGCTCTAGTGAGGTTTTACCCTCATCGGGGTTGGCGTAGTCATTGAACTGAAACGAAGTCAGCGCCGGAGGCATCAGAGATTGTATCGGATCTGGCATCAGCACCCGGTCACCGCCGATTGTCAAGAATGGTATAGGTAGCTTCCCCCGGTTGCGCGTGGGCAAATCTTCTTGCTCACCGTAATTATTCACCGCCTGGTAATAGTTGCTCATGCGTGACACATAGCCCGGTTGCGTCATCGCACGTTCGGCGAAGTTTTTAAAGGCTCTTGTATACCAAAAATGGTAAGGAACGAGCATACCGATCCAATCGTCTATGTGGCGCGCTCCATTGGCAAAGTCAACCATCCCGAAACTAGACACCGCCTCACCCGCTTGGGATGCACCCGCCAAGATATCATCGAACTTAGGCGCGAGCACTTCGGATTGCCACTGCACAAGCGCGTTACGCTCGGCTGGTGTAAAGCGTTCTTGGTACTGCTCATTGCCGCCATAGATCCAGCGATCAACATCTTGACTGATAGAGCGCTCAGCGTCCGCAGCGGCATCGATGCGCGCCTTTGCAACGGTCCCCATATCCAAGCGGTTATTTACGTTGCCCATGGCCGCCCGTTTGCGGTTGTTCTTCCACACCCGGTTAATAAGCCCTTCCCCATCTTCAATATTAAAGACAGTCTCCATAATTGGGCCAAGTGGCAAGCCAGAATAGAAGTAGGTTTCAAAATCGCCACCCTCTTTACCAAGTGCATCTTCTAGAACATTAAGAAGGTCGCGCCGGGATCCTAGCTGCACATCTTCAATCGGAAAACCAGCCTGCCCCAATGTCCGCTGCACGCTTGGATCTTCCGCTATCTCATCGCGACTTAGGCGCGCCCGGTTGCGCCCGGTAAAGCGTTCGCTATCGCGCACTATCGCCCGCCGATCTTGGATCTCAAACTTTAGATCTTGGTATCGACCCAACCAGTTTTCAAACTCTGCGAAGTCACTGTTTCCCGTAAGTGCATCCACCATATTGCGCCAGCGTTCGCTATCCGGAATATTGTTTTTCAAGAAAGCATTAAGCGCCGTGCGTAGTGGGATAGGTGCAAAACCACCCACCCCACCCGGATAGCTGGCCATCGCACTATCCCATTCAACATCCATCGCCCGCTGTGCATCTTGTAGACCCCGGATCTCATTTCTGGCAGCATCAGCAGCGGTATAGACTCTTTCCCCGCGCCCCATATCATCTGGCAGAGATTGGGGCTTAAAATCAATAGGCCCGTCCAGAATTGGCAGCCCTTCGGCATTCTCTACAACATCATCAAAGACACCGTCGACCGGGGCAGCAGCCACCCTATCACGAAGAAACTGATCGATCTCAAATTCTTGGCGTAGCTCTTCCATGCGAGCTTCTTCAATCTGCCCCACCCGATCAAAGAGCATCGCATCAAGATCATCGTCGATTAAATTCTCATTAAACTCTAACGGGTTACGCACTCCACGCTGTAGCTGGCGCTCATATAGGCCGATCTCTTTTGCCCCAGCTTCCCAGCGTTCACGCGCCGCACGGAACCCCTCGCGTTGAATCCTGTCACGCTCAGCGTAGTAAGCTGGCGCATCTTTTGGCAGTAGCTTTTTTTGCGATTCTAGGATCCGACCGCGCGTCAGCTTCGCTATATGTTCCTCATCGCGTGAGGCAGAAGCGAGCGCATTCATTACAGCAGTATTGAGACTATTGTCACGTTCTAGAACCTCACGCCCCATCCAGTAGGCCCGCGCTTGGCTACGCCGCACATAGAGCCTGCCTGCTTCGATTATCTGGCCATATACATCACTATCACCCACAGCAGACCCAAGATCAACCCGCAGCGAGGCACGCAGCACATTGTCATCCAGCGCCGTTGCCGCTGCTACCTCTTCCCACACGTCAATGTAAGGCGGCAACTCACCGTTGGCCAGCGCCTGCATAGCGTTATCGTAGATCTGTTCACGCCGGGCAAAGTCAGCGCCATATATTTCGTCAGCCTCGCGCGCGTAGGTCTCCCATCCTGCCCGTACACGGTCACCGCTGCCAAACTCTTCTGCTATGTCAATGGCTCGTTTTGCTGCAGTAGCTTGTGCCTCATTGCGTAGCGCCTCAGATTCTCGGATCTGCTTCCATGTATCCAGCATGTAACCCATGCCGCGCGGATCGTTGCGGTCCATCACTGCATTAGCTAGGTTGTTACGTCCCTGTTCATGCACCTGACCCAGCCTGTCGGTCAGCTCCCTGACCTTTGCTTCTGCCTGCGCTTCGCTAAAGCCCGCTTTTTTGTATGCGTACCGCGTGTCGCGCGTTATTTCTGCAACATCCCAAAGCCCATCCATGCCCTCAAAGACATTTTGACCAGGCTCAATACCAGTCTGAGCGAGTGTCACTTGGGCGCTTGCCGTTCGCTTATCAAAAATGGCCCGGACATCAGCTATGACCTCTTCTTTGTTGCGCCCATAGGCACGCTTCATCAGCGACTCAAGCTCATCTACCCCACCAATGCCGAGCACATCCATGTAAGGCCCATACTCGTTGAGCGAAAAGCCCATTGTGCCGTTATTGACGATATCGCGGAAGGTCTTGGCCAGATCATTAGACCCGCCCTCGACCATAGCGGAGAGTAAGCGCGCCTCAGCGTTACGCACAAAGGCATCATTCTTGCCCATATCACGCAGCACCCGCCCAAACTCGTTGCTTACTTGCGGAGTGTACTTCTGAATAAATCGACGCGCACCCTGCACGCTGGCAGTCATCGCAAAAGCCTCTTCACCCACTGCGAAGCCCGCCACGTTACTTAAGCCAGATCGCAGATCCTTAAGCTTGCGTTGCCACGGTAATCTATCAATAGCGCTATTTAACCTCGGGCTAGAGAATTCATAGGCCACACGAACAGACTGATTAATATCATCAGCAAGCGCATCAACTTGACGAGCACTCAGCGCATCATTTTGATCGTACTTCTTGGCCACCCATTCAAGCTGGTCAGTCAGCCTCTCTACCTTGTAGATGCCGTCAGCTTGCAGCTGCGCGGTATTCGATATCACATGCCGCACCAGCGCCCGCGGTGAAAGGTTGAGTACCAAGCCACTCATTAGAGTACGCTGTACGTTAGCCACAGCAGCCCCTAAGTTGAGATTCGCTTGCGCTTGACGCATACCGCCAACCATCTTATTAGCGTCTTTAGCGACCCGCTCAGCAGCCCCGAGGCTTCTAAATTCTTGCGACTCACGAATAACTACCCGATCTTTCTTGGCCTTTTGGTTGTAGTAGCGCACCACTGCCGCCCCATCTTCATCAACGCCAGCCTCAACAAACCCAACACCAATCGGTAGATCATGCTTCAATGACCCCGCTCGTTTAAGCTCACCCTTGTAGGCCAGCTCGCGCAGCTCATCATAGAAGACGCGATGATTAAGCTTCCCGTCGCCAAGCATCGACACCAGCTCATCCACCTCAGAACGCACGGCCAGCAGGCTTTTACGCGCTTCGAGCATTGCCTCACTACCCAGCGCCCCAATCCCAAAGTACGCTTTCCCCTCATCGGTTGTGCGCAGCAGTAGACCGGGACTATCAAGATCGTCAAAACCATCTACCAGCTTTTCAGGATCATCAAGCCAGCGCCGGACAACCTTACGCATATCAGCCGTACTCTCAATCATCGACCCAACAGCAGTGAATCCTTGGTGTACCGCATACATAGATCGACTAGCTTTTGTTGTGTCTTTTAAATTGAAGCCAAGCGAGGCTATATCTTTAAGGTAGTTATGTTTTCCAACCGCATTGAGCAGATCAGCGTCACTAGTAGTAGCCTTTGCGATACGCTCAACCCATTCAGCCTGATCCACAAAGTCAACGGTATCACGCCCAGCCCGACTTATGCGACGGCTAATTGGATCAAGGCCCATGCGTCCAAACATTTGTGTAGCAAAAGGAGAGATATCGAATAGAGATCCAAATATGATTTCATCCCAAATAGATTGGCGCGCGTCGACGTAATCCAAGGGCCCTTTAAGACTTTCCTTATATGCCTCATCCCCAAGGAGGGCCGCTTCTGCAGCCAACTTGCGGGCCGTCTCATCATCTGTTGCGGCCTCAGATTGCGCCATCTTCTCTGTGGCCCGCGCGTTCAGGGCATCAATGCGCTCATCTTGTGTATAGATATCTCGTATCGTGGCGGGGACAGCATCAGGGCTGAAAGCATTGAGTTCACCATAGCCCCGCGCGGTCAACTGCTCATCGGTCAGCTCATCGGCTGGCGCAGCCACATCGAAGCCAAGCTCATCAGAGATCGCAGCATCGACGGCTATTTGACGGGCCGCTGCATCCAAGGTCAGCACGCCCAGCGTTCCGACCGGGTTACCCTTTGCAAAAGCTGGCAGATTAGCCCCCCGATCATTAATGGCAATCATTGCATTCAGGAAGCTTTGGGGACTATCGAACATCCCTTGGGTTGGCTCTACGGCGTTGGCCACAACATCGCGCGCGACGCGCCCAATGCTTGGCCCTCTTTTCCCGGTTCCCATGTCGGGCAAGCGCGTCTTGAAAGGTAGGTCCGATGTAGTTGCTGTAATGAGATCCCCTGTAAGGGCCAGCGTATCACCTAGATAGCGCATCCCATCACCGACCGCAGGCACACGCATCAAATTGCGCCTCACTTGACCAAGCGTCTCACCGACCGGGCCAGCCGTTGCGCCACCAAAGCCCGGCGCATTCACCCCGGCATCTTCGCGCGTCGGCGCGTCAACGCCAGCCACCCAGATGTTGAACATGCTCAACTCGTTGTCGATAGCATATTGCGCCCGGTCGACCTCGCCTTGGTACGCATCCCCAAGCCCTTTCCATATCTTGGGGAATGGATTGGTTAGAGACTCAAAGTCACCCCCTACCCCTGTATTCTTGCGCCTATCCTCAGCGCGGTCCGCTACAGCTTGAAAGGCTGGCAATAGTTCAGGCTGAAAAGCGCCACTCTCTAGTGGCAGATCTGGCGTGCCAAACTGAGGGATCGGGACATCTACACCAAACAGATTGGCGGTCGTTGGCTCCGGGCCTATGGTTGTACCAGGCGGGGCATCTATCGGGGTTGTATCAACGCTCAGCGTATCAGATGCGGGTGCGGTATTAGTAAATCCTAATGACGGCTCAATGACGGGGAGACTATTGTCAAGACCAAGTGGGGCAACCGCAGACGCGCCAAAGCCCGTATCCGCTGGCAGATCAAAGAACCCAGCAGGAACGGGCGTAAAGTTAGTTGGCTCAACCACCGGATCTAGCGGTTGAATCGGTCCGGGACTAGGCAGCGCCGGGACAGCTTGAATCGTTCCCGGCGCTGGTACTGCCGCAACTGGATCAATCGGTTGTATCGGACCCGGAGGGGGCGGATCCTCATCTAGTTCCCACCACTTTTCCATCTACCCAATTTCCCTTACATTCGGTAATAATGCTCGACTACCCACTTGATAGGCACTGGCTCGACGATTAAAGAGGTTGTTGCGCGCCTGTTCGAAGAAGTTCCGATTATCGCGCCGGGTACTCTCTTGTAGTTCAACCCATGGGAACTGAGAGTTCAGTACAGCCAGATTCCGCTGCACCTGCGGATCGGTCATATTAGGCCAGTAGCTCAAGTTGCTGCCGGGACCAGGGAAAGACCCACCGCCAGGACCAAAGAACTGCCCACCCCCCGCATCAAATTGCGCCTGCTGCATCCATGGCATCCCAGCATACGCCCCCGGATTGCCACCACCCACGAAGACATCGGTAGGATAGAACTGACCGGGAGGAAGCGGCACTTCTCCGCTCACGAAAGGATCTGTCCCATAACCAAACACCCCGTCCGGTTGGGCAGTAGGTGGACCAAGCGCCGGGGCGACAGGTGCAGCCGCACCGCCACCAGTAGACAAGGCATAATTACCAAGAGAATCGACGCGCCGACCGTTACGGCTAGAGACCAGCCCATCGCTCGACCGGGTTGTACTGCTTGAAGATGTAGCTGGCGCGCTTGCGCTGCTCGTGGTCGTTGCAGATGAGACCGTTGGCGCTGCTCGACTAGTAGTAGATGAGGCGCTCTTTGCAGCCGGCGCGCTGGCCTTGCTCTGATCTGCGGCAGCCTGCGCAAAGCTACGCGCACCAGTTGAAACCTGCACCCATGGATCACGCCCGCTGCTAGATTGCCGAGGCGGCACAGCCGCAACCTGCTGTGAAAGAACCTGCTGATTCACAGGCGTGTATCCGTTCTGCGCAACCTGCTGATTCACAGGCGTGTATCCGTTCTGCGCAACCTGCTGTGAAAGAACCTGCTGATTCACAGGCGTGTATCCGTTCTGCGCAACCTGCACCCATGTAGCCTCTGGACCCGCCGACAATGCATTATCAATCTGGCGTAGATTCATTTGATTGTCATCAATCCAAATCATTCTGCCAGTAAAACGATCATAAACTTGTGGCATCACATCACCTTTTTATAGAGCTTTTCTATTACCACCGAGCGCAGCACCCGGAGACGCGGATCGGTTGCCCCCTGTAGCATCTGCACCAGCATAAATTTCTGGTTAGTTGTCCCGTTGGCCATGCGCGTTAGGTTGTCAATTAACGGCCTTCCCTCGATGCGTGTAGCCTCTTCACCTTTCAACTGCATCATTCACCAAACCTTTTGATCATCTCCTTCTCAAAACGGATCATCTCATTCTCTATCGTGGCCTTGTCGCCACGCCGGACGCGCTTCGAGACCCAGACCGCCCGATCTGCCAGCGGCAATTGCCTATAACTATTCCACTGCTGCCGTACCCCATCGGGATCAAGCGTCGGGGTATTCTCTATACGTATACTGCGTAGCTTGTCAGCGACTCTTGATACGCCGCGCGCTACGGCTGGCTGGTATTTTTTCATTTAGATACCTCACGGGTACACGTTTTTTTTGGGCGTCAAGTCTGCCCAATACATTCCCCTTGTTCTTCAATCGTGGCCGCAGGTTCAGGCATCCAAGCCGAAGAGCGCAGAAATTCGCTACGCATCTCGACCCTCGCCCGTTCAGCCTGCGCAAAGCGCTTGTCTGTCCCGGAGACTATACCCGCCTGGCTGACAAGAAGTTGATCCGTTTTTCTCTCAACGGTCGCCATCCTGCGACTGATATCCCACACTTTCCCCAGCAACACCACCAGAACTAGACCAATCAACCCACCTAATAAGTAGCTCATTATTTCCTCACAAACTTTTTACATTGCGTATTGTAGCTAGCTAATGTCTTAAAATACTCGTCCTTCCACACACCCCTATCAGGCTCCCAAAGCCGTATCTCTGCCTTTGAGCAAAAGCCTTTTTGGGTTGTGCCAATCCGCACCCAATGGACGCACCGCCCACATTTTTTATTGCCTCAAGCTGCCACAGCAACCCCCTACTGATTAAATGTACCCTGCTGTATAGCCGCTAACATTTCGGGCGTAAGCTGCTGGCCAATCAACTGCTGAAATAGTGCCGGGTCACCCTGCCGCGCCAAGCCCAACGATTCCGGCACAAGCTGGCCATTCATTTCTGGAGGGAGAGGCGCTTGCGGAATTACCTGCTGCTGCGCCTGCATCTGTTGCTGCTGCGCCATATCTTGGGCCAGCGTATCTATCCCATCCGGCTCATTTGGTGGCAGCACTATATCTTGCTCCAGTAATTCCCGTTGCGCCATCGCCCGGAAAACGTCCGGGTCCTCCATCGCACGCTCGCCAATTATCTGCTCTTCTTCATCGCAGCGCGCCGTACCAGGCATCCAATCTTCTCTGTATGTGCGCTTCGAGATAATGCCACCCTGCACCTGCTGTAATCCAACTGTCGCTTTTTGCAGCTCATCACCAACTACGTTTGTGCCAAGCTGCACATGGTTCTCGTAAAAGCCACCTATCTGGCGTGGTTCTAAGCTCGACGAGACCACAGCCGCCAGCTCATCATCGTACCCCCATAGTTCTATCCCGCTACTTGCCCCAAAGTTTTCGGCCATAGCTAGGATCAAGCTATTAGCGTCCTGCATCAATGACTGTAGCTGGTTTAACAACGGATGAACGCGTGTCCGGGCAGAGTTGGCAAGGTTAGCCAATGCGTACCCAGCTTGCACGCCTTGGTTGTTCCCATAGAGCACGTTAGAAAATGTTCCGTTTTGGATCTGCTGGTCAAGCGTCCCAATCATAGAGGATAAGAGCTGCACATTTGGCGCAGACGTAATCTCTCTGTAGCTTGCGCCGGGGGGAAGCACGGTTGTCTCGCCCGGCCCTTCGTTCATCTCGAAATCATCGGTTAACTGGTGTTCACTTTCGATAAATTGCTTCGGCCAAAAGTTTTGCTCCATCCCCGTCATCAGAAACGATTGAGCGAGATTCATATTGCCCCAATCCTCGCCCATGCACTTGAGAATAGATCCCCCTTGCTCAGCTGGATCTTCCGCAAACTCGGGATCGTTATAGGCACAAAGAATAGGAATGAACGGGTAATCTTTCTTCGCTTCTGGCGCTTTTAGAAACGATCCCTTTTCACTATTGCCAACCAGCACCGCGTTATAGACCATGCCATCATTGCGCCCGCCCTGGCAGACATACCAGAAATCGGTAACTGTGACATCTTCTTGCGGATCGTATTCGTCTAGTTTCGCCTTTGGGTATCGAGCGCTCAGCGAGACCGCTTTTTCGCAGTAAGTATGGTAGGCCCACATCGGACCATCTGGCCCCCACTCAACCCCGACCGCTTCTGGCCGTAGTGGCCGGATAAGAATAGGGAACCGCTTCCCCATCCCCCGCCATACAACCTGTAGGCACATGCGCCCCAGAACAACGCCCGTATATTTGAGCGCCATTACTGGCGGGATGCGTTGGATAAGGCGTTGTCTGTCCCAAGCGTGTTCTAAAAATCGCTGCCGGGCCTTTGCGTTAAGGTCATCCCCATCAGTACGGCTCGGCACGGTTATCTGTGGTTTGTCCTCAATCAGCCTCATGGCCAGCTGCGCGGTTGTGCGTGGCCAGCTTGCTGTCACCAGCCGCCGCTTCTCATCTTCTGCCTGCGCTACTTCATCAGCTTTCCAATAATTGAGCCTATACATTGATTCCCACTTCTCGGCTAATCTTGTATAGCGAAAGCGTTCATCATCCGTGCAGTTGATGCACTCGTGTATTTTGCCTAGTTCCCACTTGGCCGCCATATGTTCCAGTATCCTTTTAATACTTTTAATTTCAGGATCGCATTACGTATCCACCACGTGGCATACCAGGGCTAGATCGATATCGCCCCCATCCCTTTTTCTTAAAGCCCTTATTAATCTTTCGTACCTTACCTGTCACCCCGTAGGTATCTAGGATCCAGTAGCCAAGTGCTTTTAATGCATCATTGTTGGCATCGACCGGGCGCTTCGATTCACTCTTCTTGTATCCTGTTTCCCGCCAATGCCACATGCCAAGCTCTGCCAGTATCCCCTCAGCCCGGCCATCAGGACCGCGACTGTTTCTTAAGCAGCTATTGAAAAACAGCAACGGCTCATCTTCTAGCTCATCTATCTGCAGCCGGAGCGCAATCGCGTCTCTCACATCTGGCTCATCCCACTTCGTCGATCGCAGCCAGAAGCCTGTAGCTTCGTACCAAATTTGTTCTTGGCTATGCGTACCGTGCCGCTGTCGGCCAGCGACATCAATTACGCCCCCGGTCACATATGAATAAAGAGGATGCCCCATCACAAGCGGGATAACCTGTTGCGCAATCATCCCATGCGTATAGACCTCATCCAGCACATGCACGTGCCGCCCAACCTTTTGTACAAAGAGCACAGCATACGTGTGCGTGGCCGGGTCAATTGCAAGCTCAACCGGGTACGGCTTTAGGTTGTCATCGAGCGCAAGATTCAGATCTCGTACATGGGTTTCAAATTCAAATTGAGGGAAGACCAAGCCACTTGGCTTACTTGCAATTGCGCCGTACTTTTCGTTAAAGCGCTCCATCGACATCGAGGCCCGCAGCGCCACCATCTCAGGATCATCGTATCCGCCGGGGAATGTATCAAGGTTTGACCAAGTAGGCAGAGAGTAAGATTTTGCGTTCTCTTCATTCTCACCCTTCCAGCGGTTGAGCAGATCCACGTACCACGGATAGCCATCTTCCAGCGTGCCGGAGAGAATCACCCAGCCCCTGCGATCGAGCACACGACCACGCGCCTTAAGCCATGCTTCTTCACTCTGCTGGCCAGCCTCAGTCATCAGTACACCGTCAAGCGTTTCAGAAGCAATGGTCCGCTCTTTGTTGCTTGACCGGGTTGTTATCGTTGCATCCCAAATCGTGGTCATGCGCCAAGTCCCTTCCATCGGCTTAGAGACTTTGGTGATAAATCCTAGCTTCGTAAGACCGTGTTCGATGTATTCGAATTCTTTCCGGGAGTGCTCATAGTCCGGTCCAATAATCCAGTAGACCCCGTTTGGCTTTAAGCAGCGAGATAGAAAGATAGCCGCAGTTGTAAAGCTCTTGCCCGAGCGCTCACCACCGCAGATAAGAATCACGCGCGCGTCATCATCGACGATAGGTTGCTGCGCTTCATTTGGCGAGTACCCGAGCGCGCCCCATGGCAACGCTGGCCACACATCATCAAACTCGTTTGTATCCATAAACAAAAAAAGGGGCGACCGTTGGCCACCGCTTTCGCAGCACCACCAGCCGCCCCCATTAAGAGACTTATTTGATTGTTTGTTTGTTGATCAATAGCCTGTATTTAAAAGACCAGGCGCGCACCTAATTACCACATCTAACAAACATCTGCATAGCTCATCTAAAGAGTTGGCTGTACAAATTTTCTCACCACCAGCATCTAATGCTATATATAGTGGAACACCGCCTGACATCAAATGGGACTGCTGGTAAATCTCAAAGTTGTTACAAATGGAAATGAGATCTCTATTAATCTTTGTTCGCTGCACGCGCTCACTCCCTCACCCAAAATAGGGCGACTAGAAAAATCAATTCTGATAATTGGATTGTCCAAATCGTCAGAATGGCTCGTGGTGTGAGAGTCCTGTAACGATTACTGCGATAACTGCGATTACTATTCTATAATACAAGAATAGCAGCTAGAGACTTATTTGATTGTTGCTCGGTCCACCAGCCCGCGCGTCCGCTAAGCTGGCGACCTGTTTCAACAGTTGAACATCTACCCCTACTAGCCGGGGTGTGAATTTATTCTACCATAAAAACAAAAGGAGGGTGGGCTATATAGCCCACCCTCCTTTTGTTTAACTCATCCACTGCTGTAGAAACCATTACTTACAAAAAAGGAAGTGTTAGATGCCGTATAAATATAGCACACCTGTTCCCCTAGATCAACGCATCTCATCTGCCACGATGATAAGCTGCAGCCCACCAAGATCTACTTCTTTTCTCTCGCCGGGGGAGACCTGAAAATTATGTGTCCCGATCGTGATCGAAGCTTTGCCACCCATGACCCAATGCGCGCGAATCTCTTCGCGCCTTACGGGACGCGAAGAAGGTCTTGTTATTCTTGGTTCGTGTTGTGGCAAAGTTATGGTATCCATGATGTATGCCATTGTACCATGGTATTAGAGTACTACGCGCAACTGCGTAGTTTTCCCTATGGCAATACGCGCGCAGCTGCCCAAAAATATAGGCCATGGATAGCAGGGGAAATATAAAGATTAGCTCATTCATTAAAGCCCCCTCGATACCACGCGCACAAAAGAGATAAGCTCTTCTACACCTATCCCCTTCTCCTTCATCCAAGGGGCGGGGGTGATACCTATCGGCGCATCTGGCTCTTGACCTGACTTTTCCAATTCCTTATTCTCCCAAGCCCATCGCACAGCTACAGCGTGGGCGTAAGCATGAAAATAACCATATCGCTTGACGCTGAATCTTCGGCAAACCGTCTTCTTTTTCTCGCCCGAATAATCCGTCCAAGAAGCAGCCCAGCACTCCGACTGCTTCACAACCTTTTGCCCCCCTCTGCCCATCTTGTAGCGTGTCTCAATGAATGAGACACCGTTGCGACCGCTTTTGTTTCTTCCCCCAGCGGCTCTAGCGGGGGTAGGCAATCGCTCAGTGAGCACCTCATCCCGGCGAGCGATACAAGCCTCAAGAGATTTATCAGGATTACCCCCGTAAATACTATCAGGGAAAAAAACATGGTGCCGCTTCCCATTGACCACTGGCCACATCAGCCAGCCGGGGGTAAGACCTTCACCCGTCGCTCTATGGTCGATGCGATTGTACCGACCGACATACTTCCCAAGCGCGGGGTGAACCTTCCAACGAGTACCCTTTACCTTCTTATAACCCATCCATTTCCCTAACCTCTACCTTTGCACCCATCCGCACTAGAATAGCGATAAACTTATCGTGCCCATCAGCCTTCCCATAAAATTCTTGCATAAATTTCTGCATAGCAATCTCAAGCCTAGCAATCGTTGAGGCCATTAAATAACACTGCAAATGGCTTGCTCCTGCCGATGGAGTCGAATCAGACGAATCCGATTTTGCCAGCAGCGATTGGGCTAGATCTCTATGGACCGCGAAAGTATGCTCTGCCTTCTGGTCCTTGTACCCTTCATCATCAGCCGAAATATTAAAATCAATCTCTATTTTCACAAGGTTTCTCCGTATAGAGGTAATGGTTTGTTGGCCGCAGCGCAGAAATAGGAGTCCGGCCAACAGCAAACGGCGAGGAAAACTGTCAGCCGGACAACGCGGGGATTGTAACACAGATGTTCAATTCGTATCGCTTCGGTACGGCGCAAGAAAGACTGTCCGATTATAGTAGGAGGCGTTTGGCTGGATATCCAAATCAAGCAGCATATAAATTTCGTGCTCAATCGTTACAATCTTATACCAGCCTGTATCTACATCCCGGCCAGTCTTTACACCCCCGCCAGTCTCAATATGTGGATCTGCAACCTTAATTTTATCCCCGACATTTAACTGACACGCATCAAGGATCATGCACAGATACCTTGGGACATATTCATCAAGATAGAAATAGGTCGCCTTTGGATTACCAACTCGTTTTTTTGCTAGATCTAACTGTGTCATTCCCGTCCTTTATGGAATACCTATCCCAATAGTCACTTATCGCTTTTTGCAGCGCCTCGCCAGAACTCGACACCTCAGAGATATCTATTGCCGTAACATTCCCGTTCTTTACTTCAAACGTGCCGCCCACTCGCCGCGGGCAGATACCCTGCTTGATCGTCTCAAGCTCTTCTGCTTTCAAATTCCGACCCTCGCTGTAAGCAAAGGATCGCCACATTTCGCAATCCATCCAAGTACCAACGCAACCAGGACACTGGCTATCTGTCCACTCCGATATTGGCGCATGTTCTGGACAAAAAGCATTCTCTACATCCACAGAATCATAAGTGAAGCTCCACTCATCCGGCACGCCAACAATTACACTGAAGCTCTCAGAACATAAGCAACAGTTGAAATCAACTTTAATCATAGCCATTACCCAACCGCCTTATCCACCTTAACCGTATGCTGCTCACAAAATAGATTAGCATTGTTACCCCCAATCAAAAAAGCACCCGGCAACCAGTCTGCCTTTTGCCGGGGCGACCAATTACAGGGTGCTCTATATCATTGTAGCAGTCTTTTGCCCCGGCCAACGAATTATACCAAGGAATCTGAAATCAGGGAAAGGGGGTTAACTGTTTGCCGACAAGAAAACCACCAGCAAGAAAAATCATAAATGTACTCGGTGCGCCCTGCCCGCTGCTTATTGATTGTATGTGCATAGTTACCGTCCTGCATTCTGAAAACTCTCAATGGGGAATAATTTCAAAAAATCTCCGGGGGGGTAGGTTCCCTACTACTACAATTCCTGCACCTGATGATCTCCCCCCCTATCTAACCTTATCTCATCTAACCTTCTTTACCTGAACCCATCCCCATCACCAACTAACTAACCTATTATATATTGTACAAACCAACTGCCCACGAATGAGAGGCGCGCAGCCGAGACCACCAAACCGTAAGCGCTCCGCGATAGCTAACGCCACCAACAAACCATACCTACTATACGAAAACTATTCTTTGTTTTCATTGCCTGATAATTGGGGATTATCAAGCACGCTATCCTTGTGGGCCTGAAATGCAGCCAGCAGCGCGCCCATATCTACCTTACCCGCTTCACTGCTTTTGATCAATGTGCCTTTCATCTTGACCAGACTATCAAACGCCTTGACGCTGCCCTTACTCACTACCATATCGGCCATCTTGATCAGCATATCAGACCATACACTCTCTGTTATGACACCATCAAAGACCGTTGAGAGCTTTTGCGCACTCACAATAACGCCATCTTGACCGATAATTTGAACTTTTGTTATGGATTCACGCCCCGAGCCGACCGGGCGACCCGGCCCGCCAGCGTTGCCCGCCACGAATTGACCCGAACTATCACGTTGAACCGTATTTGTTCCGATTTGAGCGTTAACTTCTGACAATTTGCACCCCCACGCCAGCTAAAGCTGGCTCCAATACGCAGCGCTTACGCTGCTTCTATTCTCGCGCCCGGACCCCAGCCGACCGGCCTACTATCTAACGTCTCGAGCCGACGCAAACATCAAGCCAGCTACACACGCCAGCCAAGCCAGCAAACAGACCGCAGATGATCGGCATCCATCCCACGCCAGAATCCCCGAGCCGAGGAAGAAACAAGCCCAGCATGGAATCAGAAAGCAGAGCGCGACAGATTGAGCCGAGGAAAGCAGCAAGCCAAACAAGACCGCTCTACTGGTAAAGTTTACCACACATTTCAAAAGAATTCTGACAGCATTCTGTAATACATCTCGCTTGCATGTATGCCGTATGTATGCTAAAATGTATACATAGCGCATACGTCAACCAAGGCAGCGCAACCAACCAATATATATATAGGAGCTTTAAAAATGAGTGCATTTGTTGTAAACGATCTGACAATCAAGGCGATTGTTGGATACCTAGCCGAAGCCAGCCGCGAGAGTAGCGCGCTTGCTAGTAACTACGCTATACGTGAAAGTCTAGCAAAAGCAGGATACATCCTCAACTCAAAACACAGAACCGATGTTAAAGCTTGCCAGAAATTGACCGACGACCTGATCGCTATGAATTACGCTTCGGTTAACGGACGATACAAAGATTCAAAGAAGCCGCATACATTCATCTATGAGCACAACGCCGCATATTATACGAGAGGACAAGCCGCGCCGCGTATCATAAAGACAATGCAATGTTACCTGTATCAGTCCTGTGAGGAAGAGTGTGACCAACGAGATCTTTACAAGCTAATTAGCGCGCTACGAAAAGAGATCGCAATACGGCACATTGCTTGTCAAGCTGGCTATGATTCGTTGCCGTGGGGTGAGGATGAAGAGCCAAATAGAGTAATTAGCCTCATGGATATGAGGCGCTAAATAAAATAGGGCTGCCATCCTAGCCGATGGCAGCCCACTAGTTAACCGAAGGCTAACCAACCAGTACGGAGTATAAACCAACCATGAATAAAAAAGCAACCAACGAGTTATCACCGAAAGTTAAAGCCGCAATGGATACAGTGATCAAGCAGTTTGAATCCGGCGACCTAACACCTATCACAAAGATCGCACTATTGCACTTGCCCGATGGTATCCCAGCCGCGCATTGGAGTTTTGGCAATGTCGCTATGGCATACATGACTACGAATTCCAATACAGATTGCCGGGGATTTAAGCAGTGGAAGGAAGTCGGGCGCACTGTAAAAAAGGGTGAACGCGCAGGTTTCATCTGGCGACCTCGAACGATGAAGAAGGAAGATAAGGAAACGGGGGAGGATAAGGTTGTAGTACTTGGGTTTCAACCTATCCCGATCTTTGGGTATAACCAAACCGAAGGCGACGACCTACCAGCCGATCAGATTCCAACACCGCGAGAGATGCCACCACTGGCCGAAGTTGCGGAGCGGATGAATGTACCTGTTAAATTTGATTGGTACAACGAGCGCGGAGCGGGCGGTACATATGCCTATCTGCCAGATGCCGACGGTCAAATAGTAAGCGATTCTATCACGCTATTCTCACGTGACGAGCGCGTTTTTTGGCATGAGCTTGCGCACGCTGTACACGCACATATCGATCCCGGCTTTGAAGATGCAAGCTCAACCGAGAAGGAAACAGTCGCCGAGTTCACCGCGGCGGTAATCGCCCAAATGTATGGCCGAGCCGACAGCGGAACTTCACACGATTACATCAAAAATGTAGCAGGCGATCCGATCAAGGCTATCATGCAGCACCTAGCCACGATCGAGAAAGTACTACAGGTAATCACAGAGTAAAAACCAGCCAGCCGATCCCCCCGGCCAGGCCAAGTAAAGGCAACAAATGAAAATTAATTTCAGAGTAGAACGAAGACGTACCACCCAGCCGGATAGCGACGGCCCATTTTGGGATGGTACCTACCACTGGATTATGTTGTACCGATTTAGCCGTAAGCATAAATGGTTTGGCGGTTATCAGATGTACAAAAGCAGACAGCAAGCGGTACGCGTGGGCGTAAAGCAGATACTAGATATCAGAAGAGAGCAGCGGATGAAGCGACCAGTTGACTGATAACGTATGCAAGGTGTATACTTAGCAGTATGCACCTTGCATACAAGCACAAGTAAAGGATCACATCCGAATGAAAAAGCACGCTATAAAATGGACATCAATCAGAATACCACTAGAATTAGCGGTACTGATGGACAGCATCAACAAACAGAGATCAGAGCTTAACCAACCAAAACTATCACGTTGGCAACTAGTCCAGCACTTAAGCGCAGCGGAGATCGAAAGGAATGCAGAACGAATTGCAGGTAACAAGTCTACAACCTAGTAAGGATCTATTAGATCGCTTTGTCGTTGATACTCTCTTACTTGATCGTAACTCCCGGCTCGCAGAAAATAGCGCACGTGCAGCAGCCAGCGATCTACGCAATTTTGCCTACTATATCCAGCAACAATCAGGTGTAGCAGTTGGCGAACTGCACACGGATCTTGCCGCGTGGTCAGGGCTAGGACATAGCCACGTTAAAACGTACATCTTCTATTTACTACGCGAAGGGTATGCAATCACGACGATTAACCGTCATTTATCTAGTATCAAGGCAATGGTTGGGCTGGCAGCACAGGCCGGACAGATTGACAGCATCGAGGCTGGTAAGATTAAGTTGATTCAAGGCTACGGCGATGGCCACGGCCAGCGAGTAGACGAGAAGCGCGCTGTAACTAGGTTGAGTAGTAAGAAAACAGAAGCAACAGTAGTACTACCGTACCAAGCACACGCACTCAAACGCACGGGCCCGGCGCGGGACCGCTTGATCTTTTGCTTGCTATTCGATCACGCGTTGCGCGTGGGTGAAGTGACGCTGATCACAACGGAGCATGTAACAGGTGACTCGTTGCTGATACATCGAACCAAAACACAGCGCAAACAGATCCACACGCAAACCCACGACACAGCTAACGCGCTCGCGCTCTACATACAGCCAGCGCTAATGAGCGCGGAAGGCGCGCCCCTGTTCATCAACCCGCGGACCGGGCTATCGATCTCCACGGATACAATTAGGCGCATTACGCAAAAGGCCGGGCTAAGGGTAGGCGTGAAAGGCTTGACACCACACGACGCACGCCATTATTTTGCGACCCAAGCTCTTAGATCAGGAACTGATATACACGCGGTACAAGAGGCAGGTGATTGGAAATCAATGGCGGCATTGCAGCGGTACTTAGATAGCAAAGCGGTAACCAATTTAGATGTGGTACTGCCATGATGTTTTATAAGTTAGGTGGACCAAACAATCAGATACCAATAGCCTGCGGACCATTTGAATCTGGCTCGCTAATCGGTGATGAATCCAGAATAGTAAAGCGCACCCGTTACGAAGACGCGCAACTATCAACAGTTTTCCTCGGAGTCGATCACGACTACACAGGAGAAGGGCCACCAATTCTATTTGAAAGCCTATGGATTTATTCAAGCGGCAGCGTTGCGATTTGTGGGCGATACAGCACATGGGAACTAGCAGAGGCAGGGCATCATAACTTGGAGAAAGAACATGCACGTATTAATAGATAACAAAACAGAAGTCTTTGCTAAAGCTCAGAGCGAATTAGATCCAGAATTGCGCTACGAGATAAGGATGATGCTGTTTAGAAAGTACCGGATCGAATTGACCGACGGGCGATCAGTCTTCGAATCGTGGTGATATGATGATATGGTTGCCGCGGTCGTGGCACTAACGAACCTAGAGGAAGGTAAACACGCCGAACCAGAAGGATGGTTCAGGCACATCCAGACGGGCAGACGTAGGCCCAATGGAGACAAAGAACAAGAGTATATTAATTTTTAAACGAGTTTTAAAAAAGTGGCGTTAATTTTCCAACTGATATGTATAATGAAATCGAAGCGTTAATCAACCAACTAGTAAAGGAATACCGTATGTTATTTATAGTAACGGATCGAGACAAAGATCTTAGCAAAACGAAATGGGCAAGGATATCACACATTGAAGACGACAATGGAGAAAGGATAGGCGGCTACTATCTGTACAATATGTTCCTCAATGAGTCTCAGATCAAAGTCCGCAATGAATTTGCTGCACACACACCCGCTGGACTAAAACACCTACTAGGCAACGGCAACCATAAGACATTGGGCGCAGCAACGGCAGCGATGGAGAAAATCAAATGAGATATTACGCAATCGAGTACGCCTACGGATCCACGGTCGTTAACAATGGCAGCCAACCTGATAAGTACATCAGCTTTGAAAGTGAAAAACACCGCGACGAATGGGTATCAGAAGGCAGCGCATTTGTCGGCCCCGGTGAAAGGGAAGCAGTAAGCAAGCTACCCAAGGGAACAACGGCTACGCCATACGAGAAGACCGACGAACACTACACAAAAAATTATGGTGTTGCGTAATCCAAATATAGAGCGTGCTACAATATAGACCTATCAGATTTTTATGATTCGACAGAGCGGATACTCCCTATGGAACAGGCCATGGGGGAAAATCTAATGGAGACACAAGATGTTAACCAACCCACAAATGAGCGCCATGATAGCAGTGCAACAACTAGAAAGTTATGCAAAAACCCAAGGCTGCACCACGATAGAAGCAGCTAAAGAATTGGGGCAGACAAAAGAATTAAAAGTAGGTGAACCTCTTCTAAAGAACTATAAGATTAAGACCTCAAAAGGGCACCAGTCCATAGCAGCAGCGAGAACAACAGCAGATCGGTATCTTAAGGAAGGCAACGATCAAACCTTTACACATGAATTAGGAAAAACAAATCCGTATGTCGTGAGCGCATTCAAGAAGAAATGAACGGCGCTCCAATAAACTGGTAGCGGGGAGAAAATAAAGAGGGGCAGATCACATATATGATCTGCCCCTCTTTCTTTTCTCCCCGCTACCAGTCAGGATCGGCCCCCGACTTCCGGCGATAAGTAGCGGATGCAAGAATCGAACTTGCTACCTCGTGGTTATGAGCCACGCGAGCTAACCAATGCTCTAATCCGCTGAACTAATTATACCACAGCCAGCGGAACGAGTGTTCTTTTAATATCTAAAGTCCTCAGTACGTTTATCCTATCCCCATCAGCACGCCCCACGATCAGATCCCGAAGATCTTCAATCGCATAACCTTGCTCAATCAAGAGCGCGGCCAGCCCCGCCACTTGGGGCGCTGCCATAGATGTACCAGTGCGGCACTCGTAGCTATCGTTAAGGGTGGTGCTAAGCACTTGACGACCATACGCATAGACATCTACTTTATCTTGATTGCTCAATGGGTATCGTCTGTTCTCAGAGTCCAGCGCACCGACAGCGAACACGTTCTCATACTTGGCAGGGTAGAAAGGATGCGGCACGGCTAGGTTGCCCGCTGCGGCAACGATTAGCGCACTCTTGGCAGCATGATCTACCGCAAGTCTGAGCGCGTCCGGGGCAACTGTAGCGCCAAGGCTAATATTGATCACCTGCGCGCCGTGCCTGGTGGCAAGCATGAGACCAGCGATCACATTAGACCAGCACCCGGTATTATTTGCACTAAGCACCTTGACAGAGTTTAAGGTCGCGCCGGGTGCTACACCCAGCAGCCCGGTATCGCCCGTCTCAGCAGCAGCAGCAATGCCAGCCACATGAGTACCGTGGCCGTGATCGTCGGTCGCCGCGCTACTTGTTGCACTGAGCAGATGTTCAATACGTTGCCCAAATTCCGCCCGCGGCCAAATCCCTGTATCGAGCAGCCATATACGAGCGCCCCGTCCTGTAGAAAACTTGTGCGCTTCCCTAAGATTAAGCTTTTGATGGAAATAGGGCGGGCATATCGCAGAGTTGAGGGTGGGCGCGTCGACGTAACCATCTTCCTCGACCTTGATTATCGAATCCCCGATCGAAGACGGCATATCGCCCAAGCAGATCGCCAACCCTATCTCGGGCCAGAATTTGACAGCCGTAAGCCCAGCGCTTGCTATCGCCCTCAAACACCCTTCAACATGAGCATTTGAATCTAATTGTACAAGTAACATACACCCTCTTGGGTGGTAAAGTTTACCACCTACACCATGAGCGCTACGTCTGCAATCTCAGCAGGGGCAGACGCTTTTGCTTTCCATAATGCCTCGCGCGCCGTTCGCCCGGCGAAGATCGCTTCGTAGTACAGGCGCACAAATCTGCTTGCGGCATCACTCTCTATATCACCGACAAAACAGAGCGTGCTACCTGCCACCAAACGCATTTTATAGGCGTTAACATCGCTATCGCAGGTCGCAAGCGAAACGTGCCGAGCACCGCGCAGCTGGCGATTGAGCCAGAGCGGTGCAGCCTGCTTATCTCGGAACCCTACACCATTTTCATTTGCGTGCATTGAGAAATGTACGTAGTAGGGCATAGCGCCATGGGCGCGCGCCGCGTCCATCTTCGCTTTGAAGTCGTCCGTTGTTGGGTTGCGCAAGGTCTCGACAAGAAAGCCCATCTGTTCCAGTGAGACCATATCCCAATGTAGATCTGAATCCGCACCTTCCACGACCAGCATAGAGCGCCGCAGCCGCGCACCTTCGGCCATTTCATTTACCCGGTCGTTGTATTGTCGACGTAAATTCTCTAGCTCCATCATCGTATCGATCAGCTGTTGCTGATGGCGCTCTAGTTCTTCGTTGCGATGCTTGATTAACTTCAAAACCTGGCTATCTATTATTTTGTCGCGCGCCTGTCGTTCGTGAAATAGTAAAGCCAATGCACCCCCAGCCAGCAAGGCCATAGCCAAGGTTGTGCCTATAAAAAAAGTTTCCACTATTGAAGTCCTGTCTACCCAAATAAATGTAAGCGCGCTGTATGACCATATAAAAAAGTATATGATCAGAATTTTCATCATCTTTGTTTTCTCTTTCGGGTATCGTTATTGGGATCGTTGTATGTGCTCGCGGGCCACACGTTGGCCAAGGTTGGCGGCTAATGGGCGGCAGGTCTCCCCATCCTTCCGCACATGCACGCCAGCCCACAGCCTACCGAAATCTATATTGGCGCAGTAAAGATCCAGCTCATGGGCCACTGTTCTTTCTGTCGGCAGAACATACGAGTAGCCGACCACCTCTAAGAGCGCAGCTTCTGCAGCACGCGACATGAATGGATGCATACCCGGTCGCGTTGGATGGAGCGGGCATCCTTCGGCATACGCCTGCGGTAATAGTTTCCCCTGCTTGTGCGCCAGCTCTTCTGCCCGTAGCAACACATGCAACCACTTAAGGTAAAACGAGAGCACCCACGCCCGAGCCAGCACCTCGCCAACCAGACCATTGAGGAAGACCAACTTTGTGAAATCGTCAGCGCCCGGTAGGTTGACGGGTACTTTTTGCCTAATTAGATCATCAATAACGATGGACCACTGTCGCAGCGGATGATCTTTATGTACGTATGTGGCAAAATCTCGCCCGGTTCGTATCTCGATCTGCTTCCCGGTAGATATCTGATCTGCCCGCGGTTCGTTTCCCGCATGTACGTGTTGGTACTCGCCTTCAACGGTCAGATAATCTTGAGCTGGTCTCTCTTCCACCAGTTGATTACGCAGGAACCAACTCACGCGCCAGAAACCGTCGTCTAAATCTTGGTTATGGTGAAGCGGCACGTCCCGGCGCTCGACCAGCGCGCGTACCTCATCCAGCCCGTAATCCTCTTCGCTGAAATCTTCCGAATTTTTTGCGCCCAGCAAATAGTCATCGAGCAGATCATCATCTTTGCACGCTAAGCAATGAGACCACCAGCCCACCGGCACTCGACCCACACAGTTAGCCCGCACAAACTCAGCTGCTTGAAACGAGTTGCCAGCGGCAACATGACCGTGGAATAGTGCCGCGTCATTAGGCGCGACGAATCCTTTTGAGAACTTCATGCCCTTCTCCTTCTATGCTCATTCTATATCCATCTTTCTCTCTAATAATGTGCCGCTTCGTAGAGATTTTTGCCATCTTATAGCGCAGCCGACCGACCACAACCCGGATCTGATCATCGCTCACGCCTTTACCATTATAGGTATATTCTTCTCCAAACGCCGCGCACGCCACTTGATCCGAATGCACGATCTCGCCCTTCGCTTCAAAGAGGACGCGGAAAATAGAGGCCAGCATCAGTGAGCACTTAACCGATTGACCATCTATTTCTATGTAACATTTACATTTCATAGGTTATATGCAGGGTATGAACAGGCGCGCACCATGCCCAACGATGAAGCCAACCGCGAAGAATAGGAGCAGCCAGCCAAGGTGATAAGTCTTTCGACTTTCGACGCTTACTTTACGCGCAACGGTTACGTACTCCAACTGTTCATCTGGTGAGCGGTTGGAGTTTGGGGGCATATCGAACATGTGTTCTATCTTATCACACGATTGTGACAAATATATCTAGTTATATTGGGGGGTTGACAATAAGTTTTGAGAGTGTTACTATTTGCAGCATCAATGCGGCACCAATACTAAATCGAGTGAGGGAAAATGACAGATAGAGTTTACAGAATAGGTAAAGGCCATGGTATTAAAGATATAGTCGAGGCGGCAAAAAAAGTTTACCAAATTGAAAAGGATTCAGATGTAGTAAAAAGAATTTTGCACGAATGGAGTTGGGCCAGGCAGAGCGGGGGCAACAAGAGCGCCAAGCTTGATCGGATAGAAAAGATGATCGGACAGACGTTGGCCAATCAGGTAATCCTCTTTGCGATAGCGTCTGATACCGCCGGGCCAGAAGAGTTAGAAGCCATGGACGCAGCGATCAAAAACTCCTATAATCTAAAGTAATTAAACATCTTGCCAGAATGGACCCCTACCATTCACCCCTGCACCCGTTGAACATAGAACCCGCAGGATCCAATACTGATCTTTGTCGCCCATGACATTGATCAGCTTTCAACACTAGGGTGAATAATGTATCCACTTAAGAGCAGTACAGTACAAAAAATTTATGAATTCTCACCAGTTGACACAAGCGGACGAAAATTTCTGGTTACATATTCTACATGGAGAGAATATATAACCAACACCAGAGGCAATCCTGATGATATTGCTATAAACATCTACGGGTGGGTAGTAGGCTGGTACAAACCCGCATCACAGAACAGGGGCGGCACAAACGCCGCTCCTATGCAGAGATTTGGAGGCGAATTTTTCCGGACCTCTTACAAGGAAATAAATACTGAGCTTGGCTACTCGCAAACCCAATCGAGAAGAGCGTTAGTAAGGCTTGAAGAGTTGAAGCTGTTAAGAAGAGTAGAGACAAAAACACAGAAAGGAACCCGAGTACAGATTGATTTGTTTTACGATGCACTAGTAAGAATATCCAGAGCAAAACCAAGGGGGGAATTTTTTGAAGCAGCATTAGATGAAGGGTGGGAACCACTTGAGATACGGCATTGGGATAGAAGCGTAACAGAGAAGCTAGCCGATGAATTAATAACAACAATCTGCGGGGGGCATTTTGTTCAAGCTCAATCATGGCTAGCGGAGATTGAAGAGATACATCTAGAGAAGGTAATACTAATCTGTACAAAGATGCATCGCTTACCCGAAGATTTCGAGCACATAAAAAGCAAGCCAGCTTTTATAAAATCATCAATTAGGGAATCATTCGAGCGTCTCAGCGGTAATGATATCGGATGGATAAGGGAACAACTTGAACGCATACAATCAGATTTGCAGTAACAAAATTATTTTCGCACCGATCAAATACGCGCGGTGCGACCGATCAAATTTGATCGGTGCGCACCGATCAAATTTGATCGGTGCGCACCGATCAAATACGCGCGGTGCTTATATATACTAATATATGCTTTATCTAATCTCTAAAGCACTAATCTCTAAACGTTGTTGTTGTTGCCTTTTTCATTAAAGACAAAAGACTGATAACCAATCTAG
>Ga0209187_1000823_pt1 | contig 44949 bp, 33 predicted proteins | sample BantaG_FD_187430 | JGI IMG/M metagenome (GOLD analysis project Ga0209187, IMG submission 187430) | Marine algal microbial communities from Bantry Bay, Ireland - BantryBay_4 metaG (SPAdes) (version 2) | ecosystem: Host-associated > Algae > Red algae > Unclassified | place: Bantry Bay, Ireland...
GGGTGGGTCGGGCGGGCCGGCGGGCCACTGGCCGGCGTAGCGGCGCTCGACCAGGCGCTGAATGGCGCACAGCAGGCGTTCGATCTGCACGGGGGGGTTGACCACCGAGAAGGCCCCGAGGCGGAGGGCTTCGTTGAGTAGCTTGACGGCCTGGCGCTGGGTGGCGCGGCTGTTGACGACCACCACGGGGGGCTGGGCCTGGGACCGGCGGAGCACTTTGAGCAGCCACAGGCCGCCGTTGGCTTCGGTGGACTGCGGGCCGACCGGGGTGGCGAGGTCGACCACGGCGGCGTGAAAGGTCATTTTGGCGTGCAGGTCCAGGGCCTCGGGGGCCGAGCGGGCGATGTGGGTGTGGATGCCCAGGGGCTCGATCAGGCGGGGCAGCTGGCGGGTCCAGTGCTCGACGGGGCGGTCGCGGTCTTCGGTGAGCAGCACGTTGAAGCGGCCGCCGGGGTCGGCGCGGAAGCCGGCGGCGGGCTGCCCCGGAGCGGGGTGGTTTGGGCTGGGGGTACGCGCGTGGACCATCTGCCCCGGAGTGTTGGCAAGGGGCGCGCCAGGGACGGGGGCTTGGGTTCACCGTTTTTGGGTCAGAATCGCGGTCTTTGGCGAGGGGGAGCCGGGGAATCACGCGTGCGGCTGCCGGCGGCGCTCCCGGGGGCCCCGCGGGGGTGTCGGATTGGCAGCGTCGCCGGGCGCGGGGGCGGCCCGGGGGTCGGCATACGGGCGGGGGCGGGGTGTCGACGGTGGGGGCGCGGACGCGATCTATATAGAAGCGGCTCCGAATCGGGGCAGTCCGGTCAACCGGGCCAGTTCAGCACGGTCTCGACGACGGTGTCGACGAAGCGGGTGAGCTCATCGCGGGGCGTGGCGGGGATGGGCATGAGCACCAGGATGTCGCCCAGGGGGCGGATGATGATGCCCTTGGCGCGCAGGGCGGTGCAGACCGCGGCACCCGTGCGCTTGCTGAAGTCGAAGGGCTCGGGGGCTCCTATTCCGTTGGGGCCGCCGTGGCGGTTTTTGCACAGCTCGATGCCGACCATGAGGCCGCGCTGGCGCACATCGCGGACGTTCTTCGCGTTGCGCAGGGGGTGCAGGTGCTTTCGGAGGAGTTGGGCGGACTTCTGCGTGTGGGCGATGAGGTCGTCGCTGCCGTGGGTCGGGCTTTCGAACAGGTCCAGGCCGGCGAGCGCGGCGGCGCAGGCCAGGGGGTTGCCGGTGTAGGTGTGGCCGTGATAGAGCGTCTTCTTTTCGTCGGGCGTGCCGCAGAAGCTCTCGTAGATCGTGTCGGTGGTCAGGGTGACGGCGAGCGGCAGGTAGCCGGCGGTCAGCCCTTTCGCCAGGCAGAGGATGTCGGGGACCACGCGGTCGTGCTCGCAGGCGAAGACCGCGCCGGTGCGGCCAAAGCCGACCGCGACCTCGTCGGCGATCAGCAGCACGCCATGTTTTTTCGCGAGTTCCGCGACGCGGCGGACGAAGCCGGGGGGTTGGCACACCATGCCCGCGGCGCCCTGCATGACCGGTTCGATGACCACGGCGGCGGTGCGGTCGGCCTGGTGGGCGAGCAGGTGTTCGAGGCGGTCGAGGCAGTGGTCGGCCAGCGCGCGGCCCAGGTCGGGGTCTTCGCTGGGCCAGGCGAGCGGGTCGGCGTGGCACGCGCGGGCGATGCGGTCGCGCGTGAAGCCTTCGGGCGGTCGGACGGCGTCGGGGGCGGGGAACCAGTCGACGTCGAACACCATCGACCTAAACGCTCTGTGGAACAGATCGCTGTAGCCGATGCTCATCGCGGCGTTGGTGTCGCCGTGGTAAGCACCGGCGAGGCCGATGAACCGCGTTTTTTTCGGCTGCCCGCGGTGGTGCCAGTGGCCCACGGCCATCTTGAAGGCGACTTCGAGGGCCGTCGCGCCCGCGTCGGTGTAGAAGGTCTTGTGGAGCGTGGGGGCCGCGAGCAGGGCGCGATCACCGGGTGGAACTGCCCGCGCGGTAAGGGGTTGGTGTACGTCGGGGGCGGTTTCGAGCCGGCGTCGGGTGAGGCACGACAGCCGCGCGGCGAGGGTGACCGACGGCGGCGAGGCGAGCCCGAGCAAGGTGGTGTGCGCCACACGGTCCAGCTGGTCGCGCACCGCGCGGTCGATGGCGGGCACGCGGTGGCCGTGCACGTTGCACCACAGGCTCGACACGCCGTCGAAGTAGGCGCGGCCGTCGGTGTCGTACAGGCGCACGCCGTCGCCGCGCTCGATGACCAGCGGATCGGCTTCGCACCACTGACGCATGGGGGTAAAGGGGTGCCAGACGTGCGCGCGGTCCTGTTGAATGAGCCGCGAGCGGCGCGCGGAAGCGGGGGCATCGTCGCCGTCGTGAGGGTCGAGGTGGTGCGTGCTCATGTCGGATGGCGAGGGCAAACCGCGCGGTGGCGGGAAAAAAAAGGTTCGACGCAAAAGTTTTTTTTCGCGCATTTTCGGCCGCGATCGGTGCGGCGACGCGCTCGTCGTGGGGGTCGTTGATCGCCGCCGCGTTGCGGCGTCGTTCGCCGGTGCCCTCCGCGCGTCGCGCGGGCGCGTCGGCAGGTCCGGCGGGTCCTGATGGTAACGCCGCTGGGCACGTGACTCCGCGTCTGGGGAGGTTCAATCGGGTTTTTTCTCGGTCATACAAGGCGAATCGAAGGGTGTCAGCGTTACGCTGCGGCGTGGCTCCGAAGTCGGCGGCGGCCTGTTTGGGCGCCGGGAGTCGCCGGCGCGGTGCGCGATGCCCACGTCGACGGACGTCGTTGAATTCGGCGCGGCGCCGGCGGGTTGCGCGGCGCTGCGGAGTGATGAACGTTCAAGGTGCGCGCGCTTGACCGCCGATATCTGCGCAGTACGTCGCCGTTTTTGGTTGACTTGTTTTTGCGGCGACGGTTACATTAGGCATCAGCTCCGATGCGCGTCTCGAACTCTTAAAAGGAACCCCTGCCATGGCAAAGAAGCGAACCAAGAAGAAGGCGACCAAGAAGCGGTCGACCAAGAAGAAGGCCACGAAGAAGAAGGCCACGAAGAAGAAGGCCACGAAGAAGAAGGCTAAGAAGAAGACCAAGAAGAAGGCCGCCAAGAAGAAGACGAAGAAGAAGGCCGCCAAGAAGAAGACCAAGAAGAAGGCTGCCAAGAAGAAGACGAAGAAAAAGGCCGCCAAGAAGAAGACCAAGAAGAAGGCCGCCAAGAAGAAGACGAAGAAGAAGGCCACGAAGAAGAAGGCCAAGAAAAAGACGAAGAAGAAGGCCGCCAAAAAGAAGACCAAGCGTCGCGTGACCAAGAAGAAGAAGTAAAACACTTCGCACCCTCCCCCCGACGCGTCGCGTGACGCCGGGGATCAACGAGGGAGGCGGGCCGCTCCGAGTTTCTGGCCCCTTCCCCTTTCGCTTGAGCAACGGCCGCGGCCAACCACCGCGGCAACCCCACGCCACGGAGCTAGAGCGGGCGGCCCTTCGGGCCGCCCGCTTGTCATTTAAAACCCTGACCGAAACGAGTTTGGGGTCTGCCGCGAAGTGTCTTCCCGGGTTGCGTGGGGCGGGCTTCCAGCCTGCCGTTCGGTCGCAGCCCAAAAACGATTTGTTTCGCCGCTTCGCGTCGATGGCAGGCTGGAAACCCGCCCCACCAAAACCAGAAATCAGGAGGTTGATTCGTGACTGACCCTCAGCCGGTCCCGGAGCCCAGGCGGGAGAGCAGGGTGTCGGCGGCGGCCGTCGCGAAGTCCACGGCGCCGAATACCCGGTGAATCACGTCGTAGCCGGCGTGTTGGGCGGCGCGTTCGGGGCCCTCTTGAAGGAGCGGCGTGAGGGCACGCACCAGCGGCTCAGGTGCGCCAAAGTGGGGCACGAACTCGGGCACCACGCGCGGCATGTCCATGCCCTGGGCGATGACGTTGGGCAGCGCGAAGGTGCGCGTCTTCACCAGCCAGCGTGCAAGCAGGTTCCACTTGACGCGGCTGCCGCAGTAGACCGCCACGCACGGCGTGCGGCGGGCAGTGGCTTCGAGCGTGGCGGTGCCCGACACGACCAGCGCCGCGTCGGCCTGTGTGAGCACGTCACCGGCCCGGCCGGTGACCACCTGCACCCCGCGCGGGGGTCGGCCGCCGGGGCAGAGGTTGGCGATCTGCTTGGCGCGATCAGGGCTGGCGGCGGCGACGACGGTGGCCATGGTGGGGTGGCGGTGTCGCAGCGCATTGAAGACCGCGAGCATAACCGGCCAGTTGTGGTCGATCTCGGCCGCGCGCGAGCCGGGGAGCAGCGCCAGGGTGGGGTCGCCCGACGCGAGCGGCTTGCCGGTGTCGTCGATGAGCTGAACGGCATTCGCGTCGGCGTTTGCCGCGGCCTCCGTCGCCTCGCGGAACAGGGGGTGGCCGACGAAGGTGCCCGGCACGCCGCGGGTGCCGAACCAGTCGGGCTCGAAGGGCAGCAGGCACATGAGGTGGTCGGTGAGCTTTCTTAATCGCCCGATACGCCACCCCGCCCAGGCCCAGAGCTGCGGAGCGACCAGGTGAACAATGGTCGCCTGGGGCCGGGCCTTGCGGGTGGCGCGGCACATGGACCAGTTGGCGGCGGGGCTGTCCACCGGCACGTGGCCGGCGATGTCGTGCTCGTCGAGCCAGCGAGCCAGGTCGCCCTTGCGTCGCAGCAGCGTCTTGCCCTCCACGGCGATCGCCACGCCCACGCCCATCTTCGCGTGGGCGGTCGTCTCTTCGAGCAGTTCGCAGCCGGCGGCTTCCATCTGGGGGCCGCCAAAGCCCACAAAGGTCTGCTGCGGGTTGCGCCGCCGCAGCTCGCGGATGAGGCGGGCGGCCAGCACGTCGGCGCTGGGCTCAAAGGCGGTGAAGAGCAGGGGGAGGGGGGTGGGGGGCGGGCCGGGCATGGGGGCAGTCTAGTTTGGGGGGAGTTCAAGCTCTTGGGCGCGGGGCCGCCCCAAAGCGCAAAACGCAAAATGAAAAGCGCAAATCAGACGCAAGCGGCCGCCGCAACCCGCGGCGTGGTACCGCGATGCCGATTTGCGCTTTTCATTTTGCGTTTTGCGCTTTCGCGGCCACGCGCGCGATAACCTTGCCCTCATGACCGACGCCGCCGACCTCAAGACCATCGCGGACCGCCTCGACGCCGCGCGCCAGGACCTGCTGGAGCTCTCGACGCGCAACCGACTGCTGAGTACGCCCCGCCACGCGAAGCGGGCCCGCGCGCTGGAGGTGGTCGACGAAAAATCGGACGAGCTGTACCGCCTGCTGGTTGAGGGGGGCGCGTCGCTGACGTTTCAGGAGGCGACCGAGGAAACGCTGGCCGAGCAGGAGGCCGAAGCCCAGGCCGCGCGGGCGGACGCGGCGCTGGCCCCCGACGGCCCCACCGCCCCCGATGAACCCGACGCCCCCGCGGTCGAACCCGGCAGCGCTGGCGACGTCTTCCGCGGTCCCGATGCCGAGCCGGCCGGCACGCCGCTGCTGGAACAGCCCGAAGCAGACGCGGCCGAGGCAGCCTTGATCGCCGATCCCGATCGCCTGGAAAAACGCCACCGCGACCTGAAGCTGCAGACACGGCTGGGCTCGGCGGCCCTGCAGAAGCGTCTGCTGCGGACCTATTACGACGCGCGGTCGTCGGAGCTGGAGCAGGGCGTCAACACGCTGTACCTGGCCCTGGGGTTTCTGAAGTGGTACGAGGACGACACGACGCAGAAGGCCCGGTACGCGCCGCTGGTGCTGGTGCCGGTGACGCTCTCGCGGAAGAACGCCCGCACGCAGTTCTCCATCGCGTGGAACGAGGACGAGGTTTCGACCAACCTGTCGCTGCAGGCGAAGCTGAAGGCCGATTTCGGTCTGGAGCTGCCCGATCTGGTGACCGAGGCGGTGACCGGCGACGCGGCGGGGGCGGCAGACGACGCGGCGGACAGCGACGGGGCGGTGGGTGAGGCGCGGGCGTTCCGGCCGTCGGACTACTTCGCCGGGGTGCGAGACCTGCTGCGTGACGTGAAGCGGTGGGAGGTGTGCGCAGACGACGCGGTGCTGAGCTTCTTCTCGTTCAGCAAGTTTTTGATGTACCGCGACCTGGACCCGGGCCCGCCGGACCGGGCTTCGGCGCTCGACGGCCATCCGCTGCTGGGGGCGTTGATGGGCGAGGGCGGTTTCACTCCCGCCGAGCCGGTGCTGGGGGACGGCCAGTCGCTGGACGAGGTGGTGTCGCCGCGCAACACGGTGCACGTGACCCTGGCGGACACCAGCCAGGCGTCGGCGGTGGAGGCCGTGCGCCGCGGGCAGAACCTGGTGATCCAGGGCCCCCCGGGCACCGGCAAGAGCCAGACCATCACGAACCTGATCGCCGCGGCGGTAAAGGAGGGTAAGACGGTGCTCTTTGTTGCGGAAAAAATGGCCGCCTTGGAGGTGGTGCAGCGCCGGCTGAGCCACGCGGGGCTGGGGGACATGTGCCTGGAGTTGCACAGCCACAAGGCACGAAAAAAACGCGTGCTGGACGACCTGCAGCGCACGATGGGGCTGGGTGCCGTGACCGGTACGCCGGACGAGGCGTGGTTTCAAAAGCTGGCCGCCGCACGCGAGGCAATGACCGGCCACGCCGTGGCGCTGCACACGCCGGTGGACGCGACGGGGGTGACGCCTTTTGCCGCGGTGGGTGAACTGGTGCGGCTGCGGGGAGCGGGGATGAAGCCCGGGGACTTCACCCTGGACGACCCGCTGACCTGGACCGCCGACGCGGCGCAGGAGGCCCGCGGGGTGCTGGCCGAGACCCTGGCCCGGCTGGGTGAGGTGGGGCCGCCGGCGGATCACCCCTGGCGCGGGGCGGCGGCGCCGGGGGTGACGCCGATGGACCTGGAGCGGCTGGCCGCGCGCCTGCCCGACGCGACGGCGGCGCTGCGCACCGCGGCGCAGCAGACCGCGGCCCTGGCCGACGCACTGAACGCCGACGGGCGGGCCACGGCCGGGTGGACGGCGGACCTGGCCGGGCGGGCGCGACGCATGGCCGAGCAGCCGGCGCTGGATGCGGACGCGATCGTGAACGACGTGTGGGGGCAGCAGGGCACGCCGCTGTCGGCCCTGGTGGAGCAGGGCCAGCACCTGAGCCAGGCACGAAAGCAGCTGGACGGCGTGGTGGTGGACGCCGCGTGGACCGCCGACGCGGCGCAGGCCCGAATCGACCTGGCCGCCCACGGCCGGGCGTGGCTGCGGTGGCTGAACGGGGCGTACCGACGCGCGCAAGCGACGCTGCGGGGGCTGTGCGTCGCCGCGCCACCCAAACCGCTGTCTGAGCGGCTGGCACTGCTGGACCGGCTGATCGAGGCGCAGCGGGCGGTCAAGACCATTGAACGCGACGACGCGCTGGGCCGCTACGCCTTCGGCGACCGCTGGCGCGGGGTGGACTCGGACTGGGATGCGATCTCGAAGATCCACGGCTGGAACCGGCGCAACGAGACCGGCGACGACCCGGCGGCCGAGGCCGGGGCCTGCCGCACACTGGCCGCGACGCTGAGCGACGCGGAGCGTGCGAAGCTGCCCGCGCTGGCCGAGTCGGCCGAGCGGGCGTCGGCCAGTGCCGGGCGGCTGCTGGAGGCGGCCGCCACGCCGGTGGCTCTGGGCCTGGACGAGGCCTTCGGCGTGGCGGCGCTGATTGACGTGCCCTTTCACGCGGCGGCCGACCGGCTGGCCGCCTGGGGCCAGAGCCCCGACGGGCTGACGAAGTTTCTGGGCTATCACGCACAGCGGGCGCGGGCCCGCGACGCGGGGCTGGGCGAGCTGGTCGAGCGCCTGGAGGACCGACGCATCGCCGCGGACGACGCGCTGAGCGCCTTCGATCTGGCCCGGTTCGAGGCGGTGCTGCGCAAGGCCTTCGCCGATCGCCCGGAGCTGGCGTCCTTCGACGGAGCGGCCCACGAGCAGCGGCTGAGCACCTTCCGCACCCTGGACGGCGACCGAATGACCCTGGCCCGACGCGAGGTGGCGGCGGCGCACCACGACGGGATGCCGTCCGCCGCCGCGATCGGCGAACTCGGTGTGCTGAAGCGCGAGTTCCAGAAGAAGCGCAATCACCTGCCGCTGCGCCGGCTGCTGCGCGAAGCGGGGCAGGCGATCCAGGCGATCAAGCCGGTGTTCATGATGAGCCCGATGAGCGTCGCGCAGTTTCTTGAGCGCGACGATGCCGAAGGCGGCGCGGGCCTGTCCTTCGACCTGATGCTCATGGACGAGGCCAGCCAGGTGCGCCCGGTGGACGCCCTGGGCGCCGTGGCCCGCAGCCGGCAGCTGGTGGTGGTGGGCGACGACAAGCAGCTGCCGCCCACGCGGTTCTTCGCCACGTCGGTGAGTGCCGACGAGACGGGCGAGCAAGATGCCGCAGATTTGAACACCGCCGACCTGGAGAGCATCCTGGGCCTGTGCACCGCCCAGAGCATGCCCGGCACCATGCTGCGCTGGCACTACCGCAGCAAGCACCCGTCGCTGATCGCGGTGAGCAACCGCGAGTTCTACGACGACCGGCTGCAGGTGATCCCCAGCCCGGTCCGCAAGCCCGAGGACCTGGGCGTGCGCTTCCACCGGATCACCGACGGCTTCTTCGACCGCGGCGGCAGCGCCACCCACCGCGTGGAGGCGCAGGCCATCGCCGCCGCCGTGATCGAGCACGCCCGCGAGAGCCCGCACCGCAGCCTGGGCGTGGGGGCGTTCAGCGTGGGGCAGCGCGACCTGATTCTGGACGAGCTGGAGGCGCTGCGTCGCGAACACGCGGACGTGGACGGCTTCTTTACGGAGGACGTGGAGGAGCCATTTTTCGTCAAGAACCTTGAGAACATCCAGGGCGACGAGCGCGACGTGATTTTTATCAGCGTGGGCTACGGGCCGGACAAAGACGGCAACGTGAGCATGAACTTCGGCCCGCTGAGCGCCGATGGCGGCGAGCGGCGGCTGAACGTTTTGATCACTCGCGCGAAACGCCGGCTGGAGGTGTTCAGCAGTCTGGTGGCGGGCGACATCGACCTGAACCGGGTGAGTCGGCGGGGGCCTGCGGCATTCAAAACCTTCTTGGCGTTTGCCGAACGCGGGGGGTTCGCCGACGAAGGTGGCCGGGCCAGCGGGGGCGAACCGTCGGTGTTTGAGCGGGCGGTGATCGATGCGTTGGCGTCCCGCGGCCTGGCGGCCGAGGCGCAGGTCGGCGCCGGCGGCATGGTCGTCGACGTCGCGGTGATCGATCCGACCGACGAGAGCCGCTACGCGCTGGCCGTGCTGACCGACGGGCCGGGCTATGCGGCCGCGCGGTCGGCGCGTGAGCGCGACGCCAGCCGCGAGGGCGTGCTGAAGATGATGGGCTGGAACACGCTGCGGGTGTGGGGCCTGGACTGGTTCAACCGGCCCGGCGAGCAGGCCGACCGCATCGTGGCCGCGGTGGAAGCGGCGACGCGCGGGGACCAGGCGGAGGAGGTGGGCGCCCCCTCGGAGGCGGTGGCGGTGGCGGCCGCGGCCGCGGAGGGCATCCAGCGGGCCGAGGCCGAAGGGCCCGCCGAGTTCCAGCCGGTGCCGTACCGCGAGGCGTCGTTCAAGAAGACCCCGCGCAAAGACCTGGACGGCCTGGACGCCAACGCGCTGATGGACCTGGTGGTGCGGGTGGTGGAGATCGAAGAGCCGGTGCACGGCGACGAGGTGACCCGCCGCGCGGCGGACATCTACCGGGTCGAACGCCTGACCGCGAAGCTGAGGAAGCTGCTGGAGGCCGCGCTGAGCGACGCGGTGCACGCGGGGCGGCTGGACGGTTCGTCGGGGTTCTACAGCCTGCCGGGCGCGGTGAGCACGCGGCTGGCCGGCCCGCGCAGCCGGGCCGAAGTCGCCAGTGCCGGGCTGCGCCGCCCCGACCGCCTGCCTCCTGCCGAGCTGCGGGTGGTGCTGGAGCAGGTCGTGGGCTCGGCCATCGGCGTGTCGGTGGACGACGCGGTGTCCGAGGCCGCGCGGCGGCTGGGCTACAGAAGCGTGCGCAAGCCGCTGCGGGCGGTGATCGAGCGCGAGCTGAAGGCGCTGCTGGACTTCGGGGTGCTGGTGAATGAGGGCGGGGCGCTGGGGATCGCTGGCGCTCAAAAGTGAAACGCGGACTTGTTTAAGTCCGGCCGTCCGGCCGCATGGCGAAAAGCGAAAGCCGGGAATGAGCAGGTTCGATGTCTTCTGAAGTGCCCAGTCTCGACGAGCTTCACGCGTCGTTTTCGCGCGTGAACCGTCGGGGCAACGCGGCTTTGCTGGTCGTGATCGTGCTGGCGGGGGTGGCGGCGTGCTTTATTGACTACGGCGGGCTGGCGCAGCGGCCGGTGGTGGCGGCGGTCGCGGGGCTGATGGCGCCGTGGCCGTTCTTCTGGGGGCTGGTGCAGGTGCTGGGGGTGAAGAAGAAGCGGGTCGAAGACCTGCGGCCCGACGTGCGGTTTGGGGACTACGGGCCGCGGGAGATCGCGGCGGTGGTGGACGGGGTGCGGCGGCGGCTGCCGTGGGTGGCGAACGGCGCGGCGGCGGACGCGAACGCGGGGGGGCGGATTTGGCTCGTGCGTGATAAGTCGGCCAACGCGGCGGCGGTGTCGGTCGGGCTGCTGCGGCTGGTGAAGCCTCTGCAGGGCGTGTTCATCCACCTGCAGCTGCTGCATCTCTTGAAGCCGGACGAACTCGCGGCGGTGGTGGGCCACGAGTTCGGGCACCTGGCCAAGGTGTCGCTGAGCCTGGACCGCCACGCGGCCGCCTTTACGCTGGCGACCGCCGTGCTGTGCGTGGCCGCCGCGAACTGGGCCGGCGACCGCGGCGGCTCGGAATTGTTCGTAGCGCTGGTGCTGGCGTGGGCGCTGCAGTTCGGGTGGAACGCGTTGCGGGGCGACTCGGGCCACGTGGCGGAGTACCTGTGCGACGCGGCGGGGGCCGAGGCCGCGGGTCCGGGCGTCACGGGCCCGCTGGCGGCTTCGAACGCGCTGCTGCAGATCGCCGCCGACGCCGAGCGTCACACGGCGCTCTACGTCTGGTGCCTGGAGCAGTGGCTCGAGGGGCACGCGTCGTCGCCCGCCGCCGCGATGGACGTGCTGGACGACGCGCTGCCCTTCGGTGTGACCGACGGCGACGGCGTGAAGCAGGAGGTCGCCGCGCGGCTGCGGGCCAAGTCCGAGGCGGGACCGTCGGTGGGTGGGTTCCTCGGCCACCTGACCGGGGCCGGCGACGACCTGGACGCCGGCGCCGCCGCGCGGGCCCAGGTGGCGCAGTGGCAGGCCGTGCAGAAGCTGCCGCGGCTGGACTGGGAAGGATTCGCCGGCCCCGACGGCCGGCTGAGCGCCGCGGGCGGCGCCGCGCTGGTCGCGGCGGCGCAGCGCGAGCCCGAGAAGGTCTGGTTTCGGCTGGCCGAAGAGGCGGGCGCGGGCAGCACGCATCCGACCACGCGGCGGCGGGTGCTGTGTCTGTTGGCGGTACCGGGCGTGGGGGCGTAACGCCCGGGCGGTCAGTCGGCGTCGCTCAGCGTGACCTCGACCGCATTTCCGGCCTTGCCCAGCGTGGCGGACACGGCCCGGGTGCGGCCGTCGGGGCCGGTGACGGTGACTTGGTAGTCGCCGAGGAAGCCGCGGGCCGTCGCGGTGCCCGCGGCATCGGTGGTCACGTGCTCGTGCGTCCACCACGCGCCGTAGATCAGGTCGCGATAGGCCTTGCCGTGGGGGCGCAGGGTCCAGTCTTTGGCAAACATCGCGGCGTTCGGACGCCAGTGCTGGCCCTCCCAGAAGCCCCAGGTCTGGATGCTGCGGATCGATTCGTGGGCGAAGGCCGCGGTGTAGAAGTCGCGGAGGTAGTCGGCCTGCAGCTGGGGGTCGTCGACGTTGATGTCGAACTCCGAGATCTTCACCGGCAGGTCGAACTCGGCGAAGTGGTCGATGGACCGCCACACCTCCTCGGGCGCCGTGAGGCTGGAGGCGAAGTGCCCCTGCATGCCGATCCCGTGCAGCGGGGCGCCCTGGTCCAGCAGGCCGCGGATCTGTTCTTTCAGCTTGAGCAGGTGTTTGGTGACCCGGCCGTTGGAGGACACCAGCTCGTTGTCGTTGATGTAGAGCACGGCGTCGGGGTCGGCCCGGTGGGCGAGCTTGTACCAGTCGGCCATGACCTCGTCGCCGAACAGGTCCATGAGGTCGTGGTTGGTGTAGGGCTCGTTGACGACGTCCCACTCGCCGATGCGGCCGCGGTAGCGGGTGACCGTGTCGGTGACGTGGTCTTCGACCGCTTGACGCAGCTTCGGGGGGTCGGCCCGGAGGGGGATGACGTCGGGGTGGATCCAGCGCCAGCTGGGCCACATGATCACGTTGCCGCGCACAGAGATGCCGTGCTCGACGAGCCAGTTCAGGGCCCGCTCGATCTCGTCGGGGCGGCCGCTGCCGTAGTTGTTCCACTTCAGCGCGCTCTCGAAGCCGCCGGCGTTGAAGTTGTTGAGCAGCTCCTGCCGGTAGCGGTCGCCGTCGGATCCCCGCAGCAGGGTCTTGTGGACCGAGACGGCGGTGCCGAACTCGAACGCGTGGCGGGTCATCGCGATCTCGACGGACGCGCCGGGCACCGGCTGCCCGCGGCCGTCACGCACGGTGACGGTCAGGTCGCCCTTGCGGTGCTGCTCGATGCGCTCCGCCGCGACCGTCCGCCAGGGGGCGTCGGCCGCGCGGCCTTCGTAGGCCACGTCGGTGCTGGGCAGGGTGTCCGGGTCGAAGTCGGGCCCGAAGTTGAGCACCCGGAGGTTGGCGATCTCAAGGGTCTGGTCGTCCATGGCCAGGCTGAAGGTGGCGGCGGCCTTCCCGGCCGGATAGCCGGCCTTCATCGTGAATGGCAGGCTGACCTGCGTCCACTCGCTGCCGACCGACACCTGCTTCCACAGGCTCTTGTCCCACTCGGGGTCGGCCTTCTGGAATCCGAACATGACCAGCGCCTGGCCGGTCATCGATTTAATGTTTCGCATCTGGAACGACGCGAGCATCACGTCGCCCTCCGCGACCGGCGCGGTCGTCAAGGTGCTCAGGCCCATGTCCCACGGCATCTTCTCTTCGGTCGCCGTCACCCGCAGGGCTTGGCCGGCCGGCCCAAGGCCGGTGGCGTCCACCCTTTCGTGCTTCACGTCTGCGGCCAGCCGGCCCGCCGGGAAGAACGCCGCGAACGCCTCGGGGCCGATGGCCACGCTCTGCGCCCGGTCGAGCACGTCGGGGGTCCGGGCTTCAGTCGGCACGGCGCAGACACACGCGAGCGTCGAAAAAACCAGGAGGATGCGGCCGCTGAAGGCACGCGCGGAGGTGGCGGTGTACATGGAAATTCCGGTTGGAGATTCGGTTCGCGATCCGGCACGCCACCTGGGGAGGGGGCGGTCGGGCGCCAGCATCGCCGAAAAGCGCAACCGGTTCAAGTGTCTTGAACGATGTTCTTGGCCTGATGGCCACCGCAGCGTGGCGGGCGGCGTCGTTTCACGACATGCGGGATCGGGGCCGATGGGTTGGGGCAACGGCAGCGTCAAGACCGCCCGGGTGAAAACGTTCTGAGCCTGACGCGCTTTTTCAATCCCGTCGGGAGGACCGGGAGTTAATGTTTCATCGTTCCGAAACACCTCAAGGAGCTGCCCGTGCAACTGAGATACACCATTCTCTACGTCGAAGACGTCGCCGCGACGATCGGTTTCTACGAAGCGGCCTTCGGGTTGAGCAAGAAGATGATCCACGAATCGGGCGACTACGGCGAGCTCTCGACCGGGGAGACGACGCTCTCGTTCTCTTCGGTCGGTCTGATGAAACAGCTGGGTAAGAATCCCGGGCGACCGGACGCCGGTTCGCCGGTCTTTGAGATCGCGTTTGAGACCGACGATGTGGCCGGGGCGCTGGCGCGGGCGAAGGCGGCGGGGGCCGAGGTGGTGCAGGAGGTCGAGGACATGCCGTGGGGGCAGACGACCGCGTACGTGCGCGACAACAACGGGTTCCTGGTGGAGTTGTGTACGGCGATGGTGGGGTAAGGAAGTCCTCCGTGCCGGTGAGGCGGGGCACGGGACCAAAATTGCGGTGTTCGTTTTCGGGCATCCAGATCGACTCTGTTGCGTTTCTGCGGACCGGAGCTTCATAGACTGGATTCATGCGGCGGAAGATCCATGAGCATCCCGATGCGGTGAAGAAGAGCTCGACGGCGGCGGCGGTCCGGTACTTTGTTTGCCCGCAGTGCGGTCGCACCGATGAGATCGTTCCGACCCGGCGAATTCTCGAAGACTCAGATTTGCAGGGGGCTTTATTTTTTGACGGGCTGGGTTACTTGTCGGCGAGAGCATCGACCCGGGTGATGAAGTGCCGGGCTTGCGGCAACTCTTCCGGCCATCGGGGGCCGGCGGCTCATGGGAGCTTCTCGGTATTACGCTGGGCACGGGCCTGCTTGGCGCGGTGGCGTTGTCTTCGTTTGATGCTTACGGGCCTGTGAAGAACTACCTGGCCGGCGCGATCGATGTGGCGCAGCAGGGGTTGAAAGACTGGCCGGCCGCGGTCGTGGGCGGTCTTGCGGGACTCGCATTGGGTGGGTTACTGGCATTGATCTGGAACAGCCTGCGACGTCGGCGGATGAGGCGGCGGTGGTGGGAGAGGCTTCATGCGCGGGATACGGTCAAAAGAAGCCCCGGAGCGCAGCCGGCGGCCGAGAATGAGGGGCCGGGTCAGCGCGGTTGAAGCCAGGGCGGCGAGATGATCCGGGGCCCTGGGCGCCTGGATTCCCGCCTGCGCGGGAATGACGGGGGTGGGGGCGACGTGTGCGAGAAACGCGCTCCCGGGGTTCGGGGGCGGAGCCCCCGACGGACCGGGAAGGTCCCGTCGCCGGCTTGGCGGCGATGGGGGCGAGCCGGTCCGAGCGGGCTACATCGCGATGTCGACGATGCGCGACAGGAACCCGCCGGTGTCGGTCTTGCCGCGGGTCTGGTAGTAGAGCGTGCCGGGGCCGGTGTAGCGGTTGACCAGGCCCTCGCCGGAGAAGTAGGCGTCTTTCAGGCCCTTGGTGGCTTTGACCAGTTCGAACTTGATGGTGTCTTCGAAGGCGACGACGAAGCGGTTGTCGACGACGACGCGTTCTTCGGGGGCGAGGGTCTGCTTGACCAGCGCGCCGCGGGTGGCACAGAAGACGGTGCCGTCGCCGGTGGCGTGCATGAGAAACAGGCCCTTCTGGGCCATGACGCCTTTGAGCCCGCCGTAGCTGACCTTGACGTGGGCGCCCTCGGTGCTGGCGAGGTAGGCGCCGCGGGTGAGGTAGTAGCCGGTGCCGCCTTCGGCGGCGAGTTCAGGGTCGGAGGCAGACTCGGCTTCGCCGGTGCTGAGTTCCAACTCCATCACGTCGCCCAGGTCGGGCGGGGCGAGGATCAGGGTCTGGTCGTTGCGCGAGCTGCTGTAGACGTTGGTGAAGTACTTTTCGCCCGAGAGCATGCTCTTGATGCCGGACATGAAGCCGCGCTTGCCGCTGAGGCCGCCGGCTTCAATGGTGATCTCGACGCCGGTGGACATCGACAGCATGGCGTTGGGCTGCGCGCGGACGCGCTCGCCCTGGTCCAGCGTGAGCTGCACCACCGCGAAGGTCGGGCCGTGTTTGATGTCCCAGTGCATGTGATGAAGGGGCAGAGGGGTGAAGGGGCTGAGGGGCTGAGTGAGAGACGCAAGCGATGTCGAGTTCTATCACTCAGCCCCTCAGCCCCTACGCACTCAGCCCCTACGCACATCAGTCGTCAATCCCGGGGCTGACCTTCTGCTTGAGCACGTAGCCCACAGCGCTGATGGCCAGCAGGAGGCCGATGAAAATGAAGCAGGCGATCATGCGCGAGACGCCCAGCACGTTGGCAATGCCGCCGATGCAGATGTCGTAAATGGCGATCATGATGAACCAGCGGATGATCCCGCTGATGAACCCGCCGCCGCGTCCGCGGCGTGTCGAGGGCTTCAGGAAAGGCAGCAGGGCAAGCGTTTCGGGTCCAAACATGAGGTCTCTCCGGAGAGCGGTGGGGCGGGTTCGCGGGTTTTCTTGAAACCGGGATCGTACAACGCACGGTCTGATGGGGCCGTGGACGCCTTCTTGTCGGATCGTTGCAGCGCAGGGTGCCCCGCACAGTTGGTTTCGGGAAACTGGCGCGGTGGCGTCGGTGGAGAGTGCGGCAGCCGCAAGGAGCGAGCCGAAGGTCGGCCCCCTGGGGGCCCCCTGAGGCGAGCGACGCCGCGGATGCCGTGCTCTCCGCCGGCGACGCCCGTCAGGAGCCCGAAACCAACGTAGCCAAGTAATACCGGAGGAGGGACTCGAACCCTCAAGACCTTGCGGTCAGTGGATTTTGAATCCACCGCGTCTGCCAATTCCGCCACTCCGGCGTGGGGGTCGAGATTGTATGGCGACCGGGCACGGAAAGCGGTGCGGGGGGGGAATCGATCCACCAGGGTCCGGGTGGCGAATGCCCGCCGCGGGGCGGTTTACACTCACCGGCCGACGTGCGAGCGGTCGCGGCCTGCCCGTCAGTCCGTGGATGCCCACCCCGTTCAGGAACCCGTCATGCTCCGCCCCGGCCTCGTGTCCATCACCTTCCGACCGTTCTCCCCCGAGGCGGTCATCGCGGCCTGCGTCGAGCACGGCTTGCGGGGCATCGAGTGGGGGGGCGACGTGCATGTGCCGGCCGGCGACCCGGCGAACGCCCGCGCGGTGGCGAAACGCACGGCCGACGCGGGGCTGGAGGTCGCGGCCTACGGCAGCTACTACCGCGTGGGCGGGGCCCCGGGCGCTGAACCCGACCCGCGCCGCGGTGGGGTGGCTCAGGACTGGTCGGCGGTGCTGGATACCGCAGAGGCGCTGGCGGCGCCGCGGGTGCGGGTGTGGTGCGGGCCCTGCGGGTCGTCCGCGTGCGATGAGGCCACGCGGGCGCGGGTGGCCGAGGACGGGAGGCGGATTGCGGACCAGGCGGCGGCGCGGGGGATCGACGTGGTGGCCGAGTGGCACGACGGCACGCTGACCGATACCGCGGAGTCGGCGACGGGGCTGCTGAATGCGATCGGGCACGACCACTTCCTGACCTACTGGCAGCCGCGGACGGGGCAGGGGTTCGCCGACGCGCTGGACGACCTGGACGCGGCGCTGCCGTGGCTGGCGGGGCTGCACGTGTTCCACTGGCTTCCGTCGCCCGGGGCCGGTGCGGACCGCCGGCCGCTGGCCGAGGGCCAGGGGCTGTGGCCCACCTACCTGCGCCAGGCGGCGGCGGGGCCGCGGGGCCGCGGGCTGTTTGCCCTGCTGGAGTTCGTACGCGGCGACGACCCGGTGAATCTGGGCCCGGACGCGGCGGCGCTGCGGCAGTGGACGTCGGCGGTCAACGCTTCCGCCGGTCGGTGAGTCCGGTCGGTGGGTCTGGTCGCGGAGCGGGGCGGCACGGGTTCGCGCCGGGCAGGCGGTTTCCGGGGGGCGGCTTATACTCGGGGCGGTTTCCCTGTCCCCGGCCTGAGGTTTCCGATGTCCAAATCCCGTGGCGGTTCGTCCAAGTCTTCGGAGGGCAAGCCCGCCGACCCGGCGCCCGAAGGGGCGGGCAGCCTCGACAAGGTGCGCGACATCTTGTTCGGCGAGCAGTCGCGACGCAGTGAGCAGCGCCTCGAGCAGCTGGACGCCCGCCTGAGCGCGGGGTTGTCGCAGGCCGACCAGCGCCAGGACGCGGCGTTGACGGGGCTGACCGAAAAGCTGGACGACGCGGTGCGTTCGCTGCGGGACGCGGCGAAATCGGGCGCGGGCGAGCAGGCCGAACAGCTGCGGGCGCTGGAGACGCAGCTGAGCGGTCGGCACGCCGAGCTGGAGTCGGCCATCGAGGCGTTGCAAGACAAGCTGCAGGCCGAGAACGACGCCCAGCACGAGGCGATGCGGGCGGACCTGCGGGCGGCGAAGCAGGAGCTGGCCGCGGCGACCCAGGCCCTGGACACGGAGCTGCGCGGGGCGATGACCGACCGCGCGCAGCTGGCGGGGCTCTTCCGCAACCTCGCCGACGCGCTGGGGTCGTCGGACGAGGGCCGGGTGGATTGACCACCCCCGAGCCCGCGTGCGGCGACCCTTTCGCCTCACTTTGTGGGCTCACCCCTCGCCGCAGATGCGGCGGGGGCCCGGTTCACCGCCTTGCGAGACGTGATGTTCACTTGCCCTCGCCTGCCGCGGGATGCAGACGGACGGAGCCGGGCCGTCGACCGGGACCGCTGACCCATGGCCGCTGAAACCCCCTCCGAAACCGACCCCGATCCCGAAACCGACGCCGCTTCTGCGGCGGGCGGACCGGGCACGCCGGCGACCGCCGCGGTCGACGACGCCATGCGGCAGCTGCGGGAGCTGCTGGTCAACCCGGCGATCGCGCCCGAGCGGGAAGCGGTCCGCCTGCTGCGGGAGGAGGTGCGGGCGGGCCGGCTGAACGCGCGGCAGCTGGCGGACGCGCTGCCCGAGGCGGTGCGGCTGAGCAGTGCCGACGGCGAGCGGCTGGCGGACGCGCTGAGCCCGACGGTGGACCGGGCGATCGAGTTGTCGATCGAGAACAACCCGCAGCCGATGGTCGACGTGATCTTCCCGATCATCGGCCCGGCGATCCGCAAGGCGGTGAGCGACGCGCTGGCCAAGGCGGTGAGCGGGCTGAACGAAACGCTGGAGCACAGCCTGTCGCCGCAGAGCATCCGCTGGCGTCTGGAGGCGAAGCGCACGGGCAAGACCTTTGCCGAGGTGCTGATGCTCAAAACCCTGCGCTACCGCGTGGACCAGGTTTTCCTGGTCCACGCCAAAACGGGGCTGCTGCTGCACCACGTGGTGGCCCCCGGGGCGTCGGTCCGCGACGCGGACCTGGTCTCGGGCATGCTGACGGCGGTGACCGACTTCGTCCGCGACAGCTTCGCGAGCGACGAGGACACGGGGGCGGGGCTGCAGAAACTGCGTGTGGGGGGCACCAGCGTGTGGGTGGAGCGCGGCCCGTACGCCGTGCTGGCCGCCGCGGTGCGCGGCGAGGGGCCCGAGGAGCTGCGCGAGACCCTGGAAGAGTCGGTCGAGTCGATTCACCAGCGGTTCCGCGACGAGCTGGAGCATTACGACGGGGACAGCGGCGTGTTCGTGGGCACCGCTCCGGACCTGGCCCGCTGCCTGGTGTCGGCCGAAATGCCCGGACGCCGCAGGTCTGCCTGGGGGCGGTGGCTGCGGAGGGCGGCGGCGCTGGCGGTGGTGGTGGGGCTGGTGTTCCTGGCGATACGCTCGAACGTGCGGTGGAACCGGCTGGTGGACGAGCTGCGTAACACCCCGGGCGTGCTGCTGGTGGACGAGAACCACAACTGGTGGGGCAAGTCGCAACTGACGGGGTTCTTCGAGGTCCGCGCGCCGGTGCAGCCATACATGATCCTGAACCGATCGGCGATCCCGTCGGACGAGGTCGAGCAGCGATGGGAGCCCTTCACGGGGTTGACCGGCGGGAGCAGCGGCGGCGCGCCCGCGGCCCCGTACCTTCCGGCGGATCCCGGGGCGCTGCTGGACGCACCCGACGGGGTGAGCTTTGTGCCGGTCGCGGGGGAGGGGCCCGTCCGCTGGGTGTCACGCGGCGATGCCGACAGCGCCTGGCTGGCCACGGCCCGGCGGCAGGTGTCGGCGGGAGTGGGGCCGCTGGCGCCCGGGTCGGTGGACCTGTCGGGGGTGACCGACCGGGACGCGTCGCGGCGGGCGGACGCCGCGGCCCTGCGGGCGGCGGTGGCGGCGGTGGCGGCGGTGGAAGTGCCGATGCCCGAGGGCGTGGACCTGACCGGCGCGGTCGCACGCGACCGCCTGGCGCAGGCGGCCCGCGACGTGGGCGAGGCGGCGCGGCTGGCCCGCAAGTCTGGCCAGCGGTTCACGTTGGAGGTGACCGGCCACACCGACGCGGTGGGCGAACCCGACATCAACCAGGCCCTGAGTCTGGCGCGGGCCGAGGCGGTGGCCGCGGCGCTGCGGGCGCGGCGGCCCGCCGACTCGGGCGGGGGCTGGGTCATCCTGACCCGCGGCGCCGGCTCGGCCCGGCCGCGGGTTGCCGAAACCGCCCCGGCGGATCAGCAGGCGGCCAACCGTCGGGTTACGCTGGCGGTCCGGTTGGAGCCCCGTTAGGCATTTCGAGTCGCGCCGTCCCGGAAACGTCTCGGCCCGACCCTTTCTCTTTCCACCCTCCCGACAGGAGCATTTTGAAACAGGCCAAAATCTGCATGCTGGGTGCTTTCTGTGTGGGCAAGACCAGCCTGGTCGCACGCTTCGTCAAGAGCGTGTTCAGCGATAAGTACCACTCGACCATCGGGGTGAAGATCGACAAAAAAGTGGTGTCGGTCGGCGACGCCCCGGTGACGCTGGTGCTCTGGGACCTGGAGGGCGAGGACGATCTGGTGCGGGTGCAGATGAGCTACCTGCGCGGCGCGGCGGGTTACCTGCTGGTGGTCGACGGCACACGGCCCGAGACGCTGGAGACCGCGGTGCTGCTGCGGCGCCGCATCGAGACCGAGGTCGGGGTGTTGCCCTTCGTGCTGCTGCTGAACAAATGCGACCTGACCGACCTCTGGGCCCTGGACGATCCGGGGTTGCTGGGGCTGCGGGACGCGGCGGCGACGACACTCAAGACCAGTGCCAAGACCGGGCAGAACGTCGAAGAAGCGTTCGCCGCGCTGGCGTCGGCGGCGATGGGCGGACCCGCTCCCGACGCCGCGGGAGGCAAGCCGTGAACGACGACACGTCGCTGATCGCCGATGTGCTCGGGGCCATGGGTCTGCTGGTGGCCAAGCGGGTGGACGGGGGCTTCCGCTGGATCGGCACGCCGCCGCCGTGGTCCGAGGACTTCGGCTGTGCCGCCAGCGAGCCCTGCGACCTGATCTCGTCGTTTGCCTTTATGGCGCTGTTTCTGCACGACGCCGAGGCCTTCTGGGCCGAGGCCGAGGGGGCGGCGACCATCAGCAGCGCGCCGTGGTCCGAGCCGGACCGCGTCGGGGTGGACCACCAGCTGGAGGCGGTCGCGATGCGGCTGCCCACCGGCAGCGGGGCGGATGACGAGGCGGTCGAGGTGGTGGCCGTCGCCGGAGCGGGGGCCGACTTCGTGCAGACCCAGTCCATCCTGCAAGCCGCACGCGAGCGCCGGCTGGCGGTGGACCGCGAGCTGGCGGTTCAGCGGCAGGTTGAGCAGCAGCTGCGGCTCCGGGTCGAGCAGCGGACGGTCGAGCTGGCCCGCACCAATGAGCAGCTGCGCACGCTGGCCGCCCAGGTGGGCCTGGCCGAGCAGCGCGAGCGGCACCGGCTGGCCGTCGGCCTGCACGACCACGTGGGTCAGCTGCTGGCCGCCGCCAAGCTGCAAGCGGCTGCGGAGCGGGCCGCCGCCGCGGACCCTGCGCAACGCGAGCGGCTGGGCGCGCTGCTGGAGGTGATGGACAAGGCCATCGACGCGACCCGCACCCTGACCTTCGAGCTCAGTCCGCCGATGCTTTACGAGCTGGGGCTCGTGGCCACGCTGGCCAGCCTCGTGGAGCAGATCGCCCGGCAGCACGCGTCGATCGCCTGCGTTTTCTGCGACGACGGCGAGCCCAAGGAGATGAGCCAGGACGTGGAGGTCGTGTTGTTTCAGGTTGCCCGCGAGCTCATCAACAACGCGCTGAAACACGCGGCCGCCACGCGCCTTGTGGTCGAAACCCGGGCTGAGCCCGGGGTGCTGGTGATGGCCGTGACCGACGACGGGGTGGGCTTCGACGAGCGCGTGCTGCACGAGCCGGTGGTCGGGGCGGGGGGATTCGGCCTCTGCACCGTGCGGGAACGGATGGACCACCTCGGCGGCCGGCTGGAGGTCGACACCCGCCCCGGTGCGGGGACCACGGTGCGGGTGCAGGTGCCCATGGGGTGAGGCGGTCGGCAGCCAGCATTCCGTCGAGCAGCGGGCGGGCGTCGGAACCGGCGTCCCTGACCAGGGTGGCATCCCCCCAGCCGGGCCGGGTATGCTCTGGGTCGCCAAGCTGAACCCGTGGCGAGCACACAGCAGGCGAAATGAAAGCGATTCACAGGTATGGACACGACTATTTTACTGGCCGACGATCACCAGATCGTGCGCGACGGCATCCGGACACTGATCAACAGCACCGTCGGGCTGACCGTGATCGGGGAGGCCGCCGACGGCCGCGCGGCGGTGTCGCGGTGTGTGGAGTTGAAGCCTGACGTGATCCTTCTGGACGTCGGGTTGCCGGGGCTCAACGGCGTCGAGGCCGCGCGGCAGATCCACGACCAGACGCCCAAGACCCAGATCGTGGCGCTCTCGATGCTGGCCGAGGCGTCTTACGTCCGGCGGATGTTTCAGGCCGGGGCCAGCGCGTACCTCCTCAAGGACTGCGCGTTTGAGGAGCTGGTGCGGGCGCTGGACGCGGTGAAGGCCGGCAAGACCTGGGTGAGCCCGAGCATCAGCGGCGTGGTGCTGCAGGACTACCTGAAAGACGTGCGTCCCCAGGGGTCAGAGATGCTCAACCGGCTGACGCCCCGCGAGCGCGAGGTGCTGCAGCTTCTGGCGGAAGGGCGTGCGACCAAGCAGATCGCGGCGGACCTGTTCGTGTCGGTTAAAACAGCCGAGACCCACCGGCAGAACCTGATGAAAAAGCTGGAGATCTTCAACATCGCGGACCTGACGAAGTTCGCGCTGCGCGAGGGGCTCACGCAGCTGGACGGGTAGTCCGCCCAGGCCTCGGGTAAATCGTACGGTGATATCAGGTTACGCCCGATGGTGGATCGCGGCGGGTTCCTCTATTTTCATACTCTGACGGCGGCGGGACGGGTTGCATCGGCTCCCGGTCGCTGGCGTTGGCCGGGGCTCGCATGCCCCGGCACGGCCTCACCTTGACCCCTTGTCGCGGTGGACTCCCCCGGCCCCGCGTCGAGGATCGGGCGGCGCAGCGTAATCCGCTGCGCCGCCTTTTTGTACGATTATCGGCGTCCGCATTCCGCCCACGCCGGCAGACGCCGCGGGGCCGCGACCGGTACACTGCTCGGTCACGATTCACCGAATCGGGGTCCTGAAGACCACACCACCCTTTCCCACTTTCTCTTGGAGATACCCGCAATGAAGAACTTTACCCCCCCCGCCCTCGCCGCCCTGTTCCTCGCCGCGGGCCTGACGGTCGGCTGCGATCAGAGCGCCAGCGACACCGCCTCGGGCGTGATGGACAGCGCCAAGGACGCGGGCACCGCCGCGGGCGAGGCCGGTGCCGACATGGTCGACGGCGCGAAAGACAAGGCCGGCGAGCTGGTCGAGAACGCCAAGGACAAGAGCGCCGACATGGTCGAAGGCGCCAAGGACCGGGCGGCGGAACTGACCGAAGGCGCCAAGGACAAGATGGCTGAAGGCGTCGATGTCGGCAGCCTGACCGAGGGCATGGAACTGAGCGAAGAGCAGGCCACCGGCATGCTGGACAAGGTCAAGGACATGATCAGCAGTGGCGACACCGAGGGCGCCAGCAGCCTGATGGAAAAGCTGCAGAGCGTGGAGCTGCCCGCGAGCGTTCAGCCGCAGGTCGACAAGGTCAAAGCCATGCTCGACAAGGCCAAGGAAGCCGGCAACGCGCTGCAGAACCTCAGCAAGTGAATCGGCCCGCAGGCCCGATGGTTCGAACCGCCGACGCGAAGCGTCGGCGGTTTTTTTTTCGGGCGGACCAAGGCCCAGGCTCCAGGGTCCGACTTGCTCTGGAAAAAGCCTGCTGCGTTCGACGAGCCGCGCCCGTCAGGAAGCGGACCCGCGGCTTGTCGTCGACCAAAAACTGGCGTTGACCTCAGGGTCCGCTCCCTGACGGTCGCGGCTCGTTAAACGCGGAAGGGCCCGCCCCCCCGCGGTCCTTACGCTCCGAGGGGGTTTTCTACCGGGCAGAGTTGACCCCGTCTGGCGCGTCGCCTTTTCCCAAAGCGGCTTATATTGAAGTCCCGGCGAAGCCGGGAGGGGGCGGCAGGCCCCTGAAGCCCGGGCCGTGGGGCGGCGCGCTGCTCCGCGGTACCCTGTCCCGCGTGAGCGACACCCCCATTATCGAAGCCGGCGCGACCCTGGGCATGCTCGGCGGCGGGCAGCTGGGGCGGATGTTCACCGACGCGGCGCACGCCCTGGGCTACCGGGTGCACGTGCTGAGCCCCGACGCGGACGGGCCGGCGGGGCAGGTGGCCGACGTGCACACCGCGGCAGACTACGGCGACCTTGAGGCGGTGGCGCGGTTCGCGGCGTCGGTGGCAGCGGTGACCTACGAGTTCGAGAACGTGCCCGCGGCGTGCGCGGCGGCGTGCGCGGCGCACGCGCCGGTGCGGCCCGGGCAGCAGGTGCTGGCGGTCGCGCAGGACCGGGTGCGCGAGAAGAAGACGCTGCAGGATCTGGGGGTGCCGGTGGGGCCCTTCGCGCCGGTGACAAGCCTGACCGAACTGGAGGCCGCGGTGGCGGATCTGGGCTGCCCGGCCGTACTCAAGACCGCTGGCGGGGGTTACGACGGCAAGGGGCAGCGGGTGCTGCGGTCCGGGGCCGACGTAACTTACGCGTGGGAGGACCTGGGACGGGTGCCCTGTATCCTGGAAGCCTTCGTGGACTTTGAGCAGGAGGTCAGCGTGGTCGCCGCGCGCGGGGTGAACGGGACGACGGCGTGCTACGGCCCGATCGCCAACACCCACCGCAACCACATCCTGGACGTCTCGGTGGTGCCGTCGGGCGCGGCGCAGGAGCTCGAGGACGCGGCGACCGCGATCACCCGCACCGTGATGGAGGGTCTGGGCGTGGTGGGGGTGTTGTGCGTCGAGTTCTTTCAGCTGCGGTCCGACGCGATCGGCGGATCGGGCGTGGCGGGCGGCGGCCGCATGCTGGTGAACGAGCTGGCCCCGCGGCCGCACAACTCGGGGCACCTGACGATCGACGCCTACGGGGTGAGCCAGTTCGAGCAGCAGGTGCGGACCGTGTGCGGGATGACGCCGGCGGAGCCGGGCCCGCGGGGCCCCGCGGCGATGGCCAACCTGCTGGGCGACCTGTGGCCGGGTGCCGGCGAGCCCGCCTGGGCCACGCTGGGCACGCACGCCGCGGACACCGACCTGCGGCTGCACCTCTACGGCAAGGCCCGGGCCCGGCCGGGCCGCAAGATGGGCCACCTCACCGCGCGGGCACGCACGCCGCACGAGGCGATCCGCGACGCCGTCGAGGCGCGGGCGCGGCTGGCGCCCGCGGCGGGCGTGGCGCCGGACTAATCGGCGGCGATGGCGCAAGAATCAGGTTCGAACCACGAATCACGATTCAATCTGGAGCGAGGCTCCTCCCTCACCCCCGATGCCGGACCCCGGAACGATTCGGAACCCCACCCAGTTTCGACGGGGTCATTCCGCTGGAGTAAGACCCCGGCGCAAGCAGCCAAGCCGTGCCCAAGGCGACCGATCCGAAGCCGGTGTGAGCCTCGCTCACGACCCAAGCCGGGGCTTGGTCCGCGGTTTGACCCCGGGCCGTGGGGCGGGGCTTTGGACTTGTCGGCGGTGCCTGCCCGCGACGCGGGTGCTTGAAGCCGATGCCCCCCGCGTTCCTGTGCGAGCGACCATCGATCCCATAAGACGAAGACACGGCGCCCGCTCCGCGAACCCGGGTGACATCGGCGCCGCGTACTTCGTTGTGGGATGAACGGAGCGGGCGTTCGGCAATCCCGGCGTCGCGTTCCGCCATTCAAATGGGCCTCGCGGAGCGGGCGCCGTGTCTTCGTTGCCAGTGCAGGCGAATCGCGACGTGGAACACGCGTCCTGTCCACCGTCGCCTGCGGCTCAAAGGCCCGGCGACACCCAAGCAAGTTTAAAGGCTCGCGGCATGGGGTCCGAGGCCCCACCTCCACCAGCTTTGGATGCTTCGACGTCGATTCGGCGGCAAAGCCGATAGTCGCCGGTGGCCGGAAGGTAGAACCCGCCGCCGACGCTGCTGGAGGAACGGCCCCGCCGAAACTGATTTTGGATGGGATTTTTGGGTGCGCCGAGTCGCCAATCCGTGGTCAACCCGGTTCGGCCGCGCAACGCCCCGCCAGCAGCGTGAGGTGGTCGCCGCCGCGGTCGAACCGGTCGACGGTCTCCAGCGCCACCCGCGGGAACAGCGCGCGGTAGGCGCCGTCGGGGCGGCGCGTCCAGCGTGGCCCGTCGGCCTGGTCGCCGGTGGCCTCAATCAGGACCAGCAGGCCGCCGGGCCTGAGCACCCGGTGCAGCTCGGCGACGGCCCGGTCCAGGTTCTGGCCGCGCAGCCCGCCGAGCACCAGCGAGACATACACGACGTCGAACCGGTGTCGCCCGGCGGGCACCACGCCGTTGGGCGCGTGGGCAAACTGCGTCCGCTCGGTGGCCGTCGCCTCGCGGATGAGCGGCAGCGACGGATCGACGCCCAGCGCCCGCCCGCCGAGCACGCCCGCCAGCCGGTCGGTTGTCTGGCCGGTGCCGCAGCCGTAGTCGAGCACCCGGGCGTCGGCGGGGAATGCGTCGCCGGCGATGAGCTCGTCCACGCGGTCGGCGAACGGCCCGGCCTCGGCGGTGTCGGGCCGTGCGACCAGCCGCGGCTCGGGGCAGGCGGACAGCGGGTCCGATACGTTGACACGCTGCCGGTGATAGTGGTCGAGATCGGACATGGGCGATGGTGGTGAAACGTAACCAGACCGAGCGGCAGCGGACTGTACGTCCCGGCACGCCCTTCGGGTCTTCGGGTTTGCCCCAGCCGGGCCGGTCTGACCCACCCCAAAACGGATCCGGGAGGCGTCTACCATGCATGTCTCTCCTGACGTGACCCCGTCGCCCGCCCGCTTGATCCCGCAACCCGGCCGCCTTCATGCACCGTGATGACCCGACCCCGGATCCGGCCGGCGACGCCGATTCCGCCCCCGACGCCGGCGCGGCCTCCGTTCCGGCGTCACCGGCGCCGGCGGGCGGGGGGTCGGGTTCGTGGCTCGCGGTGCTGCTGCGGCGGCTGGTCGTCGTCGCGGTGCTGCTGGCGGCCGCGGGGGCGGTGGCGGGGCTGCTCTACGCCTCGCGTCCGCGGGTCGCGTCGCGGCCGCCCGAGTCGGTGCGGCCGGTGGTGCAGACCTTCGCGGCGCAGCGGGCGGCGGTGGCGCGGCAGTGGACCGGGCGCGGCACGGCCCGGGCCCTGCACTCGGCCGACGTGCCCGCCCGGGTCACGGCGGTGGTGGTCGGGCCAGAACCGCCCGTCCGCCCGGGTGACGCGGTGACAATCGGCCAGCCCCTGGTGCTGCTGGATCAGGAGGACTTCCTGCGGGGGGCCGAGGTGGCACGTCAGCGCATCCGCGAGATCGACGCGTCGCTGGCCCAGCTGGACGTTGAACAGCAGCGGCTGAACGAGCAGACGGCCCTGGACGACGGCGACGTGGCGATGGCCCGCACCGAGTTCGACCGGCAGACCCGGTTGAACGACCGGGGGGTGACCACCGGGCAGGACGTGGACGCCGCGCGGCGGATCCTGATCGCGGCCCAGCGTTCGCAGCTGGCCACGCGGCAGGCGACCGATCTGATCGGCCCGCGCCGCCGGCAGCTGGAGGCGCAGAAGGCCGGGCAGCTGGCCCAGAAACAGCTGGCCGAACTCGACCGCCAGCGCACGTCCATCACCAGCCCGCTCGCGGGCGTCGTGCAGGCGATCGACGTGGAGGTGGGCGAGAGCGTGGCCCCGGGGCAGCGTGTGGCACGGGTGGTGGCCCTGGACCGGGTCGAGGTGCCCGTGGCGCTGCCCGCCGCGGCCGCCGGCTCGGTGGCCGTGGGCGACGCCGTGACCCTGCGATCCGCCGGCGCGACGTCGTTGAGTCCGGTGCGTCCGCGGTGGACCAGCGTCGTGGTCCGGGTGGCCCCCGAGCAGGACGCGGCGACCCGCACGCTGACCGTGTACGCCGAGGTCACGCGGGGCACCGACGGCACCCCGCCCCCGCCGCCGGGGGTTTTCCTGGACGCCCGCGTGCAGACCCACGACCGGGAGCCGCGCTGGGTGGTCCCGCGGCGCGCCCTGCGTGAGGGGCGCCTGCAGGTGGTGCAGGGCGGCCGGCTGGCCAGCCGCGCGGCCGAGGTGGACTACTTCCTGAGCGGGCCGCGACCCGAACTCGGCGTGCCCGACGACCAGTGGGCGGTGATCGACGACGTGCTGCAACCCGGTGACCGGGTGCTGATCGACGCGGCCAACCGCCTGCCTGACGGAACCGAGGTGGTGGACGCCCCGGCGGCCGACGGTTTGCCGGCCGGGCCCCCGCTCCCCCCGGAGAACGGCGGCGCGACGCGCGTGGAGGCGGACGAGTGAGCCCCGCCCAGTTCGGGATCCGCAACCCGGTGCCGGTGAACCTCATCATGGCCGCGATCCTGATCGCGGGCATCGTCGCCGCGCTGGGCCTGCGGCGCGAGTTCTTCCCCGAGAGCGACCCCGACGTCGCGTCGCTGAGCATGCCCTACCCCGGGGCCACCCCCGACGAGGTCGAGGACGCGCTGGCGATCAAGGTCGAGAACGCGCTGGTCGACCTCGACGAGATCGACGAGCTGAACACCACCCTGGCCGAGGGCGGCGGGGCGATCAACATCAAGTTCCGCGAGGGCGTGGGGTCGCAGGACGCTCTGGACGAGGTCGAGCGCGCCGTGGACGCGCTGCGCGACCTGCCCGCCGAGGCGGAAGAGATCACGGTGCAGCTGGTCGAGCCGCGCCTGCCGGTCATCCGCGTGGCCGTGTTCGGGCCGCTGGACGAGGCGGTGATGAAGGACCTGATCCGCGGAGTGCGTGACGACCTGCAGAGCCTGCCGGGCATGGGCGAGGTGCTGATCGACGGCGTCCGCGACTACGAGCTGTCGGTCGAGGTTCGGCGCGAGGCCCTGGCGGCCCACGGGCTGAGCCTGCCGGGGGTGGCGCAGTCGGTGCGCCACGCGATGACCGAGACGCCCGGCGGCACGGTGAAGGGCGCGGCGGGCAACGTGAAGGTGCGCACCGTCGGCGTGCCCGAACGCGCCGCGGCGGTCCGCGGCATCGTGCTGCGCTCCGACGCCGACGGCCGCCTGCTGACGGTGGGTGACGTCGCCACCGTCACCGCGGGCTTCGTGGAAGACCGTGTGGTCAACCGTTTCAACCGCCAGCCCGCCGCGGTGCTGACCGTGTTCAAGGTCGGGGCACAGGACATCGTCGACATGGCGAACCGGGTGCGGCGGTACGTCGCCGGCCGCCGGGGCGAGGCCTTCGTGGGCGGCGGGGCCGCGATGCGTGAGGCGTGGGAACTGGGGCAGAACTCGCCGACCCCGCTGCCGCCCGGGGCATCGATCCAGGACACCAGCGACCTGGCCCGGTTCGTCGAGGGCCGGCTGGACCTTTTGGTCCGCAACGCGGCCTACGGCGGCGTCCTGGTCTTTGGCACGCTGCTGATCTTCCTCAACTGGCGGGTCGCGCTGTGGGTGGGCGTGGGCCTCGGGCTCGCGCTGCTGGGCACGCTGGTGCTCATGTCGGTGCTCGACGTCACGCTCAACCTCTTGACGATGTTCGGCCTGATCGTCGTGCTGGGGCTCTTGGTCGACGACGCGATCGTGGTGGCCGAGAACATCCAGGCCCGCCACGACCGCGGCGAGAGCGCCTTCGACGCCGCGGTACACGGCACCGCGCAGGTCGGCTGGCCGGTCGTCGCCACGGTGATGACCAGCGTGGTCGCCTTTGCGCCGCTGAGCTTCATCAAGGGGCAGATCGGCGACCTGCTGGGCGCGCTGCCGATCGTCGTGGCCTGCGCGCTCCTGATGTCGCTGATCGAGTCGCTGTTCATCCTGCCCGGGCACCTGGGCCACAGCCTGCTGCGGCGCGACGCCGCCCGCGATCGGGCCGCGCGGGCGGGGCAGGGCCACGGGCGGATGACCCGCGCGGTGGCCCGCTTCGAAGCCACCCGGGACCACTGGGTAATGGGGCGCCTGGTGCCCGCCTATGCGCGGCTGCTGGGCCTGGCGTTGCGGGCACGGTACGTCACGCTCGCGCTCACCGCCGCCGCCTTCATCGCCGTCACCGGCCTGTTTTTGGGCGGTCGCGTGGGCTTCGAGTTCCTGCCCAACAACGACGCCGAGACCGTGATGGTCGACCTGCGGATGCCCATCGGCACGCCGCTCGAAGTCACCGAACGGCTGGTCCGCGTCGTGGAAGACGCCGCCTTTGCCGAGGGCGAGATCGACAGCGTCGGCTCGGTGGTGGGCCAGCGGGCCAACATCGACACCGGCCAGTCCGAGGCCGCTGCCACGCACGTGGCGCAGATGTTTCTGGAGCTGCAGCCCGTCGAGCAACGCGACCGCGAGTCGTCGCGCGTGCTCGCGTCGATCCGCGAGAGCCTTGAAGGCAAGCTGGTCGGCATCGACCGCATCGGCTTCAGCGAGATCAGCGGAGGCCCCGGCGGCGCTGCGATCACCCTCCGCGTGCGCGGGGCCGATCCGCAGCGCATCAACGCCGCCGTGCGTGACGTCAAGGCTGCGCTGACGGCCCTGCAGGGCGTGGTCGACGTCGCCGACGACAACGACCTGGGCCAGGCCGAGCGCCGCATCGTCCCGCGGGTGGCCGACGCCGCGGCCGTGGGCCTCACGCCCGCCGACATCGCCGCCCAGGTGCGGGCCGCGCTGTTCGGCATCGAGGCCCACACCTGGGCCGATCGCCGCGAAGACATCGACGTCCGCGTGCGGCTGGACGGCGACACCCGCCGCGACCTGGACGCCATCGAGCGGCTGTGGGTCGTCACGCCGTCCGGCGTGTCGGTCCCGCTGTCCGAGGTCGCCGACTTCGAAGCCGCCACCACCTACGCCACCATCCGGCGGGTGGATCGTCAGCGCAGCGTCACCGTGACCGCCGACACGCTCCCGGACGTGAGCCCCGAAGCCATCAGCGGCGCGCTCGACACCCCGGGCGACGACGGCGTCAGCCCGCTGGACCGGGTGCGGGCCGCGCACCCCCGCGTGCAGATCGCCTACGCCGGCCGGCAGGAGCAGATGGGCGACGCCTTCGCCAGCCTGCCGCTGGGCATGCTCGCCGCCTGCCTCATGATCTACGTGATCCTGGCCTGGCTCTTCGGCAGCTACCTGCAGCCGCTGCTGGTCATGTCGATCATCCCCTTCTCGCTGGTCGGCGTGGTGCTGGGCCATCTGGCCCTGGGCTACGACCTCACCTTCCTGAGCCTGATCGGCATGGTCGCGCTGGCGGGCATCGTGGTGAACGACAGCCTGATCCTGATCGAGTTCTACAACCTGCGACGGCGCGAGGGGCGGTCGCACTACGACGCGTTACTTGATGCCGGCCGCGACCGCCTGCGTCCGATCCTGCTCACCACCATCACCACCGTGCTGGGCCTGATGCCGCTGATCCTGGAGCAGAGCTTCCAGGCCAAGTTCCTGATCCCGATGGGCATCTCCATCGCGATGGGCCTGCTGTCCGCGACGTTTTTGATCCTGCTGACCCTGCCGTGTCTGGTGCTGGTGTTGCAGGACATCAAGAATCTGGCCAACTGGGCGTGGAACGGCACGCCGCTGCCGCCGGCACCGGGGACGCCGTTACCGCCCGCCGCCGACGAGCGGATTTTGTAGGGTGGGTCAAGGGCCGCCGGACCCACCGTGCCGCGGCCTACACCTGCTTGAAACCCGACGCCGAAGGCCCCGCGACGTCGGTCAACGGTGGGTCCGCCGAGCCTTGACCCACCCTACTTGCTGGTCGAGAAGGGAATTTACAGAAAGAACGTTGCTGTATCGCTGAGAAGTGCATCGGTGTACCTGTTGGCAGCGCGTCTTGCCGAACCGATTCTCACGGGGGCTACGCGTGTATGCGTGGCGGCCGGCCGCACAACCCCAAGGCATCGCTGCGCGAACCACGGAGGTCACGGAGTTGAGCCCGGCCCGCGATTGTTGCCGTGGTCTTTTCGCCCCGTCTTCTGCACGTCCCAAGCCCAGGCGCGGAGGGCACGGAGGAAGGCACGCAAGCGGTTGGGAGAGCGAAAACCGGTGGGACCCGAACGTCTCGCCTCCACGCCGGCCCTCCCGACCGCGTGCGTCGGCTGCCTTCCTCCGTGGCCTCCTGGTGCTGGTGTTGCAGGACATCAAGAATCTGGCCAACTGGGCGTGGAACGGCACGCCGCTGCCGGCCGCACCGGGGACGCCGTTACCGCCCGCCGCCGACGAGCGGATTTTGTAGGGTGGGTCAAGGGCCGCCGGACCCACCGTGCCGCGGCCTACACCTGCTTGAAACCCGACGCCGAAGGCCCCGCGATGTCGGTCAACGGTGGGTCCGCCGAGCCTTGACCCACCCTACTTGCTGGTCGAGAAGGGAATTTACAGAAAGAACGTTGCTGTATCGCTGAGAAGTGCATCGGTGTACCTGCTGGCAGCGCGTCTTGCCGAACCGATTCTCACGGGGGCTACGCGTGTGTGCGTGGCGGCCGGCCGCACAACCCCAAGGCATCGCTGCGCGAACCACGGGGTTCACGGAGTTGAGCCCGGCCCGCGATGGTTGCCGTGGTCTTTTCGCCCCGTCTTCTGCACGTCCCAAGCCCAGGCGCGGAGGGCACGGAGGAAGGCACGCAAGCGGTTGGGAGAGAGAAAACTGGTGGGACCCGAACGTCTTGCCTCCACGCCGGCCCTCCCGACCGCGTGCGTCGGCTGCCTTCCTCCGTGGCCTCCGCGCCGCGGCGGCGGCCGTGTCGTAGTCGCCGGCAAAAGACCACGGCGCCGGTCGCGGGCGAACCTCAACTCCGTGCCCTCCGTGGTTCGCGCAGCGATGCCTTGGCAACCGGTCGGCGGCGTGCGCGGTCGAAGAGAGATTCTGTGGCCGAGGAACCGTTCGGGCCCGGACCTGCGATGACGGTGGCCCTTATGCGTCGGCGGGTTCAAGCCGCGGGCAACTGGATTCCCGCCTGCGCGGGAATGACGGAAGAAACGTCAGTCAACCACAGGTTAAGCCAGCCCATGCGAAGGAGGAATAGGAAGATCGGCGCGGTGGCGCTGAGCGAGAGTGCGGCAGATGCAAGGAGCGAGCCGAAGGTCGGCCCTCCTGTGTCACGAAGAGTGGCCCCCGCAGGCGAGCGACGCAGCAGATGCCGTGCTCTCGCTCAGCGACGCCCGCCGAGATTCCTATTCGTCCGTAGCCCGTTCCATCACGAAGTGGATCGCGTGGCGGGTGAGCTCGGTGCCGTTCTTCAGGCTCAGCTTGGCCTTGATCTTTTCGCGGTAGGTCTCCACCGTCTTGACACTCAGCTCCAGCCGCTCGGCGATTTCGCGGCTCGAAAGCCCGCTGCCCAAGAGCTCGAACACTTCTAATTCGCGGTCCGACAGCGTCTCGATGGGCGTCTTCTCTACGCCGTCTTTGGTGGCGACCTGGTTCAGCACCCGCGCGGTGGCGGTGGCGCTGAGGTAGACCTTGCCGATCAGCACCTCGCGGATGGCGGTGACGATGTTGTCGGTGGCTTCTTCTTTACGCAGGTAGCCCTCGGCTCCGGCCCGCAGCACGCGGTCGGCGTAGAGGGATTCGTCCATCATGGAGACCACCAGCAGGCGGGTGGTGAGGCCCTCGGCGCGGGCCTGCTTGATGAGCTCCAGGCCGTGGCCGTCGCCCAGCGAGAGGTCGACCAGGGCCAGGCTGGGCTTGAGCTCGCGCAGCTGGGTCAGCCCCTGGGTCAGGCTGTCGGCCTCGCCGCAGACGGTCAGGTCGTCGGCCTCGTTGATGAGCCCGGCGAGCCCACGCCGCACGATGGGGTGGTCGTCGATGATCAGGATGCGGGCGGGGTTGGCGTGTTCAGCACTCAAGTTAATTCTCAGGACAGGCGGGGCGGGGTGGCCGGTGACTGCTTCGTGGTCTGCATGGGCAAGACACAGCGTACGGTGGTTCCTTCGCCGGGCGCGGAGAGGAACTCGATGGTAGCGCCGATCTGCCGGGCCCGGTACCGCATTATATGCATCCCACGCCCGCCCATCGGGACGGCGCCGGGCAATGGGTCGGGGTGGTCCCGGGAAAACCGCCGTGGGTCGTGGGTCGCGGGGTTCTTCCCGGCCGAGACGGCGGCGCTCTGTCCGACGCCGTCGTCGACGATCTCCAGCACGATTTGGTCACCCTGGGGGAGGAGCGTCAGGTGGATGGTTTGCGGATCGCCATGTTTTGCGGCGTTGTGGGAGGCCTCGCCGGCGATCATCAGCAGGTGGTTGGCCTGCTCGTCGGTCAGCCCAAAGGGGGGCGGTTCAGACCGCAGCACGACCGACACCCCGTGGGTGCGTTCCAGATTCTGGCGCAGCCCGTTGAGGGCGGTGTTGAGGTCGGCGGCGGTGATGGTTTCGGGCGTGAGACCGCTGATAATGCGTCGTACTTCCAGATTGGCTTCTTTGATGAGCGTGCCCAGTTCGGCGACGTCGTCGGCTTCGGGCAGGCCGCGGGCGGCCATGCGGCGGTGCAGCGTCGCGGACAGCATATTCAACCCGGTCAGCTGCTGGCCCAGGCGGTCGTGCAGCTCGTGGCCCAGGTCACGGCGTTCCTCGGCTGCTTGCTCCACCCGGGCCTCGTCAAAGATGCGCCGAGTGCGTTCGGTGAGGTCGGTGAGGCTGATCAGGGCCCGCGTGGGATCCAGGTGGTCCTCTACGTCATGCGGCAGGTCCATGCGGAAGAGCAGGTCGAGCGGCCGCCCGGTGCGGGTGAATCCGTTGGTTTCAAACTTCACGCTGGACGTGCCGTGCCACAGGGCGGACAGGATCTGCCGACCAATCTCCTGGGCGTCGCCCAGTCCGCCGCGGCGAAACACCTCGCTGATCTGGTGGTTGTCGGAGGCCTCAAACAGGTCCAGCAGGGCCTGATTCATCCCGCGGATCAGGATACGCCGGTTGGCTTCACGCACGGTGGCGGGGTTCTGTTCCAGGTGGGTCTGGGGGTCGCGCAGCCCCGTGGCTTTGAGGTCGTGAATCAGCGCCGCGGGCCCCGACAGGTCGTACTCCAGCACGGCCGCGGGCACGCGGTTGAACAGCCCGCGGAAGCGGGACTCGCTGTCGCGGATGCGTTCTTCGGCGCGGACAAGGTCGGTCACGTCGATCGACAACGCGAGGATCCGGTCGAAGGCCCCACCGCCGACCTTCAGTGGCACCTTGTCGGTGCGGTACCACCGGGCCCGGCCGCGGCCGTCCACGATGGGCTCGACGATGCCGCTGCGGGGGAGGCCGGACGCGAACACCGCGTCGTCGTCGACCTGGTACTGGCTGGCGTGCTCGGGGAAGAAGTCACGCGTATGCCGGCCTTCGATTTCGGCGGGGGGCAGGCCGACCAGATCGGCGGCCTGCTGGTTCAGCCGCAGGATGCGGCCTTCGCGGTCTTTGAACCAGACCAGGGCGGGGATGCTGTCGAGGATCAGCTGCGTTTCCTGCCGGCGGGCCCGAAGTTCGGCCTCGATGCGTTTCTGAGCCGTGATGTCACGTCCCACCGACTGAAACTCGGTCACCCGCCCCCGGTGGTCGAAAAACCCCCGGTCGCTCCATGCGTGCCACCCGTGGGTGCCGTCGGGACGCATTGCCATGTGCTCGTACTCGGCCGTACGCTGATTGGGCGTCAGCTCCGACAGCCGATTCTGAATCACCGGCCAGTGCTCTTCGGGTACGAGCTCCAGGAACCGCCGTCCCAGGAGCTGCTCGGGGGTGCTGCCGAAGAACGTGCAGTAGGCATCGTTGACGAAGGTCAGCGTGGTGTCGGGGTTGAAACGGCAGATCAGTTCGGTCTGATCCTGGATGACGGCCTCCAGCCGATGGGCGGTGGCGTGAGCCTCCGAGACGTCCTCTGCGATCAGCAGGGCGGTTTCTGTGTCGATGGGGCTGAGCCAAAGCCGCCAATAGCGTAGCGGCGTGCTGGGTCCGGAAGGCACGGACTCCTGCGCCTCCTGGGTCTGGGGCGGGCCGTCGGCCCCGCCGACCGCGTCACCCAGGGGGGCGAGCCGCGGGCACACGTCGGCTAGTCGCACACCCGTTTGGTCGATGGCCCAGGGGCGTTGGGCCCGCCAGGCGGGATTGAGCGCGAGCACGGTCCCGTGGCCACCGACCCGGGCCGCCGGAAGGGGCAGCGCATCAAACACCGGGTCGGGGGGGAGCGTCATCGGGGGTGCTTTCGGCGGATCGAACCGGCGCGCTGAGCGAGAAGTGCGACATCGCGGTTTAAAAAGGGGTCTTGATACCCAGTGCGCGGACCGCACACCAGCCCGCGCGGGCCTCGAACACCCCGAACGCGCCGCCGCCCGCGGCGCCGGCGACGGCGGCCCACCACCACGCGGAGCCCAGCACGCCGGTCAGGCAGAGCACGGCGAGCACCGCGGCGGCGGCAAGGCTCAGGAGGCCGATCTGCAGGCGGATCGCCTGGCCACGGGCGTCGATGTTGCACTGCATGGCTCAGGCCTCGGCCGTGGCGGGGACGGTGTCCGGCGACAGGGGAGCGGCTGGGTCGGGTGCGGTATCCGGCAGCACGCTGGGGTAGCGGAGGACCTCGCCCACCCGGTTGTCGTCCGTGGCGATCACCACGGTGGCTTCGTGACGCGGCGCTTCGAACTGCGTCAGCTGAGCGTAGGTCAGCAGGATGACCTTGTGCCCCACCGCGGTGAGGTGGGCCGCGGCGCCGTTGATGCCGATCTCCCCCGAGCCGGCCTCACCCACGATGACGTAGGTCTCGAACCGGGCCCCGTTGTCGAGGTCCAGCACCACCACGGCCTCGTTGGGCCGCATGCCGGCGACGCGCAGCAGGTCCGCGTCGATGGTGACCGAGCCGACGTAATCGAGGTTGCACCGGGTGACGGTGGCGCGGTGGATCTTGGACTGGAGGAACTTGCGGAGCATCGTGGGGTGATTCTAGCGGAAAGAAAAGCCGCGGCCGCGGGGCTTCGGGGCGGCCAAAGGCTCGACCTGCGGCGGCCGCAGGCCAATCTTTGGCCGCCGCGGCTTCGCCGCGATGGCGGCTCGGCGCCGGGCACCCGTTCCGCAAAGCCGGAACACGTGCCCGCCTTCTCGTCCGCCGCGGGCTGCGCCCGCCTCGCGCGCCGGGGGTTTGGCGGTTTTCGTAGGGTGGGTCAAGGGCCGCCGGACCCACCGTGCCGCGGGCGACCGCCCACGCCTAACGTCGGCTATGCCGAAGAACTCCGCGGACACCCTGTTTGTCGTGTTGGGCAACCAGCTGTTCCCGCCCGCGGAGCTGGGCGACCACTTGGAGTCGGCGGCGTTCTTCATGGCCGAGGACCGCGGGCTCTGCACTTATGTACGGCACCACCGGCAGAAGATCCTTCTGTTTTTGGCGGCGATGCGCGGCTACGCGGACGAGTTGCGGGAACGCGACGCCGACCTGCACTACGTGCGGTTCGAGGACCAGCACGGGGCGGAGCTGCTGACGTCGTACGAGACGAAGCTCGAACGCTTCTGTGCGGAGCGGGGTGGCTTCAAGCGGATGGTGATGTGGGAGGTCGAGGACCACTTTTTCGAGACGCGGATGTACGACTTCGCCGACGCGCAAGGCATGGAGCTGGAGTTCCTGCCCAGCCCCATGTTCGTCACGCCGCGGGAGGAGTTCGACGCTTACCTGGAGGACGCGAACGACAAGCCCTTCATGGCGAAGTTTTACGAGCGTCAGCGCCGACGGCTGAACGTGCTGATGGACGGAGACGAGCCGGAAGGTGGGCGGTGGAGCTTCGACCACGACAACCGCAAGAAGCTTCCGAAGAAGCAGGCGGTGCCGCAGACCGCGTGGGCGACGCCGACGGAGCACGTGGCCGACGTGCGGGCGGTCATCGCACAGCACTTCAACGACCACCCCGGCACGCTGCCCGACGACGGCTCGTTCTGGCTGCCCACCACCCGGCGGCAGGCCCTGGCCTGGCTGCGGGCGTTTCTGGAGGAACGCTTTGCGTTGTTCGGGCCGTACGAAGACGCGATGAGTCACCGCGACCCGGTGCTGTTTCACAGCGTGCTGAGCCCGACGATGAACCTGGGCCTGATCACGCCCGCCGAGATCGTGGAACGCGCGGTGGACCACGCCCGCGAACACGGCGTGCCGATGAACTGCCTCGAAGGCTTCGTGCGGCAGGTCATCGGCTGGCGCGAGTTTGTGCGCGGGGTGTACCACCGCTTCGACGAGGAGCAGTCGTCGAGGAACTTTTTCGACCACCGGAACAGGCTGAAGGACTGCTGGTTTTCCGGCACCACCGGGCTGCCCCCGCTGGACGACGCGGTCGCCAAGGCCCGCGACCTGGGCTGGCAGCACCACATCGAGCGGCTGATGGTCATGGGCAACCTGCTGACGTTGTCGCAGGTCCACCCGCACGAGGCCCACCGCTGGTTCATGGAGATGTTCGTGGACAGCAGCGACTGGGTCATGGGACCCAACGTCTACGGCATGGGCATCTTCAGCGACGGCGGCATCTTCGCGACCAAGCCGTACATCTGCGGATCGAACTACCTGATCAAGATGAGCGACAGCTACAAGAAGGGCGAGCCGTGGTGCGACGTGGTCGATGGGCTGTACTGGGGATTCGTCGATCGCAACCGCGCGTTTTTCGAAAGCAACTACCGGCTGAGCATGATGCCGCGGAGCTTTGACAAGCTGGACGGCGAGCGGAAAAAGCGGATCTTTGCGGCGGCGGAGAAGTGGGTGGATGAAGTGACGTGCTGATTCTCCGCTCGGCCCCTCAGCCTCTTCGTATCTCATCCCTTCAGCAACGACCCCAGAATCCCCTTGCCGCGCACGTCGATCTTCTTCAGCGACAGCATGCGCTCAAACATGCCGCGCTCGACGCCGCGGCCCAGGCGGACGACCGGCTCGTCGGCGATGCGGACCTCCGCCGCGAGGCCGGTCTGGTCCAGAACCTCCGCGGTGCCGTTGAGCTGACTGCGGATGGCCGAAGGGCCGGTCCCCCGGGCCCGCGGCGCGGCGGCTTCGAGGCGGCGGGCTTCCTGCAGCAGGCGTTGCAGCGATTCGAGGCTGGTGACGTCCACCCGCACCGCGTTGCCGGTGCCCGAGAGCGTGGCGGCGTCGTCGCCGATCTGCAGGGTGAGGGAGCCGGTGACGTGGACGGTGGGCAGTGTCATGGGTTGATCTGAAGCGGGCTTGGGCCGGCCGGCCCGGCGGCGGCTATGGTCGGGCATGCGAGTTCTGGTCACCGGCGCGACAGGATACATCGGCGGCCGGCTGATCCCGCGGCTGCTCGAAGCCGGGCATACCGTCCGCGTGCTGGTCCGCGACACCGATCCGATCCGCGGACGGCCGTGGGAGCGGGACGTCGAGGTGGTCCGCGGCGACCTGCTTAAGCCCCTGACCCTGGGCCCGGCCGTGACCGGCGTGGACGCGGCGTACTACCTGGTGCACAGCATGTACGGCGGTGACGGCTTCGCCGCCCGCGACCGGCGGGCGGCGGGGAACTTCGTGGCGGCGTGTGACGCGGCGCGTCAGGGTGGGGGGGCGGGCCCGATGCATGTGGTTTACCTCGGCGGGCTTATGCCTGAACAGGAGAAGGTCCACAGCGACCACCTCAAGAGCCGGGCCGAGACCGGCCGCGTGCTGGCCGACGGCATGCCCGGCCGCGTCACCGAGTTCCGGGCCGGACCGATCATCGGCTCGGGATCGGCCAGCTTCGAGATGGTGCGCTACCTCACCGAACGCCTGCCGGTGATGGTCACCCCGCGTTGGATCTACACCCGCGTGCAGCCGATCGCGGTGCGGGACGTGCTGTCGTACCTGTCGGCCGCGTTGGACGCCGGGCCCCAGGGTGTGGTGGACATCGGCGGCGAGGTGCTGACCTTCAAGCAGATGATGCTGGGCGTGGCCGAGGCCCGCGGCCTGTGGCGTCTGATCGTGGCCACGCCCTTTCTTGCGCCCAGGCTCGCGGCGCGGTGGGTGGGGCTGGTGACGCCGATCCCCAACGCGCTGGCCGTGCCGCTGGTCGCGGGGGTCACCCAGGACCTGGTCGCCGACCCGGCAAGGTCGCGGGCGTTGTTCCCGGACATCGAACCGATCGCCTACGACGAGGCCGTGCGGCTGGCCCTGTCCAAGATCCGGTCGGGCGCGGTGGAAACGCGTTGGAGCGACGCGCCGGTGGACGCCGACGTCGAGCGGGTGATCGAGGACCGTGAGGGCCTGGCCCGCGATCAGCGCAACACCTCGACCGACGTGCCGGCGGAGTACGTGTTCAGAGCGGTCTGCTCGATCGGAGGCACCCGCGGGTATTACACCTTCGGCTGGGCGTGGTGGCTGCGCGGCGTTTTCGACCGCATGATCGGCGGCCCGGGCCTGCGACGCGGCCGACGCCACCCCACCGACCTGCGCGAGGGCGACGCGCTTGACTTCTGGCGGGTGGAGCAAGTGCGCGCCCCCCGCGCCGGCGACCCCGACGCCTTGCCCGGCCTGCTGCGGCTGCGGGCCGAGATGAAGCTTCCGGGTCTGGCGTGGCTGCAGTGGGAGGTCGAGCCACGCGGCGGCAAGACCCTGCTGCGGCAAAGCGCGCTGTTCGAGCCCCGCGGCCTGCCCGGCACGCTGTACTGGTATCTGCTGCTGCCGGCCCACGGGCAGATTTTTCCGCGGATGCTGCGGGCCCTGGAGGGCGAGGCGCGGAAGCTGTGGGGGATTGATCAGGAGCGAGAAATCAAGATTCATCGCGACAAGACGCGTCGGGAAGAAAGACGTCGGCCTGAAGCAGGTGGACCGGAAGACGGGTCGTGAAGGAGAACGACCGAACCCTCGCCCTCCCCTTCCGAAGCGACTTCGTCCTTCTCTCGCACCGTGATCCATCGCCCATGCCCGGCACCCAACCTCCACGCCGCGGCAACGACCGTCAGGCCCGCCTGCCGACCAAGACGTGCGCGGCGTGCGGCCGGCCCTTCGTGTGGCGTAAGAAGTGGGCCCGCGACTGGGAACGCGTGAGGTACTGCTCCAACGCGTGCCGGAAGAAGGGGGCCGGGCCGAAGCACGGGCTTCCGCAGAAGTGATCGGCGTGAATGAGATAGACTGTTCGTCATCGTCGTCGAACGGAAACGGGCCATGTCACTCGCAGAAGCGCGAAGAACGAGAGGCTCCTGCGAGGCCAAGGGGTGCGTCGCGAAGGTGCCGGACTGCGCCGACCCAGCGGGGTGTCCCGGCGTTGCGGCCCGAGCCGACCGCGTGGAGCCCGACCACGACACCCTCCGGTTCGCAACCGCCACCCATCGCCGCCGGACTGCGATGACGCAAGCTGCCGAGATTTTCGAGGGGACCGGGGTGCCGACGTTGAATCGACGGGAGGCGATGTGAGTGGTCAGCGCCGCGGGTTTCTGGGTCTCTGGTTGGCCATCGCGGCGGTCACGATCGGGGTGGCGATTCCCTTCGCGATCCACCAGCTGCGGCCGGTGAACTGGCCGCCTCATCCGCTCATCGTGTTCCTGGGCCTGCTCGGACTCGTCGGCGCCTTCTCGTCGCTTCTGACGCTGTCCTTGAAGGTTCGCGTCGGGACGGGGCCGCCCGCGAAGACCCTCGCGGCGTTGTTCAATCTGGTGCCGTGGGTGATCGCGTGGGTGCTTACCCCCGCGGTAGGCCGGCAGCCGTTCGCCTGGTATTGGGCGGGGGCTGTGGTGGCGGGTGTCCTGATTTTGCTGGCGGTGCCGGCGACGCTTGCCGCGATTTTCATCGTCGCGGCGTCGCCCCGGACACCCGGCGCGGCCGCCAGTGCGTCGTGTCGCTGACTTCGCAGGGGCCTAGACTCCGCCTATGTCCAAGCAAGTCACGATCGTGGGTGCCGGTCCCGGCGGCCTTGCCGCCGCCCTGCTGCTGGCTCACGCGGGCGTTGACGTCACCGTGGTGGAACGCCGCGACCGCGTGGGCGGACGCACCTCCACAATCGAGACCGAGCTTGGCTACAAGTTCGACCTGGGACCGACGTTTTTTCTGTACCCGCAGATCCTCGAAGAGCTCTTTGCCATGTGCGGGCACGACCTGCACCGCGAAGTCGAGATGGTGCGGCTGGACCCGCAGTACCACCTGCTGTTCGAAGACGCGTCGGGGAACGTACACGCGGACATCCGCGCGACGCCGGACGTGGCGCGGATGCAGGAGGAGATCGCGCGGATCTCGCCGGCCGACGCGGCGAACTTCCCGCGGTTCATGCGGGAGAACCGCCAGAAGTTTGACGCGTTCACGCCGATCCTGCAGCAGCCGTGGTCGGGCCTGAAGGACTACGTCAAGCCCAGCCTGGCCCGCATGCTGCCGCTGGTGCGGCCGTGGGCATCGGTAGACAAGGATTTGTCCCGCTATTTCAGCAACGAGCAGGTTCGGCTGAGCTTCAGCTTTCAAAGCAAGTACCTGGGCATGAGCCCGTTCAAGTGCCCGTCACTGTTCACGATCCTGTCGTATCTGGAATACGACTACGGCGTGTTCCACCCGACCGGCGGCTGCGCGGCGGTGAGCGAGGCGATGGCCCGGGTGTGCGAGAGCATGGGCGTGACGATCGAGCTGAACGCCCAGGTGACCGACCTGCGGTTCAGCGGGAAGACCTGCACCGGGCTGAGCGTGAACGGCGACGAGCGGTCGGCCGACGCGGTGGTGGTGAACGCCGATTTCGCGCAGGCCATGAGCACGATGGTGCCCGACGCGGTGCGGCGGAAATGGACCGACGCGAAGCTGGAAAAGAAGAAGTACAGCTGCTCGACCTTCATGATGTATCTGGGCGTGGACGTGCCGCCCGAAGAGCTGGAAGGCATCGGCGGCGGACTCGAACACCACTCGATCTTCCTGGCCCACGACTACGCCAGGAACCTCGACGAGATCGAGAACCGGCACGTGCTCAGCGACAACCCGTCGGTCTACGTGCAGCACGCGGCGCGGACGGACCCGACGATGGCGCCGGCGGGCAAGAGCTCGCTGTACGTCCTGGCCCCGGTCACGCACGAACACGGCAACGTGGACTGGAAGCGCGACACCGCGGCCTTTCGCCGGAAGGTGCTGGGGCAGATGGCGAAGTTTGGGCTGGGCGGTATCGAAGAGAAGATCGAGTACGAAAAAGTCATCACCCCCGACGGCTGGCGCGACGACCTGAACATCTACAAGGGGGCGACGTTCAACCTGGCCCACAATCTGGGCCAGATGCTGCACCTGCGGCCCAACAACCGCTTCGAAGACCTGGACGGCGTGTACCTGGTCGGCGGCGGCACGCACCCGGGCAGCGGGCTGCCGGTGATCTACGAGGGCGCGCGGATCACGGCGCGGCTGCTGTGTGAAGACCTGGGGGTGAACGCGGCGTGGTCGGCGGCCGCGCCGGTGAGGGCAAAGTAGCAGGCACACTCCGTGTGCCGTCTCTGGGCGCGGCGTCAGTTTGGTCTCCCCCGCGCGCCGGTGCGATGCGCCTTCCAAAGCCTCTCGCGTACTACGGACCCGTTCTTGCCTGACCCTCACCGCTTGCCATTGCCCGATCCAGAACCATCACGCTGGCCGCAGACGCCGGTGAGGGAGAGGGCCCGCATCCTCGGCGGGTTGCGTCACGTCCTGGCGGACGACCCAAAAAGGTTCCTGACACCTTTACGGCTTCCCCCGCGGACCGACGACGCGGAGTCGCTGTCGGCCGAGGTGCTGCCGCTGGCGTCGGCGTGCCGGTGGATCGAGCGCCACGCGGCGCGGACGCTGCGGACGCGGCGGCTGGGCGTTCGCGGTCGGCCGCTCTGGCTGTGGGGCGTGGACGCCGAGATCCGGCGCGAGCCGTTTGGCGAGGTGCTCATCATCGGGCCGGGCAACTTCCCGCTGTTCCTGCCGGGGGTGCAGGCCCTGCAGGCGCTGGCCGCGGGCAACCGCGTGCGGATCAAGCCGGCGCCCGGCGGCGCCGACGCGATGCGGCGGCTGGCGGACGCGTGGGTCGCGCTGGGCGTGCCGCGCGACACGCTGGAGGTGCTGGGCACCTCGGCCGACGCGGCGGAGGCGGCGCTCGACACCGCGGACCTGGTGGTGCTGACCGGTGGCGAGGCGACCGGGCGGGCGGTGCGGGGCCGCTGCGCCGAGCGCGGCATCCCGCTGATTGCCGAATTGTCCGGTCACGACGTGGCCTACGTGTTGCCGGGGACGGACGCGGAGCTGGCGGCGAGGTGCGTGGCGTTCGGGGTGCGGATGAACGGCGGGGCGACGTGCATTGCGCCGCGGCGGGTGCTGGTCCACCCGCCGCGGCGCGACGCGTTTCTGAACACGCTGCGGGCGGAGTTGGACGGCGTGCCGGGCACGCCGGCACCCGAGGCCGTGGTGCGGCGTGCCGCGGCACTCGTGGAACAGGCGGTGGCGGCGGGGGGGAGGTGCATCGCGGGCGGGGTGCCGGACGGCCCCACGATCCGGCCCACCGTGCTGACCGATGTGCCAGACGACGCCGCCCTTCACAACGAGGACCTGTTCGCACCGGTGGTGTCGGTGGGCGACCTGCCCGATGGGTCGGAAGCGTTGCCGCGGTCCGGGTTCGGGCTGGGCGCATCGGTCTTCGGGCCCGAGGCCGCGGCGCGGGCGTTCGCGTCGCGCCTGAATGCGGGGGTCGTGACGATCAACGACGTGATCGTGCCGACCGCCGACCCGCGGCTGCCCTTCGGCGGGCGCGGCCGCAGCGGCTACGGGGTGACGCGGGGCGCCGAGGGTCTGCTCGCCATGACGCGGCCCAAGGCGGTCAGCGTGCGGCGGCGGCGGGTCTACCCGCACCTGCGCGCGACCGACGCGCACACGCTGCCGATGCTGACGGCGTTGCTGGGCACGCTGCACGGCCGCGGGTGGGCAGCGCGGTCACGGCACGCACGGGACTTGGTCCGGGTCTTCCGGGCGCAGACGCGCGACGGCGTGGGGCCGGGGGCGGGGCGGCGTGCGGCGAAGCCGCATTCAAACCCGAACGAGCCGCGACCGTGAGGGCTGATCATTACGCAAAACTCTTAAACACCGTTCACGCCGACCCGACGCGGCGTTTTGTTCGTTAGTTGTAGATGCAAGGACGCACCGCCACTCCATCACCCTCC
>Ga0209187_1000825_pt1 | contig 44658 bp, 40 predicted proteins | sample BantaG_FD_187430 | JGI IMG/M metagenome (GOLD analysis project Ga0209187, IMG submission 187430) | Marine algal microbial communities from Bantry Bay, Ireland - BantryBay_4 metaG (SPAdes) (version 2) | ecosystem: Host-associated > Algae > Red algae > Unclassified | place: Bantry Bay, Ireland...
TACGTGATAGGTTTGTTTGGATCATGGGGTAGTTCTTTTCCTTTGTGATTATTTGAAAAGACTACTCTGTGGTCCGTCTATTTCTCAATGATTAAGACGGCCTTTCGGGAATAGGCCCGTATCGGAATAGTGCTTAAGATAAGGCGGTTTGTACCCCAAAGGACTGGAAATCCGGACGGTTAAAGGCGCGTAGCGCTGACCCATTGATAGCCATGGTTGACGAACGAAGTGAGGAGGCCGTGGTCCCGGCGGATTCAGCCTCTAAGCCGCGTAGCGGCGACACCCTAGCGGATGAAAAGCGGATGATAAACGATTCCTGGTGATTTTGTGGTTTTCGTTTTACTGGTTTCGGGCATAACAGGATGCAAGCAGGATATAAACTCCGCGTGGCTGAGTCCTGCGCCTCGGTTAGCGTTCTCTTGCAATATAGCGCTTACCCCTCGTTGCCTCTTACGTCTGCACTAAACCCGGCGCTGCGGCCGCTTCGCGGCCTTGCACACGGGCTACCATGTCCCGCCCACTTTGGGGCGGATTCCCACGATGTAACATGACGCAAAAAAAATACGCTGGACCGCTTATCTAAGTGCCATTGCAGTCTGACACCAATGGCACTTAGATAAGCCGTTTTGCATGGAAAAGAGTTCGCTCTATCCTGGAAAGAAAGCCGGAGGCTTGAAGGCAATTAGCCGGTCGGTGACCGAAGGGAACCACCGGAAACAATCGCAAAAATAACCCTCGAGCGCTGGAAGCGCGATCGGAGAACAACCTAAATGCCCTGCTCTCTTTTCAGGACATGTAAAATGTGTCTGACACCGTCGAAGGGGTCACCGTCGAAGGGGTCAGACACCTTTTCCGTCGTTAGCTCAGTAGCGAAGCCGAACACCGCCCCATAACCGGCAACTAGCTCCAAGGATCGGCCGGATAATAAATCAAATCCAAGGCATTCATATCATCCGCCTCCTCTGAGAAGGTGTCTGACACCTTACGTTACCTTACGTTTTTCTGGCACCTTACGTTTGAGAAGGTGTCTGACACCTTACGTTTCCAACACAACCCAGCCGCACCCATACCAAAGTTCTTCGGAACTGAGAAGGTGTCTGACACCTTACGTTTTAGAAACTGCCCCGATCAAACATTGATTGCCGCAACAACTTGCCGAACTTGAGCAGCCTGATCTTGTTTCATCGGAGAGAACTGTTCTGCGTATTTTGTGAAGTCTCCTTTGAGGAGATCGGTGAACTCCTGTTTTAAGATCATCAGCAGCGCGATCAATTCGACTTCGACAGATTCATCACAACCGGGTAAGAGCCTGTCCTCAATGCTCTTCGCCTTCTTCAAATAGCCTCCTATCTCCGAAGAGAGCAGATGCTCTTGGACAATCGAGCTTGCATCCCACCCCCACCTCTCACCAACAGGGTCTATCACATCTAGGTATATCGTGCCCAGATGGCCGTACGCTTGGAACAGGACTTTCCCGTTGAACAAATACAGTGACTTACCCTCTTCATGCGCTCGGAACGAATAGGAGGATACGAATTCCTTGGCTACAGGGTTACAATGGAAGAATTGGGTAAGATTTTCCCTCATTCAAACCAGCTTTTATTTTGCCCCCATTGCTTCGCAGACAAGTTCGAAGGGCGATAAATGCTCTGCACCAAAAATAGAAGGGGTAATAGAAGGGGTCAGACACCTTTTCCAAGAATCGAGGTACATTGTCTGAGATTGTATCACGCTTTGCTGCCTCCATCAAGAGCCCCCAAGTTTCTGATTCCATTCCAACACAACTCAGCCGCACCCGTACAAATGCTCTTCGAGCAAAAAGAAGGCCAATGCGAAGCATCGCATTGGCCTTGTCTCTTAGAGTAGCTGGGTATCGATTAAAGGTTCGCTTCAGCTTTTTCTTTTACAAGGGCATCAAGGGGGAAGTTTTCGCCCGCTTCTACACATGCGGTTTTCCAAATCTCGACCTGCTCTTCGGTTAAAAGCTCTGCGGTTCCAGCTAGAACGTTTGCTTTGGCGGTGTCTTGGCATTCGAGCCCGCCGCATTCCTTCATTAATGAGGCGAATTTCTGCTCTTGGGTTTCATCCAATTTGATAGCGACTAAAGTATCTGGGCTCATTGGCATGAGTTTCTGCATGGTTTGCCCTGCACCAGGCAAACCTGTGGTGCAGCAGTTCTTTTTGCAGGTGCTATCAAACTCAACGATCTCGCGCCCGTCAGGCAGCGTCATTACAACATGCCCGCTCCCAACCGAAGGTTTGTCTTCAATAGATGTCGCGTCTTTATCTTTATCCGAGCTGCTTGTACATTCAGCTTTCGCATTCGTTTTAGATTCTGGGCAAGCCCCACATTCGGATACGCTACATTCAGACTTTGGACATTTGCTACATTCTGCAGCCTCTCCACAACATTCACCGTCTGAACCAGCGGAAACGAGTTGTTTGGCACTTTGGGAACCTCTGTAGTCAGAGTAAACGAAACCGCAAAGGGCGATAACACAGGCAGCAATAAGGAATTTTTTCATGATGGCATTACATTTTTAATAGAATCGACCACATTTGGGTATTTTTCAAGAAATTCTTTCCGATTCGCCATCTCAAAATCATCGAAATCAAAGCCGGGTGCAACCGTACAACCGACGAAAGCATAGCCGTTTTTATCAAAACATTCAGAACCAAACCAAACTCCTTTGGGAACAACAAAGAATGGGGTCTCTTCGCTGAGTACGAAACGGGACACCTGCCCTTCTGGATCGACCATGCTAATCACTAAGGGAGAACTACCGCGATAGTAGTGCCAGGCTTCATCACTTTTGATCCGATGCAATCGCGAAACCTCTTCGCCCTCCAGCAGATAGTAAATCGCGGTTGACGTCGCGCGCGTCCCTCTTGGAACCTCAACCGTTTCGTCAGCTCGATAGCTTTCCTGATAATGCCCCCCTTCAGGATGAGGTTTTAGATCGTACTGCCGAATCAACCCTTGCGCTCCGGACTCGATCAAAGAACGATAGCCTTCGACATAGGTCGGATAGCGATAGGTATAGCCACTCTGATGTAGTAAAACATTCGCCACACGCTTGTGACCGCGAGGTCTTTCTGGCGGAGGAAGATCCGCGTCGCGAGTTGGGGCTTCGAGGCCGAGTTGTTCCGCTAACCAAGTCCACACGGTAAACTTCTCAGCTGCGAGCGAATCCGTTGCATTCAAAACAGCAGGCGGTTGATCTAATTGCATAACATGGTGCAAGACGCCCACGCAGTCGTCACGGTGAATTTGGTTATACACCGCATCATCATCCGGACGCAGGGCCAAGCTTCCGCGACGAACTGCTCCAATCACCCGAGTACGTCCAGGGCCATAAATTCCACTAAAGCGAACCGAACAGCTTGGGATGCTCGTGGCCTGTAACACTTTTTCGCCTTCATAGACCCAGCGACCTGCCATGTGAATCGGTTCAGGCGTGGTTTGTTCATCGACCCATTCGCCGTTTACCTGCCCATACACCCCACTGCTCGAAACATAGACTATGAGGCGAGGCGGCGACGATTGGCCCTCAAAGAAAGAAACGATGTTTTGCAGGCCATCTCGGTAGATCCCACTATAAAAAGATTCCTCTTTTCCATTCGCAGCCGCAGTATAAAATACGACGTCGATGTTTTCTGGGATTTGATTGAACGTTTCAGGCTGCGTAAGGTCTGCCTCAATGTGCTGGTATACATTCGGTAAAACATGAGGGTTTCTACGTAAAACTGACACATCATGCCCCGCTTCAAATAATTCTTTCGCCAAGCAACTTCCGACATAACCTGCGCCTGCGATCAGAACTCGTTCTCGTTTTCTCTGCTGTTTTTGCATGTATCTTTGGCCTTGTTTCGTGTTGCATCTCTCATAGAAGATTCAAAATCACATGAAAAACGTACACAATTTATTATTTCTTGCCGCATCGATTCGCTCCCGAATGAATCTACATACGACACTTCTTTCCTTGCTTTCGTTTATTCTACTTCCCTTGTTTCTTACTGGGTGCGGTAAAAAAGAGACCCCAGCTCCCCTGCCAGAACCACCTCCGGTTAAGAAAAAGACCAAGAAACGTAGCGTGACTCCACCTGTGTTTAATCGTCCAGAAGCGCCTCCACCTGAAGTAACCACTCCACTTCCATCTGATGTTCTTGCACGTATCTTTTCGGTTCAAGCCCCTGGTTTCGAAATCAAAAAGCTCTACGACCAAGAGGCTGTGCGCGTAAAGCGTGGCAAAAACGTTGGGACTGCCCGCGCCATCTGCCGCTATAATGACGGACAACTTTTCCTTCGGATAATCGACGGCTGCACTTCACGTGGCTTGCTCGCAGATGCACCAGAACTTATCGGCTTGAAAGAGCAAAACGAAGAGACCGCAGAGGGAATGAAACGCCTGTCTACCTTTGCTGGATACCCCTGCCATGAGAGCTTAAATCCCCAAGGCGCTCGGCTGCAAATCCTCATCAAAGACCGTTTCGTTTTAGAATTCGTCGGCTACCAAATGTCGCTTGAAGCGGTTAAAGACTTTGCTGAACAAGCCTTCGACTTCAGTAATGTTGAGACTCGGTTGACCCTAGAAGTTCGCAATGCAAACGAAGGCTAAGCCCGTCACCGAAAAATCAGGTAACCCCATCGTTCTTTTCGACGGGGTCTGCAACCTGTGTCACCACTCGGTTCAGTTTTTGCTCAAACGGAACTCAGAGAAAACGCTTCGCTTTGCCTCACTACAGTCTGAGCTCGGGCAAACGTTGCTCGAGCAGTTCAACTTGCCATCCGACTTGGATACCGTCGTACTTATCGAAAATGGAGCCGCCTACATCCGCAGCACCGCCGCGCTGCGCGCCTTACGCCATACCTCAAATGCCTGGCCTTTTTTGTACCTTTGCATCATTATTCCGGCTCCAATTCGCGACCTCGCATATCGGATGGTGGCAACGGTTCGCTACCGTTTCTTTGGAAAAAAGGAGAGTTGTCCCCTCCCCGATCCAAGCCTTGCCGATCGCTTTTTAGATTAAACCTCATATGAAATTTCCTGTCGAACACTGGCCCAAATTGCGTTCCGTCAAACAGCCTGTCGCGTGGAGCATTGCTGGTTCAGATCCCTCTGGCGGCGCGGGCATCCAAGCTGACCTAAAAACCTTCGCGGGGCTCGATGTGCATGGATGCAGCATTATTACCGCGATCACGGCACAGAATTCACGTCAGGTTGATCACTGGCAACCGGTCGGAACGGACATGATTGAGGCGCAGTTTAATAGCCTTGAGACGGATTACGCACCGCATGCGATCAAACTCGGCATGCTCGGAAATCGTGAACACATTGAATGCGTCGCAAACCTTTTGGAACGACGACTCAAAACTCATCCGAATACGCCAATTATCGCGGACCCGATTATGATGTCCTCCAGCGGTCGAGAGCTCATGAGCCCCGATGCGGTCGACGCCTACAAAACTCACATCCTTCCAAAAGTAACCCTGCTCACCCCAAATTCTAATGAAGAGTCTAGTTTTGATCTTCCGTCAAACCGAGTGCTTCGCAAAGGCGGGCATGATGCAGATCCAGATTGGAGCATCGACACCTGGCAGGACATTCCCTTGTACTTGCCTAGACTTAAAGACGCAGACGCTCGTGGGACAGGTTGCACCCTTTCTTCCGCTATCACGGCTTGCTTGGCAAAGGGCTATCCACTGCATGATGCAATTGTGGTGGCTAAAGCTGTCTTGCATCACAGCTTAGCTGCGCGTCGTTCCATCGGAGCCGGTCATGCCAACCTTGGGCCTGCTACCCTCGAGCTTGCCCCCGAATCTTTTCCGACCATCGGGCAACCTGCGGCACATTGTTTCGCTACCTTCGTTCCCCCGACGCTCCCCCTTTATCCGATTGTTGATTCCATTGACTGGGTCAAACGCCTCCTCGAACATGGAATTGGTTTGGTGCAAATCAGGCTAAAAAATCGAGAGGACGCGGATCGCCGGAGCGAAATCAAGCAGGCCATTGAACTCGGCAATCAACACCCCGGAAATGTGATCATCAACGATGAATGGGAACTCGCGCTTGAATTCGGAGCCTACGGAGTGCACCTCGGACAGGACGACCTGGTTACCGCTGACTTAGACGCCCTCCGCGCTGCAGGGATGGTCCTGGGCTTAAGTACCCACTCGCCTTTCGAAATCGCCCGTGCGCTTGCTTACAAGCCATCCTATATCGCTATCGGTACGGTGCATCAAACGAGCTCAAAGGTCATGGATTATGAGGCCTTAGGTGCAGAACGTTTCGAGCAGTTCGCGGGTTGGCTCGACCTTCCCGTCGTCGCGATCGGTGGAATTAACTCTGGGAACGCACAAGATCTCTTATCGCGTGGGGCAAGCTGTTGTGCTGTTATTTCTGAAGTGACCCAGGCTCCAGATCTGAACCTTCGGCTTGATAAGTGGCGTGCCCTACCCTCGCCTAACTAACTAACTAACTAGCAGTCTGTCGGACTTTGGCACTTAGATAAGCCGATTTGTATCAAAAATGAGTGAAAATCCAGACGACTAAAGGCGCGTAGCGCTGACCCATTGATAGCCACGGTTGACGAACGGAGTGAGGAGGCCGTGGTCCCGGCGGATTCCGCCTCTAAGCCGCGTAGCGGCGACACCCTAGTGGATGAAAAGCGTATGATAAACGATTCCTGGTAATTTGGGGGGTTTCGTTTTAGTGGATTTCGGGCATACTAGGATGCAAGCAGGATATAAACTGCGCGGGGCTACGTTCTGCCGCCTCGGCTCGAGTTCTCTTACAAAATAGCGCCTACCCCTCGTTGCCTCTTAAGCACTAAACCCGGCGCTGCGGCCGCTTTGCGGCCTTGCACACGGGCTACCATATCCCGCCCACGTTGGGGCGGATTCCCACAATGTCACATGTCGCAAAAATAGGCTGGACCGCTTATCTAAGTGCCATTGGAGCCTGTCGTGAAACCCTACTTTGGATATTTTGCGGAAACACATCGAGCCTGAAGGGCTCGGTCAACATAGCCCAAGGTAACGCCCTGAGTGTGGGGTGCCTGAACATCATAGCGCTGTAAACGCGATTCAATTTAGATGATCAATTAAACCCGCACGTTCAGTGCTCTAAGGTTCAGTGAGGGCCAGAACCTCGGGCTATCCTAACTCCGCACCGTTGATTCTCAACATTCAAGGGGTGCGATTTCAGAACATGCTCCAACTAAGCTAAATACTCGGCCGCTTCATCCCACTTCGCAGTCCACTCATCGATCTCGGTTTGGATTTCTGATAGGCGCGCATTGATGGTGGCATAATCGGCATCCGCTTCGCCCAAAGATTCGGTTAAAGACATCTGTTCAGCCTCCAACTCTTCGATTGACTCCTCCGCCTTACCCAACAGTTTTTCCATCTGCCGCTTGTGTTTGATCTCTTCTTTGCGTGCTGCTTGACGCGCCTTTTTATCTAGCTTCTCCGTTTTCTCTTTTGGTGAAGCAGGAATCGCGGTTTTGTAATCACTCCCCACTTTTTCCCGGTAGTAATCATAGTCTCCATGATACATGGTAATCCCCGGTGGTGTAATCGCTATGATCGCTTGCGAAACAGCACGCACAAACGTGATATCGTGACTCACGATAATCACCGTTCCCGAATATCCCACCAGCGCTTGCTCAAGTGCGGCTCGACCATCGAGGTCCAAGTGAGTTGTGGGCTCGTCGAGAATGAGGAGGTTTGGCGGATCGACAAAAATACGTGCAAAGGCAAGACGGATCTTTTCTCCACCACTGATGATCTTCACCCGCTTATCAATATCATCACCGGAAAATCCAAAGCCGCCAAGAAGACTCCGGATGTCTGAACTCGTACATTCGGGCGGAGCCGCCTCCTTGATAATTCCATACACTGTCGCCTCTGGATCCATGGTCTCCGCGAACTCTTGCGATTGATAGCCCATCTTAACTTGATGTCCTAAAACCCGTTTGCCCTCGCTAGGAGCTAGGGTCCCTGCAATCATGCGAAGCAAGGTCGTCTTCCCCATGCCATTGAACCCGATGAGGGAAATCTTACTCCCTTTTTCGATGCTCAAATCGATGCCTCGTAATACCCATTGATCATCTTCGTAGGTTTTTCCGATCCCCTCAAGGCGAATGACCTCATTCCCACAATGTGGTGGCTCGGCTAGCGTGATCCAGTTTCGGCTTACCATCTGATTTGGAATCTCGATGTCTTCCATCTTCTCGAGCATTTTCTGTCGGCTCTGCACCTGACTGGCCTTGGTGTTCTTGGCGCGAAACCGTTCAATAAAGCGTTCGATCTCTTCACGTTTGCGATCTTGGTTTTTCTTTTGCGCAATGCGTTGCTCCATCCGAGCGTCTCGCTCACGGATGTAGTAATCATAGTCGCCCTGATAGCGAGTCAACTCGCCCGCGTTCACTTCAACGATACGGGTGGCCAATGATTTTAGAAGATGCCGATCGTGCGAAATCAGAAGCAAGGTGCCTTCGAAATTTCGCAGGTAGCGCGTCAGCCATTCTACCGCAGGCAAGTCCAAATAGTTTGACGGCTCGTCAAGGAGAAGAACATCGGGGTTGCCGACAAGAACCCGAACCAGCTCGGCCCGCATTTGCCACCCACCACTGAACTCTTGAAACGGACGTTCTAAATCATCTACGGCAAAGCCGAGGCCACACAAATTGGCCTCTGATCGTTGTTTGATATCATAGCCCCCTCGATGACCATATTCGGTTTCGAGGTCGCCGAGTTTGAGGGCTACTTTTTCTTTGTCTTCCGAATCGAGCAAGTGACTCAAACGTTCCATTTCGGCTTCAATCTCTTTGAGTCGAGGGTCGGCTGCCATGGCGTAGTCAACGAGAGTCTGTTCGACCGAATAGGAATGGAGTTGTTGACGCAGGTGACCGACCCGGATTCCCTTGGGTAAGAGGACATCCCCTTTGTCGGATTCGAGTTCGCCATTGATCAAACCGAAGACGGTTGATTTGCCGGCCCCGTTGGGTCCAACGATGCCCATGCGCTCCCCCGGCAGGATTTTCATGCTCGCGTCTTTCAGGACATCTTGGGTACCGAAATGTTTCCACACTTTTTCGAATTCGATCATGCCACTGGCATAAAAGGATCAGAGCCTGTTGGCTATAAAATTGAGCTTCGGACTTTCGGATCTTCGCGATAGATCCGAGCCATTGCAGTATCCGGTTCTGACTTCATCATCATCCGGACGATACATGCGATAAGAACCCCGGCAAGCAATCCGCCGATATGCGCGCCATAGGCGACTCCGCCTCCACCCGTTGGTGCCATGATGGAGCCAAAGCCATTCCAAAATTGCATGGCCACCCACAGGCCAAGGACGACGATGGCAGGGACGGTCATCATATGGAAAAGGATAACCGCATAGACGCGGTTTTTCGGAAAAAGAACAAGGTAGGCTCCCATGACGCCTGAGATGGCCCCAGAAGCACCCAAGTTCGGTATAACGCTGTCTGGCTGTAGCCCGATTTGAAGCGCGTGAGCCGCCAGCCCACTCAGCAAATAGAAAAGGAGGAATTTAAAGGAGCCAAAACGGTGCTCCACGTTATTCCCGAAAATCCAGAGATAGAGCATGTTGCCAAAAATATGCCCCATGCCTCCGTGCATGAACATGGACGAGAAGAGCGTAAAATAGATCCAGCCGGGCCCTGGTAATTGAGGAATAGGGTGTTGGGTATTGTTTACCGTAATATATTCTGTGCTGACGAGATCCACTCCAGTGGTAATCTCCTTCGGAATCGTCGAATAGGCGTAGGTCAAATTCTCGTTGTTTAACTGGAGCAGGAACACGACGATATTTAAGGCAATCAGCGCCCAGGTGACGTAAGTCGGCTTGGTGATGCCACGGTTGTCATCCTTGATAGGAAAGAACATGTATTTGTTCTCGGTTATTTCATCAAAATAAGGAGAATCATGGTGTCATTCCCATCCCGTACCCCGCCGATAGCTAGGGGTTTGGAGGAGACTTTGACCGACGTATCCATCAATTTGCGGTCGCCGTTTTTCCAGTTCACGCCAAGACGAGCGTTTGCTTTTTCCTGCCCGACCACACGTAGCTCAACCGTATACCCGTCGCCAAGGGTTTGCATGCTTTGGTCAGGCACGTTGATGCTTACCTTCTTGCTAGACTGCACCTTGAAGGATTTAAATTTGAAAAGGCGACTTATACTCTCTTTGTGTGGCAAGAGCGCTTTGTCGATCGAGTCGCCGTTATTAGAGGCACGGATTAGAAAAGCTTCTACCATGACCGATCCGCCTTCTTGAGCCTGTGCGGCGTTCGGGGCAGCGAAAAATATGCCGCAGGCGAGTAAGCACAGGAAGGATGCTCTTAAAGACAACTTTATCGCCATCCTTCGAGAAAGATTCAGATCTTGATTCAATACAGGTTTAGCCGTTGGGGTTAATTGGGAATCTGTATTCATCCTCGAAACAGTCCGTTGATTCATCATCTTCGTTTCCATCAAATTAGATTCCCTCGCTTCCAGCATCATCAATCCAAATCACCGTCCAACCAGTTTCTTCATCTTGATTCACCATGGTGCCGGCCTCCAGATCTGTATCCATATGTCCGACCGCGCAAAAGATCTCTTCCGAGTCGGGTTGGGACACATTTTCAACGAGTTGTGAATTTGAATTGCCTGAAAAAATAGTGGCCCAACTGAAAATCATGAGGGCGGCGGCGGCGGCAATGCCACCTGCCCATTTAATGGAGGGGCGTCCGTTAAACAGCTGTAATATCCCACTTGGCTTTCCATCAGGTTGGATAGTATCAGATTGGATAGCTTCGGGCTGGATAGCTTCGGGTTGGGTAGCTTCGGGTTGGGTAGCTTCGGGTTGGATAGCTTCAGATTGGATAGCTTCAGATGGTACAGTCGCCTCTGCTACGCGGTCCGCTTTTATATCTGAATGGATATCTGCATGTAGCTGAGTTAAGAAGGAATCAATCGGAGGTGGTTCCGGGACCGGATACAGCTCTACATGGCGCTCGAAAAGCGCAGAGATGGTCTGGAAAAAATCTTGAGCATCTGCCTGTGCTTGAGAATCTGCCTGTGCTTGAGAATCTGCTTGTGCCAAGAGCACAGTTTCTTCGGGACTGAAATCAACCGATTCGCCGTCGTATTGCTGGCTTAGCTTTTCTTCGAGTTCGAGGGGTAGGTTTGTCGGTTTCATCGTAGTTCCTCAAGATCGTTTTGTATGGCCTTACGCGCGTTGAAAATTCGGGACATGACCGTTCCCTTTTGACAATCCATCACTTGAGCAATTTCTTCATAACTCAGCCCTTCAATTTCCCGAAGGATCAAGGCGGTCCGATGGTTTTCGGATAATTTATTTAGCGCTTTGTGGAAGGTTTCCATAATTTCGTTACGTGTCATTTCCTCGGCAGGAGAGACGGAAAGGTCGAGTCGGGTCGCGGGAAGCCCTTCGGCTTCCATCTCGTCGATATACGCGACCTCTGATTTCCGTTTCTTCTTACGCAGAAAGTCCCAACTGGTGAATGTGGCGATGCGGTACGCCCACGTGTAAAAAGCAGATTGACCCTTAAAGGTATCTAGCTTTTTCCAAATCTTTAACCACGTCTGTTGAGATACCTCCTTTGCGTCTTCTTCATTTTTAACAATGTTATAAACTAATTTAAATAATTTCTCGTGATGCAGGCAGACCAATTCATCAAAAGCAGGCTCTTCACCTGCTACCGCTCGCTTTATGAGAGCTTGCTCTTCAACCCGATTCATGTGGGGTTATGTATGCCTCTGACGGCACCATTTCTTTGAATATTCATTTAACATGTAAGAAAATTGCAAAAGAGCGAAACGAACCGTTTAGCAGCCAATGCATTGAAGATGAGATAGAGACACAAGGAGATAAGGTAGAGACGCAGGAGATGTGGTAGTGACGCAGGAGATGTGGAAGTTAGGCAAGGAGATGTGGGAGATACGCAAGGAAATGAGAAAAAGGGTCGTTTTTCGACTGGAAGACGGCTTTTAGCTGAAAGATGACAGGTATGAAGGCATAAAAAAAGAGCAGGCCAATGAAGCCCGCTCTTTGTTGTTTTTTTTAAATTCCGATGTCGGAAAGAAAAGCACCTGAAGCACTTAAAAGATGTGCTGGCTGATAGGGTTTGGAAATAACCAAGTCAGGGGTCATTTCACCAAATACGCGCTCGGATTCTTCAGGTGGGAAACCGGTCACGATGATGACGGGAAGTTTAGGATCCCGTTCGCGAATTTCAGCGAAGGTTTTTACGCCATCTTTTCCTGGCATGACCAAGTCGAGAATGACTAAAGCGATTTGCGGGTGTTTCACCAGCATGTGCATGGCCTCGTAACCATCTTCAGCTTCAAGTACTTGTACGTTGAGGCGCTGCACGGTCCGGACTGCTAACATACGTGCATTTTCATCGTCATCTACGATGAGGATGGCGGGCTCTTTGTCGGTTTGGCGACTGCGCGGGCCAACTACGTCTTCGTGACGCGGAATACCAGAGCTCGTCGGAACCGCTGGAGCGCTCATCTGCTCTTTTTCAGCAGTGGAACGATTTTGCTTTTCATCTTCTTCCGCCATCTCCTTGAGAGACTGCGGAACAAACATTTGGTTTTCTTCCATAAACCCTTGAAGATCTACGGGACGAATAAGGTACTTTCCGCCTGCGGTGCGGTACGATGGAAGCTTGGAATCACGAATCCAACAACAAATGGTATTGCGACTCACGCCACAAAGTGTGGCCGCCTTTGGTGCGGATAGGAAGATAGGTTCTGGAATGTCGTTGGTACTCATACTGAGGAATCGCCTTTTTCTGTTGTATAAATTTTCTCAAATTCTGAGGTAAGACAAGCTAAACTACAATCCAATAAATTACAAATTGCCTGTTTGCCATTATTTATGAAATTATGATAGACGGTGCGTCTGCTTGGTAATTTCGGCACAGGTATCCATGCACTCATCGGTCAACATCGCTTCAAGGTAGCGCCACTGCCAATTTCCCGCAGGAATTCCTGGACGATTCATTCGGCCTTCAGAGCCAATTCCCATCAAATCTTGCAAGGGAAACACCGCAGTTTGTGCCTTTGTCTCTAATAAAATCTGAATTGCGTTATAATGTAAGGACCGAGTTTTACCTTTAAAGTACGGCTCGATCCGTGCGTGTTCACCCGCAATTCCTTCGGCTGAATCAGAATTATTTTCACCAGCTACGCGATGATACCAACCAGCGAAGGTATCATTATCGTGCGTCCCCGTGTAGGCAACACAACGCTCTGGAAAGTCGAGAGGTTCTTTTTGATCCTCGTCCGGAGGCCCAAAGGAAAACTGCATAATCCGCATGCCTGGAAACTCAAACGTATCGCGAAGCTCGTCTACCTCATCGGTGATTACCCCAAGGTCTTCAGCAATAATGGGCAAATCGCCCAAGTTTTCTCGGAGCCCGTAAAACAGATCTTTATCCGGACCTTTCACCCAGCGCCCGTTTACCGCGGTTTCGGCATCACCAGGGATTTCATAGTAGGCTTCAAAACCACGAAAATGATCGATGCGAACGATGTCATACCAATCCATACAGCGCTGAACCCGACGGCTCCACCACGCATAGTTGGTTTCTTTATGTTTCGGCCAGTCATACAGCGGGTTGCCCCAAAGTTGCCCCGTTTCGCTAAAGTAATCCGGGGGCACGCCCGCGACCACGGTTGGATGCCCATCGTCTTTAAGGAAGAACAACTCCGGATCGCTCCAGACATCTGCGCTGTCATGCGCAACAAAAATTGGGATATCTCCAACAATCAAAATCCCACGTTCTTTGGCCAAGGCACGCAGCTCAGACCATTGACGATCAAAGAGGAATTGACGGATTTTAATATGCAGGATTTGCGGTGCCAGTGCTTCACGCGCCTCGGCTAGAGCCTGATCATTACGGGTACGAAGTGGCTCAGGCCATTCGGTCCACGGGCGCTCACCCCGAGAGGTTTTGATCGCACGAAACAAAGCATAATTATCTAACCAATACGCCTCTCGCTGGCAAAATGCTTCGAAGGATTCCGCTAAAGGACCTTGCAGGTCAAAGCGCTCACAGACCTTGGCAAGCACTTCCATTCGCTGAGGAATGACATCACCAAAGGAAATCCGCTCTGGATCGAAGTGGGGAAAGCCTTCGAGATCGGAATCCAACAAGAGCCCTTCTTCTTTTAGGGTATCAAAACAGATCAGTAGATCGTTGCCTGCAAAGCTGCTAAAACTCTGATAGGGAGAATCGCCGTAGCCCGTAGGCCCCATTGGCAATACCTGCCAGATCCCCTGCTTCATGCGAGAGAGCTGGTGTAGAAAGGTTTTAGCCGCCAATCCGATCTCCCCAATGCCATAGGCTCCAGGAAGGGAGGTTGGGTGCAACAAAATACCGCTTTTACGGTTTGAAAAATGATCGGTCATGCCTGTGCGCTACCCGCCTAAAAATGAAATCGCAACTCAATCATGCAGAAATACGAGCCGTACCGATCAAATCCGATCCGAATCAAATAGAGGCCAAAAAGGTTTGTAAAGCTTTGGACGCATGACATGGGTCGCACATGCCAAATCAGACAGGTCCCAAACCCATGTCAAAAACAGCATCACGCGTGTTTATCACCGGAATGCTGTTCTCGATTGTTGCCTGCAGCGTGCTCCTTCTCAAAGCACTTGAACCCGGAATGGATGACCTGCGAAATGCGGCTCAACCTGACCTGGGCTTCTACACCGTTCTCGACGTCTTGTCGGGCGACCGCCTCTTGGTTCAGGCCATATCCGGTTCAAAAGTCTCCGACTCGGTTCTCCGCCAAGGTCGCAAAAAACTGTTCTCAAAAATCACGGGCAAACCGGCAAATATTTTCATCGCAAGCAATGAGACGTTTGAAGTTGAAGTCATGGGCATCAAAGCCCCTCCCCTGAATGACGAAGCTGGACTCGCCGAATACGCAAAGACCATCGGGCGTGATCTTGAACACCTCACAAAGCCCCGAAGCTTCACCTCTAAAAAGAGCCTCGCAGAAAACGCACGTGGCGCCCTTCTCGTCTTCATCTACCGTCAACGGGTGAAAATTAATTTCCCAGATCCGAACAACCCGACTCGTGGCTATGTCATCAATAATGGCGACGACATCGGGAAGCTACAGCTTCTCTACGGACAGGCTTACGCAACGGACGAGGAACACGAATTTGCCGAACAGTATAAGGGTTTCGAAAAAGAAGCCAAGGAACTCAAAAAAGGAATTTGGATCTCCGAATGAACGCCCCAACTACCCCCTCCTCAAGCCTACCCGAAACCTACCAAACCGCAGATTCATTTCGCGATCGCCACATCGGGCCGGATCTCACAGAGCGTCAACGCATGCTCAACGCGCTCGGCTGCAAAAGCCTCGACGAGCTGATCGAAAAAACCATCCCCGCCGCGATTCGCATGGACGGAAAGATGGACCTGCCGAACGCCGCGAGCGAAGCGGAAGCGCTTGCCCACCTTCAGGCGATTGCAGATCAAAACATCCAAACCAATTGCTTCCGAGGTCAAGGATACTACCCCTGCATTACCCCTAAGGTCATACTCCGTAATATTCTGGAGAACCCACAGTGGTACACGCCTTACACCCCGTATCAGGCCGAAGTGGCGCAAGGTCGACTTGAGCTTCTGCTCAACTTTCAAACCTTGGTAACCGATCTTACCGGCCTCGACATGGCCAACGCATCATTGCTCGATGAAAGCACCGCGGCTGCCGAAGCCATGACAGTCTGCCACCGACTTTTAAAACGCAAAGACGAGCGTAAGGTCTTCTTCATTGGCGACGACGTGCATCCGCAAACCATCGCAGTCATTCGCAACCGCGCGGAACCCCTCGGACTACGCGTTGTCGTGGGCGACGCCCTCAGCAGTGACTTACCCGCCGACTGCTTCGGCGCTTTGGTGCAATACCCAAGCACGCGCGGCGACATCGCTTGCTATCAAGATCTTGCCGACCGCTTACACGAATCCGGAGCCCGCCTCGTGGTGGCCTCCGATCTGCTTGCGCTTTGCCTGCTCAAACCACCGGCTGACTGGGGCGCCGACATGGTGGTCGGAACCACTCAACGACTCGGCATGCCCATGGGCTTCGGCGGACCACACGCCGCCTTCTTCGCTTGCCGTGAAGAATGTCAACGTCAGTTGCCAGGCCGTATCGTAGGCATCTCTAAAGACCGAGAAGGCAACCCAGCTTACCGCCTCTCCTTGCAAACCCGCGAACAGCACATTCGCCGCGACAAAGCCACCAGCAACATTTGTACCGCCCAAGCCCTCCCCGCCATGGTTGCGGCCGCCTATGCGATCTATCACGGTCCTGCCCGTCTTCGCCAAATTGCAATGAACGTGCATCTCTTGACCACCGCGGCGGCGCAAAAAATCAAAGCTGCTGGCTACGAGGTCAATGAATCCTGCTTCGACACACTTTGCATTTCTGGTGGCGCGAGCGACGCCAACACCCTTAAAAATACTGCCGCTAAAGCGGGAATCGACTTCCGCGTCGACGCTGGAAAAGTCATTCTTTCTTTCGACGAAACCAAAACGCTGGCCGACCTTAACGACCTGCTCGCAGTCTTTGGGGCGGAAACCTACGCTGACACAAACAGCCTGCAAACCATCAGCTCATCCATTCCAGCTGATTTCTGTCGCGAAGGCGATATTTTGGGTCAACCAGTGTTCAATCAATATCAGAGCGAAACCAAAATGATGCGCTACTTGGACATGCTCCAACAGCGCGACTTGGGTCTCACCGACTCCATGATCCCGCTTGGATCCTGTACCATGAAGTTAAACGCTGCGGCGGAAATGACCCCCGTCACCTGGCCTGGCTTCGCCAACATGCACCCTTTCGCACCAGCCGACCAATGCCTCGGTTACAAGAGTTTGCAGGACAACCTCGAGCGCTGGCTCTGCGAAATCACCGGCTTCGCCGCCGTCTCTCTGCAACCAAACGCAGGCTCCCAAGGCGAATACGCCGGACTCCTCGCGATTCGCGGCTACCATCGCGCCCGCGGCGACGAGCAGCGCAACATCTGCCTCATTCCCATGAGCGCACACGGTACCAATCCGGCCAGCGCAGTCATGGCTGGGATGAAAGTCATCGGAGTAAAATGCGATGACGAAGGCAACATCGACATCGATCATCTCAAGCAGCAAGCCGAGACCCACAAGGACGTCCTCGCGGCTCTAATGGTCACCTACCCGTCGACCCACGGTGTCTTCGAAGAAGGCATTAAGGAAATCTGCCAAGTGGTCCACGATGCCGGTGGTCAGGTCTACCTCGACGGAGCCAACATGAATGCCATGGTCGGACTCTGCCGCCCAGGTGACATTGGCGGCGATGTCTGCCACCTTAACCTCCACAAAACCTTTTGCATCCCGCACGGTGGTGGCGGTCCCGGCATGGGACCGATCGGTGTGGCCGAACACCTCACCCCGTATCTCCCCGGACATCCGGAACGTGCTGTATCCGCCTCTGCTCTCGGTAGCGGTTGCATCCTCCCGATCTCCTACGCCTACATTCTCATGATGGGCACGGAAGGACTCGAGCTCGCAACCAAAACCGCGATTCTCAACGCCAACTACATCGCGCACCGCTTACAGGATAGTTTTCCAGTCCTCTACCGAGGTAAAGAAGGCTTCGTGGCTCACGAATGCATTGTCGACTGCCGCCACCTCAAACAATTGGCCGACATCGAAATCGATGACATCGCCAAGCGCCTCATGGATTTCGGATTCCACGCGCCAACCATGTCCTGGCCCGTAGCCGGCACCTTGATGATCGAACCCACGGAGAGCGAAGCCCTCGACGAGCTCGACCGCTTCTGCGACGCCATGATTCAAATTCGCCGCGAAATCCAAGCCGTCGAAGATGGCAAAGCCAAGGCGGATGACAACCCACTCAAGCACGCACCGCACACGGCACAAATGATTGCAAGCGACAGCTGGAGCCACGCGTACAGTCGAAATGAAGCCGCCTTCGCCCTACCCTGGCTAGCCACCCATAAATACTGGCCGCCAGTGGCTCGAGTTGATAACGTCTTCGGCGACCGAAACCTCGTCTGCACCTGCGACCCCGTAAGTGCCTACGCCGAAGATTAAGATTCGAAAAACCGATTGCTTAGTCGAAAACGCTAAAGATGAAGTGGCAGAGCCCCCCCCGCCTCTGTGCAGGGGTCGGGGCAACCCGTTCGCAATCCATTCTGAAACGTTCTCACTCTCCGAGACCAATGGGAAAACGTTTCGCCCGGTCTGCAAGCTTCGAGTACAGCTCCGACTCCCAATCAATCCCCTCGATTTCTGTAGGGGGCTTGCCCTTCCGAAAATCGCGAGGAAAAATCAAAACCTCGGTCTTGCGAAATCCGTTTTTCGCAATGAGATAGAAAATTTCTTCAATATTTTCATCTCCAACAGGTATGCAACCTGCCGTTGCATCTGAACCGTGTATAAAAATCGCAAACCCCAAATTTTCACGTCCTTCGCGACTGGCCATTTTCCGATCGAACTCATTCGGGTAATTTATCTCCATGGAGAGATGATAAGAACTATTCGGGTTAAGCGAGACGACCTCATAAGCTCCTTCTGGAATCTGTAAATCTCCCTCACGCAACTTCGGACCGAGAGTGCCGCAAAACCCCGTAAACGGATAAGAGCGAACTAATTCCCAACCTCCTTCTCGATGCTTCCAAAGCTCTAAGCTTCGCTCCTCTTTGAAGCCGAGGATCGCAAGCGCCCTGCCATCTGTGAGTTCTTTCAGATTCGGAAACTTCTCACGCATCTCTGTCTCAAGTGCACGAGTAACTTGCCCAACCGTTTTAGCCCCGAGCATGCGATCCTTCACTGGGCGCCATATCGGACCACCAAACTGATAGAAAACACCTAGCCCGAGAGTAGCAGCTAAGAAATATTTGAATGGTTTACTCAGATGGGGTTTCACTGTTTTAAGGTACGTTACAGGGCTTTGAGGCTGAGTGTTCTTGGGCGGTTATTCGCTACCGGATGAGCTGCCTCATGCACGGAGTTTCCGTTTTGTATCTCCTAAAGCTTCACCAGCAAGCCTCGCCTTATCTTTACTTTAATCGAACCGGGAAATTCTTTCTTTGATCGTGTCGTCCCAAGCATACTCAACTTTTTCAGACAACTCCGTTTCGGAAGCTGCCAATATTCGACATGCAGGGGTCAACTGCTGTTCCACGAAAAGGCGGACAGCATAATTTAAGAGATCTTCGACAGTGCTCATATCTCAACGATATCAACAAGATTTGGGGTTGTCATCTCCCATACAAACCTAACGAAGATGCAAATCGCTGTTTCCCTGCAGGCTTTTGAATTGCGATCATTACCACCCTAAATACATCTGCCACTCAATGGCAGGATCGGATTCGGCTCCTGCCACTCAATGGCGGGCGTAAGAAGCTGCCGACCTAGCTCAGGAATCGGATCACGCGGGCTTGCTGTCTCAAACGGTCAGGATGCTCGACGATTCACATGGTTCCGAACTTGAGTTCGCCTGTCGAATCCGACACATCTATGGCATGAGCCAAGAGGTTCCCTTACAACATACTATTGTCACTCGTGCTCTTTCCTGGATGCACAGCCTGTGGCGTGTCGGAGTCATTCGTCACCTACTCGTGCTTGGGCTTTACAGCCTGCTTACGGTGATCGCGACTTTCCAATTCGTACGGAATCATTCGAACCCGATGCTGGCAGAAGAACTGCACCAGCACCACAACGAAGAACTCCCGCACAGCCACATGAGCGGGGTCAATGCGAAGAGCTGGGCCCGCTTTCCGGCCATGGTCGAAGGCACCGCCTACAAACCCTATGTGAGTCGTGCTTTCATGCCGATTTTAATTCGTGGAGTTCGTTCCGTGGTGCCAGAATCGACCCAGACGTGGCTCGAACAAGAGCTGTACACCGGGAAGACGGTTCAACTTTCGCTCACCGAAATTGGCCTCGATTGGGAACAAGACTATTTTACGGAATACGTTATCCTCATGGGCTTGCTGTTCCTGATGCTGATCGGATTTTGCTACAGCCTTCGCTATCTATTTCGTGCGGTGTACGACGGGCCGGAATGGCTTGAAATCCTCTTGCCGATTGTTGCGATTCTGTCGCTCCCTCCCTTCTTCGAATTATACGGAAGTTATATTTACGATTTTGCCGGGCTCTTTCTTTTCACCTTAGGCCTGGCGCTGATCGTGCAGCGTCGCTGGATCGCTTACTTGATTGTTTTCGCGCTTGGGACGATTAATAAAGAAACCACGGTTCTTCTCACCATTTCCTTCTGCATGTTTCATACCTTCAGCGGACGAGTCACCTGGAAAACCTTTTTTGCTCTCAGTCTGGCTCAGGTGTTCATCTTTCTCGGGATCAAACTCGCGATCAGCATGGCCTTCGCAGAGAACGATGGTGGAGCGACCGAGTTCCACCTCCTGCGCAACATTTCGAAATTTCCCCGCTATGGAATCGGCAGCATTGTAGCCGCCTTGGTGGTCACGGTTGTTGCGGCCTACGACTGGAACGCGAAGCCGCTTTTTCTTCGCTCGGCCCTCGTGATTCTAGTTCCGCTGATTATCCTCACCTTTTTCTTTGGGTACTTCGACGAACTTCGGGACTACTACGAAGCCTTCCCGATCGTGCTTTTGCTCTTAACGCACAGCGTGGCAAAATATCTTAACATTCCGCTGGAGACGCGTCCGAATGCCCGCTCGGTTTAAATCCATCTCGGTCATCATCCCGACCCTAAACGATGAGATCCTGCGGCCAACGGTTGATACGGTTCTCGCGGCTCGTCGGCCCGAAGGGATCGAGATTGAAGTCCTCGTGGTTGGCAAAGATGAAGCCCAGCGCGTTAGCCAAGACGACCGGGTTCATTTCGTCGATACCGGCCGAAATATGATTCCGGCCGAAGCCCGAAACCACGGAGCCAAGCACGCCGCTGGCGAATTATTTGTTTTCCTCGATAGCGATGCCTTTGTCGAAGCGGATTGGTTCGAGGCGCTGGTCGCGGCCTTCCCGGATGATCGGCAAGTCGTGCACGGTGCCATGCAGATCATCAAAGACACCCGATGTAATGTCGGGGATAACGTTGCGACCTTTCATAGCATGCATGTGTCGAATCCACCGCGCGTCATGGATAGCCATGTCGCGGCCTACTGTCTTGCGGTTACCCGAAAGGTCTTCGAAGAAATGGAAGGCTTTCGGGAAAACATTTTTATGGCCGAAGATTGGGAGTTTGCCAATCGGGTTCGTGAAGCAGGCTATTCGATTTATTTTGAACCCACCTTTTGGATCACGCATCACAGCAATCGCCATACTCGGGAACGTCTGGTCAGCCACGCCCAATCCTATGCGATTGGGTTCATGAACATGCTCGACGCGGGGGCGGAAACGGGGACTCGCTTTCGAGTGGATTGGCTAGGACATCTCCCGCCCTTGGCCGCGCTCTGGAGTGCGACGCAGGCTTCGATGCATTCGACAAAGCTGTTTCTCCGCTACCCGGCCATGCGTCCTTACCTCTTTTCCTATCCCTGTGTCTGGCTCTTTTATTATGCGCGTCGCCGACATATTTTACGGATGTGGGCTGGTAAGGCGCCGCGCACGCATGTAAAATAGAACACGCTTCGGAGCCCCATGTCCAACGACTCATCCTCTCAAATCCCGTACCATATATCGTACTCTATCCCGTATTACCTCGACTACCTTCCGGCCGCGCTTCTTAAAGAACTTGAGGCCACCGGTGAAGCAGTTGATGCGGTGCCCGGCTTGGTGATTGCGAAAGGCCTGCGTGACGCCTTTCCTCATATTGAAACCGATGAAGCGTTGAGCTTCACCTGCGACCTTTATCGTGACATGCGCGACTCATTGAGCCAGGTCCTGAACCAGCGACAGATCGATCGCGACTTTATGGATCGTAGCACCGCATCCTACGTCGAAGCAAACCGAGATCGCGACTACACCGCCGCCGACTATGAAACCGCGATTGGGAAAAAGGACGCTCAGGGACGGGTGGTGATTGGGCCCTTGGAGGCAGCGTGCAATCCAAGCAAAGTCGAGATCCCCGAATTTCTCAGAGGCGATCAAGTAACTCTTTTTGGTCCACCTGATACCGCCAAGCTCGCGATCAATGCAATGAATGCGGTCCACCGAAAGCCCGCAAACGAACCTGCTATTGTCTCCGAACTGGCCGAGGCGGCGGGACAAGTTCCGCGCTGGGGAGCGGATAATGAAGATTCAAAAACACCGATCATGGTGAACTTCCTCCAAGCCTGTGAAAACCTCAAGGGCTGTTTTGATGGGACGCTTGAGCTGCACGATGAAGCGAGGGGCAAGACCTATCAGCTTGCAAAAGACAACCTCTCGAAACCGATCAAACGGATTCCAGGCTTGGCGCTTCCCGATGGGAGTCACCTGCTCGACGGCAATCCCCTCCCGCTCCACCTCTTCGACTTTGCGTTGCACCTCTGGCACAATCGAAGCAACCCTGAGGCGCTTGTCTTCTATATTCCAAAGCTGGAAAATGAAGAAGAGGCCGCTTACTTTAAACAACTGATCGATCTGGCGGAGTCACGGATCAAGATAGTTGAGCCAGACTACGAGCTCGGGACGATCAAATTGTTTATCGTGTTCGAAAATCCGCGCGCAATTTTCCGCATCAAAGAAATCGCCAAGGCGCTTGAGCCGCACTTCTTGGGTGGAAGCCTCGGATGGCATGATTTTTTGGGGTCTACAGCCCGCCTCTTCAAAAACGATCCGCGCTATCGGATTCCGGTAAAAGCCGACCCGAATATTGTCATCAATCATATTCGTGAATCACATCGAATTTTGGCCCAAGCGCTCGCCCCGATTGGCGCGATTCGAATTGGCGGCATGTACGGAGTGCTTTATGAAAAAGGAAATCCCGCTTCCTATGAGGTATCGATGGTTGGTTATATTCGTGATGTAACCACCCAGCTGAAACGCGATCTCAATGGCTTTTGGGTAGCGCACCCTGCCTTTGTTCGCATCGGCCTGGCCTTGGTTGAAGCGTGGCGACGCGGTGAAGAATCTGTTCGTGAGCTAGTCGAAGCGTTGGTACCTAACCCAACGGAATCCGACCCCCTACTCGCATTTGTCTTTGGCGATGATTTGCCAGGGCTCGATCGCGAGGATCCGCTTTATCATCGGGCCGTGCTAGCCGCGAGCTTGGAGACCTCTGATGTCATCAGCAACGACCATCCAGATGAAGTGCGCTACAACATTTTTCAGGCGATCCAGTATCTCTGCGATTGGCTCAGCGGAAATGGCTGCGTTGCCTTGCCGGCTACGATGACGAACGCGGCCGGTGAATCCATTTTCGTCCGCATCATGGATGACCTCGCGACCACCGAGCGTTCCCGCTGGGAGCTTTGGGCCGAAGTCGCGCACGGTCGCGTTTCCGTGGAAGACTTCCGTCGTATGCTGGACGAAGAACTTGCCTTCATCGAAGCCGGTGAAGACCTCGCATCCAAACGGATTCAGGTGCAGTACCAAGGGGATGCACAACGCTGGTATCCTATTGCCAAACGGATTTTGGATCAGCTGGTTACGGACGAAAATCCGGTTGAATTTGCCACGGAACTGTTGCTCCCGTTTACCATGGATGTGATTCGCGAATCAGAACATCCATGGCAGACATTTTGCCAGCTTCGCGATTAAGCGATACCCTTTCACAGTGGGGTGTAATCGAATCCTGTTATGAGCGTGGAATCACTGCCTGAAATATGTAGATTTTAGGACAAAGAACAGGTTGAACCAGCGTATTTGGTTTATGTTCACGGATATGAAATCTTTCATTCTTCTGGGAGTAAGCCTGCTCGGTTCGGCATCTTTGCTTACATCTGTCCACGCGGCACCAGACTTTGCTACCGATATTCAGCCCGTCTTAGAAGGCGCTTGCATCCGTTGTCACGGGCCAGAAAAAGACCGAGGCGATTTGCAGATGCACACCCGGGAAGACATGGTTAAAGGCGGAGAAGGCGGAGCGTCTTTGGTTCCCGGAAACGCAGCTGAAAGCGAACTGATTAAACGCGTCTCACTTTCACATGACAGTGGCGACATTATGCCTGCAAAAGGTGAACCTCTTTCAGAAAAGGAAATCAAACACCTCACGGATTGGGTAAACGCCGGTGCGGTCTGGCCAGAAGGTGTCACGCTGGTAAAACGAGAACGTGGTACCGACAAGAAAAACGAGAAAGCCGCCCTTCCCTTAACCGGAAACCCTTCCGATCAGGTCGACGGTATCCTTGAATTTGAAAATCGCGAACACACGGTCGTCGTAGCGGATTCCTTAGATGACATGGCTTTCTTGCGTCGAACCACCATCGATTTGATTGGTCGTATTCCGACCATGGAAGAAATCGTGCAGTACCGTATGTGGCCTGAAAGCACTCGTCGCAAAAACCTTATCGATGGCCTTTTAGCCAATGATCGTTTTGCTGACCGCTGGACCATTTTCTTTTCAGATATTCTTCGTATTCGAACCAATGCGGATGGCGGGAAAAACCTCCTCGCGTACATCAACCAAAGTATCCGCGAAGGAAAACCGTGGGACCGGCTGGCTCATGAACTGATTTCTAAAAATGGTCGTCCGGTCGATCACCCCGCGGCTGCCTTTGCGCTGGGTGACGGTGCAGATCCAATGGAGATGACCGCGGCTACAGCTCAAGTCTTCATGGGAGTTCGCATGATGTGTGCTCAATGCCACAACCATCCCTTCGACGAATGGGACCAAAAACAGTTTTACGAGATGGCCGGATTTTTCGGAAAAACCGAAGTGATCGAAAACAACTTTGGTAAACGAACTATTTATACCACCGAAGGCAAAGAGATGCAGGTCAAGTGGCCTCCCGAACGTCTGAAGCCACCTACACGTACTCCGGTGACGCCCAAGTTCCCCTTCCAACTAGAAGAGTACACCGAAACCCCTTCTCATATCGCTCGCTTGGAAGAAAAACGCTCTCAAGAGCAGGTCATTGCCAAAAAGGAAGCTTCCATTGATGAGCTTCTTGATAACGCAGAAATCGATTTGTCCTCTCGTAAAAAAGCCGGTCCTGGTGGATTTGATTTGCTGGCTGACCTAAAACAAGACAAAGCTGGGGTTGATATCGAAGGCGACTTGTATCGCCAATCGCTCCTTCGCGAGCAGCTGGCGGATATGATCACCGATCCTCGCAACCGCTATTTTTCCCGCGCTATGGTCAACCGAGTTTGGGCGGAGCTCCTGGGCAAGGGGTTCTATGAGCCGGTGGACAATTTTACCGACATCAGCCAAGTGTCTCATCCACAAACCATGGATTTTCTTGCCGATGAATTTGTTGCTTCAGGCTATGATGTTCGCAGCTTGATCCGCATCATCATGAATAGTGAAGCGTATCAGCGTGGAAACCTGCCTGGGGATACAGACAGCAAGGCGATCACTGCGGCCGAAGCTCGCTTCACGACAAGCATCTCGCGTCGTATGTTGAGCGAGGTTCTCTACGATAGCGTGGTAACGGCGGGCCATTTGTTCCATCACAAGTGGCCCAAAGGGGCCAACGTCAAGACCATCGAAAAAGAGATCCGCGTGTCTCTTGACCCTTCAGGCGAGGTTGTCTCCATGACCGAATCAGGTGGGGCCACGACCACCATGCAAAATATGACGATGCAGAGTGGCAGCATGCAGCCGATCTCTGGATATCAACTTGAAGAAACCGAAGCCCTCGATTTCGGAAATATTTTGCGTGAAAAAGCGGAAACCAAAGCGGAAACCAAAGCGGAGCTCATGAGTATGAAAGCAGCCGCGGATAAGCAGTTGAAGCGTCAGCAAATGATGGCCGCGATGGCGGAAGCAGCCAAGCGTCCGAAACGCTACACCTATAAAACGGTGACGGAAACGATTGATGATAATCCTAAGTTCACCAGCGCGACTCGTATGGCCACCCCTGCCCCGCCGGCGCATTTCCTTCGCGTTTTCGGACAACCCAGTCGCGATTCCCTCGGTGAGTTCCGCGAGCATACCCCAAGCATGCGACAATACCTGATGATGCTAAATGGCAAGGCGACCTACGAATCCGCTCGCATTGGGCCCAAGGAAAAACTCTATGATATGCTTTCGGGCAAAGAGCCTCAGGTTGGTAAAGCGATTCGTTACGCTTACATGGAAGCCCTGACTCGCATGCCCAATGATAAAGAGCTCGGCGATGCCGAAATGATTGTTTCTGAAGCTGCATCACCGCTGGAAGGCATGGCCGACCTACGGTGGGCTTTACTCAATTGCCACGAGTTTAAATACTTGCCTTAGACCTTGCTCGCCTACGACCTACCCATTTTTGAATTAAAACCCAAGCTCCTTGAAGATTATGAAAACCGGATGTCAGGATTACCATGTTACTCGCCGCCGCCTTTTACAAACGGTGAGCGCCTCCATGCTCGGCATGCCCATCAGCAGCCTCTTGAGCCAAACAGGAAACCTTGCTACGCAAAAAGCGGAGCACGTCATCCTCTTTTGGAATGGCGGGGGAATGAGCCATCTCGACACCTGGGACCCAAAACCGGGGCGCCCGACTCAAGGTCAGTTCAACCCGATCAACACCTCCGCAGATGGGATTCAAATTTCTGAAATTTTCCCGCAGCTTGCCAAACAAATGCACCACTGTTCCTTAGTTCGCTCCATCGCCGGCACAAATGGGGACCATGGTCGCGCCTCTTATGAGCTGCAAACTTCGCACAACATGAGTGGCAACTTGGTGCACCCTGGCATGGGATCGCTTGTGGTCAACGAGCGCGAATCTCTAGGTGCCCTGCCCGCCTTCATTACCATCAGCGGAAATGCGCCTCGTGCGGGCTATCTCGGACAGCGCTGTGAAGCCTACTACATTGGTCGCCCAGGCGAAAAAGATCCCTACCTCGCTTTCCCCGCCGGCATCAGCGAAATCCGTGGTCACAAACGTTTACATATCTTGGCGAAGATGAACCTTCGTCATTCGAAGAAACTTAACAGCCACGAAATGAAGTCAGCCGAAACCGCGATTGATAATGCAGTCTCGCTCATGCAAAGCCCCGCCTTAAAAGCCTTCGAGCTCAATGGGGTTGATCCGGCCACTCTCGCCCGTTACGGCGACACCGACTTTGGTCGCGGAGCTCTTTTGGCCAAACGCTTGGTCAAAAAAGGCGTCCGCTTTGTTCAAGTAAACCGAGGCGGGTTTGATAATCACTCTGGCATTTTTGACTCGATGCAAGCCCACGGGGACGAGATGGACCCCGCTCTTGCATCCTTGATTGCAGATCTTTCCGACGAAGGCATGCTCGAAAAAACCTTGATCGTTGTCTTGAGCGAATTTGGCCGAACCCCACGAATCAACGAAAACGGTGGCCGAGATCACCACGCGAAATGCTTTAGTTGCCTCATGGCGGGTGGCGGGATCAAAGGCGGTAACGTGGTCGGTTCTTCGGATAAAGACGGGGTGCTTCCGGATGAGAACCCCGTAAACCCTTACGATCTTCATGCCACCCTTTGCCACGCAATGGGCATCGATCACACGAAAGAAATTATGACCCCAACCGGTCGTCCGATGCATGTGATTCGTGAAGGTGCGAAGCCGGTGATGGAGCTTTTCGCTTAAACACTTAAATAACTAAGGTAGTTTTCGGCCCCGAATCGCATCTACGACTCGGGGTTTCTTTTTGACTTCACCTTCTCTTCGCTAACGCATTCTCGTGCTTTAGCGTTGTTCTAGCAGCAAGAAGCGAGTAGCCATTCCGCATGTTAAGCACCTGGTTGGAATCTGAAAAATCCATTATCGACGAGCGGTTAGCGGATTCGCTTCCTGCGGTTACGAGTTGGCCAAGTCCGCTACATGAAGCCATGCGTTACGCGGTGCTCGCGGGAGGAAAACGACTACGCCCGATTTTATGCCGCGAAGCCTGCCGAGTACTCGGCGGGGATCCGGATCAAGCGAACTGGCCTGCGATGGCGATTGAGATTCTTCACACCTACACCTTGGTGCATGACGACCTCCCCTGCATGGACGACGATGCTTTGCGCCGAGGACAACCGACGGTGCATATCAAATACGGGGAAGCCCAGGCAGTACTCTGTGGAGACGCCCTACTCACGCTTGCCTTTGAATGGATCGCTAAAGCTAATCACATCGGCATGGTAAGCGAACTGGCGAGTTCAACCGGTTCGCAAGGGGTCATCGGTGGCCAAATTGAGGACCTCCTTGCGGAAAACAATGCTTCCGACGCCCAAGGATTGGAGCGAATCCATCTCAATAAAACGGCAAAGCTCTTACAAGCGAGTCTGAAAATTGGCGGCATGGCAGCAGGTGGGAGCCCAAGCGATTTAGACGCATTAGATCACTTCGGGAAACAGATCGGCCTCGCCTTTCAAATCATGGACGACATTTTAGATTGCACGGCTGACGAGGATGAACTCGGGAAGCCAGTGGGGAGTGATGAAGAACAAAACAAGACAACCTACGTCAGTTTGTACGGGATTGAAGCAGCTCGCAAGCAAGCCACGGAGCTGATTCAATCCGCTAAACAAAGTTTGGCAGGCTACGGTGAAAACGCCAAGCATTTGCAAGATCTAGCTGACTATATCCTGCAACGTCGCTCTTAACCTTCAGCATAAATGTACACGTTTAATCTGACCCAAAGGGTGCAAGGCAGGGTTTAGAGGCAGTAGGATGAGGAATGAATGAAGAGGTGGTCAAACGCGGCCAAGCTCTGTTTGGATAGGGGTACACGTCGGACAGGTCTCCCTTCGTTGCATTAGATCGGGGCACCTTACCGTTTGGATTTTCGGAACCAATACTTTCGCAGCATGCGGAAAAACAAAAGCGTATCATGGAACGGGCGAATTTTGCTTCGTTCATCTCCATAGATCGTCGCGGTCGGAACCGAAGCAATGCGGATTCCTGCATCGGCGATATTTAATAAACTTTCCGACTCTGCCGCGAAGCCTGTCGCTTTGGCAGAGACAAGTGGCAGGAGGTCGGTTCGATACAGTCGGTAGCCATTCTGAGTATCCGGAACCTCCTGCTTCATAATGCGACTGAGCAACTTACTCATAAAGCGGTTGGTTCGTTTCCGGATCCAGGGCATGTCTTGGGTATTGGCCATGCGATTCCCGACCACCACGGGATGCCCAGATTCATAGGCGGCCAAGAAAAGTGGGATTTCATCTGCACGATGCTGCCCATCTCCATCCATGGTTATTACCGCATCGTATTGTCGCTCAGTGGCCCAAGCAAAGCCGGCTTCTAAAGCGAGGCCCTTGCCTCCATTTACCGATTGAACCAATACCGAAGCGCCTGCTGCTTCAGCTTGATCTTTTGTTTCATCGGGCGACCCATCATCCACCACTAATACATCTACGGGATGCATCAGGCAGGATCTCACGACGTCACCAATACGACGTGCCTCGTTGTACGCGGGTATGAGGACAAGGAAGCGTTCGGTCGACACAGGCAAAACCACAGGTAGGCACGTTACGCTAACCATGGAAGCGACAGAGAAATTATCGGCGCCGAGTGAAGATGGAGAGAATAAATTGAATCAAGACCCCAAGCAGGCCGCCACCAGCGCCCCGGCGTTGGCCCCCACCCAAATTACCAATGCTACCTCCTCCGCGATTCCGGTTGAGCATCCAACCTGCGACATCGTCCAAACAACTCCCGTCGCCATCGCGATCGAGGATGCTGCTGATTCCACTCGTACCCAAACCACCGTCGCGTTTGCGGGTCAGAAAGCTAAGAATGAAGGGCGCGAGCATGGGAATAATTTTCATCGCGAGCCGGGGATCGATGCCAAGCCCTTTGGAAATATGCCCAGAAGCTTCTTCTCCCGCGCCACCGATCAATCCACCCAATCCAGGTTCCGCATTTGGGTCCTCATAACGATGCTGCATGGTGCTACCCACATGTTCGAGTTGTTGCTCGCTGCCGTATTTATCTAAAATATGATCGACCCGATCATCCCCGCCGAAGTTATCTTTTTGCCGTTTCAATCCAGCAAGGATCATCGGTGTAATTTTGGGAATGATCGACTCTGCTTGATCAGGATTGATGTTGAGGCGCTGGCTAAGTTCCTGGCTGAGCTGTGGCCCAAGGGACTGCATTAATTCATCGGTAAAACTCATATCGTTCCTTTAAAAGTGCGGAAGGATCCGCTGGGTAAGTTGTGAAGGGGCTGGCTCATTCGTATACATTGGGGGATTTGATAATAGCGAAAGCTAGGAGTCGACGTCCTCGCCGAGGCTTGCCAAACGAGACTTGAGTTCTTTGATTTGCTGTTCGCTCTCACGCAAAGCGGTCTGCGCTTCCTTCAGAGATCGTTCGTCTCCACCGCCCTGCTCCAGACGCTGTCTAAGTAATTCGAGTTCACGTTCCTTCTGGCCGAGTTTTGTTTCGGCGGTTTTTAGTTTTTCCGTGGCGATGTAATTCCCACCATCCGAGCGAGAGGCTTGCGCACTAATCAGTTGTTCGATCCGACGGTCTCGCTCGCGAATTTCTTTTTCAGAAGTGCTTAACCGCGTTTTAAGATCGCGCAGTTCGCCGCCATCTCCACGTAGTTGCGCGAGCTGGCGTTGTAGCTCTTGAACTTCATCCGCCTTTTGTTGCAGTTTGTTTTCTGCCGCAGTGATCCGATAATTGGAGGTATCGTTTTCTTGGTTTGAACTACCGTCATCGCGATGCTGCGACTGAAAATTCGCAATCGCCATTTCCTTCTGACTGAGTTGAGACTCGAGTTCAGATACGCGAGCCCGAACACTCATGTTGAGATTATTTACCTTTTCGAGATCTTCGTAGCGCCGGGTCAGGTCTTTCAAAGCCGCCTCGCGCTGTCCCAGCATTTGCTGGGTTGCACCTAGGCGTTTTTCCATCGCAACCGAGTCACGTGCCTGCGAAGCTACCTCTTCGAGTTCCGCCGTTTTCTCGCGCATTTCTTGTATTCTTTCTGCTTGTTCTGCACGTTCCTGTTGCAACTTGGTTTCCACTTCTTGGACCTGCAAGCGAGCCGCTTCTTGAGCCTGCTTTGCGCTCGCGAGTTCTTGCTTTAGTGACTCAGCTGATTTGCTGGCCTTTGCCCCCTTATCCAATTCCTTTTTAAGCTCAGCAAGGCGATTGTCACGGGTTTTCAATTCAGCTTCGCGTGAAGCCAAGGAGGCTTCCATCTGTTTTTGTTGAGACTTGAGGTCGGCGATCTCACGCTTAAACGGCGCATCATCCAGTAAGGAAGGTTGCTTCGCATCGGCTTCTAACTTAATTACTTTGGCTTCAAGTTTGGCTGCATGCTTTTCGGCGTCTGCCAAGGCCTTGGCGACCTCACGATCGGAAACCGGTCCGGCTGAAAGCTTGCGGATTTCGATCTCCTTTTCTCGAAGCAAGTTTTCTAACTCCGAAACTTTACGCGAAGGCTTGCTTCCAGAACCACTTGATTTGCCACCAAGAGTACCCGCCTTTTGGAACTCAGATTTCAACAAGGCATGCTCTTTCTTCAACCGGTCATGCTCGATTTCCAAGGTCCGAAGGTCCTCCAGAGAATCGGTTTCTCCATCCCGATAGCGCCCAAGTTCGGTACGAAGCTTTTCGCATTGATGTTGTAGGTCATCGGTCTCCTCTTTTAGTTTGCCCCAAAGGAGCCAGCCGAGAACGGCCCCTAGCAGAAAGAAGAGGATGGAAAAAAGTAGAACAATCCAAAGTGATTGGAGAATGAGATAAGTCATGATGAATTACAGAAGCAGAAATTTGGACGCAAAGGAAATGGGGATGGGTTAAGGCAAGAGGTACTGAGGATGGGACAGTTTAATTTCTACCCGTCGGTTCAGCTCATTGGCTTTTGGACTTTTTTCATTAATAAGTGGCTCGCTAGATCCTCGTGACTCGCAAGAAATACGATCGATGAGTAGCTCTTGTTTGACCAAGTAGGCTTTGACTGCCTCCGCTCGTGCCAAGGCAACGACGACATTGCGTTCGGGAGATCCAGTAAGATCTCCATGCCCGATTAATGTTACGTCCAGATCAACGTGTTGAGGCTCGCGCAGGAGGTCGGACAATTCTTTGAGTTGCGCATCGTAAGGGGCGACAATGTCAGAACGTCCGAAAAGAAAGCGGACGGTTGCTTCGTCAGCCTTCTGAACCAAAGCGAGAATCGAATCAGGCGTCGTGCTTGGCGTCGCACTTGATGGCGTACTTGCTGGATTTACTGATGCAACACGGTTGGTAACAGCTTGGCTCGGAACTGGCGTAGGGGCGATTCCAGAATCAACTCCCGTTGTGTCCCCGATAGCTGGGGCAGAAACAGTTCCGATTGTGTTAGAGGCAATGAGCCCATTCCCTTCTGCATCCGTTAGGTCGAGGTCTAATACTCGAACCCCAGCTAAGTTAATCCCGTCGCCGGAGGACAGACCGCGATCGACCAGAGAGGTTAGCGCCGCGATTGAGGCCTGCGAATCAATCTGTCCGCTCACCTTGCCATCTCGACCGTCAAAATGGATATCGACCGGATAATCCCCAAGTAGTTTTTCCACCTTGTGGGTCAAATCCGATTCGATCTGGCCTTTTTTAAACAGCAAAAGAGCCCAAAATACCAAAAAGAGGACGAGCCAAGCTATCCAGATACCACGTGTATTATTTTTCTCAGTTCCCATTGTATCATTCATACCGGCGTATTCGCCTCTTCCATATAAACCCATTTCAACAATCAACGGGCGTGTCTATTTCTTTCACATCCGACTCGACCTGTAAAGTGGAAGCCTTCACACTTGTCTTTCGTGCGGTAGACTGTTTGAAAATTCATTACGATCTGCCTGCAGATAGGATAAAAATGGAACACTATGACAGCAAATGGATATCTCTTCCTTATAATTGGCCTCATGCTTTTCGCTTGGGTGCTCGACCTTGTGGTTGAAGCACTCAACCTTAAGCATGTGAAAGAACAGATTCCCGAGGAATTTGACGGCTGGTACGACAGCGAAAAGTATGCCGAATCACAGGCCTACTTAAAAGAACGCACTCGATTTGGCTTAATCACCGGCACCATTACTTTGGCGGCATCGTTGCTCTTCATCTATTTTGGCGGTTTCGGCTGGGTAGACGGCCTGGCTCGCAGCCTCGGCCTGGGGCTGATCCCAACTGGCCTGGCCTTCACCGCGATTCTCATTCTCCTCAGCCAGCTCCTCAGCTTGCCCGCCTCTCTCTATTCAACCTTCGTCATCGAAGAGAAGTACGGCTTTAATAAAACGACCCTTAAGACCTTCTTTGGCGATATGCTCAAGGGAGTTGTTTTAGGCGGCATCATTGGTGGCATCATCCTTTCGGTGATTCTTTGGATTTTCAATGCGCTTGGTCCAAATGCCTGGGCCTACTGCTGGGGTGCCTTGATCGCGATCCAAATTGTGTTGCTGTATGTCGCACCGGTTTGGATCATGCCGTTGTTCAACAAATTCCTGCCACTGGAAGAGGGAGAACTCAAAACCGCCATCCAAGACTACGCTGACAACCAAGGCTTTGCTCTCAGCGGAATTTACAAAATGGATGGTTCGAAGCGCAGCAGCAAGAGCAACGCGTACTTCACCGGCTTCGGTAAAATGCGGCGCATCGTTTTGTTCGACACCTTGATCGAAAAACACACGGTCAAAGAATTGGTTTCCGTCCTCGCGCACGAAGTGGGCCACTACAAACTGAAACATATTCACAAAATGCTCGGCATGGGTATCCTCACGACCGGCCTCATGTTCTTCATCATGAAGTTCTTCTTAAATGAGCCAACCCTTTATCAAGCCTTTGGCGTCGACCCAACCTTCCTCTCTGGCGATGCGTCTATGACGCCGATTTATGCTGGCTTGGTCTTCTTCGGATTTCTCTTCAGTCCCATCAGCATGATCATCGGAATCTTCAACAACATGGGCTCTCGTAAGCATGAATTTGAAGCAGATGAGTATGCGGTGAAAACAGCTGGCGATCCCGAAGCCATGGCGATTGCGCTCAAAAAGCTGTCGGTCGATAACCTAAGCAACCTTACCCCGCACCCGCTCAAGGTCTTCCTCGAATACACACATCCGCCGGTACTGGATCGCATCAAAGCCATTCGTAAATTGGGTTAAGTCAGCGCTGTTTGGTCATGTCACTTGCCATCATTGAATGCCCTGGGCTCACGCGTCGCTTGATGGCCCATGCTCCAAAGCTCTCTGCGCTTGGGCAGGCACATAATCTGCCCCCGGTATTTCCCGCACTAACTCTGCCCGCTCACGGGGCGTTACTAACCGGGCAACCGCCTGAGCGTCACGGTCTCGTGGCAAACGGCTGGTACGATCGCGCCCATGACCAGGTCTTCATGTGGCGACAAAGCGAAGGCCTCCTCGATGCCCCGCCGCTTTGGGAAACCGCTCGGCAACAGCGCCCCGACTATAGTTGCCTCAAGCATTTCTGGTGGCCGGGAATGGCCTCGACCGCAGATACTACGGTAAACGTTCGTCCCGTTTATTTCGCGGACGGTCGCAAGTCAGGCGGGGTCTACAGCAATCAGCAGGGCCTCGCGGCCGAGTTGGAATCTCGGTTCGGACAATTCCCTTTGTTCCAATTCTGGGGACCGGCGGCTGACATTCGGTCGACCCAATGGATTTGTGATACCGCGGCCTGGCTCGCGACCGAACGAGCTCCTGCAGATTTAAATCTTATTTACCTGCCCCATCTTGATTACAAGCAACAGACGCTCGGGCCTAACCATCCTGATATTGCAAAGGAAGTTCGCGAACTGGATGATGCCGCAAGCGAGCTGGTGGCAAGCTTACAAGCGGCTGGCATCGACTGCGTCGTATGCAGTAGCTATGGGATGAACGAAGTCTCTCAACCGATACATCTCAACCGGTTGTTTCGCGAAAAAGGTTGGTTAAAAACAGTTCGCAACGCAGCTGGCGAGTTAATCGATTTTGCCGAGAGCGATGTCTTTGCGGTCAGCGATCACCAGATCGCCAATGTGTATGTTCGCAACGAAGCCATGCGCACTGAGGTGCGGGGTTTTCTAGAGAAACTCGACGGGGTCGACTCGGTTCAGGTTGGTCGCCATGAGCGCGAAGGCGAGTTCCTGCTCACGGCCGAAAAGCATGCATGGTTCACATACTATTACTGGCTCGATGACGCACTGGCACCCGACTTTGCCCGCACTGTGGCGATCCACGCCAAACCCGGTTACGACCCCTGCGAAATGCTCATCGACCCGACCATTGCCTTTGCCAAAGCGAAGGTGATTTCCAAAGTGCTTCGCAAGAAACTTGGCTTTCGCATGCTTATGGATGTGATCCCTCTGGACGCGAATTTGATCAAAGGATCCCACGGGCGACTGCCAGAATCCGACGAAGAGATGCCGGTGTGGATTTCAACCCGCAGCGATTTGCCAGCGCCTGCATCGTTTATAGATGTTCATGCTTGGGCTCTGACACATGGATGAAACGATTGACCTCGTGGTTATCGGGGGTGGTGCGGCAGGTTTCTTTGGCGCGATCCAATGCGCGGAACATAGCTCAGGCCTTTCCATTGCGATTCTCGAACGCGCTAACAAGGTCTTAGAAAAGGTTCGGATCTCGGGCGGTGGGCGTTGCAACGTCACCCACGCGTGTTTTGAACCGAAACCCTTTACGACACATTATCCACGCGGGGAAAAAGAGTTACTCGGACCCTTTCATCATTGGGACGCACAGAACACGGTCGATTGGTTTTCCGATCACGGAGTAGAACTTAAAACCGAATCAGATGGCCGGATGTTTCCAGTGACCGATCGCTCTCAAACTGTAATCGACTGCATGCGCCATGCCGCCGAAGAACATGGCATCGCCATCCGACGTGGTGAAGGAGTCGCTCGTATCTCCCCTCGCAACGAAGGAGGCTTTGATGTCATCACTGAAATTGGCGGACGGATTCAGTGCCGCGCTGTCTTGCTCGCAACGGGCGGGACACGGCTCAGCCAAAGCGCAGGGCTGGCCGAAAAAACGGGTCATGAGCTGGCGCCGGCAACACCCTCGCTATTTACCTTTCATATCAAAGATCCGCGTACCGATGGTTTACAGGGGCTGTCAGTCGAGGAAGCCACAGTGCGGGTAATTGACAGCACGTTAACTGCGACGGGGCCACTCCTGATCACGCATTGGGGCATGAGTGGGCCCGCGATTCTGAAGTGTTCTGCATGGGGCGCGGTGGAACTTGCGGAGCGAAACTACGCCTTTCCCATCGAGATCAATTGGCTGCCCCAGACAGACGTGGCCAAAGCCCTACAAGGGTTTCGCACTGAGTTTGGCAAACGAACCGTGGGAACGAAATCTCCTTTCCCCGAACTTCCCAAACGACTCTGGGACCGTTTCGTTTCGGCGAGCGGCATTCAGGATGAAACCTGGTCGCAACTTCCTAAAACAAAGTTGATCGCCCTTACCGAGCAACTGACCCGTGCGCGATTTGAGGTGATAAAAAAAAGCCTGAACAAAGACGAATTTGTCACCTGTGGCGGAATCCAACTACGCGACATAAATATGAAAACCATGGAGAGTCGGGTTTGCCCAGAGCTTTACGCCGCTGGTGAAATTCTTAACATCGATGGCATTACCGGTGGTTTTAATTTTCAAAATGCCTGGACCACAGGTCACCTGGCCGGACGGGCCATCGCGCGAAAACTCGATCCGTGAGACCGCCTGCGCCAAAGCCATTTTTCTTTGGGAATTGGGGGATGACTGAAACCGAAGAAGCTGAGGGGATGGGCTGTGATACACATTGCTCCTCTGCAAAAGCTCAGGTTTTGAACCGGGCGGTTACGGTGAATTCTGACCCCGCCATCGTTTTTGCCTGGATCTGCCAGCTCAAGGCCGCGCCCTACTCATATGATTGGATTGATAACCTTGGCCGCCAAAGCCCATCTCATCGGGACCCCGTGAACGAGCAACTCGAGAACGGCCAGATTGTCATGCTCGGATTTCGAGTCATCGACTTCAGCCAAGGCCAAGAACTCACCATCCAAACTCGAGGACTGGAGTGGCTATTGGGCCAGGTGGTTATGTCCTATCAAGCCAAGCCCATCAGCCCAACCCAATGCCGTCTCTTAGGCCGCCTCCGGGTAAAGTACCCCGCGCATCCGATCGGTTGGCTTCTGCGACTCACCCTGCCGCTGGGAGATTTGATTATGATGCGTAAGCAGTTACTCACGCTCAAAAAATATGCGGAACAGGAAATCTGTTCCGCATGAGTCGGCTTGCTTTACATCAGAGCTTCTGAGCTCTAGCGCTCAAGCTTAAAGGTATTCAATGACTTCGCGCCAATCTTCGGGCAACGCGTATTTTGTCATCCGGCCCGCAGGGTAATCTTCGAGCAACTCGATATTGATACACGCTTGGAGGTGACGTTTAATCTCTGCCACCTTCATATCAATCTTACCTTCTTTTTTGAAGGTGCTCATGGCTTGAACCATCGGGGTCAAGGCCATCGGACCTTCAGCTGCTTCGAGCGCTTGATCAAGCAGGTCAAGGAAGTCGCGTGGAGGCAACGCATCTTCATCTTCATCATCCGCATCGACAGACTCAACGAGATCGATCATCCCATGACGGGTTTCTTTGATGTTCTGCGACTTGCCTTTTTTCTTTTTGCGATCTTTAGATTTCTCTCTGCTTTTCGACGCCTTTTTAGATGACTTTGAAGCCCCTTGGCTTTCGCCTTCTTGAGGTAAGGTCACCTCGAAATGGCGACCGCGCGAACGCATGCTAACCAATCCGCGACGTTGCGCCTCTTGAATGAAATCTTTAAATTTCCGCATGCGACGTCCACGCGAATCTTTTAAGGCGGCATGGTCAAAACCAGGGATCGCATTGACCACCGCATCCTTGACCACATTTAGCGCCATGGACTTCCCACCTTCACAGGCCTTCGTTACTTCTTCGACCAATACATCATAGGGATCAACCCCATTGAAGAGCTCACTGGTCTTCTTGTTTTTGTTGGAAGTATTCGAGGAGCTTTGAGAGTTGGAAGCGCTTTGAGAGTTAGAAGAGCTTTGAGAGTTGGAAGAATTCTGAGATCCAGTTGGAGCCGCACCAAAAATGGATGCAACAGAAGAAGCTCCTTTCCCTTCGTTCTTATCGTCGGATTCATCGTGTCCGTTTGTGTCGGAGCCATGATCGGAATCGGAGGCATTAGATCCGTCCTGAGCATCTTGATCCTCATCTGATTCATGATCAGAATCGTGGGAGCTAGACTTGCCGGCATCGGAATTACGTTGGTTCTTTCCGCCACGGTCGCCACGGTCATTGCGGTCGCCACGGTCATTACGGTCGCTACGAGACCGATCGCTTCGCGACTTTCCACTGGAGCTAAAGGATGCGACTTCGTCCGCCGCTCTCTCGATATGCACCGCAAGTTGCTTTTCGTAATCGATAACAACCACCCGTTTACCTGCGGCTTGGAGTCGATAAATAATCGGCAAGGCATCCGCACTGGGGCAGACTAGAACAACGGTCTGAATCTGGGGGTGCGCGTGTAGATTATCCATAACCGCAAGCGCAAAGGCGGCGAGCTTTTGTGGTGCCGAGGTTTTCCCATGCCAACTCCGGATGGAAACAGGTTCAATCCCTGCTTTCATAAGTGGGTTGATGCTCCGATCAAAATTGGACCAAGACGCGTAGGCTTTTTGTACGACGGGTCGTCCCCAGCCTGACAAAAGGCGTTGGAGCGAATCCATATCCGGATAGGTCTGGGTTAATTTGCGAGAAGCCTGAAACCAGGCTTCGTAATCAATAAAAACAGCTAAATCATTCATAAAACTATGTCGCGGAGCAATACGCATTTCGCCCAACAAGGAAAGCCCGTAAAATGACTAATTTTACCTTATCCAATGGCTTGCTAAGTCTTTCCTGCATACGTTAGCAGGAGTGCATGACATATGCCCCGAATCTCGCTCCTGAAGGTATTGAAACTGTGACCATCGTATCACCAAACGGGTTGAATTCAGCCAGTTTTGTCCCAAAATTTGGTGGATCGGGTTATTCGATCGTCCTGCCAGGTCCCGACGGGCCACGGGAAACAATGTATTTGCATGACTTTTTTTGGGACGAAGATACCCCGCGTACCCGTGGTGGTTGGCCGTTCCTCTTTCCGATTTGTGGCCGATTGGAACGCGATGGATCGCCAAACACCTACCTTTATCGAGGTCGTCGATATGAAATGCCATCGCACGGATTCGGAATGCGCATGCCTTGGGCGCATGAATTGAGTGCAGATAAAACCGAAGTTCGACTCACGCTTCGGGATACACAGGAGACCTTTGTCCAATACCCATTTTCCTTCGAAGTGGTTCTCACCTACACCATGACGGATGAAAAAATGACATGCCATCAATCCTTCACCAACAAGGGCCCCTTCCCCATGCCCTTCTATGCCGGCTTTCATCCATATTTTGTTACGCCACCGGTCGGCCCAGAGGGAAAAGAACAAACCTTGGTTATGCATGAGCCTTATCGCCGCTATGTGTACAATGAATCTCTGACCGATTTGGTTGCCGAGGATGAACTCCCCGCCTTCCCCCAGCCCTGTCACTCTCCGTTACTGAAAGAGCTACTCTCACGTGTTCTGCCAAGTAACGAACTGACGATTCAAGATCCCGAGGACTGGACGATTCACATGACCGCTAAAGGAATCGAAGATCCTGACCTCTACAAATACGTGCAGCATTACACCATGGAGGACAAAGCCTTCTTCTGCGTCGAGCCTTGGATGAGCCATCCAAATGCATTGAACGCAGTAGACGCATGCCCTCTCCTCCCTCCTGACGAAACGGTTACGGCCCAACTTGAGTTATGGACCACTTTTATGGAAAGCTAAGAAGGTTTCACATGTTTGGAGGTGAAAAGAGCTTCCAACATGAGAGTGCACCGAGAACATAGGCGGGTACCGACATACATAGTCCTACCACGCAGGCGATGACCCACTGACGCTTATTCTCTTCTTCTGTAAGAGCGTCATCTTTCAGATAGTCACGCGAGATCCAGGCTTCACGCAAATCCCACGCAATTAGAAACCCGAGCATGGGAAGCAGCCCGTAGCTAAACAAGGTCCAGGTCTCGGAGACGTAATAGCTATGGATCAAAACCACAGAACAGAAGGCCGAGATCAGGCCCGGAGCAATGTTTAGATCCGACCGACCGAGTTTACGGCCATATACAATAGAAATGGGCATCATCAAACTGATGACACCCATGTAGAGCCAAGCCCATGTTGGTACCATTGGCATGCTTACGGTCGGCGACGACCACCGCCAACTTCTTCAGGAGACATGCGACGGGTTCCGCTAACTCGCACGACTCCATTCTCATCGGCAACTAAGGATGCTCCACCGATTTCTGCCATGTGAAGATTTTGGTCAATCGGACGACCACTTGCGGTGAACATGGTGTGTAAGTAGCGATCTGGACGAAGGCTGTGCAGGATGTGAATGTTTCCACGCAAGTCGGTTTCCATTGCGGGTGAGAAAGCCTGAACCATGCGCCCTAGTTCATATACACCAAAAACGGTTTGGTTGGGCGGCGCATCAATACCGCGTACCGCGAGAAAAAGATACTGGCCATCCACCCGTGCAGTGCGAAGCAATTCAAATTCACGAGCCGGCTCGAAGGTCCGAATCTTATTTAAGCTAGACCCCGCAACCGTTTCGAAGCGAACTTCTTCGGTCTTGAAAACACGGTCATCAATATACAAACGAATCTGCAGGCTATAATTCGAAATTTTCCGGATATCGAACAAGGCAGTAAGATCAAATTTACGCGTCACTTGATCCTGTGGCGTTATGATGAATAGATCATCAAGCAGGGGGGCTTTGGTCCGGTTTACATCTCGGCCCGAACTATCTTTTAAGATAAAGCGTAGGCGAGCGCGTTCACTCGCGTTTGGCCCTGCTTCCTGAAAATTAAACACCCGACGGCTTGGATTTCGCATGGTGAATTCAAGTTCGACCGGCGAATGAATAACAAAGCTTTTGTGATTCAGTTTCAGTTTGGTCTCAACCACCGCCTGCGCCTGAGGCGCAAGAAGGACGGAGCTTAACAGAGCGGCAAAGAAGGCAAAATTTCTCGTGGTGCGGTTCATAGGTGGTTTCCGTTACATCCGGTTCCAAGGACAGTGTTGGTGATCGTAAAGACGGTGCTAGTTAAGACGATTGAAAATTGGTTGATGTTAAATGCTGTTGGTTGGCGATGATCGCTGTTCGTTGCTTGCGTTTAGCTTGAGTAGCCCTAACACCAGCACTACCGACCTTCAGCCAAGCGATCTGCAAGGCGTTGCGGTAATCCCGCTGCGATGATCTTCTTTTGTTGCGCTTCGATATCGTAGTCTAGACGTCGGAGTTCAACCGTGTTGTTCATGCCATCAAAAATCACATAACCACACTTGGGGTTTCCATCGCGTGGCTGACCGACACTGCCAACATTGATAAAGTATTTACGTCCGATTTTGATTTTAATCTTCTCGTAATACCCCGCCCGGATTTTTTCGCTCTTTTCAAAAATAATCGGCACGTGGGTGTGCCCGAAGAAACACAAGTTGGTGGACTGATAATTAAAATTCGCTTCGGCATCGAACTTGTCAAAAACGTATCCCCAATTCTCAGGCGCATCTAAGGTGCTGTGAACGATGGTGAAGGTTTCGACCATCCGAGAGAAAGGAAGGTTACGCAAATATTCGCGCTGGTCTTCGGATAGCTGCTGACGGGTCCAATCTACCGCTGCTGCTGCCATGGGGTGAAACCCACTTAAGTCATCGTTGTAACCGCAGTAGTGATCATGATTCCCCCGCACGACAGGGCAGTTGAGTTCTCGAATAATTTCGAGGCACTCCGAAGGGTTGGCGTTATATCCAACAATGTCCCCCATACACACGTGATGGGTTACTCCCTGTTTTTTCATGTCTTCCAAGCATACCTGTAAAGCATCAAGGTTGGCATGAATATCGCCAAAAATCGCAAATTTCATGTTCGTTCGTTCAAATACCAGATCGCCTGTGCCATCCGTGAGAATTAGGGTTAAAACTGCACCCTAAGCCTTGTCTAGGCAACAATAAAAACGCAAGAGAGCGGGAATATGGAGACATTGCATGATTGGCTAGCGAAAGCAGAGGCGTATTTGGTCGCTCATGCGGTCGAAGAAGCACGGCTAAAAGCGGAGATGCTTTTAAGTTATCACATAGAGGTTCCTCGACTCGAATTCCCAATGCATCGTGAGAAAACGGTTCCGTCTTTATCTATCGAGCTAAAGCGTTTGGCTCACCATGAGCCAATTCAATATGTCCTGGGTTGCACCAACTTCTTCGGACTTGAGATGTTTTGCGATAAGCGGGCACTTATTCCACGCCCGGAAACCGAGGAATTGGTCGAACATGCCCTCGCATTCCCCTTTGCCCATCACATCGATGTAGGAACAGGGACTGGTTGCATTCCCCTCGCCCTTGCTGAGGCTCGTCCAACCGCCAGCTGCATAGGTCTCGATATATCACCAGAGGCCTTATCCCTGGCCGAATCCAATCGAAACCGGTTAGATTTGCAAAATGTCCGCTTCTTGAAGTCTGATCTTTTACAGGCCGTGGCAGAGCTCCCCTGCGATCTGATCACAGCCAATTTGCCGTATATACCAGCCAAAGATTGTGAAGAATTAGCCAGGCAGGTCCGTGATTTTGAACCGCGACTTGCCCTTGACGGCGGATCAAGCGGGTTGGATCTGATCGAGCGAATCATGCCCCAAGCCTTTGACCTGCTTTCAAACGGAGGACGAATCCTTTTTGAACATGGTTATGATCAACGTGAGCCAATTCGCGCACTCTTAAAAAAAACGGGCTTCGACCAAATCATTGAATACAAGGATTTTGCAGGACACGACCGGATCACCGAGGGACGTCGATTCGGAATTGCATTTACGAAAGAAGCGCATAATTGACCAGATAACCTCTGTTGCCATTGAGTGGCAGAGCTAAAAAAACATCTGCCATTCCGTGGCAACGCTCCAAGTACCAAAAAGGAGGGTTGCTTTAAGATCGCAACCCATTTTTTTTCGGGTGAGGGCTTGAGTGGCAAAGAATAATGCATCAACAAATACATCAACAAGAGGTATTGATGAACGCTAGCCAACCAGCCATTCCGTTTCCGAATGCGTATCCGTCGAATGAGGCGTTTCTCCCGAAAGAAATTCGGATACAAAAGGCCTACACCATTCGCTTTGCACAAAATCCTACTGACTTGGATCTGATCCTCCGCCTTCGCTACGAGGTGTTTAACTTGGAAATGGACGAAGGTCTGGCATCATCAGAGGAAACGGGACGGGATGAAGACGCCTACGACTCTCATTGTCATCACCTCATGATTATCGAAAATAAGTCGCAGAAGGTGATCGGTACATACCGGATGCAAACCTACGAAGTGGCCATGCAGGGCCTTGGATTTTACACGAATTCGATTTTCGACTTGAGTGCCCTCCCCCAAGAGATGCGCGAAAACAGCCTCGAGGTCGGTCGTGCCTGCATCGCGAAAAATCACCGAAATGGTCGCGTCCTTTTTTTACTTTGGGCCGGGTTGGTTTGGTACCTCGAACACAATAAAAAAACATTTTACTTCGGCTGCTGTTCGTTAACGAGTCAGGATCCCGAAGAAGGCGTCGCGACCTTCGACTATCTTGAAGCGAATCATCAGCTTCGAACCGATGTTCGCGTGAAAGCACAGCCCGGTTATGAATGCGAAATTCCAGAGGAATTCATTCTCACTCAACCGAAGGTCAAAATTCCGAGGTTGATGAAAATCTACATCGACTACGGAATTCGTATGGCGAGTGAACCCGCGATCGATCGCGATTTTAAAACGATTGATTTTTTAGCGCTGGCCCATGTCAACGATGTAAGTCCACGTATTATGAAAATGCTTCGGAAGACCTCCGAATCTTAGAGCGCTCAAAACGCTAGCAAAATCACTGTCTGAAAAAGAAAGAAATTCCTATGGTCGAAGTTACTGCTGTTTACGAAGGCGCCTTGCGCGTCACTGCCACCCACGCTCCCTCGCAAGCCACGCTGCAGACGGATGCGCCAGTGGATAACCAAGGCAAAGGAGAAGCCTTCTCACCTACGGATCTGATGGGTACTGCGCTTGGCACGTGTTGCTTAACGATCCTCGGGATCGTGGCAAACCGTCGTGAGATCAATCTTGATGGAGCTCATGTGCATGTTGAAAAGCATATGGCGACGACGGGGGTTCGGCGGATTGCTCGACTTCCGGTGCATATCACGGTGACAAAATCCACGACGGAGGAGGACCGGGAGGCGATCGAAACCGCAGTTGGCAACTGCCCGGTTCATAAAAGCCTGCACCCTGAAATTGACGCCCCGATCACCTTTGACTGGGAATAACCGGGTTACCCTTCCCCCCCCCCTGATTCTCGTACTTGAAATTGAAATTGTCTGAATGAAGGGGCTTTATCCCCCGTCTGTAGAGGCAGTAATTATAGACCATGAAACAATCTCCTCTTTTCCATTCCTTTTCCCCGTTGGGGGCCTTGTCACGGGTGCACACCAAATTTAACCTTGGGTCATCTTCAAATTTA
>Ga0209187_1000826_pt1 | contig 44636 bp, 39 predicted proteins | sample BantaG_FD_187430 | JGI IMG/M metagenome (GOLD analysis project Ga0209187, IMG submission 187430) | Marine algal microbial communities from Bantry Bay, Ireland - BantryBay_4 metaG (SPAdes) (version 2) | ecosystem: Host-associated > Algae > Red algae > Unclassified | place: Bantry Bay, Ireland...
GGTAGCTGGTTTTCGGTGGCGTAGCGGTCGGCTAGCATATCCACGCCTTTAGCGCCGCCGTGCAGTATGTGTGTTGGTTGCAGGGTGCGCAGCAGTTTTTCCAGTTGCGTGTAGGTGGTGTTATCTGTGAGCTTTCTAGAGCCGCTTATCAGTATCTTCATGATATAAAGATACAGTATTTCTTTCACTTTTTACTACTTTTTGTTTGTTTTTTATATTGTTTATTCGTATCTTTATTGTATCAGATAACACACTAAAATTATATAGTTATGATCAGTTCTAATTTACAAGAGGCTTACTATCCGATGGAAGAAGCGGCGGCAAATCATGATCCGGCACCCATTCGGGAGATAGAAAAATGGGAGCATGTTTTAGAAGATATGAAAACCGCGCTTATTCACAAGGAGTATGCGGACATGCGAAAATTGATGTTTGGATTGGAGTTTGAGATGCACGAATCGAGAATGAAATCTTATAACGCTGGCTTTGCGCATGGTTCCCAACCGCTGCCGTTTTAACCACTTCTAAAAAACTAAAAATTTATTTACGATGACTTATTTTATTCATTTCTACGAGGAATGTCCAGCCACCGGTATGGATATCGAGATCGAAATTACGTTCACTTGCGACGAGGAAGAAGAGCAGGAAATCTTTTGGGGTTTTCCGGTGACGATGCCAGCGAGTAATAATATTGAAATTCTGGAAGTTGTGAAAAACGGGAAGACCTGGAACAGCTATCCAGATTCTATAACAGATGAAATACATAAACACGATTGGGAGCAGATATCGGATTTTCCCACGGCGATGGTTCAGGAATCATCCGCCCCATATTTTCTAACTATTAAAAAAATCAACTTATGCAACAAAAAACTATTAGCAGCCTAGTACACGAGCAACTGAAACTTGTAGGCAAATCAACCACCGATCAGGAAATCAAAAGAGCGTATCACCGAAATTATAACCGACGGACCGGCAGTGGCGGAAATCGTTTTTACATCGCTACCGAGATTGTCAGTTATTTAATCACAAATAAAATTGTTTAATTCATTCACCCGCAGCACTCCGCAAAAAATAGGAGTGCTGCTCAATCAACTTTTTACTATGAAAATTTCAATTCCAACAACGACCCTAAAAGGGCTACAGAATCTAATGGACGAAAAATCCAAAACTTTGACTTTAAAATATATGAAAGGTCATCCGCGGCAATATCGGTTCGATGCGTCCAGAGGAAGTTTTAACATTCAGGGAGAAATCCCAGTAACCAAAGCGGGAAAACCGTTTTCGTTGATCCCCATTTCTTACCGCGTTTTTAAAGACTCGCTTTTTGGTACATCGAAGCGGAGCTGGTTAGAGCTGTTTTTTATTGACAGTATTGGTGCCGTTGCAAGTGTCATGTTACACGGATATAGTGTTGAGCACTTTTTCAATATGTCGCAGAAATTGTTTTACGAAGATTTGAAAATTACGGAGATCAAGATTACGATTACTCCGCAGGAACGGCAGACGGCCAAAGGCGAGAAATATTATATTGCAGAATTTGAACACGAGGCAGCGGATGCGGATTATTTGAAACTGGCAAAGGCGAATACGGAAGGTTTTGAGTTGTACCGTGAAGATACGATTCAGCCGACTAATACAATGGTGGTTTGGGAAAACTATCCTTTGTGTATTGTGGAGGCGGAGAAGCTGGAAGCGGCGGCAGTTGAGGAAGCCGCAGAAATTGAAGAAGTGGAACCTGTCAAGCAACTGGATAAAGTAGCTTAATTTTTTCTTCATAACTACGGTGGCTCTGTTTTCTGATAACGGAGTCACCATTTTTTCACATCGTCGTTGGCCACTTGCTGCTAGCTCCTTGCATCTTTTTCCTGCGTCTTCGAACGCATCCAAAAAAAGCAAGCGACTAGCAACAACAGGCCAACGACTTAAAACCAAAACCATGATCCAACACGAACACCAACAACTACTCAAAATCATCCACGAAAAATTTTCTGCAGCCAACCGCCCGCCCAACGACACGGTAATCGGAAACTGGTTAAGCCTAAACGGCATAACCACGCACACCGGAGCGGACAAATCTTATCGAGCGATCGAGGCCTATTCCAATAGCCGGTTGTCTCAAATAAAAAACCAGCTGATTGGAATCCAGCGGCCGAGTCCTTTAAAAGCTTTTTCGATGGGGAGTATTTTGCACCAAATTATTTTGGAACCGGAATTGGCCGAGGTGGAGGATTATGTTTTTTTGACTCCTGCCACGGCGGCATTTGCAAGCGGCCAAGAAATCAGCGTTTCGGAATCGGCTTCTGAAAAGGGTTTTGGGAAACGGAGCTACTGAAATTGAAAAAGTTTTTACTTGGACAGATGCTAAAACGGAATTGCCTTGTAAGGCGAAGGTTGATATTGCTTATGAGGATCCACGAGGATTACATGTGATTGATCTAAAGTCTACTGGAGCAGGTAATAAGGCGGCGTTCATGACGGATTGTGAGAGGTACGAATACGGGCGACAGGCGGCGTTTTATTTGGATGGGACGGGAGCGAAGACGGTTGTGATTTATGGGATTCAGAAACGGGCGCCTTATCAGGTTTTCCGGAAACAGATCACGAAACGGGAATTGGAAACGGGGAGGAAGATGTATGGGTTTATTTTGGGGAAGGTTTTGGAGAATAAAAAAGCTAAACTACTACCAGGATTAAAGACTTGATGTGAAAGAACCTGTTAACTTTATAATCAGCCAAAACCTACTCCAAAATAGTGTTTCTGGCTGCAATAATATACTTTACCAGCCAAAACTTGTTTTTTTACCCTAAAATTGGCTGATTATGAAAAAAAATACCGCTATCGTAGGTAGAAAGCAAGAACTTGAAAAGTTGGATAGAATTACTCAAAGTAAAAAATCAGAATTTTTAGCGGTGTATGGTACTGGGTAATGGTTTCCGTCTTCATCAGCTTCTCCAAAAAAACTCGTTCATCTAATAAAAGATGAACGAGTTTAGTTTTTTGGGGTGAAAAATTTAATAGACGATCTCGTCTTTAATGATTATACTTTGTCCTTGATAGGAACTCGTCTGCTCGTTGTATTCCGAATGTTTGAATTCGGAAGCGCTAGAAATAGTTCCTAATTGTAGGAGTAGGGCAATGATTAATGTAAACATGAGATTATAGGTTTTAAAGTGAATAAATAAAAGTTCTTGATATTTTTTTTTGGGAATCCTGTTTTTAATTCCACCGCCCTTCATCCAGATCCACTGCATTATCCCAATCCGGGTAATGATTCCCGTCTTCATCCAATTTATTTGGAACCATCAAAGTAAGGCGGCCGATTACTTTTAGGTAGCCCATATTTTCGTCGCACCACTGCTGAGCATCGGCTTTGGTGAGCGCTTCGATCTGTGGACCACCCCAGGTCAGGAGCTCACCGCTGTGAGGACAGAGTGCCTTTATTTCCGTAGCCCAGATGAAATGATGAGGGTTTTTAGAATCCATGGTTTTTGGGATGGCCTAGAAATTCATTCAGGAAAAAAGTGCTCCCGATTTTCATCGGGAGCCAAATGTTAAACAAACAAAAAACAAAAATATAGAACACAGAAAACAGCATACATAGCCGTCATTAACAAATCCTGTGATCTTCGAAAGCAAATCAGATCCTGACAAGGGAAAATCCAATCCGCTTAGCTTTCAATCTTAATTTTTCTCATTGAATGAATCGCTTCTTTTACTCCGGTCCTTTGCAGTGAAATGCGGTTTTCAATTTCGGTTAGTTTATCAAAGTGTTCTTCTAACCTTTCTACTTCCTCTACGAAAAATTGATCGATGGCTTCCAAGATTCTTAATTCGGTCTCAGGCTTAACCGGTAGACTTCCATCGTACCATTTAACCAGGGTAGAAATGCTGAGTTTGGCGAGCTTTGCAATTGCGTTTAGATCTTGTCGCTTTAAGCGAGCTCTGGTGGTCGTTTTTCTGGTGGTCGCTTTTTTAGCAGTAGTTTTTTTGGCTTCAGGCTTTCTGGTCGTTGCCTTTTTAGCAGTGGTTTTTTTAGCGTCGAGCATAGTAAATTGGGTTTGGTGATTTTAAAATTGTTAGAATGTTTGGTCTCTGTTGTATACAATTATACTGCTTTTTATTTGTTGTTTAACACTAAATAATTAAATGCTTTCAATTGCGTTGTTTTTCATAAAGAAGATGGAAAATTGAATGGAATAGGGGAGGTTTGAAGTAAGGAGAAAAGCGGAATTGTTGAGATAATGGCTTTCGCCAGGTATCCCGCAAAACGGGGATACTTGCGGATGTAAGGTAGGAGTGAGACGCTACTGATGCAATCTCGAGGTTCGAGCGCAAGGAAAGTCAGGATGGAAACTTGTGAAAGGTAAGATGGTTAGCCGCAATAAAATTACTACATGAATTCATTTAAAAGAGCAACCAGTTGATGGACTCTCGTGGAAGGCTGACTTTCATAGGGCGTTGAGTCACCGTGCAACTCGAGTAACCTGGAGGCGTGAGAAATAGCTTTTGTCTGATCACCATGATTTTCCAGAATCTCGTAGATATCTTCTGAGTTCTTTTCGTATTTTCCCAGCTTGTGTTTTTTGAAGATCTTGTTCAGATATTTTATGTAGGCCTTTCTGTCAATTTTTGCGTCCAGATATTCGAAATGTAAAATGTACCAAAGCTCAAAGGCCTCGTTACTAAATGCAGAGGAAAAGCCCAGGTCGTTAATTCTGGAGCAGGCGTCATTAACTTGTTTTTTGGAAAATGCGTCTCTATCAAAAACGATCCATATCTGATCAAAATCGGGAGCAGTAGATTTCTTCCTGGCTTCTACGTGTGCCACCGCTTCTTTGATTAAGGAATTGGTATTTCTTCCAGTTCCTTTTATGACCAGTTTATCTACGACTCCTTTTGGTAGTCGCTTTTTTATGGCGGTAAAATAATTGGGTTCCGTTTTAGTTCCTTCACAAACGATCAAAATAAACTCACGAAGCTTCTTGGTATTGGCTTTTCTGGTTCCTTTCTTATTTGCTTCCGTTTTTGTTTTCTCCAGAAACTTTTTAAAATCAAATGCCATTAAAAAATAGTTTCAAAGTTTTCAATAATCGGTTTTCCTCCTACTCTTCCTTCCCGGTAGTGCTTCTCCATGGGTTGTCCTTTTCTGATATCATACTCTACCATCGAACTCATTTTAGAAGCGCCCAAGTTATCTTTCTCAATGAGATATACTTGGTCCCTTCTAAGCAATTCATTATCTAAAATAGACGTATTAAAGTTGACACAAATCAACTGACCCTTTTTATTCTTTTTACTATTAAACAGGTTGATTATTTCATTGACTAAATCCGGATGTAATCTGGCATCAAACTCATCAATGATCACCAGCTCTCCGCGCATAAAGGCCTCCAGAATGGCTCCTATCAAACTGAAAAACTTTCTGGTACCATCCGATTCTTCTCTTAACAAATTAAACTCCACTTCATCTACCTTTTTGCCATCTTCATCATATTTGTTGTGGTAAGTCAAAATGTCGTATCGATTATTGTTTTTGAAAGTAATTGGAAGTTTATTTTTATACATAAACTTATTCTTGTCAAAGTGAGAGTCAGTTTTTAAAAGTCTAGCTTTTATATTTTCTATTCCCAAATCTGCCTTCTTCATGAGATCAATAATTAATGATCTGGTTTTCTTGTTTTTCATTAATTCAATGGAAATACCGGCATATCTTCGAGATGAAATACCGTGCAGTGTCATCATATTTATAAACCATTCAATGATTTCCTTCGCTAGGTTAATATTGAATTGTGCTGCTACGGACAAGAACAAAGCATTTTCCCTTGAAAATCTTTCGAGTGTCTTATTTTTCTCCCATGCTTTTCCATACGTAAATTTATTGTTCTCTCTGGTGAAAATAACTTTAGTAGTTGTTTTTAACTTTTGTAGTAACCATTCCTGATGCACCTTTTCTGGATCTGCTCTGAATCCGTATATATAAGTTCCAGTTTCCAGAATAATTTCTACTTCAAATAGGGAAGGCGCATTTTCGGTAGCGGTATTTAATTTAAAAGGATGAACCGGAAGGATCTCTTTTGCCTGAATATTTTTTGCCGACTCGATAACTAAATATCGCATGATGACGAATCCATCCAGCAGGTTTGATTTACCACTGGCATTCGGTCCAAGAATGGAGACGGACTTTAATAAATTACTGGAACCCGAATGGATTATGTTTTTCTCCAGGCCGGTAATATTGGAAGCATTCATATCTAATGAAATTCGGTCCTTGATGGATTTATAGTTCTCTATACTGAATTTGGATAGCATCGTCTTTTAGATTTTTTATGATGTATGATAGGAGTTGGTAAAACGAGTCTAGGTTAGTGTTTGTTGGTGCTTTGTACAGGTTTTGTGCATAAAGTACGTATAAATATGTGATTATGCGAAATTGTGGGCATTTTTGTGCAGGAATAGTGTGAGAATGGTGCGAAAAGTACTATTTCAGATGGATATTGCTTTTATCTGCTGGCGGTTATTGTGCAATTTTCGGTTACCACGCTCTGGCGATTTTGGGGGAGATTTAGTTTTAATTTTGGTAATCACTATGTTTTTGATACCTTTAGTGATACTTACCTTGAGAAAACTTACCGGATAGGGGATCTATGGCTTTTTGCCGAGACAAGTGCTGACACTTACTGGATGTCTAATTACTTTTCAATTTATGGGTGCTGCATGTTTCTTATTAGCTTTATTTCAACTGATAATAGCATGGTCTATAGTGTGGAGTTTAAAAATTAAGGCTAATTAAAATTTTTATATTTGAATGTAAATTGGACAAAAAATACAAGTGGAGATAGAAATGTATCGTAGATAACGATCTTCGATGCAAGTAAAAATGAAAAATCATAAAAGAGAATAATACAATCTAAATATGATCGATAAGGATACTTTAAATTGGGTGCTAAAAAATATTGTCGTTCCCTTAACTCCATTTTTTATTGGAGCCGGGTTGAGATTTATTTATACAAGAACATTTTCAATGGAATTATTTAACGAAAGTGAATTGGCTTTGTCAATGGGACTTCTTTGTATAATCATGATAAAAAGTGCAAATAAAATAACGGATGAAACTTTAGGAGATAACATTTCTTACGTTTTGATGATTTTGACATTATGCTTTATAGTTTTCTTTGCTTGCTCTTCATTTCTACAATTCCATATAGATATAAAAGCTACTAATCAAATTAATAAAATTGTCGAGTTATTAATACAAAATAAATTCGATTTGAAAGTAGACCAGATTTACACACCACAAAAAGATGATTTTTTTGGAATGTTGGGTGCATTTAGAATCGGTACTTTCCTTCTCACTCTTATTACCATTCCGACTGTAATAACATTTAAGAATAAATACAACTTGACATAATGAATAGTAAATTATCAAGAATGTTATCGTTAGTTATTACTGCAACTGCTGCGACTATCGCTGTGACAAGTGCCCTTATGTATACATCAAGTGAAGAGATTTTTCAGAAAAAGGAAATTTTCTATTTATTAGTAATTATCACTATTACTGTAATGATCACGACTGCTCTACTTCAGATTGTCTACACAACAAATAGAAATCCATTTAGTATAACACTTTCTCTTTTAGGATTTCCAGAAGTAGGGAAGACTGTTTTCTTGACAATGTTATTTGAAGAGTTACAAAAAATGCAAGGAAATCATGTAAACTTTTCACCCTATGGAAGTGAAACTATTGAAAGGATAATGAATGATGTTAGTACTTTAAGAAATAATGAATGGTTACCAAGAACAAGTATGAATCAAGTTTTTTATTACCGAGCATTTGCCACTCTTAATTCTTTACCTCCAATACTCAGGGCTAAGAAAAAATTTAAAATTGAAATTGCTGACTATGCTGGCGAACACATAGACCAATTTAACCCACAAAAAGAGAATTGGCTTCACAAAACAGAATACTTTCAATACGCTTTACAAAGTGATGCTGTATTCCTTGCCTTAGATACTGATAAATTTTTAAGAGATAAAGAATTTTATCAAAGGGATATAGATGGATTAATTGCTGCTATTCAGATTTTAGCAGAGAAAAAAGGAGCATTTCATGGAGAAAAAGCAGAAGAACCAATAGCGATTTTATTTCTAAAATCAGATTTATTGGATGGTGGAGAAAAAGAAGATTCCGTTCTTAGGGAAACGGATAGATTGATTTCTATTTGTAGAAATCGGTTCCAAAGTGTTCAACATTTTTTCGTGAGTTCTACAGGAGAATTACGGGATGGAGAATTAACGTCAAAATTAGAACCAACAAACGTAGTCGAACCTTTACTATGGTTATTATCAAAAAGTAGAGTAAATTAAGCCAGCGCCGAATCGTTTGTACGAATAAAAAGAAGAAAAATGACAGAAGACCTCTACGATAAAATGAGAAAAGAACTTTGGAATAGTGCTTTCCATAGTTATGGAACAGCTTATATCTATGGTCAAAGAGCCAAAGCAATTGAAAAGAGATTAACTCTGATAACTTTTTTGGGAATAGTAGTTCCAATAATTGTTGGTGGAATCGTAACAAGTTATGGAACAGAATCAAGCGTTTTGAAATATGCGATAATTGCAGCAGCTCCTTTATCTCTAATCCAACTAATAATTTCTGTTTGGTCAATTGTTGATAAATGGAATGAAAAATCCAGTTATTTCCTTGAATCTCAAATTGATAACTTTTCGTATTCTGACAGATTTCAATCATTAGCGAAGTTTCCTCCTCAAACATATGAAGAATTAAAAACAGAAACAGAAAAAATAGGACTTCAAAAACAAAATCGAGATATTCAAGACAGTAAATATAGTCTCACAGATGCAGAGAAAAGAAAAGGGATGAGATTTGCTCTCAGGAAATTTCGGAGAGAATGTACGGGGTGTAATCAAATACCAAAATCAATGGAATCAACAGACTGCGATATTTGCGGTAAATTTTAAAACAAAAAAATTAATAAAATGACAAACAACAAAAAAATCTTACAAATTCTAAACGGCTACTTAAAATTAAATTCTGATGAAAGAAGTATTTTTAACCAAGAATTGAATTCATATAATAGAAGTGGATTTACAGACAAATCAAATATAGAAAAAAGTATTTCAAGTAAACTTAGTCAAGATTTAGGACCTACAGATGACAAACATTGTCCATGCTGTGGGAAAAGTTAAAAAATAAATACTGGTACAATGCATAGCCGTCAATTACCAATAAAAGCTATCAACTGCAGATATGCTCGACCGTTCGCATTTATTAGAAAGATTAGAAAATATGAAATTCAGACTAAATAAATTTCAGATTGAAGATGAAGAGTTCACGACTGATGAAATTCAATTAGTTGATGAAAATAAATCAAATGCTACGAATTACTTCAGCCTTATTGTTGGAAATAACGGCACTGGAAAAAGTAGGCTTTTGGGCAGTATAGTTAAAGCACTAACAGGAAAATTCAAGTCAAGAAATAGTAATTTATTTTTCTTTTCAAAATTTGATTTAACTACTGAGCCATCAAAAGTGATTGCCTTGTCAAATAGTATGTCTGATAAGTTTCCCATGGATAATTTGTTCAATCACCGGAAATCGAGGGATGATACATATAGTTCACAAAAATACAACTACTTAGGGACACGAGGAGGAATGGGATCATCTACAAGACAATTGATGCGAAAAGCCATTGATATTCTTCTTGAAAACTATGCTAATAAAAAGATTGCAAAGAGCTATAGACATGTATTCAATTACCTAGATTACAAACCAGTAATAAAACTAGAATATAAAGTAATTCAAAAAAACTTTGGAAACAAAAAGAACACTCTTATAACGCCAAGAGATATACTGAAGTATATTGATGATGCACCAGTAAACTCATCAATCAGATATAGACAATATGAAACATTCAAAGAAAGGTATTCAGATAAGCTTCCGGAAATTTGTGATTTTTTAAATAAAATGAGATTGAATGAACAGCGAACCTATAGTTTGACCATTAATTTTTCAAATGATAATATTCAAAAACTCACTCAAAATAAGAATACTTATAACGAAGAGCAAAACATTTATGAAATACTCAACTTACTTCGAAAATTAAATATGATTCGAGGCTTCGAAGTAAAGGTATTTAAAAATAGTCATGACGAATTTAATTTTGGAGATGCCAGCTCTGGGGAGTCAAGTATTTTTACAACTCTCATATCACTAATTCCATTAGTGCAAGATAATTGTTGTGTCTTAATAGACGAGCCTGAGATTAGTTTACATCCTAGTTGGCAATATAGATATATTGAACTTCTTTCAAATATATTTCAAAATTACAAGGGGTGCCACATTATTATTGCCTCTCATTCACATTTTATTGTATCTGATTTACCTATCAACAATTCATCAGTGATTACCCTAAGAAAAAAAGAAGGAAAGGTCACATCGAAACTTTTAAATGACAGTACCTTTGCTTGGTCTGCGGAAGATATTTTGTTAAATATATTTGATATGCCAACTACGAGAAATCGCTACATATCATCTACAGTAACAAAAGCATTAGAATTGTTAGGGGAAGGGAAAAAAGAAAGCAAGATATTCAGAGAAATTGTTTCTGAGTTATCTGTCGTCGCAGATCAACTAAATGAAGATGATCCTCTTAAAACTGTTATTTCAACAATAATAGCTATAAATTAATTATGAGTTCTAAAATAGCTTCACCTTACATTTTTACTCAGCTTGAAATTCTTCTGATAAACCAGAAATATCATGTACATACTGATTGGGACAAAAAAGTTTTCGATAACATACGAGAAAACCTAAGAGATTTTCTTAGGCCTAAACAAAAAAACAAATGTTGTTACTGCAAGAGTGAATTAGGTTTTGATATTAAAGCTGTAGACATAGAACATATACTTCCTAAATCTGAATATAAACAATTTGGATTTGAAGGGCTTAATTTAGCATTATCATGTCCAGGGTGCAACACTAAAAAAGGAGATAAGGTAGTGTCTAAGAAGGTCGTGAGATATCCTAAGCATTCAAAAAACATGACAATTATTCATGCTCACTATGATGACTATTATGAACATATCAAAATACATGGAAAATGCGTTTTTGAAGCATTGACTAGGAAAGGAAGCCATACAATAACAGTTTGTGAACTTTTTCGTTTAAAAAAGGCGGAATCAAAAGCCAGAAAAGTAAAAATGGTGAAAAAAAAAGCTAGTAGATTAATAAAGAAGGCTGAGAATGCAAGTCCAGAAGAATTAGTAATAATTTTAAAAAAATTGAAGAAAACAATAAAGTAGCGAAATGCTAACAGTACATATCAGATCAGCTTACCTACGATCAGCCGCTCGATATGCTTGGTCGTACGCCGTACCCAATACCGAAGAAAACCCAATAAAAACCTATTTTCACCACCAATAAAATGAACTGACACCAGACCCACCACATGAGCCTATTCCAGAATTCTATCATCAATAGATTGAATACTGCATGAGATTGGCACGCTAATTCCCAACACCGCGCCCAAGCGATTTTGGGGGAGATCCACTTTTTATTTTGGTAATCAGTATGTTTTTGATATCTTTATTGATACTTACCTTGAGAAAATTGACGAAACAAATAAAGGCATCCTTCGCTCGTGATTCATGTGATGATAGCGCTCGAATTAAGGATTTAACCTACCTTGCTTTTTTAAAGCATGGTAAATCACTCTTTCAATGACAACGTCCTTCCAATTAAAAGGATCGAAGGTAAAACACAAATAACAGCATGGCTGACGATATCAACCAGAATCCAGAACAAATCGCACGAGACAAAATCGACCAAATGCTACGCGCAGCAGGATGGGAGGTCCAATCTAAAGGAAATATTAACTTGAGTGCCGCTAAAGGAATCGCGCTTCGTGAAGCCAATATGACCACTGGATCTGCAGATTATATTCTCTTTGTAGACCGAAAGTCTGTAGGTGTGATCGAGGCCAAAAAGGAAGAGGAAGGACATCGATTAACCGTGGTAGAGGAACAATCCAAAAGATATGCTTTCGATTCGATTAAAATAGGTAAGTATACTCTCGATAATCCAAAGCCTTTTGTTTACGAGAGTACTGGGACCATCACTCGTTTTACCGATTATCGCGACCCAAAACCTCGAGGACGTAATGTCTTTAGTTTCCATAAACCTGAAACCATCGCCAATTGGTTGAAGCAGGGACCAAGCCTACGAGAACGACTATTATCGACTCCTCCCTTGGACGAAACAGGTCTCCGTCCAGCACAGATCGTCGCGGTCAATAATCTAGAATCATCTTTTAAAAAGAATCGGCCCAAAGCTTTAATTCAAATGGCTACAGGTGCGGGAAAGACTTTCACGGCTTGTACCTTTGTCTATCGACTCCTCAAACATGCGAATGCTAAACGAATCTTGTTTTTAGTCGATACTAAAAATCTTGGAGAGCAGGCGGAACAGGAGTTTATGACTTTCCAACCCAACGATGACAATCGCAAGTTTACAGAGTTATACAATGTCCAGCGGTTGACTTCTAGTTTTATTGCCTCAGATAGTCAGGTTTGTATTTCTACCATCCAGCGGTTGTATTCTATTTTAAAAGGTGAGGATTTGGATGAAAGCGCGGAGAGAGAGAATCCCAATGAAAGCTCTTGGGTCAAACAACAGCTCTCCAAAAAAAAGGCGGTTCCCGTGGTTTATACGCCAATGGTACCAATTGAACAATTTGACTTTATTGTCATCGACGAATGTCATCGCTCTATTTACAATTTATGGAAACAGGTGTTAGATTATTTCGACGCTTTTTTGATTGGCTTAACGGCTACACCGGATAAACGGACTTTTGGTTTCTTTAACGAAAACGTCGTTAGCCAGTATACTTACGAAGAGTCGGTTACCGATGGTGTCAATGTTCCTTATGATGTGTACACGATTGAAACCGAGATTTCTCAGCGTGGAGACATCATCAAGGCAGGCTGGTTTCTAGATCGTCGGGATAAATTAACACGTGCCAAACGCTGGCAGCAGGAAGATGAAGACTTGCAATACGTTCGCAATGACCTAGATAAAAAGGTAGTCAACATCAGTCAGATTCGAAATATTATCAAAGAGTATAAAAGAGCATTGAGAACCATTATTTTTCCTAATCGCTTGGACGAAGATGGTGATTATGAGGTACCCAAAACGTTGGTCTTTGCCAAGACGGATAGCCACGCTGATGATATTATCAAAATCATTCGAGAAGAGTTTGATGAAGGTAACGACTTTTGCAAGAAGGTAACTTATAAAATTGAGGAAGATCCCAAGTCGGTACTCAATCGTTTTCGAAATGATTACCATCCGCGGATTGCGGTGACAGTGGATATGATTGCTACGGGAACGGATGTTAAACCGCTTGAAGTTCTGCTCTTTATGAGAGATGTAAAGAGTATCAATTATTTTGAACAAATGAAAGGTCGAGGTACCCGGACCATCAATAGTGATTCTTTTCAACTGATTTCTAAAACGGCTAAAAATAAAACCCACTTCGTAATTGTAGATGCAGTGGGCGCTACCAAGTCTAAAAAAACCGACAGTCGTCCGTTGGAACGAAAACCAAGTGTAGCCTTAAAAGATTTACTGGGTGCCGTGACCATGGGCGTCGCTGATGAAGATTTGTTTTTGTCATTGGCCAATCGTTTGATTCGTTTGGAAAAACAAATTACTGAAAAAGAGAAGGAGAAATTACTGGAGTTTTCGGGTGGAAAGAATCTCAAACAGATGACCAAGGAATTGATCCTTGCCTACGATCCAGATGCAATCGATACCAAGGCTCAACTAAAGATTGATAAAATCCCTATCCAGGATCGAACGCCGGCCTTGATCGAGGCGGCCAAGTCGGAGGCACATAATGCCTTAATCACTGAGGCTGCGAGTTCCTTTAACGGGGAACTAAGGGAATATCTTGAGAATGTACGTAAACAGCACGAACAAATCATTGATAGTGTAAATATCGATACGGTGACCAAAAGCGAATGGGACACCACTTCTCAGGATAAAGCCAAGGAGGTAGTTAAGGATTTCAACTCTTATCTAGAAGAAAACAAGGATGAAATCAAGGCTTTAAGTATTTTTTATAATCAGCCTTACCAGCGACGGGATATCACTTTTAAAATGATTAAGGAGGTGATGGAACATTTGAAAATAAATAAGCCTACTTTAGCACCTGATTATGTCTGGCAGGCATATGCACAACTGGAAAATGTTCAAACGTCGGCTCCTAAAGACGAGCTGACTGCATTGGTTTCGCTCATCCGTCTGGCCTGTGGAATTGATGAAAATCTAAAGCCGTACGATCAGACGATCGAGGCGAATTTCAATAAATGGCTCTTCGATCAACATACAGGAGCTCGAAATCGCTTTACGCCAGAACAGGTAGAATGGCTCCGGATGATCAAGGAACATATCATCAGTAGCTATCATATTGAATTGGATGATTTGGACTATAATCCCTTTGACGCTCAAGGTGGAAAAGGAAAAATGTATCAACTCTTCGGTAACGAAATGAATACGATCATGGACGAATTAAATGAAGTATTAGCCGCCTAATTTATAAACAACACTATGAATAAAAATAATAAGAATTTGGGCGTGCCCCCGACGCACCAACCCACCACGCGAAGCATCGAGGTCAGGCTATCCGGCACTCTCTCCGCTACGCTCCGTTCAAACAACACCTCCTATCCTTCACGCAAAAGAAACGTTGAACTATGAGAGAGGATTGGGTGGAATGTACATTTGAAGATTTATCATTAACATTAAAAAGAGGTCCTTTTGGAGGTGATTTAAAAAAGGCATTTTTTGTTGACACAGGTTTTCCAGTCTATGAGCAGCAACATGCAATTAATAATAACTTTACTAATATTAGATATTACATTGATGAGGACAGATATAATAAATTAAAATCATGCAATGTAGGTCCAGGCGATTATATTGTTAGTTGCTCTGGTACTATGGGAAAAATAGCTCGTTTGCCTGATAGTGCAATTGTAGGGGTAATAAATCAAGCTTTACTTAGAATCAGAATAAATGAAAAAATAATCACGAATGATTATTTCCTTCTTTTCTTTAGATCAAATATGTTTCAAAAAGAAATACTAAAAGATTCAAGAGGTTCTGGCATGCAGAATATGGCAGGCATTAAAGAGATCAAACCTGTTAAACTGAATCTCCCACCACTTCCCATTCAACGCGCCATAGTCAAAAAAATAGAATCCCTCTTCGTCCATTTAGACAGCGGGATCGCAGACCTCGAAAAGGCACATGCGCAATTAAAAATCTATCGTCAAGCCGTTTTAAAAAAGGCTTTTGAGGGAGAGTTGACAAAAGAGTGGCGAGCAAAACAAACGGACTTACCGACCGCCACCGAATTATTGGAGCAAATCAAAATAGAACGGCAAAAGCATTACGAGCAGCAGTTGGCTGATTGGAAAAAGGCAGTGGAGGTTTGGGAAGAGAATGAGAAGAAAGGGAAGAAGCCGGGGAAACCGAAGAAATACAAGGAATTTATTTATCTATCGAATGATGATCTAACTCAGTTATCTATACTACCTGAAAAATGGCAGTGGTCGATGATTTCAATGATTGCTCAAGAAATGTGTTTAGGCAAAATGCTTGATAAGAAAAAAAATGAAGGAATATTAAAACCATACTTAGGAAATATAAATGTAAGGTGGGGTAAGTTCGATTTAGATACTCTCAAACAGATGAGATTTTTAAAATCCGAAGATAGTAGATACGGCCTAAAGGAAGGGGATTTAATTATCTGCGAAGGAGGAGAACCTGGAAGATGTGCTATTTGGAAAGAGAATACTGAAATGAAAATCCAGAAAGCTCTTCACCGAGTACGTTTCTTTAAAAATTGTACGACGAGTACTTTTGTATTTTATTTCATTCAGTACTCGGCATCAGTTGGATCTCTCTCAAAATATTTTACTGGTACTACAATAAAACATCTGACTGTTCAAGGCCTATCTAAAGTTTTAATTCCAGTATTAAGCTTAAAAGAACAAAACCAAATCGTCCAAGAAGTAGAAACTCGCCTTTCCGTCTGTGACAACGTAGAAGCCACACTCACAGTAAGTCTGGAAAAATCCAAGGCACTCCGTCAGAGTATTTTAAAGAAAGCCTTTGAGGGGAAGTTATTGGATGCGGAGGAGATCGCAGCGTGTAAGGCAGAGGCGGATTATGAGCCAGCGAGTGTATTGTTGGAGAAGATAAAATTGGAAAAAAATAAATAGAAACCATGAAAGAAAGTTTTAAACCCAATAGTCTAACTATAAATAAATTATTGACGGACTCTGATGCTTTGTATCAGATTCCCATTTATCAAAGACCCTATAAGTGGGGAGATGACGAAATTGATAAACTATGGGATGATATTTTAGAAAGCTATAAAAATGAAGCACCTAATTATTTTTTAGGTTCCATTATTACTGCAGCTTCTAGTAATGGAGGAAAGTATTTAGATGTGGTCGATGGTCAACAGCGATTAACAACGCTTATCATATTGATGGCGACTATCCGTGATCTTTATCCAAAGATTAACGAAGCACAATGTGAAGAAGATCCTTCCGCCATAGGTCTGGAACAATTGAGAAATGCGATCATGGTTAGTAATAAATTTGGTCGACTTCGTTTAGCCACGCATTCTAATCATAGTTCAGCTTTTGAAAAATATATCATCAAAGGAAATACGGGCGAACTGAAAAAGCCCTATAAAAAAGATTTAAGAAAAGATGAAGCGCCAGAGTATAAATTTATTAATACCTCTGTTGAGTTCAGACGAAGATTAGAAGAGTTAGGAGAAAAAGAATGTGGTTTACTTTTGAACTATATTTTTAATCAGATTAAAATTATTCGAATAGATTGTACCGATGTAGGATTTGCTATCAAACTATTCCAAGTTCTAAATGCCAGAGGATTAGATTTGACCAATTCTGATTTAATTAAAAGTTATCTAATTGGAAGACTACATTCATTATACGATAAGGAAGTTATTGATCAAAAAGAAAAACAATTCTTACAAGATTGGATAGCTTGCGAAGGAATAGCAATTGATGTTGAGGAAAGTATGAATGAATTATTTGTGATGTACGAATATTTCTTATTAGCTTCTAATCCTAAAAGATCTCTTTACGACGAATTAGAAAATCAATTTTCAAAGGAAGATCCATTAGATGTGATTTCTGATTTCAAGGCTTTTGTAACCGCTTATCAAAAAGAAATTTACAATACAGAAAATCCTGTTGACTTTTCCTTCTTTTATTTAAGGTGGACAATTTATTGGAAAACGATTGTAACAACGGCCATTCATTCTGGCTATCCAGATATTCCAGAATTAAAAAAATCAGTACGTAGATATTTCTATCTTTTTTGGATCGCTGGCTTTACACTTTCCAGAATTAAACAGACTTCTTTTAACATGATAAAATGGTTGAAAGAAAAAAAACTGATCAACGAAATAAAGCAAGAACTTGAAAAATCAATTAATGAAAATAAAGTTCAAGAAAGAGTTGAAAGAGCATTAGATGGAGATATTTATCAAGAAGCATGGGGTAAACCATTACTTGTACTAATCGAATATAATCAAGTAGATAAACCTGAGTTTATTTGGTTAGGAGATAGAAATATTCATGTGGAGCATATTCTTCCTCAAAGTTTTCAAGAGGTTTACGGTTGGAAGCATATCATCGAAGATGAGAGAGAAGGGGCAGAATGGGTTCACTCCCTTGGTAATCTTACCTTATTGAGTGGTAAGAAGAATATAGAAGCTAGTAATGATTCTTTTGAAAATAAGATTTCAATTTACCAAGGAAAGGGAAAATATAAAACCTCTGAAGAAAAAGTCTCTTCGTTCAGAATTACGCAAAATATTTTTGATGACTTTAATCAAAAGAAGATCGAAGTATGGGATTTCGATACTATTGAGAATCGAAAAATAAAGCTTCTAAACCAAATTGAGGACATTCTACAAATAGATTTAAAAAACATAAAATGAACGACTCAACAATCATTTCAAAAATATGGAATCTCGCCAATGTCCTACGTGACGACGGCGTTGGTTACGGCGACTACCTGGAACAAATCACCTATCTGCTATTTCTAAAAATGGCCGATGAATTGAATAAGCCACCCTATAGCAAAGGACTGGTTTTTCCAAAACTAAAAGATGTAGAAGGCAAAGAAATTCCAGACAGTGAAACCTGTGATTGGGAAAATCTATCCAGCAAAAGAGGTGCCGAACTAGAATCTTTTTACAGTCAACTACTCAGAACTTTATCTACAGAAAAAGGGATGTTGGGACAGATATTTACTAAAAGTCAAAACAAGATTCAAGATCCTGCCAAGCTCCTCAAAGTCATCAATATGATAGACCGCGAAGAGTGGAACATGATGGGCGCTGATATCAAAGGAAAAATCTACGAAGGACTTTTGCAGAAAAATGCCGAAGATACAAAGAGTGGTGCTGGACAATATTTTACGCCCAGAGCCTTGATCAAAGCCATCGTCGCCTGCGTACAACCCAAGCCAATGAAGACTATCTCCGATCCAGCCTGTGGTACTGGAGGCTTCTTTCTAGCTGCCTACGACTGGATGGTTGAAAACCACAAATTGGATCGAGACGAAAAAGCCTTCTTAAAAAATAATACCTTCCACGGAAACGAGATCGTCGCCAATACCCGTCGGATGTGCCTGATGAATATTTACCTACACAACATTGGCGAGATTGACGGAGACTCTTTTATCAACCCTAATGATGCGCTTATCTCGGACGACGGTAGCCGTTACGACTATGTTTTAGCCAATCCACCATTCGGGAAGAAAAGCAGTATGACCTTCACCAACGAAGCAGGTGATATTGTCAAGGAAGACCTCAGTTATAATCGACAAGACTTCTGGGAGACCACCTCCAATAAACAATTGAACTTTCTACAACATATCAAGACGCAACTAAAAATTACCGGAGAAGCCGCAGTTGTCTTACCTGACAATATTTTATTTGAAGGCGGCGCTGGAGAAGAAGTTCGTAAGCAATTAATGAAGACTACTGAGTTACATACCATTTTACGATTACCCACTGGTGTCTTCTATGCCCAAGGTGTAAAAGCAAATGCCTTATTTTTTAATAACAAGCCCGCCAGTAAAAAACCATGGACCAAAGAAGTTTGGTTTTACGATTACCGCACCAACATCCATCATACGCTAAAACGCAAAACGATGACGGTAACTGATCTAGCAGATTTTGTGAAACTATTCAACCCAAAAAACATTAGCAAACGCAAAGCCACTTGGAGCGAAAAAAATCCTGAAGGCCGCTGGCGAAAATATTCTTACAAAGAGATTCTAGCTCGAGACAAAACAAGCCTTGATATTTTCTGGCTCAAAGACAAAAGCCTCACGGATCTAGATAACCTCCCAGATCCCGATATTTTAGCGAATGAAATTATTGAGAATATTGAATCTGGTTTGAGTAGCTTTCGGGAGATTATGGAGGTAATTGGTGGGGATGGGGAATAGTTTTTTTTTGTTTAAAAAGCAAAGCTAATTTTTGAAAAATGGAGATATTAAAAATAGAATCAAAAAATGTTAAGATTAATACTAGATCCATAAAGCCTGGGTTGATCATTGAGATTCGAATAAAATATGCTGAAGGTTTTGAGATGCCTGTTTCTGTTAGTGGCTTACTTCAGACTTCTGATGGAAAGGAGATAGCGTTGCTTTCTGAATACCCACGTAATCTTAGTAAAAAGAAATTCAATCTCATAACTTTAGAACAGAACCCCAATCGATATGATGGCTTTTCATATTTTGAATTGCATTGTGCGTTAGATGAGCACTCTATCGAATACATTGAAAGTATGAGGCACAAAAATCCTCAGAAAGATGTTAAGCTAGGTTTAATGCTAGAAATAAAGCATATGGTAACCGGGTTAAATTTAAGGAATACAGTGCAGCAATTTAATTTGTTACATATTACTAGTCAAGAAGCATATCAAGAGATATTGATCAGTCATGGCGAATGGATTAATAAATTTAGTGGCCCTTTAGGAATTGGCAATTTCACACTATTAGAAATTAATGAAGATATTCTTCAAACTATTTATGATAAATTTAATCCTGACGATGAGAAGTTTGATAAATTGAGAGAGAAGATTTTAAAGAGTATGGAAGTTCTTAAAAGTATGAATCTCCAACTAAAAAAAGGAGAGTGGGATTTAGTAATCAGACAATCAAGAGAGTTTTTTGAATTAAATAAACTTGGTAAAAATAATACTTTAGAATCTGAATTAAAAAATCTTTACGTACAGAGAAATGAAACAGATGTTGGATTCAAAGATTTTTACGAGGCTCTTTTCAGTATGTTCAAATATATTTCTAAGTTTATTCATGAGATAGATGAGAATGGAAATCCACACAAAAAGCCTATCGCTAAATCCGAAGATGCCTATTTTATTTATGCTACGTGTGTGAGTGCGCTTAGAATTGTGGTTGGTAAACTTTGAATAGAAAATCTCAAATAGGATCTACAAAATAACTGTTAAGAATGGAATTGTTAGTTTATGTAATTTAACTGCTGCTAAAATATTGACTGATGGATCCACAGGTTTCTTATTTTTTAAGAATAGATGCTAACATTCCCCATAAGAATATGGCGTTAGAGGAGATTATTGCAATCATAAAAGAAGGTAAAGCTGGTATTTCTAGAAAAATTAAAACCTACCGGGAATGTATTAAGAAGAAAGGGAAAGAGAACGAAAGTTGTGCTAAGCTAAAGGATGATCTTCCCTATTTTACAACTGCTGGATGTTTTGGAAAAAGAAGAAGTAAAGAATTTATGGTCAAGTATAGTAATCTTACCGTATTGGATATAGACGATTTACATGGCAAGGGAGTTTCGATTAAGGAAATAAAAAGAAGAGTAAAAAAAATTCCCGAATCTTATGTTGGATTTGTGAGTCCAGGTGGAAATGGATATAAGATTATTGTGAAGCTAGATACCTCAGCAGAAAACCATAAAGCAGTCACGACTGATTTGATGAGTTTTTATCAAAAAAGGTTAAAAGTGAAAATAGACCCAAGTGGAAAAGATCTTGCTCGCCCTTGCTTTTTATCTCATGATCCAGATTTATACTATAACAAGGAGGCAAAAAAATTCACTTTTTCTCATAATTATTATATGGATAAGAAGATTGTACAAGCTTTAAATTACACCAAAAAAGAGAGAACCTTTGCTAGCGGTAGCAGAAATGATTTTATTTTTGTTCTAGGGTGTAACTTAAATAAATGTGGAATTGAAGAGTCTATCGCTATCAAATTTGCCATAGACAATTATTCTCAAGTGGATTTCACCGAAGATGAAATAATCAAGACTATTAGGAGTGGTTACAAGTCGAGCAAGAACGAAAAGGATGTCGCTGCAAAATATAATCCCGGCAAAGAGCTTGAGGAAACTAAAAAAGTAGAAAAGGAAGAACTTAAAAACTTGGAGGATGAGATGGGACTAAACAAAATGGATTTGACGGAAAAAGCTATTGTCAGATTACTATTTTCAGCTTTGGAAGATGAAGAAAATTATGATTCAATTTTTAGTTTAGCTACAGAAAATTCACTTATTCTCAAAAAAGAATTTTCAAAAAAGACGATTGGAAAGATTGCTGAACATCTCTTCACCATAAAAACTTTAGGTATTGAAGATTTTTTAAATAATAAAAGTAATAGAGTTCAAAAATTAACTAATGAACTGTTAGAAATACCTTTTGACCTAGAAAAATTTGACATAATAGCGTTAAGAATTTTAATTTTAAGGTTTAAAGTATCTAAAGTTAGTGCAAAATATAATAGGATTTTTAAATCTGTAATATTACTATCGTCAAAAGATATGGTCAAAGCCGAGAAAGAACTAAAAGAACTGGAGGCGTTAAATAATATTTGGGTTGAACAAATAAGAGGGCTATTTCAAGTATATAAAGACAAGCGCCGGGAGGTTTAAGAACAGAAACGAACTACGTCAACATCTCCTCTGATGGTAATAGAAAATTTATTTTGACCTTTTCAAACAGAACTAAAGCTTCCGGGATAAATTCGTGTTCAGAAAATTTTCCTTTCGTATGATCATACCACATGCATTTTACGGTTAGTAAAGAATCCTTTCTCTTGTTTGGATCAGCTTTAGATTTTCTATCTTTATCTTTAATGCTTGTAATTGTTAATTTAGGAGGTGTAAAAGATAATGAATTGGTATTTTTTGAAATCTTGTATTCCGTTTTGCCAATCTCCTCTTTTAAGGTGTATTTTGTGATCTGTTCTTGTTGCACATTACTTATAAGTAATGTGCTGAGTGCCACTATCTGATTAAGTTCAAAGTTCGTTGGCTTTAGTTTCGCACTCTTCAATTTGTTTAAGACCTCAATATTAAACCAGCGATCCAGGAAACTATTGGTTTGTTGAGAAAACCATTGACAGCGGACTTTAATAGGGTATCCTGGAGAATTTTTCGTTCTGCTTCTATTTTCTGCTACCACTTCAATAACCACCATAGTTGGTGCTATCATTTTAGTATTACCGCTTTTAAAAATGGTAGTCTTATTATCCTTCTTTATGGTTAAAGTATTAAATCCATACTCTTTCTTTTTTGTTATAAACTCCACCAAGTCGCCGAGATTTAATACGGGGAAATTACTAAAGTCTATCATTATAAATATATTAAGTGTTTATTAGATACTGTAAATGTATGTAAAAAATTATATATTTGTGAAATAACGCTGGAAGGATTTACATCCGTCTATATCTATAACTTTTGGTACCGATCATTGTGCAGTAAAAGTTAGCTTCAAAGTTATACTCAATCTGCCGTACTAGTTCTGACTCGATCTTTTTCGAAGGTAAATTTTGGATTATTAGAAAACTGATAATTTAATCTTACAGAATTGTAAGACCAGAAGAATGAGAACTAGGTTAGTATCTATCGCATTTCGATGATTCCGTACTGGACTGGCCATATTATGTCAGATCGCGGCAACGGGAATAATCTTGTATGCAAGTTACAAATAACTATTGAATTAAGCATTTTCATAATGTTCGATTTAACTTTATTTAATTTCAAATTTTTGTGGGAACCAAGAATGATTTGGTTGACGATCGTAACTTTTTAAAAGATGTAAGTTTAGATAGCTGACTTTCCTAGGAAGGTTAAGCAAGACAATCCACAATTTATTTTGTAATTCTTCCAGCTAATTTTACTAAAACCATGAAACAAAATCGAAAAAAAAGCTGGCTTAAATCGAAGGGTTATATTCATCTGACTAATAGACTCAATGTCAGAGAAAATAAAAATGAGATTTATCGGCTAGTTAAAAATCCATCGAAAGTTTCAAAACACGCTTTCTTTCCATTACTAAATAAAACTATTCCACAACGACGGTATAAAATAATTGATCACGATAAGGATTACCGTCCAATTAGGGCGCATAAAAGCATAGAAAAAGGGAAAGTAAAAAGCACTAAGAAAAATAGACCTATCCATTATGCGACCCACATAGACGCTTTGATTTACGCTTATTATTCAGATGAAATTCTTAAAAAAGTATATGAAGAAAAGCTAAAGACCTTACCGAACTTATCAAATAGTATTATTGCATATCGTCGAATTGAAGACGAAAAGACAAAGACGGGAAAGAATAATATACATTTTGCAAAAGAGGTGTTTGATTTTATAAAAAATCAAGAGTCCTGTGTTGCACTTGCATTTGATATAAAGAGTTTTTTTACATCGCTTAATCATCGGCATTTGAAAAAATCTTGGTGTAGATTATTGGGCGCTCAGGCACTACCAACAGATCATTATAATATTTATAAATCTATCACAAGGTTTTCTTACATAAAACGAGATGATTTTAGAGTGAAAAATAAGTCTTTTGACGAAGGGAAATTGGCTAAAAATCGAGAAAAAGGAATCCATGCTTTCTTTGAGTCGCCTCTCGAGTTACGCAAAGAAATCAATGAAGGAAGAATCTCAATTTATAAAAATCAATTTCATGATGAAGAAGGTAATTTATGTGGCATTCCTCAAGGCCTAGCGATTAGTGCCATGTTAGCAAATATTTATCTTCTGGATTTTGATAAATCAGTTTGTAAAGAAGTCTCGAAAAAAGGTGGTTTGTATAGAAGATATTCAGACGACATTGCCATCATTTGTCAGCAAAGAGATAGAGAAGAAATTACAGGTTTGGTGAGTGCAGAATTAAAAAAATATAAGCTGAAAATTAGTAAAGCAAAAACAGAAATCTGTGAATTCAGTAGGAATAAAAAAGGTGTCTTGCAAACTGTTGTTATAAAGAATATTAAAAATTCGATCATTAGAAAAAAAGGACTAGCTTTTAGTTATTTGGGTTTTGAATTTAATGGAAAAAGCATATTAATCAAATCAAAGAATCTTTCCAAGTTTTACCGTCGTATGAAGTATGCAGTTAAAGGCAAGGCTCGTAGAATCAGAAAAGTAAGAGAGAAAAATATTCCAGGTGAAACAGTTTTATACAGACGTAAATTATACCGTAGTTACACTTCCTATGGATGTAAAAAACGAACGATTAAGAAAAGAGTATTTAACTTATGCTATAATGGAACACTTAGAAAATATCAGTTTAAAGGAAAGGATATTAAGAAAAAACATTGGGGTAATTTTATTGGATATGCCGATCGTGCAAGTAAGATAATGAACGAACCAAAAATAAAATACCAAACGAGAAATCATAAGAAAATATTAAAAAAAGCTATTGAGATGGCTATTAAGAAGTAGCTACAGATTAAAATAAAAATGAAAGACACAATAATCATTGTATTCGCATCCATTCTGATGTATAGCACCTGGAACTACTGGAAGCACGGGTATGAGCAAAACGGCCCAGTAATAAATAATAATCAGTGGTGGACAGCTGTAGATTACAAAGCCGATCAGTTTATTGACCAGCAACTGGAAGAGAAGGCGTACGAGAAGTGGCGGCAGGAGCATTGGGATCAGAAGATGTCTAATTGGGAAGAGTACGAAAAGCGGGAAGCATACCAGAAGTGGCAGAATGAGCAGAAGGAGGAAGAGGAACAAATAAAGCGTTATCTTGAGGAACAATTGGAAGAGGAAAAGTTGAAACAGGAACAATACCAGTACCACCTTGACTTGATGAAGGTCCAGACTAAACGAGAAATTCAGATCTAGTTAATGTCAGCAAAAAACAATCATCCATCCCAGGCGATTAAATTACCCAAATCTCCGAGGGAATTCAAACACTACAAGAAACCACCCTTAAAATTATGAGGTTTTTAATACTGGTGGACATAGAAGCAATAGATCCCGCAACGATGGCCAGTATCTTCAATACACTGCATATGGAGTAAGGACTATTGAAACAACCCCAAAAACCGTTCACGCTCACGCACACCAAAACCCCATCTAAAACACTGACAACCAACACATTACACCAAAACAACCACCGTTCACGAAATCCTGCCACCCCCAACCGTGAACACTTTAGCTACCATGAACGGGCTCCAGAATCGTGAACACTCAAACAGTTAAAAAAAAACACCTACGTAAGTAGATGTTTATTAGATAGTTAGCTGCGAAAAACGACCGATTTTCAAGCCATTTTTTCAACAATTTCGTGAACGCTCACAGCCGGGCGTACTTGTTAACCGAGCCCACCGAAATTCCCAATTTTTTGGCAATCTTCCGTTGGCTCATTCCCTCCTGGATCAATTCTTTCACCTTGGTGATTACTCGCTTCTTGTCTTTTAGTGAGTAGGATTCCAGGTGTTCCTGCTCATTCCCCAAACCGGAGAAAACAAACTCTAGGAAATTATCCGGCTTTTGAATTTCGCAGTTATAGACGTTTTCCGCATCGTAGATAATTTCAGTATTTCTGGCTTTGATCTGTTTGAGGTAGCGCGTATTTTTATCTTGCTGACTCTCTCCGATGGAGAAGCAACTATCCACAAAGTTGATCAACATCTTGCTGCCTTGCAGGTCATTCCGGGTAATCGGTTTGGATGACTCCCGTTTGGGCGTATGGGCCAGCGCGAGGATCGATAATCCGTATTTGGATTTCAATGTTTTTAAATACTTCATTAACGGAAGGGCATTTCTGGCATTTTCGGTTTCGCTGCGCAGGTAGGTAATATTATCGATGATAATAATTTTTGTACCCGTCTGTTGGATCGTTTCTTCCAGCGAGTTATTTACATAAGATTCAAAATCCAGGAAGATTGGAATATCTGCCTCCGGATCTATTTCCACCCGACAAAAATTACCGTTGAAATCATAGTGGTCAAAAAAATCTTTTGAGTATCTGTTTTCAAATTGCTTCTCGGATAATTCGAAGTCAAAATAGATGACTTTCTGTGCCGACGCTTCCAGGGCGATTTGATCAATTGGCTGGCCACTACTTATACTGTTACCAATCTGGACCGCCAGGATCGACTTGCCCAGGTTGGTGTCCGCAAACAAAATACAAAGTTCGTTTTCGTGCCAGAATTCCCCAAACAACATTTTAGGAATGGGTTTTAATTTGGCGTGTTCCAACCATTCGTTGGCTGTTCTCAGGACAAAAATTCCCATGGTTTTCTTGCTAGTGATATCAGGGTTTATTTTTAAATCGTCGGATGGAATAGTGGGACTACCGTTTTTATTTTTTAAGGAGTTATCCATGTTTTTTTATTTTGTAATTGTTAAATGAAAAGTGGAAATTCATTCCAATTACTTTCCAGGATTTTTCCCAAACTTTCGGGTTAGGAAATTGGTCATATCCTCTTCTATCTGATCTACCGTTTTTACTTTACCGGATGACAACCACTCGTCAATCTCTGCTAATTTAAAGTGTAGACGCTTGCCTTGCTTACTATGAGGAATAGTCCCGGCGGATGCTTTTTTGTAAATGGTAGATTTGGATCCGAGAATGGGTCGGAGTTCGATAAGTCGGTCCAGGTTTACGATTTCAGGTTCGTGTGGAATCTGATGAACGATAATAGGATTTTGGGAAAAGTACCGTTTTAGTTCTGCTCTAAGAATTTCCTTTGTTCGTTCGACGGTCATTATTTCAATCATGGTATATTTATTTTTTTGGTTAATAGAAAAAACGTACAGGAACAAATATGAATGGTACAAACGGTAAAAAAAAGGTAAAAGGGGATTCCCCCAAAATTCCCCGTTTTTTTTCTGTTATTTAACTATTTACAACTAATGCTCTTCCTGAAACATAGTCTCTTCCAACTCTTTGGTGCATTTATTTTTCATGGAAACCGTGACCTTTGTATGTTTTTTCGGCTCCATCAGATAACGCGCTGAACACAAATCCGCTGTATCAATTTTAAAATGTGCAAATACCTTTTTTCCGTAGGGCGTAGGTTTTGGTGGTCCGGAACTAAAAATACTGTGGCCTGATTTTTTAACGTTCAACAAACCCCAAAAAATAGTGATCATTTTATTTTTATCCCTGTCAATCCATACCAGATTTTCATCAATCAGTTTTGACCGGATGAGTGTCTCAATAAATACATCGTAGTAAGCGGCATGTCTAAATAATTCCGGAAAGGAAACTTCACACTTCTGGGTAAGTTTTTTGGTAGCGTTAACAGGGACTGCTGTTTTTTGTTTCAGTTCAATTTCTCTATCAATAAAATCAGATACGAGATTTCCCCACTGTTGAATAATGGTGAAATAGTTTTTTTCGGAATCAGAATAATTTTGAAAATTAAGATTGATTTTGGTAATCGTTTTGTTTCGGTTAATGATCGAAGCTTCCTGGATCGTCTTATGAATATCCCCCCGAGCAATCGATTGCCAAATTTCGTGCAAGATAGGCCCAGTCGTATCTGAAAGATATTCCAGAAATTGATCCACACCATATAGTGTCAAACTTCTGACTCCGTTAACCTCCTCCAGCGATTTAATAATCCCCCGAAAAAAGATCAACACCAAATTTTGCCGCACCTCCTCCGGAAACAAATCCTCCGGTAAACTCCCCAGCCATTTATGAAAAGCCTGTTCCGCTGCGGCCAGTTGCTCAAAAGCCCTTTCCTCGGGAGTTTCCAAATAGTCTATGACGTTTTGTAGAATAATACCATTCCTGAATTCCTGTTTCTTTAAAATGGCTACCGTCCACTCGATATATTTATCACGAATAGGGGAGTGCGTCCCAAAAGAAAAAAGAATACTGTCAATATAAGTTTTGCTACGCGCTAAACCCTCCGAATCTTTCATAGCCTTTTTTACAAAAAACACCGTATACGTTATTGCCTCAAATAAGTGTTCCCCCGAATTGCTCCATGCCTCCAGATCCAGCTGACGATCCAGGATTCGCTGCCTGTGAAAATCGCAACAATCGGGGAACCTGTGTTTCCTCCAGTAGAATAGGCAATTGGCTTTTAGTGCTTTGAGCTCTTGAGTATCATCGAGGAGGTAGTTCTTGGGAGGAGTTAGGTCTTGAGGGTAAAGTATTATTTTTGTTTGCTTTTTGTTTTTCATAGTATAATTGTTTGCTTGACAAAATTTTGAAAATAGATATTGAGGACCTCTTCCGTATGGTGTCCGGGTGCTTCGCGTATGGCATACGGGTAGCGACTTACACGGGTAAGGAGTTAGAAGGTCGGTCTATTTTTCTCTTGTTTTGTAGCGGAACTCTGATAGGTCTGATGCCAATCCGGGTGGGTGGAGTTATCGGATTGTTGGTTTATAAAGGTATGAAAAAAAGTAAAATAATATGTTTTATCCGGTAACTTTTTTCTTTTTCAAAAGCGGTTGATGATATGATCGTCTTCCGGTTCCTCCTGATGCTTTTTACTATTGCTTTTCAAATTGGAATATTGCCATATTATTTAAATTGGAAAAATTATAAAACTCTTTCTTGAAATAATAGAAGGCTGGGCCTGAGCAATAAGAATTCAATGTGTGCTCTACTAAGTGCATGCAAGAGTATTCTTTAAAAAAAAAAGAGCGTACAAACCGTACGCTCTCCTCTAAAACAAAATTTCAAAATCTTATTGCTGCTCCGTATCGGAATCCCTACCTTTCTTTCCCCCTCTCTTACGCTTTCCTTTCTCGTTATACTTTGTCAGCTGTTCCGGCGTCAACAGAGCTTTGATGGCATTAGACTGTTCCGTTCGCATGGCGCGGTGGGCTTCCTTGTTTGCTTCTTTATCCGTGGAAGCTGATTTGGCGGTGGCCATTTTTTCTGCGTAAGAAAGATGGATGGCGGCGATCTGATCCGCTTGAGCAGGTGTCAGCGAAAGCTGCTCGGTCATTCTCTCCGTTTGCTTGGTAGCGCGTTCCTGGGGCGTACCCATATTCTTGCTACGCTCGCCGTTGGCAGACTTACCTTTACCACCTTTCTTTCCTCCGCGCTTACGGTCTCCCTTTTCGTTATACTTCTCTACTTGTTCCGGTGTCAACAAAGCCTTGATAGCACTGGATTGCTCGGTCCGTAAACTTTTCTTTGTGGTCTTGTTGGCTTCCTTGTCTGCGCTATCGGATTTGAGAGCTGCCATCTTGTTGGCATATTCCAGGTTGATTGCGGCGATTTGGGTCGCCTGTGTTTCGTTGAGGGACAACTTTTTGGTGAGTCGCTCAGTTTGTTTTTGGGCACGTGTTTCGGGTGTACGATTTTTGTCTCCGTCTTGTGCGGTAGCCAGGTTGATAGTAAAAAAGATCATCAGTCCTAGTGCGATTAATTTTTGCAATGATTTCATGATATTAATGTTTAAGGTTGTTTTAAAAAATTCCCAAATCTTTAAATGTTTGGGTCATCTTTTAGACCTGATAAAAACGGACGGGTTTAACAAAAAATAAGGTACCTCTACGGACATCCGACTATTATCAATGAACGGAGCATTTAAATCTACGAAACTGATTTTGACTTTTACGGTTATCCAGGCTCCAGTGCATCAAGACCTGCTGGTTACTCAATATTTATGGCTTAATTCCAGTGGCGACAAATACACCTCCTCGGTTAAAAGAAGTATTGACGGTAAACTTCCCCACCTTTGATTTTAAATATTGGTAGACCGGACGATCGACTTCGCCTTTCCCTACCCACTTAATGAGCTTGCCTCTAAGGCTCGGCTCTGGAAGGTACCAATCCATAATGACCAGTCTGCCATTCGGTTCTAACAGTTCAAGCATATTATCGATGATCTGTTCCCAATTTGGGAAGCCCGATAAGCCCAGATCGCAAAGAATAGCCGCTACTTTTACAGAATCACCAAAATGATTGGCAACCCATTCCTGATTTATTTGGGTAGCATCTTCCCGTATGATTTTAATATTATTCCAATCGTTTTCGGCTATTTTTGTTTTCGCTTTTTCCAACATTCCTTCCGAAAGGTCAACACCAATAATTAGCCCAGTTTCGTTGAGGTATATTTGAAAATATGTAAAGTTTTGACCGGTGCCACAAGGCAGATTTAAAACGGTATCACCCGACTTTAAAGCTAATTGCTCAATAGCATAAATTCTGGCGTTGTGGTAGTACCATTCTGGTGATAACCAGTCGTAGACCCTGGAGAATTTATCGTAATACTCGATAGCTGCTTTTTGTTGTTTGTTCATTTTATAAAATTAAATCCACCTTCTAACATTATTTAAGTATTGGTCGTAGGAGCTGCCATGGATGGTTTTTAAAAATGTTTCTTCTAATCTGATTTGGGTATTGATACTAACCATGGATAGCGAAAGAATGAGCAAGGTAAAGGCATTCGGGATGATCAAAAATAGTCCAAAATTTACAATTACTATCCCCAGAAAAATGGGGTTTCTTGATACTGAGAATAAGCCATTTGTGACCAGTTCAGTTTTGTTCTTTTCATCAATCCCAATTCGCCAAGAGTTTGCCATTTGTGATTGTGCTATCCAGACCAATACAAGTGACGACAGTAATAAGCCCCATCCAGTATACTGCAAATAGCTATGTTCCAAATACCAAAAAGGCAAGAAGTACTGATACCATTCGCTTTTAAAAGTATAAATAAATACGATCACAAATTCTATGATGGAAATGAAAGTAAAGACTTTTCCATTGTAGCCGTGTGCATCGTCTACTTTGCTGAAAGTCCAAGGATTTACACCCGTTCTTTTCCAAACCAGAAAAGACCGCAGGAAAAAGACAAAGAAAAAATAGACGATTAGAAATAGAAATAAATAAAGTGGCATATTATTTTTTTCTACAAATATAGGACGATATTCAATGCAATGAAATTGCAAACTTATCCCTGACAATTCGGACAAATTCCTTTTATCATCATGCTCACTTCTTGTTGAACATATCCGTCAGGAAGGTCCAGCGCTGGAATTAGTTGACTATCAATACAAGTCACCTGTTTGCATTTTTGACATTGAAAATGCGGATGCTGGTCAGTGTGTTGAACTGGCGTACAATGCTCATTACAAAGGGCATATTTTACTTCCTCGCCTTCCCCATTTATACTATGTAAAATTCCTTTTTCTACAAAAGTTTTGAGCGTACGGTATATCGTAATTCTATCAGACTTTGGAAATACTTTTTCCAGTTCTGATAAACCAGACACCGCATTCTTGTCTACGAAATGCTCTAAAAGTAGCTGCCGCATCGGGGTGATGCGGACTGCTTTTAGTTCCAGTATTTTATTTACTTGCTCCATTTTTTGATTGTTTTTAGTGATTGTGCTCCAGTTCTCCTGCCTTCGATTGCGCATACACATAATAAGCGCCATCCGTCACTATCTGCATTCCTGCAGGTATTTCATCAATCGTTTTTATGGCGGTAAAACCATTATCCGTTTTTCCTGCGACGACCTTGATCGCCTCAAATGTCAGTTCATTATTCGTGGACGATTTATCCGTTGCGTAGATATAGGAAAAATCCCCGTCCCTGATAACTGCCTTTTCGGGAAGTGCGGAAACGGTTTGGTCATTCAGCCAGATTTTGGCTTCTACAAATAAATCCTTGATAAATTTTGGACGGTCCTTTTCCAAATGGCCGTGGATGCGAACCGTCTTGTTCTCGGTATTAAATTCCTTACCGATAACGTGAACTTCTCCATCATAAACCTGACTGCCCATTGCGGGAACGGTAAAGCTTATTTTTTGTCCTTCTTTGATATTTGAAATGTCTTTTTCAAAAATATCCAGTTCCAGATGCAAGTGCTTTTCATTAACAATTTCCATTAGCTTATCTTGTGGAGACACATACATTCCATTGTGCATATTTATGGAAGTGATATAGCCCGACATCGGTGCAGGAAGTGGGATGCGTTGCACAATATTATCGGTGGTTAAATCGGCTACGTTAATGCCGAGGTAAGACAACTGTTTAGCGACTCCTTTTAAAGTAGCTGTTTTCATGGCGACGGCTGCTTTTAGCTTTTGGACATTTTTTTCAATGCCGGCGTTGGCTGTCAAAAGGGTTTGCTGTCGTTCCAGTTCCTGGTGGTCATAGACCAATTCAGCGGCCACTTCTAGATACTTTTGTTGCTGTTGAATAAAGTCAGGGTTTTCCAAAAAGGCCATAATAGCCCCCTTTTTTATGTAGTTGCCTTCAACGTATTTTTTGCTGTCTTTGACAAAACCGTCTGCTTTCGCGTTGACGGAAGTTAGCGCATTGGGTGGAAGTCCTAACGTTCCGGTTGCTTTCACAAAATCATTGATTTTGACTTGAGAGAAATCGCCAAACTTTATGCTCATCGTTTCAATTTGTTCATTGGTGAGATGAATTTCTCCCTCTTCGTGTTCTTCACCGTGATCATGACCATCTCCCGCACCGTGAGCTTCACCTTCATGTCCATGACCATCATCTTCGCTGTGTTGTTCCGTTCCGTGATTATGACCATCCCCATCTGCGTGGTTGTGACCACAAGCGAAAATCAGTAGTAGTGTGGCTACTGAAATTATTACCAGGATTGATTTATTTATAAATTTCATTTTAGAAATGTTTTATTGATTTGACAAAAATTGATAGAGCACTACCGCCTTGTTGTGTGCCAATACCTGCTCCCAATACTGCTTGTTATTTTTAGAAAGTAGGTTAAGAGTATTGAGTAATTCGAGGTAGGAAATTTCACCTGCCTGGTAATTCAGTTCAGAAATTCGTTCCATTTCAGGATTGATAATTTCCAGTTGTTCTTGATAGTAGTTCACTCCTGCGGCGTAGAGTTGAATCGTATTTTCAATAGATAATAATTCCTGTTTTATTCGCAAGCGCGCTGTTTCCAAATTGGCTTGGGCCACCTCCACCTGTATACTTTGAGCAGTGATTTTTTGCTTGGTACTTTTATTAAAAAGCGGAATCTGTACACCCGCCTGTAACCCATGTAACCAACCATCTTCAAAGTAATTTTGAATAGCATAGCCGAGATTAAAATCAGGTTTTTTACTCGCTTGCAGTACCTCGATATACGTCTGTTCAATTTCAATATCCTGATTTGCTAATTGTACTCGAAAGGAATTGATGCTATCAGTGATGGCAAATGGAATGACGATAAGACTATCGGTTGTAGTAACCGTTTCTCCGGTATTGAGCAAACCGTTTAATTGTTTTTCCAGATTAGCAATTTCCATTTTTACCTGGTTGGATAATAAGTTGTATTCGTTCAGAGAAGATTGAATGGTTAATAATTCCATACGATTGGCTGCTCCCACCTCCGTCCGTACCTTTGCTATTTGCGTGTATTGTTGATAAGTCTGGATTAAATTTCTGTATAGCTGACGGAGTTCTTTTCGCTGCTGTAGATCCAGGTAGATTTGTTGAACCTGCAAACGCAATTCTTTTTCCGTTAGTTGCTTTTGCAAAATGCGTTGAGCGACCTGTTCATTTTGCCAACTATTTTGCGCTCGAAGAGCGGAACGGTTGGGGATATTTTGTACAATTCTGATTTGATTAACCTGTTGTCCATTTTCTCTAAACAGACCGTCTCCATGATAACTCAAATCAGTTGTGCCAAGCGTGTAAGGCAAATTCTGCAACGATTGCCCCTGTTGAATTTCCAGGTCAGCAGCACGAATAGAAGGATGATTTTGGAGCGCCATGTCCACTGCTTCGTTCATGGTGACTGGACGCTGTTGCGCTGCGGCTGGAAGGCTAAAAAACAATAAAGGTAAAATGATCATGATCGCCGTTGACCCAATCACGCTATTTCCTTTTCGCTCTTGCCATTGCGCCAGCCAGCTATACAAAATGGGTAAAACAACCAGGGTTAAAAAAGTAGCGGTTAGCAATCCACCAATCACTACCGTTGCCAAAGGTCGCTGCACTTCCGCACCGCCAGAATTGGAAAGCGCCATTGGTAAGAAACCCAGCGAAGCTACGGATGCCGTTAGCAAAACGGGACGCAATCGAACGCTCGTACCTTTAATAATACGCTCTCTAATATTGGTCATACCCTCATTTTTTAATTGATTAAAATAACCGATCAGTACAATTCCGTTCAAGACGGCCACTCCAAACAGCGCGATAAAGCCAATGCCTGCGGAAATACTAAATGGCATCCCTCGTAATTCCAGTGCCCAGATCCCGCCAATGGCAGAAAGAGGAATGGCCGTAAAAATCAGGGCTGCTTGTGCAATACTTCCAAAGGTGAAATAGAGCATGATGAAAATTAAAGCCAGTGCCATTGGTACGGCAATCATCAAACGAGCATTGGCTGCTTTCAGGTTTTCAAATTGACCACCATAAGTAAAATAATACCCGGCGGGTAAATCAATTTTTGCATCCAGTTCCCTTTGGATTTTGGTTACCAGCGTTTCTACATCGGTATTACCAACATTGACCCCGATCACAATTCTGCGGTTGGTGTTTTCTCTGGAAATCTGCATGGGCGCATTTATCAATTCAACCCTGGCGACTGCCTGTAAGGGCACTTGCGTACCATTATCCAAAGTAATGTACAAATCTTCGACATTTTTGATATCATTCCGATACCGCTCATCCAGCCTAACCACTAAATCAAATCGACGATCGCCTTCGTAAATCGTTCCGGCCATTTCTCCTGCAAAGGCAGTCCGAATGACTTGATTGATTTCTTTGACCTGCAAACCATATTGCGCCATTTTATTATAATCAAAATCAACAATAATCTGCGGCATCCCTACGGTTTGTTCTACTTTTATGGTTCCTATTCCCTCGATGTTCCGAATGACTTTTTCGGTTTCTTTCGCTTTTTCAAATAGCACCGCTAAATCGTCACCAAACAACTTGATCGCAATATCGGCTCTCGAACCCGTCATCAATTCGTTAAATCGCATTTGTATCGGTTGTGAAAATTCATACGCCAATCCTGGAATAGATTGTAACGTCTTTTCCATTTTTTCAAACATTTCGGTACGAGTGCTCGCCGAAGTCCATTCTGATTTGGGTTTCATAATAACCATGATATCACCGGTTTCGACCGGCATCGGGTCGGTAGGAATTTCGGCAGAACCGATTTTAGTTACGACCTCTTCTATTTCCGGAAATTCGGCTAATAGTTTTTTCTGAATAATTTTAGAAATTTCCACACTCTGGGTAAGAGAACTACCCGGAGGAAGAATCTGGTGGAGGGCCAAATCGCCTTCATCCAAAGTTGGGATAAACTCTCCTCCCATTCGACTAAAAACAAATATACTAACCGCAAATAAAAGAATGGTTGCCAATACAAAAAAAGCTTTGAAACGTAAAGCGACATATAATACAGGGCTATATAATTTTTGGAAAAAAGAAATGATACGGTCGGCAATGGTTCGCTGGTTGGTAATATTCTTATTTAAAAACAAAGCTGCCATCATCGGTATATAGGTCAGCGATAAAATCAACGCCCCGCCAATTGCCAACATAACGGTTTGCGCCATTGGCTTAAACATTTTGCCTTCAATACCGACCAGTGCCAGAATGGGAATATAAACCATCAGAATAATGATTTCTCCAAAAGCAGCCGAGCTTCTTATTTTTTGGGAAGCCGTTTTGACTTCATTATTCATTTGGGAAGCCGTCAGTTTTTGTCCCGCAAAATTGACCTGTAAGCGATGGACAATCGATTCAACAATTATCACTGCTCCGTCCACAATCAGTCCAAAATCAATTGCTCCCAGGCTCATGAGGTTGGCTGAAATCCCCAATAAATTCATCATGGAAACGGCGAAGAGCATCGAAAGCGGAATGACGGAAGCGACAATCAACCCCGCCCGCCAATTACCCAGCATGAGCACCAAAATAAAAATAACAATCAAGCCTCCTTCCAGCAAGTTGGTTTTGACGGTACCAATGGCCGTAGAAATTAATTTATCTCTCACCAGATACGGTTCGATCAATACGCCTTCGGGTAACGACTTTTGAATCTGTACCACGCGCTCTTTTATGCGCTCCGTTACCGCAGCCGAATTCTCACCTTTCAACATCATCACCATTCCATTGATCACCTCTTTGCCGTCACGAGTAGCAGCCCCGTAGCGAGGGGCTTTACCAAATTGAACCGTAGCCACATCTTCGATTAGAATGGGTTTACCGTTACGGACCTCCACCACTATTTTTTCAATATCCGTTAAAGACTGGGCAATACCATTGGTACGAATAAAATAGGAATTGGGATTTTTTTCAATATAAGCGCCCCCCGTATTTTCGTTACTGTTTTGCAAAGCATCATAAATATTAGTGATACTAATACCCATAGATTTCAGTAAATTCGGATTGACGGCTACTTCATATTGCTTTAAGAAACCACCGAGCGAGTTCACTTCTACCACTCCTTCAATTCCTGATAACTGCCTGCTAACTATCCAATCTTGAATGGTCCGTAATTCGGTCAACGAATATTTATCTTTGTAGCCCTCCGCGGGATAAACGACATACTGATATATTTCTCCCAGGCCCGTAGAAATCGGAGCCATTTCGGGAATACCTAAACCAGTGGGAATATTACTCTCTGCCTCTTTTAGATATTCACTTACCAATTGTCGAGCGAGATATAAGTCCATTTCCTCCTCAAAGACAACCGTCACCACTGACAGACCAAAGCGAGAAGTTGACCGTATCTCTACCAGTTGCTGAATATTCTGTAAAGCCAGTTCAATGGGAGTAGTAATGAATTGCTCCACTTCTTGGGTCGCAAGGGTCGGTGAAGTGGTGATAACTTGCACCTGATTATTGGTAATATCAGGAACAGCATCAATGGGTAGTTGTCGCAAGGAGAATAAACCCCAGACGATCAGTGCGGCTACCAATAGTCCTATCACAAACTTATTCTCGATCGAATAAGCGATAATTTTATCAAACATAGCGTATTTGAAATTTAGTTAAACCAAAAATTTACATTACATATGAGCACAGGTGTCCCACGAAAATGGTTTAGCTAAATATCGGCGGATGCCAGATAGAATGGATAAAAGGCGAAGGAAGAAAGTGGGAGCAGGAGGAAGGGAGCCTGGTTGATTTTGGAGGTAGATATTCAACAAAGAGAGGCAGCTTGGCCGGAACATCTGTCGCCATAGAACAACAGGCACAAACGCAAAAAGGAGTACAGGTATCATCCCCACAACCATTTGAATGTTGGTCATGATCTGGAGTATGTTGATGTTCAACTCCGAAGAAATGTTTAGCAATCTCCACCATACCCTTACCACCATCGTCGCAGGGAGCGAACGACAGCACGAGCATATAGAAAGTGAAGATATTAATAACTAATTTCATTAAGGGTAAAAATAAGCAAAAAGGAAATGCAATCAAATTGCAATACGGTTTTAATACTTATGAGTTACCAATCCTGTATATAATTTTTGATTTCAAATTATTAAGGAATGATATTAATCAACCAACCGATATTATGGTGAAAAATGAGGTGTTATATATTGCCAATTACAAAAACAAAAACCTTTTAAAATTTAGATCAAAATAATTATGATACCTATCTGTAAGGTAGGAGGAATAAATTGCGCTTATTCTTTTTACAAAAACTGCTCATCAATATCATCCAAAACATCCTTTTCAAACTGCTTCAAATAAGTCTGTGTCACCTTCTCCGTAGTGTGGCCTAGCGCCTCACTAATTTTAGCAATAGAAACATCCGCATTCTTTAAAGTAGTAGCGTACGTGTGCCGGCTCACGTAAGTTGTCAGCTTTAAACCTTTCATTTTGATTTTTTCGGCAATGGCTGGAAATTGATCGTTGATCGTCCTTAGTGCCTGCTTTCTGCGATTATACATTTGCTTCGGTGTCTTGTGTATCGCCTCATCATAAATTGGAAAAATATAATCCCCTTCCATCTTGTTATGTTCTAAATAAAAGTCAAGGATTTCTCGGACCGGCTGCAATATTTTAAAACTAAAATTCTTCTTGGTCTTACTTCGTTTGTATTCAATCCGGTCGCCCATAATGTTCTTGGTAGTAAGTAAAGAGATATCCACAAAATTCATCCCCCGGCTATAGTAACTGAAAATAAAGACGTGCTGAGCCAATTGTTCTCTGCTGTGATCTGGAAAAGTGGCATCTCTAATTTTGTGAATCACCTCTTTAGTCGTGGCTCTGGTTTTGGTCGTATGATCCAGCTTTGAAATTTCGTAATCATGAAACGGGTAATGTTCCTGTTTCAATATCTTGTCTTTTTTGATGGCCTTATTTAATACGGTTCGAATATTTCTCATGTAGACACTAATGGAAGTATCCTTTAATTTTCGTTTTTTCCGTAACCATTTTTCAAATTCCAGGAGGAAGTGATAATCAATTTCTGCTAGTATTAAACTACTGGATTTATAAGTAGAGGATTGATCTGCAAATTCCACTAGCGCATTTTTGGTAGTAATATAAGGAGACGCGGTACTTTCTTTTCCCTCCTCCTGTAAGCCATCAATCAGCAACTTGTAGTAATCCTTTACCAGGTTAGAAACAGGCTTTTGAAAAAATCTCTTATTAAATTCAAGTAGGCTGAAGGGTAGGCCGTCCCGCTCAATATCTCTGGCTATATCATTGGCCTTACTCTCTATCTTTAGTAGTACTGCATTCTCTGCAGAATGATTTGGGAAACTGCGTCTAAATCTTCCGGTACCTTTATTCCACTTTTGGAGAGTAGCGTACTTGTCTAACTGATAATACTTTCGCTTACGCTGGTGCGTAACTTTTAGACAAACCGGATAAGTACCATCCTGTAATTTCTTGGATGGAGAATCGAAGAGTATGATTTTGATTTTGGCCATAATTGTAATTTGTTTGTTTATTTGTGTTACGATCGGTCAAATCGTAACACAATCGTAACACAAATGTACGAAAAAGTCAGCAAAAACAAATAACTTTTATTTTCATTTATGGTTATAAGTATTTGATTTACAGCGTAATACAGCGCATTTCGGGGAAATTGGAAAATTTGCTATGTTACGTAAGGCCCTGCTTTGGGAGCAGGGGGCCGCAGGTTCGAATCCTGCCACCCCGACATAGTTTAAATAGCTGATTCCCAGTCAGTTACAAAGAATTAAGCCAGTCATTGCGACTGGCTTTTTTTTTGATCCTGACACAATCCTGACACATTTTCCCTCTTTACTTTGGATGCTGCGTACTGCTTTTGGGTGCTGATTTGATCGTTGAGATTGGGGGTTGGTGTGGGTATTTGGGTGATGTTGTTTTGAGATTGAAATTGTAATCTTATCTGAGTGATCGGCCGTGTCTGCTTCCTTTCTTTCTTTATATTTTTTTATTACGGTTAATACCTACCCTGCTTCATGATGCTTTTTACCCGATTTTGAAGGTGCAATAGAGCACATTTAAAACAAAAAATCTAGGTGAGCCAGTCCTTTCTATTTTTTGAATTTCTTATAAAAGTTGATGATTCTAGTCCTGTCTTCTTCGATTCGAACGAGTTGGAGAGAGACGACTTGTTGCTCAATATTTGACCAGGGGAGTAGCTGTGAAGTGGTATACATCAAGTACTATTTAGCTAGGTGGATTTACTACAAGGAAATTAGTAATCAAAAGGACGAGTAGGATGGCTCAACTTATTTTTAATTTTCACTAAGCATCGTCAATCTTTATGCTTGACCTCCAAATATTTTTGATAGTTCTTCTTTTAGAACTTTTTCTGTTCCTTTCATGTGAAGTAATTGATACTGAGGTCTTGATTATAAATACATTGATTGAACCTAATTCGAAAACCGTTTCCACAGGGTTTGTCTAATAACCATAAGGTTTGATCTACAACTATCGTTGCATTTACTAATACAAATGATACATTTTGACTTAAAACACCCAAAACTATACGAATAATTAGAGAATTTCATTTCCTTAGAGGCAACCATATTTCAAATCAAATTAGTGGGAACAGTATGAGCATACAGACAAAAAACAATTTCTGGTGGGTAGTGATTGCCGTTTTGGGTGGTATATACACTTCCTGTTCGTCCATCCCAACAATGTCAAATGAATATTTTTGTGAAAAAGATGGCTTGATTATCATTGAGGCAGAACAGACTAAATTATCCCAAGATTGGGTGGCGTCAACCAATGCACCTAATTATTCAGGTTCAGGATATATTTACTGGCAAGGAGATCAATTTTTGGATGAATCAGGTCAAGGCGAAATTAGCTATCCTATTCAAATCCAAACCTCAGGTACCTACCGAATTAATTGGCGAATGTTAGTTGGTAAAGGCGATGACGTTACCGACCACAATGACATTTGGCTAAAAATTAAGGGCGCACAAATTTATGGAAAAAAGCCTGATGGTCATCAAGTGATGCCTAGACCAATCTGTGAAACCAATAAATCATTTGATTGTCCTAATGGAAATTCCACCAATGGATTTTTTAAAGTATATGGTCAAGATTTGAAATTTGTTTGGCAAGCGCATACTAGTGATAATGATGGACATGCTCTTTTTGTAGATTTTAAAAAACCAGGACAATATGAATTAATCATAAATGCGAGATCTTCTTATTGTTTTTTAGATAAAATCATTCTGTTTCACAACCAAAAATGGCAAGAAGATTTCAACAATGGATTTGCAAAAATAAAACGGCAGACTTCCCAAAAAAGACAGACCAAAGTCTCTATCAAGGATGATCAATTTCTTATCAATAACGAACTCACTTATAAAGGACGTTTTTTCCAAAATAACAAAATAGAAGGACTTTTATTTAACGCTCGGTTAGTACAAGGAATTTTTGATGATCTCAATCCTGATTCCAGAAATGGTTTTGCCTATCCTGATACCAAAGTATGGGATGCTGATCGAAATACCAACGAATTTGTAGCAGCTATGCCATCATGGCGCAACCACGGACTACTATCTTTTACCCTCAATCTTCAAGGTGGAAGTCCCCTTGGTTATGGAAACAAGAATTGGGTCAATTCTACTTTTGATGAACAAGGTAATTTACGTCCTGCTTATATTGATCGCTTAGAGCGGATTCTTGACAAGGCGGATGAACTTGGGATGGTCGTCATTTTGGGCTATTTCTATTTTGGTCAGGATCAACATTTAAAAGGTGAAACGGCAGTAATCAATGCAGTAGATAATATTACGGATTGGTTACTGGAAAAAGGCTATCAAAATATTTTAGTGGAACTCAATAACGAATGTGATATTTATTACGACCATGAAATATTGAAACCTGAAAGAATTACGGAACTCATCCAACGAGTTCAACAGAAGGGCATAAAAGAAAATAAATTATTGGTAGGAACAAGTTTTTCTGGAGGATATTTGCCTACTCCCAATGTGGTGCAAGTATCAGACTATTTATTGCTGCATGGAAATAGTGTGGAAAGTCCTGATAGAATCTCTGAGATGATTAAGAAAACTCGGGACATGAAAGATTACAAAAATCAACCTATCCTCTTCAACGAAGATGACCATTACGAATATGACCAACCTAAAAATAATCTTAAATCAGCGATAGAGGAATATGCTTCTTGGGGCTATTTTGATTTTAGAAAAGAAGGAGATGAGTTTTCCGCAGGCTTTCAAACTGTACCCGTGGATTGGCAAATTAATTCAAAAAGAAAAGAAGATTTTTTTAAGAAAATTAAAGAAATAACAGGCGAATAATATCAAAATAATCAAAATTATTATAATAAAATGAGAACCTATTTAAAATGTTGTTTTATGTTTTTGAGTATGGGATGGCTTGCAGTCAGTTGTCAACAAGATACTACGGTAACCAAACCCGTACTCGAAAAACCTTCTTTAAAAAATAGTTTTAAAAAAGATTTTTTGATGGGTGCTGCTGTCAATGATGGTCACATCAACGGTACAGATACTTCTTCTTTAAAAATAATAGAAAGAGAATTTAATACGATCACACCAGAAAATATTATGAAGTGGATGTATCTCCACCCACAACCTGATTCTTTTTATTTTGACATGGCTGATAAATATGTTGCACTTGGTAAAAAACATGATATGCATATTGTCGGGCATACCTTGTTGTGGCATAGCCAAATTGCACCTTGGATGGATGAAATCAAAGATCCTGTAGAGATGGCTAAACAAATTGAAAATCATATCAATACGATAGCTGGTCGATACAAAGGAAAAATCCACACTTGGGATGTCCTCAATGAAGCTTTAAATGAAGACGGAAGTTACCGAACTTCTAATTTTTATAATGTGATGGGAGAAAGCTATATAGAATTGGCTTTTCGTCTGGCTGCTGCTGCTGACCCTGATGCAAAATTAGTTTATAACGATTATAACCTTTGGAAACCAGAGAAAAGAGAAGGCGTGATTAGACTCGTGAAAAATTTACAAAGCAAAGGAATCAAAATAGATGGGATAGGAATGCAAGCACATTATAGTTTGGTAGGTCCTGAAATATCAGATATAGAAAATAGTATCATTGCCTATGCTAAACTCGGTATGGAAGTGAGTATGACCGAGCTAGATGTTACTGCACTTCCCAATCCTTGGGATTTGGACGGAGCAGCAGTCAAGCAGAATTATGAAGAATATGAAGGCGACCCAGTAATGAATCCTTATCCAAATGGCTTTCCTGATTCTATGCAAGTTAAAATGGCGGATCGTTACGAAGACCTTTTTCAGCTTTACTTAAAGTACGAAAAGAATATTGATAGGATTACTTTTTGGGGAGTGAGTAATGGACAATCTTGGTTGAACGGTTGGCCGATTAAAGGGCGAACAAATTATCCTCTTTTTTTTAATAGAAAAAATAAACCACAAGTAGCTTACGAAAGAGTGATGCAATTAAAAGAGAAAAAATCGAAGTTAGAAGAAGCAGGAAAATAATTTTCATTTAAAATAAAAACAAAACCAACATTATAGATGTCAACCCTAACGAATCAATCTTTAGCTAAAAAAGAATCACATAAACTCTCGGTTAAGGAAAAGATTGGCTACAGTCTTGGAGACTTTTCCGCCAATTTAGTTTTTCAAACTTTGATGACTTTTCTAGCATTTTTTTATACAGATATTTATAAAATTCCAGCTTCTGTTGCGACACCCATCATATTTTTTGTAGGACTTTTTGCCGCTATAATTTTTAATCCAATCATGGGAATGATTGCTGATCGGACTAATACCAAGTGGGGAAAATTTAGACCTTGGGTATTATGGACCGCAGTTCCTTTTGGGGTTATTGCGATATTGGCCTTTTCTACACCTGACTTTAGTGAGCAAGGAAAAATCATTTACGCAGTTATTACCTACACTTTATTGTTGATTGTTTATGCAGCTAATAATTTGCCTTATTCGGCACTGAGTGGAGTACTGACAAGTGATATGGCGGAGCGAAATAGCTTATCTTCTTATCGTTTTGTAGCAGTAATGTTAGCACAATTTATAGTACAAGTACTTTTGTATCCTATTGTCAGAAAAGTTGGAGACGGAGACATGGCTGCAGGATTTGAAAAAACGATGACCTTCCTGGTTGTGATTGGAACTGTATTTTTAATTATCACATTTTTGACCACCAAAGAAAGGGTAATACCTAATCCGGAGCAAAAATCAAGTGTCAAGGAAGATTTGAATGATCTTATAAAAAATAAACCCTGGCTGATAATGCTAATAACCACTACTTTAGTTTTTGTCACTTTAGCGTTGAAGGGCGGGATGTATATTTATTATTTTGAAAACTATGTCAGTCAAAGTCACTTAGCAGCGTTTTTAGAAAACTTTGGATTGACCAATGCAGAAGATGCCGCAGCTTATGGTTTTAGCTTATTCAATGCAGGAGGGATTGTTTTGATGATTATAGGAATTATGTTTTCCAAAGGACTGGCAGATAAGTATGGGAAAAGAGATGTATTTCAAGTGAGTCTATTTTTATCGACTATCTTTTTAATGGCATTCTATTTTTATGCTCCTGAATCAACTAACCTCATTTTTATTACTCAAATCTTACATGGGTTCTTTTATGGAATTACAATTCCATTATTATGGGCGATGATTGCAGATGTAGCGGATTTTTCAGAATGGAAAAATAACCGACGGGCAACTGCTATTATTTTTTCTGCGATGATGGTTGGATTAAAATTAGGATTAACCTTTGGAGGTGCCTTGACGACTGGCATATTATCTAGCAATGGCTACAATTCAGATCTCGCTATACAATCTATCGAAGCAGTCAATGCTATAAAATTATC
>Ga0209187_1000827_pt1 | contig 44620 bp, 40 predicted proteins | sample BantaG_FD_187430 | JGI IMG/M metagenome (GOLD analysis project Ga0209187, IMG submission 187430) | Marine algal microbial communities from Bantry Bay, Ireland - BantryBay_4 metaG (SPAdes) (version 2) | ecosystem: Host-associated > Algae > Red algae > Unclassified | place: Bantry Bay, Ireland...
TGCAAGTCGCACAAGGACGATTTAACAAGCTCCCAATCCTGCACCGCAGGCGCACAATTCACCGGATTAATCGGGACATAAGGTGCCCCCTGTAAATCTCGAATCTGTGGGACAAATTCACCCGTAGCGGTATCAAACACCAACACCGAGACATACTTCGTATCTGGTTTCCCGTCGCCCGTCGTATCGTCACAACAAACAACGACTTCTGGGTCTTTCGGCGGATCGGGAACCGGCCCCGTAGGCGTGCCCGAAACCTTACAATCTACCGGCAACCCATCGACGTAAAAGTCACAGCCCCCGCCATGACCAGCCGGTTGATTCTTCCCCGGTTCGTCTTGATCCGGGAAATAAACCCGCAACTGATACGCGCCGCCGCTCTGGTCGTCTACATAAAAAATGTCGTGGTCTTCGTGGTGATCGAGCGCATTTTCACGCGGCCCCGAAACCTTCCGCTGAATCGCCGTGCCCGGACGATTCGGAAACTGTCGACGGTCACCTGTCAAAACATACCACGGTAAAATCATGCGAATGACTTCGCCCGCAAGCCCACAGTCAAAGGTCAAAATCGGGTGACGCTTCCCCGTAGATTCCCGCTCGTAGCCAACCTCAATTGGACCCGCCGCCGCCGCCGGATAGCAGATTTCCACCACCGCCGGAATTAACGCCCGATCAAAGCGCGTTTCCAGCCCCTCGAAGCGATACTCCCCGCCGGGGGAGTCATCCTGATAAACGTTACGGGTTAAGAATTTCTCATGTTGGTATTCGTTCGGCATCGCAACCAAACATAGCGGATTGCCCCCGCCCGCATAGTGGCCCCAGTACCAACTTTTTCACCGAGAAAAGAAAGTTGCACTTTTCTGCAAATTAAGGGTTGCACTTTTCTGCAATCCGTGTGTATACTGACTGCATGAGCAATACACCATCAAGCATCGTAACCGTCAAAACCCTCAAAGGTACAGTGATCACTATTGACCTTGCAAACAATACCGCGAACGCTGAACCTATCGGGACAATCTCCTACGTATCTATCCATGACCGCCAGATGGTGTCAGGACGCATCATGGGGATGATCAAAACCACCACCCAAAAAATCCCATTCCTCGACCCTAACGATCTGGCTGAAAAAGTTAGCGCGTGGAATGACTCGCAGTTAGAGGCCCAAATCCCCGGCCTTAACGCACTGACCGCAGCCTACGAAGCCGGCGAAAAGTACAACGCCGCATGCGCCCTGCGCATGGAGGGAGCCACCGTACCAAAAGCGCCCCAAGTAAACATCCAAGAATTGCAAGCCGAATACCCGCGCGCGGCCACCTACTTACAGGCCGAAGAATTTATGAATGCAAGCAACTACAAAAAATCAGGTGCAGGACGCGACGCAAAACAAATCATCCTCGACGGCGGATCAATCGAAGCCGCCCAAGCAACCCTCAAAAATTGGAACGCATAAAATGCCCATCAAGCCAAACCTACCACTTACAATAAAAAACCAATTCCACGGATTTCAAATTGAAACAAAATCCAAAAACCCCGCGACGCTGAGGAAGTACATTAACAGCCTAAAAGCCGAAGAGTGCCTGAGCGAGACAAGGATTACAGATGCAGACGGCGACGAATTACAAATTGTGAATATCGGGAAGGGGGACGTGTTAAAATGGAGATAACAACCGACCACCCCGGATCGTCTTACGGGCTACCCGTCATCCTAGATGACGCGGGTAACCTCATGGACGAGCGCGCCGGCTTAAAAGCCGTCCTAAAAAAACTAGGCTGGACCCTCGGAGACCTAGCCCGCGCCACCGGCAAAAGCATCTCCTCATGCCAAAAATACGGCAGGGACGCCACAATCCCCGCCGAAGTTTTGAACGTGCTTGCCGAAGAATTAAAAAAGGTCAATTAAGACCGGCACGCCCCGGGCGTGCAATTCGATAAATTCCGCTAAGGTACGGGGTACCGTCGATTGTATTACTTTTTAAAGTATCTCGCGTAAACTCTTTAGATGACCACTCAAAACCATAAAAAAGCTCCGCCTCTGCCGGTGGCACGCCGATGCCGTAAACATAGTCCCGACCATCCAGGCCGGTTACAACGCAGCCCGTGTACGCCGCCGACCGCCGACGATAAAAACATTCGAAAACGAACCCAGGGACCTTAGCGAAAATGTTTTGGCACGTGACCGACGACCACGGCGTCTCCCATCCCGACGCACAATATATTTCGACGACTTCGTCAGGTGGCACGCCCGAATAATATTCGTGAGGCGGCACGCCGTATTTATAATTATCATAATATCCGTCAGGCGGCACGCCGTAATAATACTCGTACCCGATCTCCAACCCCTTAACTGAGGCTTCCATAGTTTTTTCCACCGCCAACACCTGGACTAGTCCTGCTCCGCCGGCAAGACTATTCCTGCTCCGCCGGCAACCACTTACCCAGCGGGCAGACCGCCCCATCAAGCGCCGCCTTCGTTTCCAAGTTGCAGCCGCACGAACCCCCGCCCGCGTCCAGCAAGGATTTAATCGTCTCCCCACAGCACAAAACCGGCGAGCCCTCTTTACACGGGACCGCGAGCTCGCAACCCGCGCAGACATCCAGCCGAGCCCGCACCTTGTCGTCCTCCGCCGGGTCAACTCCCATTTTCGCCTTCGCGTAGCCGACCGCCCCGCCCAAAATATTAAGCGCAACGTTAACAATTCGCGGCGGTTGCCAGCCCCAATCCTTGCCACGCGGGCACGCAAAATCGATTTCCTCTACCAATCCGTTCACAAAAAAGTTTTGACGCAGCGGGCGGCCTCGGTCGAGTTCCCGACATCGCGCGCAATAGCTCCCCGAGTCGCAATACGATTCTAATTTAAATGCATCCATATCTTTTTTCTTTCCGCCGCAACACCCCGCATCGCCCCCGGCCTTCGTGGCATACGTCGCGTATAAAATCGCCCAATTCGCGTCCGTAAACGTGACAAATTCCGGGGTAATAAATTCGGCAAGCTCCACCCCATACGCCCGGTCAGCGGGTGGCCGCCCTGCAAAAAAAGCCTCAAATTCAGCGCGCGAAACATTCGACTTACTCATGCCCCCCCACATTTACACGGAGGTTTTATCTTTTTTTCGTACAACTGCCACCACTCACCATAGTCGCCCCGCTCGATAAAATAAAACAAGCCGGTCCGTTTCTTTATTAGCTTCTCCAGTAAGTCTCTATGCTTCCTGTGCTTCCATACTCTTTCGCATTCGTTCATCCACGCTTCTGCTTCGTCTTTTCTGATTTTTATTAACTCGCTCATGGCTGGGGTACTGGGGGGAGTGGCAGGGAGGAGGATGCACAAGGCCCACAAGGGGTAACTGTTACGCTAGATATATAAGCCCCGACGCTGTACGAGCTAAAGGTCTCGCAGTCTACATCTGGGTTTGTAAAACTTTCCTCACTATTGGCTTCGTCGTTGCTACAGGGAGTACATACGCCTAATGCGGGTGCATCTATTAAAGCCCGCAGCCCGGGAACTTGCGCATACACAGCTCCCGGCTCATAGACTACCGACGCCCGATCCGGTAGAATATAAGTCTCATAGCTACTAACCACGGGACTATTACAATCGATTACCCATAGCCCTATGTCGGGGTTGTAGACCCAATCTCGATGGGTGTTGTAACGCCGTAAAAGGATAGGCTCCACAGAGTCTGGGAAGTGCCACTCTCCATCGCATCCCGTCAGGGTGATCTGAGTACCAAACGCCTCTACAGTACAACTTGGCGGTGGACACACATTAATGGTAATCGAATACCTATACCTAGCTAACACCCACTTACAGCCCGCACGACGGTAACATGTAGACTCGCAGACAATCTTTGGTGCAGGCACGGTCTCAAGGTCATACATCGTAAGTCCTGCTCGCGTATACCTCAGCCGCGCGTACAACAAAGATACAATATGCACCCCGTATTCGCCATCAATAAAAGGGATGCACTCTAACAAGTACTCAGCAGGGTACCTCCTACTATAAGCTGTGGAGTAGCCATGTGACTGCGCCCAAGAATGGAGCACAGCATACTTATCTGCGTCGTCCCACGACTCAGGCATAGGCCAAAAGTCTCCATTAGAGTCGGTAAAGCCAAACAAGGTGCGGGATCTGCCCCGTCTCTGAGCCACTTTTATGTACTGGCGACAGCAAAGAGCGTCTGGCGGCTCCGCATCGCAACAAGAGGGAGATACCTTAATCGAGCCGAGGGCGTAATGCGATTCGCTCGTGGATCCCTCAACCACATGTGTCTCACACTTAGGGGGCGTCGCAAAAAGGTTGGTTAAGTTTTTCCAAAAGGTGGGCTTCAAATCAAAAACCGGGGCTCCATTCCCTCCACCTGCACTATAGTACTCTTCGGCGACAAAGGAGATCCCCAAATTAGACGCCTGCATCTGGATTGTCCCGCATCCTCGCAGTGGGTCCGGCTGGTCGGGATGGGGGGAGTTAACCCTAAATTTAAAGCTACCAACCCGGCACCCGCACCCCTCCGCATCTCCAACCGTTCCAGAACATGCGATTTTAGAGCAAAATTTTATATCATATACGTATAACGTCCCCGTAACGGGCTCATCATCAAAAACATTACTTTCTCCGGTAATATCTTCGCTGAAGGGTTGCCAGTCGATCCCTGAAAAATCGATTTCCGCTCCCGTTCGGTCCGTACACTTACCGGGGCAGTCCTCCCATGTAAAGCAACCGGCCCCGCAAGATCCGTCGCAAGGTTCATCTTGTTGACGACAGCATCGCTCGCAATGGCCGCGTCCCGAGGCGGTTGGGATATGGCTACTGCTCATTAGGGCAGCACGCTTACAGTTTGCGCGCCCCCCTCAAAGCCCCATGTAATTTTATCGTCACCACAGCAAATGTACACATTGCTACCCTGCACCGCGCCGTGCTCAATATAGCAGCCCGCTTCTTCTTCTTCTTCTTCTTCTTCTTCTTCTTCGTCGTCGGGGGCGGTGGAGGCGGTGGGGGCGGTGGCCTGGTAGTCAAACTGCCACACCGAAAAATACAACTCGCCGTCAACTGCCGTCGTCGTCTCATCATTCGAGGTGTCGTCATCATCGATCGTGCCGCAGACAGGCTTCACATCCGCCGGCGGGGCTGGTGCTCCCGGCTCGCTGGTCGTGTTCGCCGGCGGGGCTGGTGCTCCCGGCGCGCTGGTCCCGTTCGCGGGCAAAATCAAAATTTCAGCCGTCATCGAATCGATGCATTTGCAAAAATCCGTGCCCGCATCTTCGCCTGACTTCATCACCACGGTTAACTTTATCGTGACCCAATGCGGCCCCATGGCGGACGGCACCGGGCCCGTGATCGGTCCCGGCGGAGTCAGCGTATTGCCGTTGTAAGTCGGGACGATCACCCCGAGCCCTGCGGACGTCGCGTTAATAAAGCCCGGCCAAATCGCCAGGTTATACGAATCAGAACCCTCCTCTTGCGAGCAATACGGTTGAAAGGGCAACTTCCCCGGCGTGATGGCCGACTCGCTAGACGTGGGCGGCATATGGACGACTTTGTGCCGCTCGGTTTCCAACCGCTGCAACCGCCGCAAAATCTCATGTATGGTTTCGTAAACGCTCACAGCAGACCGCCAATCTGCCACTCAATGGCAGACTTTTTTTTCGCTCTGCCACTCAATGGCAAAAAAATAAAACGGTTCCGATAGCTTTTGCCGGGACCGCTAGCCCGGCTAGAAATGACCCCACACATCCGCGAGCTACCGGCTGCGCATTGTGATGTATGTTCTGTCCTCACTACACGTCCTCCGCGAGGACGCGTGCTAAATTGTTGGTGGCCGTCACGGTCATGTTGTCGATCCCGCCGTAGTCGCCAAACTGCCACGTTAGATGAGTGATCACTTCGTCCCCTTGGAGGTGGGTGTCATCTCCCATACTCACGCCCTGCCCTAATTCCGCGTCGGCAAAATCCCAAAGCTCAATCTTTGCCGTCGACTCAAGCCGCTTGCGTACCGAAAGCAGGGCGCGCCCGATCCGGTCCAGCTCGTCTCTTGGGTCGCTATAAAATTCATCGCCGCTGGGTTTTGTTATCCCCTCGCCCCGCGTTTTAGGCAGCCACGGCTTAAAGCGGAAACGCGGCACGAGGTGTCCCGCCGTCACGAGTTCGTGAATCGGATTCCCGACAATGTGGTCTCCCGTACCCACATTTTGTCGCACGATTTGTTGCTCGGTCTCCGTATTTATATTTACCCAAATTCGGAACATTTCCTTATCGTACGCGTCTTCGATGTCGTCGGCCAAAACGATGCTTTTTTGGGTTCCGTCCGTGAGCCGAACCTGGATGGTGCGGCGGAGCAAAATGATTGCCTCGTCGTAAAAAATGGAGAACCCACCGACCAGCAAAAGCGGGTCGTCATAATCGTTTGTGCCAACCCAGATTGCGTTTTCCGAAACGAGTGGACGGCCGCGCCCTAGATTGAGGCCCGCTGCCCCCGCATCAAAGTATTCATTTTTGGTGAGCGACTCGTCGAGCCGGGTATTTAAGTGCCTCACCCAACGTTTAGGGCGCGATGTCTTGGGCAGATCCCCGCCAAGTTTATGCTTCTGGTACGCCTGGGTATCTACTCGGTAGCCGATCCAGTAATCATCATGCTTTGGGTCGTAGCTAGCTAATAGCGCGTCCCGTTCATCGACGCTGACATTGCTATACACGGTCTCACAAAGCAGGTTACCCGAATGGACTTCGATCCGGTCAATGCTGTCGGTCAGGCGGAGCGAAGGCGACACCCGCAAGACGCTATCCCGGCGCGCCCCAAGCGTGTTCGCGGACGCCCCGAGAGATTCGAGCTTGCAGGTAAATGCACCGATGGGCGTGACCGTGATGCGCCCGTAGCTTGGATCGGTGCCCGCTGGCCCGTAGACGGGATACCAGCTTTCGCCCGCGAGGTGGGCAAGATGGGTGATCGCCTGCAAACATGTCATGCCGTACAGGGAGACATGCGGATCCGTTTGTTTCCAGTTGGCCGCGCCGCCTAGGGCGGTAAAATTGACCGTAAAAAGAGGCGCGAACCAATTCACGACAAATTCGAGCATGTCGATAAGTCGCCATTTTTCGCATCCCGTCCAGGTCCCGAAATTGTAGGTCGGGCCGCCGGGGCCGCTGATGGATTTTGAGCTCGTCCGGTCGCCCTTGCCGTCGCGATTGAATAAAATCTCATGGCCGACCCAAGAAAAGCCGCTTAACAATTGGGTATCATACACCGCACCGCCGCCAAAAAAGGAGCGGTCAACTTGCCCTACGCGCCACCGCTGCAAGTCCCATCGTATGTCGTGCGCGATCAATTCCATTTTGTCATCGGTGCCGTCGATGGTTGGCCCGATTTCTAAAATCCGGCCATGAAAAATAATCGTGCCGTTTAAGCTAATGCGAAACGATTCGCCTAAAAAGCCGCGCGCCTCTTCCGCGCAATCGCCCGGAAAGGTGATACGGCAGGTGCCCCAACGCCCGCCGTAGGGCTTGTCTATTGTCACGGCGGTGTTGATGTTCGTCCACCCGGCGGGTAAGGTCAGGCCGTCGAAAGCCGCCGGCAATCTCTGAAAGGTTAACGGCATGTTTCCACCCCTTCAAAAAGAATGGCGCGGGCTTCCCCTGTCGGCGGGCCGATGAATTCACGGCGTTCTAATTCGTCCATTAGCCACATGGTTTTCAATTGGCTAAGGCCAAGCCGACGACGAAAGGCGGCGGAGCTAGCACGCTTCGTCCGCTGCATAATACCCACCGCTTTTGTAATAAGTTCTGAATCACTCACGCGTCCACCAATTGCACGAAATTACGCTCCCAAGAAACAATGCACTTACCCGCCTCGGCGCATCCGGCGGGCTGCCTCGGCGCGAGTGGCCGAACCACGGTCTTTCCCAGCTGCAGGCAGTTTGCCACTGTTCCTGCCCCCCCCGTGTTCGGACCCGCGAGGGCCCCGCAACCGATCAAGGTGCGCAAAGGCAACGCGCGTCCGTCAATCGCCTTGGCCGTCAGGCCAATCGTACGCGGTAGCGGGCGAATCACGGTGCGCCCGTGCTCGTACTTCACGAACTCGGCCCGCGCCGCCGCGTCGAAACTCGCCGTGCCATATTCGCGATACGTCGGCTGGCCTTGCATGTCTCCGGTGCGTTCCACCTGCGTTGTTAAAATTCCCATGAGTTCATTCCTAAATTGGTTGAATTGTTCATCGTCCGGCCCCCCCTACGGCGGCCGAGCGCAAGCCCTTACGGGGCGGCTGGTTGTTTCCGCGACGGGCTTCATCGTTCCCCCGCTCGCGGGTTTCGTTTGCGGCGGCGCGAGCTTCATTGGCCGCCTTCGTCTCGACCAACAGTTCTTGCATCGTCTCAAGCATGAGCGCGTCCCGAGTCTCCTTTTCATCCACTTCCGGGGTCGGGGTAAACGGTGCCAGCGGCGGAACTGGAACGCGCGGCGCAACCGGGACAGGCGCGAGCGGAAGCGCAACCGGAGGGCTAATCTCCTTTAACGGGGGGGGCAACACAATCGTCGGGGTCGGGGTAACCTTTTCCACCGGGGCGGACGGTTTCGGAACAGGAATCGGAATCGGCTTTTCCTTTACCGGCGGAGGCAACACAATCGTCGGGGCAACCTTTTCCAACGGGGCGAGCGGAAGTGCAACCGGAGGGCTAATCTCCTTTACCGGCGGAGGCAACACAATCGTCGGGGTAACCTTTTCCACCGGGGCGGGCGGTTTCGGAACAGGAATCGGAATCGGCTTTTCCTTCTGGAAAGGCGCGAGCGGAAGTGCAACCGGAGGGCTAATCTCCTTTACCGGCGCAGGCAACACAATCGTCGGGGTAACCTTTTCCACCGGGGCGGGCGGTTTCGGAACAGGAATCGGAATCGGCTTTTCCTTTACCGGCGGAGGCAACACAATCGTCGGGGTAACCTTTACCGGCGGAGGCAGCACCGTCGGGGTCGGGGTAACCTTTTCCACCGGGGCGGACGGTAACGGAATCGGCTTTTCCTTCTGGATCGGCGCGAGCGGGGGCGGGGGCAACACAATCGTCGGGGTAACCTTTTCCACCGGGGCGGGCGGGAGCGGAAGTGCAACGGGAATCGGCAAACTAGTGATACGCGACGCTTCTTCCGGGGGAGTCAAAGCCGGTAACGTTGCGAGAGGTGGGGGCACGGGTTCGAGTGCCGGTGTGATGCGTGAAAGCGATTCGGGCGTGGGTGGTGGCAGAGTAAAAACTGCTTGCTCGGGACGCTCCGATTGCCCCACGATGTCTTTCAGGCCCGCTAAAATTGCGGCGGTTTTTTCGTCGCCTTGAATCTGCTTTAAACGATTCTCGAAGCTAGCTTCTTGATATTTTGGATAGTCCGCAAAGTCTCCTGTAGGTGTGAGGTCTTTGACCCGATCTGCAACCAGCCCTTCCTTGTTATAGCTCCCAAAGTAGGGGATCAAAGATGCCACAGTATCGAACCCCGAACGGCTTTGTGCCAATTCGGCGAGTGCTTCGAGCAAGCGTTCATCTCGAGGTAAATCTCTGTCGGCCGCCACATCAAAGGCATAAAGCGCGCGAGTACGCTTGCTTTCTTTTACAAAATTCCGGTCGAACAGATCCGCCAACAAGGCGCGATCGTTGGACACCTTTTGCAATTCGGGTTCATCGGCTCGGGCGGAAGCAATCAAGGTTTCTTGCCGCCGACGTTCGCCAGCCTGTCGAGCTCCTACATCTATATCCCTGATCAGAATTGCTGCATCGGCGGACAAATCCCCATTGCCCCGGCTTCGGATCGTCGCCGCGTTTTCGAGCGCCTGTTCTAAGCGCCCAGGAATGGCCAAACTCAAAAGAGAGGTTTTCGCATCCGCACCCTTAGCCACGCGAGACAAGGCCGCGTCTTTCTCGGCGGGGCTGGATTCACGGAACCCGGCAATCAGCTTAACCAGCTTTTCCTCGCCGGTGTCAGTCTCTTTGATGTCGGTTCCGAGTGCCTTATTCAGATCCAAGAAGCGGGTATTGAGATTCAACAAAATCGAGCGAACCGCCGTCGCAGATTTTTCACCAGTGGTATCTTCGTTGTCTTTCGTCGCCTGATTAAAAAGCGAGAAGGCGGTAGCTTCGTCGGTATTTGTGAGTTCTAAAGCTGGCAATATTTTGCCCACAGAATCGGCAACTGCGCTAAGGTCGGTGAGGTTAGAGCCAGATTGAACCAGGCGAAGGTATTTAGCCGCGTCATCTTCTGAAACGCCCGTTGACTGCACAAGTTTTGCAACTCCCTTAGAAGCGGCGGTCAAATCAATAGACGAATCGAGGCGGTTCAAATCTGACCCCGCGCGAATCGCTTCTGTGATGTCCTTGACAGACAAGCCCGCGACGCTCGACTGCACCGTGGCCGCCGCGCCGTAAATCTGGTTCAGCCCGTCCGAACCCAAAGCGGAGTCCCTGAAAATGTCTTTCGCGTCGGAAATGAAGGTTTTTAAATCGGCAGGGGAATCAAGCAGCTCAGGCCGGTTGTTGACGAACGAACCCAAGGTGTTGCCGGCGGTATTCGCTCCCTCGGCTACCCGTCCTGCTTCGGCGCGCAAGGCTTCCGCTTCTTCCCGGATGTTCTGAAACTTCTTTTGCATCAGGGTTAGGGCTGCCGAAACCGCCGCACCTGGACCGATCACCGCGAGGGCTCGCTTGCCGAGTTTGTCAAACGCAGACCCGCCCGACTTCGTGCCCCGCTCAAGATTCGTCCCGATTTGCGTACCCGCTTGCCGGGTTTTCTCCACAAGTTGGGTCGCCGCCTGAATCGCTTTCAGGTTATCGGCGGTGATGATGTATTCAACGCGAGATGCCATTAGCGTTTCACCCCCGGGATTCCGTCTTCGTCGTACTCAACCGCTGGCATCTTGACGATGCGCGCGTACATTTGACGCGAGACACTTAATTCCCACATTTCAGAGTTCATGTGCATAGGCCGCAATGCTGCATCGTGCCAGCCTTCCGCAAACGAAAAGCTAGCAACGCTCAGGTCGACCGCGCGGGTTTGACGCCAAGCAGCAAACCCCGCGAAATACTGGTCACGGATTTCATCTTCTCCGCCTGTGGTAGCCAAATGAAAATTCAAACAAGAGGCCGACGGGTATTCAAGCACGCCGTCAAAATCTGAATCAGAAGGCCCGACGACAAGTTTATCAACGACGAAGGCGACCAGCCAACCGAAGAAAAAGCCGAACGCCCAGCCCAGCAAAACCACAAAGGCATCTATGTTATGTAACATGGTTTCAATCATACATTATCCACCAGAGGTCGGCGTAGGTGGGGACGTACTCGGGGAATTGTCCGGCGCGCCAAAGTCGGTGTTTTGCGTACCGGCTGGTGGCTTTTTTTCACCGTCCCCCGGCGCGGTGGCCAGGGCTTCAACGGCGGGCCAATCGAGCATGGCGCGGGTAAGCTGCCCCATCGTTTCGGAGGTTAAGAGCCTGAGCAACAAGCATTCGAGCGGGCCGATAAAGTAGTTCAGGCCCAGGACCAGCGCGAGGCCGTCGTCAAGGTCGTCCTGGCTTATGGCGACATCTTCGCCGACGTTGAGTTTAAACACGCTATCCGCAAACGCGATGCGCTCGCGGTATTGTTCAGCCGGGACCCATTCCCGCGTGCCAGTCTCAGGATCGACCGCCCGCACTTTGGGCAATCCACAATTCCCGGTAAACATGGCCGCAATCGGCATGGTCCAAAAGCCGCCAAGCATGGCCACGGAATGGCCGGGAAACATCGCGGGCCGGGCTAAGGCCGACGCGAGTTCCGACACATCTTTTTCGATGACGACATAAAAAACATGCTCGAAGAACGACACCTTGTGCCAGTCCTGCTTTTCGAGATCGATCACCAGCGCACCGGACGCAAACGACGTGCCGCGCCCCGGTCCGTTTTCGGGATGCGCCATCACAGGACAGCGGCTGGGCTTTGGCCCATGCCGGAGCTGCTCCGGCATCCAATCATCAGGCGCACCAGATGAGGCCGGGAAAAAGAACCAGAGAGGCGAAGTTGCGGGGTTTATTTTTATTGCCATGCGGGCCAATTATCAAAAGCGAGGCCGCTTGTAAAAACGACCCCGCCAAGTTTTTTTTTTATTCCGCTTAGGTAATCACGAATCCGACCCCGCCGGTTCCCCGTACGGAAATTTTCGCGGTGCCTGGACTCCCCGTATCCGCCCGAATTTCGGAAATCGACAACAGGCCGTTTAGGCTCCAATTACAAATCTGCCCAAGCGTACCGCAGTCTTGCCGCTCCTGATAGGCCGCGTCGAGTTGCGCACAAACCCCCGAACACAAACGCGCTTGGGTGATTTCGTTTTTGTCGCGGCTGTCGTAGTTGAGCGTTGGCACTTGCCCCTGCAAGAATGCGTCCTTTTGGTAGATTCCCGAATTCTCGGGGTAGGTGTAGCGGTAGCCGTAGTCGACGGAAATATTCGAGACATCGCCGTTTAATGGCATCCAGACGGAACCAACCGGGGTGAGCACCCCAGCGGCGCTGCCCAGCGTAACCGGGCAGGTGTCGCCATCGTCGGACAGCGGGACAATCTCGACCGACAAGAGCGCGGGCGAGCCATTGATGCCACGCGGAATGATCAACGCATTTGGGATGTCGACCGAAAACCAATCTGCACCGGGAATCCCGCACGCGTCATCGCAGCGGAAATGCAAGGTTGCGCTTCCGCAGTCGGCCTCGTCTACGGCCTTAATGTCGTAGAGCTCAATCGTTGCCTTGAATAGAATTTTTTTAATGACCGCGATTGAAAGCACCGGTTCCCCGCTGCCAAAAATTTCTTCGATCTGCTCGTCTGTAGTTAAGGCGGTGCTTTTATTTACCGCCATGGGTGTTCCGTTGATGTTTACGGAACCAATACGCCATCCTGCCATGATATTACCTTTCTAAAAATTAACTTAAATTTGATGCGGCTACCCCGCGTTGGGTTTCCCGGTCGATCACACCCGCCATTGCCTTTGCTTCGGCTTGGGTCGTGACCGTGATTTCTTCCGTGAGATTATGCCCGCCGGGGCGGTAGTACACGTAGCGAGGGAGCCCTTTAAACTGCATGCGCGCTTTCAGGCTTCCGCTGGTTTTGCCCGTGGCTCGAAGTGTCACCGGACCGTTCAAGACTTTGTTTTTCAGTCGCCCCGTTTTCACCAAGGGCGAAATTTTAAAATGGGATGCATCGACTTGCCGACCCGTTCGCGCCGCGATGTACCGCGCCCGTTTCTCAGCCCGCGCCGTCTCGCTAATCCGCTTTTTGTAGAGCGACCCGTTGCCATAAACCTGCGCCGCCGATGAACGGAAATGTTTAGGCGCATAGGCTTCCCGCCAAAACCGCAAGCCCGCAAGCATGGCATTTTTGGAAATCTCAGACAGACGGCCCGGTAGCTTCGGCATCGGCACCCCGAGGTACCGAATGGATACATTTTTATTATTACTCGCGAATTGTTGAACCATTATTCCACCTCGACCGTGATTTGTGCCGCGTTGTAAATCGTCGATTCGTCCGGGTCCGAAAACACAATATCCGAAAAGGTCCAGGCACGAACATTCAGATTATTTTGTGGGGCGGTTCGGCGAAGACAGCAGAGAATGGCACCGATTAAATTTGTGTATTCGATAAAGCGGTCCTTAAACGGGCAGGGCTCGGCTTTGGCTTGAATCCAAAAGTAAAGCGGGAGTTCAAAAAAGGAGGCTTGGCTGTAACTTGCACCCTCGATAATTCCGAGCCACGCAAAGTATTCTGGCACGACGGGTTCGCGGGTTATCGGATCTTTCGGCCACTCATGCTCGGGGTAAAAAATATAGTCGGCAGGGTTGCCCGTGTATCCCGCGTTTTGCGACGCCAGCGCGATAAAATCAGGGCAGGCCGCAAGCGTGTTTTCGAGTCCCACAATGGGTAGGGAAATCATCCCGGTAGGTGTGGTCGGCATTAGTTACCCCTCCAGTCTAAACGCTGGCTCGGATCACTCAGGGACAGCAGGCGAGTATATTTGACCCGCCACGCGACAAGCCATTTATTGCGCTTGGTAATCTCAACCACTTTCCAATCTTCAACTTGCGGCACGGCGGGCAGATTTTTGTACCGCCGGGGAATCAAAAAGGAATCACGGGTCGAGGGCAAATCATCAATATCAGATTGCAACACGTAGACGGTTGCAAACGTGACCACGCCGACCGCGTGCGCTTTAGCCTCTTCGCTCTGCCGATCCACCGAAACATAAGCCCGCACCGGGATTAAGTTTGCCGGGTTGCACGGGTCGTCATCACAGCGGCACCACGTGATATCTTCGCCGAGATAGCACGGGCCGAGAATGAATTTTTCAATCCCTTTACAAAATAGGTCGGAGGCGTTCATGAAATGAAAAAAGCCCGGCCCATGATAAGGCCGGGCTTTAAGGAGGTTTTTTTTTATTATGAAAAATTAAACGAAGTTGACCTGAACCGATTTCGTCCAGTCGTAGTAGTTGGTGCCGTACTCAGCCGCGACGCGGGTTTTGATTTGGCAGTGCTCAAGTTCCCAAGCGGAACCGATACCAAAGTTCGTGACTTCCCAGTCGTCAAACCAGAGTTGCGCAAACGGGCCGCCGTTCATGTCCATCGAATCAATCGCGTGAACTTGTATTGCGTTTCCGCTCGGCGCAACACCCGTCACCCATGTTCCCGGATTGCCAGGCGTGCCGGTGGTGTAGCCGGTATTGAAGCCCGCCGAATAATATTTTCCGAACATGTACTCGTCGTCGGTGACCAGCATATTCGAGCCGTCACAGCAATTTGGGTTGTTGCTGAACAGTTGCTTGATGACCTGCATGTAGTGCAATGGCGCCGTAATCAGAAAGCGCGTAGTGCCCTCGTTGATCATATCGCACGCACCGCCCGCACCGGAAAAGCCGAGAATCTGTTCAACCGCAGAATATACCGCAGAGGTAATTTCCTGCGCCGTTGGTTGCGCCGGCGTACCGACGGCCTGCAAAAGCAGGTTGCTTTGGAGGGTGGAACTATCCCACGTATGCGTCGGACCGTAGAACGGCTGGCCGTCAATCGGGGTGGTGTCGAGCTCGCCACGGTTGATCAGATTAATAATCTGCTTTGCCGCGTGATTCGCGCCCTGATTACCGAGCCCCCGTAAGGCGTTTCGGTACTGTTCCGGGTTTGCTAAAAAGCGTTTCGTTTCGAGCTTAATACCCGCTTGAAAGCGGCAATGCCCCATCTTGAACTTATAGTCCGTAAGGTCGGCGTACACGTCGTCCCCGCAATGGCGCTTTACCGGGCAGGGAACGCCAGCCGTGCCAACGAAGGTGGCCCCGTCCGGGTCATTGGTGTTGAATTTCCCCGTGATCGGGCCGTAGAACATATTGGCCCGGCGCGCATCATGCGCCCCGAGTACGGTACCGATTACGGTCTGTTGAGAGAGAGTAAATCCCATGATAGTTTTCCTTTTTAAATTCTGAAATTTCGAGCTTTCGAGCTTACAGGCTGGCGAGTTCGTCGCGGGTGTGGATGTGCAGCCAGCCCCAAGTGCCCGTACCTTCGACCCCGCCCCGGGCTGGATCTTCGGCCACGCCTTCGAAGGTGCCGACGGTGTCGCCACTTGGCGCGCCCGCTGCTTCGAGCTCATAGGTTGACACGGTGGGCAAATTGATCGGTGCGCCGGGCACGGTGATAAGCGGCCCGGTGCATTTCACCGGGCGTCCGATATCGAGGTCGGTAATCGGCGTCCCGCCGTTTTCGACCAAAACGAACACCGAAATATTCGTGGTGACTTTCCCCATTTCGGTAACGCCTTTGTCTGCGCAAATGTTCCGAGACGCGAGCCCTCCGACACGGATGTCCTTAGGCTGAAAGGGCCGCGCAAAGCCTTTTGGATTCGCGGCGGTAATGCTTGCGGGATCGATACCAAGGTACTGCCCCCGGTAAACACGGTCGCCGGCTTTTACATCCGGCATGTAGTGTTCCTCGTTGGTCATGTGCTTTTGATCGGGAAACTTGGGGTAAATCATGAAAATTCCTTTTTTATATTTTCTGTTAACTTACGGGCGGGCGACTTAGGCGTCGGCGGTTGCGAATGAACCCCGAGCCCCGGCGGCATACTTTCGAGAGGCCATGAATTCCGCCTCGGTCAAGTCGTCTTTGAGCGCGGCGGTGCGGCACCCTTCGTGGTCGCTTTCCCACTCGGCTTTCCAAAGATTTTCGCCGCTCAATCCTTCGAGCGAGACCTTTTTCTTTTCAGCCGTCGCGGAGCCTTCACCTGGGGGCAGCTGGACCAGCACCGGGTTCTTTTCCGCCGCTTCGAGCTTGGCGTTTAAGACCGACACATCGGCGGTAAGGGCAGCGACCGACGCGTTCGCGGCGGTAAGATCCGCTTGCAAGGTAGCAGCGGTTTCGTTCTGGCTGCTAATATGCGCCGTGATTTCGGGCATGTATTCAGCAAGGGTCGTAGCATCTGGACGTGCCGCCATCGCGTCGATAGCGGCGTCTGCGCCAATCAAGGCGCGCAATTCGGAAAGTAAGTTCATGCCCCGATTATAGGGCAAGATTTATATCGGACTAGTGGTGCCGGTACCAACTTTTTATGGTAGAGCTTTACTATGCTTGATAATGTCTTTTCGTTGAAGATCGGCGAGGAAACCGCCGGGACTTCTCTACAGGGATTTGTTACCTGTTCTTATTTCGACTTGGTGCAGACATTTGGAGAACCCAAAACCGGTAGCTCTGACGGTAAGTATTCGATGCAATGGTCTTTGGAATTCTCCGCCGGTTTGTTCGCTAAGACCGTTAGGGCGACAATCTACGACTATGAAGGAAGCGACTATTATCGTGGAGATTCTTCAGCCAATTTAAATTGGCACATAGGAGGTGATAGTGGCGCGGCTTGTTTTTATGTTTTGTCCTCGCTTCTCGAAACATTAAGAGCCCGCGCGGGCGCGTAGGTGATCTACCACGCTCCGCAGATTTGTATTTTCCGCGCGCAACCTCGCGAGTTCAGAAACCGCCCGCCCGCCACCAGCAAGTACCGCCGCGCCCTCGCGCGATGCGGGCGCGCGGTCAATAAATCCCGCGAGGGATTCTTCGACGCTTCCAACCGAATCAATTAAGCCAGCCGTAACCGCCGCCTCGGACATAAAAATGCGCGCGTCCGCCATTTCGGCGGCTACATAGTCTTCGCTACGATTTCGCCCGAGCGCCACCGCTGCAATAAATCCGGCGTAAAAGTGATCGCAAATCATTTGATTCTCAGCCCGCGCGCGATCACTCAAAGGAACATCGGGGCGGCCATCGGCCTTTCGTTCTCCCGCGTAAATATAGGTGACCTTGTATCCCTCTTTTTTATTTTTCGCGGTGCGGTCAACGTGGGTCATGATGCACCCAATGTGGCCTATGATTGAATCCGCCGACGCGGAAATCGTTGTTGCCGCCGTGGCCAAGTAATACGCCGCCGAACAGGCGCACCCGTCAATGTGTGCATGGACCGGCTTTTGCGATCCCATGATAAACGCGTGCAAATCGTGCAAGCCGTCGGCCTGCCCTCCCCCGGAATCGATCAATAAAACGATGCGAGAAATATCTTCGATTTCATTCGCGGCAACAATTTCGCGCTTGATACGCGCGTAAGTACTCGCGCCGGATGAAAGAGCCAGCATGCCAAAATTGCGCTTAAACAGAGTATTGTAAACGTGCACGAAGCAGGTATCCCCTACCGCGTCCAATTCAATTTCGCCGCCGGAATATTTAAAATTACGGCGGCCCGCCTCGACCTTCTTCTGATTTTCCTGAAGCACCGCTTGCACGTTTGACAGGTCGACCCTTAACTTGCCGAGGTCATGGTCCCGAACCACAGAAACAATTGCTTCGAGGCGGCGCGGGTCCATCGCCATTACCTGCCCATTCAAAAAATCGAGTAAAGCCATATTATTCTCCGTCGTCGGTGTGGGCGTGTTGTTGCATCTTGGTCGACAGGCGCTCCTGAATCCCGAGCAAGATTTCACGGGCGACCGCGTCTTCATTTCCGCGCGCCGCTAATTTTTTCGCCGCCACAACTGTCTTGGCGTAAGCCAACTCGGTTGCGTGTTCGTCAATAATTGTTTCAATGGTGCCGCCCATGTCTTCCTGAATCCGGGTCAAGCTGGTTGAGCCGCTAGCAAGATCTAGCGCGCGCGCCAGGGCCTCTTTTTCCGGGCGTACAACCATGGGCCGTGGGTCTCGAATATCATAGCCCCGGACATTTTTAGCCGCGCGACGAACACGCGCGGAAATACGCACCGCGTCTTGGCGGTCTAGCCAGTTGGTGTAGTCCCACGCCATTGACTCGCTCGCTTCGAGGCGGTGATCCGTGGCCGCTTGATGCGCCGCCTGAACCACCATTTGCGCGGTGGAAAAACTAGAGTCTGAAAAATCCATGTACGCCAACTCGATTGGCAGGCCGATTGGAATGGTAGAAACACGTTTCATCGCTTTTACGAAAGGCTCGAACGACGTTGACGGCCGCGAGCTTTCCACGAGTTTAAATTCTTCGTCATCAAAAAGTTTTGCAATGATTCCGGGGGCGAATTCCGTAAGTTCGGGCATCCCGCAACGTGACCCGCCACTGCTACCGCCGCCAACGTTTAAACCGTTGGCCGCTTCGCTTGGGTCCGGGCCTTTAATGATGCCCATGATACACGCGGCGGCTCGTTGGGTGATCAACTCGGCCTCAAGAAATCCGGCGATGTCTTGGAACGCGCGGAGACTTTGTTGGAGGGGCGGCCAGCCCCGGTACATTGTCGCATACTCAGGCGGCCCATATAAAAAACATTCGGAGGCGCGAATGCCACCGTGGCGCATGTTTTTAAAATCATGGCCAAACAAAACCCAATAACGGCCCGCCCGATTGCGGCCAGGCATCAACTCAACCCCGTTAATAATCCGGCGGCCTGAATCGCCACCAGCCGAGCGCATATTCCGGCGGCCACGGTCCGGGCTTTGCACTCGGCAGGCCTCGATCATCTGGATGCCTTCTTCGCTCTGATACTTTAGGATGTCGCCCTCGCGCAGGCGGTGCAGGCATTGCAACCGAATCGCGCGGCGAAAGCTGGTGCCGTCTTCGTAAAGCTCGCCACCGCGACGGCCCGCGTGCCGAAACGCGTCTCGCAAATCTGCGTCGAGCCCTTTGTCACCCGTTCGTGGGTGAAGCTCTAAACCGTTCGTGATCACGTTGACCGCTTGGCGCAGTACGCCGGGATACATCGCGGAATTGTTGAACAACTCACAGCTTTGGTCCCGCATCCCGCAAAGCACATCGTCGTCAAACTCTTCGAGGTCAAAGCCGCGTTCGATCGGTCCCGAACGCTGAATAAATCGTTGGGAAGATTTTAGGCTATGGCTTCCGCCGGCACTCGACAACCGTGCATTTACGGTCCGAAATCGGTTGGCCTGCAACCGCTTTTTCTGTCGGGCTAAATCCCAGCCCGGCGCGTAAGCGGCGATAAAGCCATCGACTGAATTAGAAAATTTACTCATTAGCAACAACACCCGCCGCCGCCCGTAGGTGGCCCATTTGGTACCGCAATACTTGCCCGCCGATTCCGCCGCGACGTGGTACTGTTTTCCGTTAAACAGGCGGCGGCGTAGCTTTTCCGCAACCCATGCAAGGTCGTTACCATGGCGCTTGGCGACTCGGTTTCGACCGTGTCTCCGTCAATACTTACTTTCGTGACCGCGCAATCGCCCGCCGACATCTCTTTGACCATGCATAAAATTTGCTGGTCAATAAGTGTAACCATGACGCAAGGCGACACGGCAACGAGGACGGGCATTTCGCAGGGCTCACTCATTAGGCTTTAATGAATTTACGGGGCGTATGAAAAGAGTTGTCTTGCCACGTCTCGGTCCCGTCCGGGTTATCCGATACTTTCGACGTGTTAAATGTGCCATAGGGCGACATCACACCGGGGGCGTCTTGGGGATCTACGACCACGGGCGCAATGTTGATGTTTTCCGGGGCTTCGGTTGCAAGCGGCGATCCGGGATCGTCCGCAGGGGCAACCGTCGAATCTGGCACCGGCAAGTCGTTGCCGTTGTCGTCAACCAATGGGGCCAAATCTTCCGCCGCCACAACCGGCTTTTCTTCGGCTGTTTCGGGGTCGGTTTCTTCTGGTTTCGGCTCGGTTGCAATTTCGATCAACTTTAGCTCAACCTGTTCCCGTAAAGCTTCGATGCGGCCTTTCGTTTCGATCCCGAGTTCTTCGGCCCGCGCGTTTAGGGCCTTTCGATCCATGCCCCGGATTTCTTCAATCTGTTCTTCAATTTTCATTGCATCACCTTAAAGGTCATTCCTTCGGACGACTAGGTAGGCGCGTACCAACTATTACGCGCTCCACCGCCTTTGTTCGCGCCCCGCAACCAGGACACCGGACGTATCGCACCAACCCCCGCGTCTTGTATGTTCGAAAGCGGCCACCGCATACGCAAAGTAGTTTTGGGCTGGAATGGCTCCAGCGTTTATTTTTGCTCATATTTCGTCCCGCATTTACATTTTCGAATCTTCGGATTTGGCCCGTGCTGGCGGCTGTCTTTGCCGCTGCAGTCGGGGCACTGCCAAATCACATAATCAAACACCACGACTTCGGCGGCGTCTGAAAGCGCCGCGCGTAATTGCTTCAATACAGCCTCAGTCGGCGCGCGAACTCGCGCCCGAATCTTGCGAATCATAGACGCCGAAAGTCCCGTGTGCTTTATCGTGTCAGCCTGAAACCACCCCAGCCGATACGTTAAACGGACGAATTCATCGCAGCGCGCAATTTCCTTTTTATTCATGACTTCCCCGTTGTTAAATAGTTCCCGCCTCGGCTTTTCCGCTCTTTGGGGTAGCCCTTCGTAATAAATTCAGACGGCTTTACCTCCGAAACGGCCACCGCCGGGGCGGCCTCCCCTGCCGTCACGTCGAAGATTTGAGAGGCGGCGACTTGGTACACTTCGGTGTCCCGGTAATGATTATCGCAGCCTTTCGGGTGCGTCCATTTGTGGACAGATACGCCGCCTACGATCCGCTCTTCTTTGCTGTCGTGGACAAAATGCGACGCGTAATCCTCTTCCGACGTGCCCTCGTGGATCCACCACGCGCCCGGATCATCCAGCTGCGTCGTGAATCGATTTTGTAACGTGTCTTGGAATCGGTCGACTTGTAACGAAAGCAAGGTCACCGAATCACGGCGGGGCGTCTTGTTCGGGTTTTTCTCGGGCTTCGTCGGCAACCATAGCTGGCCGATTCCGGTATTACCCTTTACCGGCCACACATTGGACAGCCCGCGCGTGTAGTCGTACACTTCGGTGCTGTCATAGCCCGAATCAATTAAGGTTTGATCAATTCCGAAGCTACCGTCGGGGCCGGGAAAGATTAATTTTCGAATATCGTCTAGGGCTCGAAGCGTCGACCCGGGACGATTTGCAATAGAATTCAAGCGCGGCAAATTACCATAACGCAGCATGGCCGACGTTTGGTCCCGGCGATGCGCCCGGATTGTGTAGTACATTTCTAAACCCTGAATATCCACACACAGAAAAATTCGAGAGGGCACAAACGGCAAGGTATCACGCGGATACCCGCCGCCGCCGGAATCTAAGAAGCTCGGCACATGAGACAGAATAAAATCTGTATCGATTGCCTCGACCTTCTTTTCAATATGTACTTCCGCCTTCACCGAATTATTGAAATTCTGCAGCTTGGCAGACTTATCTTGTGCCCGCGTGGCCGCAATGAATTTACGCGCCACCCCGCCGATAGTTCCCCAGGGCACCAGCCATTCGGGATTTTGAAAGCCAACCGTATTCCGATCAGGAAACAGCGGCACCCAACGATGGCCGGCTAACATTTTCTTGCGGTGCTTTTCCTCGATCGTCGCCTCACATAGTGGACATTCGATATAGGCGTCCGCTTCGATGGCTTCCAAACTATCCGACGATTCAAATTTGAAATGATGAAACTTCGGAATGAAAAACCCAGCTTTGCGCAGGCGGCGTTCGAGCTTTTCTACATCGGCACAATCCACCACCAGCGCGGGAATATTTTTGACTTTCGAAGGCTTCGAGCAATGTGGGCAAGGCAAAAAGCAACGGTGTTGCGTGCTCCCTACGTATTCCGCCCAGCCTGGCATGCTCTCCGTACTCGGCGTCGTGGCGTCGGTTATGCGGGCCATGTCGCCAAAGGCTTTGATTCGCTCTTCGGAAAGCGACATCGGGTCCGCTTCGTTTTTATCTCGCCGCTTAAACTTCCCGATTTCGTCCCGCTTCAAGTAGCGGATAGGGTCCGCCGCCAAGCTGGCCGCCGAACCCGCCCAACCAAGCGTCCACGAACAGCGGCGGAAATTATATTGAAACGTTTGTTCGTCATCTGCGTTCCCGGTGCGCTCTTCGCGAAGGCACGGGTTTTCCTCAATATGCGGGGACCAAAATAATTGGGACCGCCGCTTCCCGGTGTTTTGGTCCGGGTACACGATCAGCCCCCGACCAGGGCGGTGTGAAATTTCGTAGGCGCACTCGATCCCGATCATGGTACTTTTCCACGTTTGCGCCGCGCACAAATAAACCCGCCGCGTGTACCGCCGGACATCGTAAGCCCGCAACGGCCCCTCCATCACCGGATTATTTCGCAAACGAAACGGACCGCCCCGTGGATTATTTTTTCGCGGAATATGAAAATGAGCGGGTGCCCAATCAAACAACGGCATGCGCTTTTCGGGACGCACCGTATCCGCCACAAGTCGCAAAATCGAAGCTATGCAACCGCCGTTCACTTCGTGAAATCCAAAACGAGTTTATCTAAATCGGCGGAATATTCGAGCAGGGTTTCTTCCGCCCACGCTTCAAGAATTTGCATAATTTCGGAAGCGGATAAATTTTCCAGTTGCGCCGAGTGATCAGCCCCAAGGTTTTCAATTCGACCACGGAGGGCCAAAACGGTTTCCCGCAACGCAGGCCCAAAATTCGAAAAGCGGATAAGATCCCCGTCCGCCTCTTCATTTTTCCGCTCGCGGGCAATCGCGTCTGCCGTCTTCGACCGAACCTCCGCCCGCAACTTTGCCTCGGCAAGATTCGCCGCATCTTCAATGTTCAGCCCCGAGAGCTCGCGGTCCTGCACAGTTTCGACCAAAGCCCAAAGCGTCGGAAAATGTACCTGCCGTTTCGCGTTGAACTTAACCTCGGACAGGTACTTCGCCCCCCGCCCCAAATACGTTTTATGCAAAGACTGTTTCGAAATTGGCCGACCCTCCAATTCAAACCGCCGCATTACATCCGCATAAGGCGTGAGCCAAACCAGCCGCGCCAGTTGCTTGTCGCTGTACTTCCGAGCCGCCCCCATCACCTATCCAAATCTGGCAGGGCGTATCCCCCGCGAGTATTCACGAGCGCGGGAACTTCAGACAACCCAGTAAGAGCCATAGCTAAATCATGGGGCGATATCTCAATTCTAAGTTTGTGAACGGGTTTACCGTCAACGGGGGAAATAGAGATGACGACCAAAGCTTCAGCGGGGCCACTTGGCCTAGAAATTGACAGCCTATGGATCATAGGGTCACCCGGTCAACCCAGTCACCCAAATGAAAACCCATAAAATCGCAAGAAATCCGCGAAGGGGACACCGCCGACCTTTCCCGAAACCCACAGAGGACCCGCCCGATTTTTGAAATTTTCTTCATTTTGCAACTCGCCGCCTCCTGGATAGCATCATGCCTATCTCGCGATACGTGACGGGAATTGCCCCTTGCTTGATAGCCAAGACCCTTTTTGACTTGGATATGTCGAAATGCTCCTTGTACGTACCTGTGTCTTGAATCCATTTGTGATCAACTCCAATAGCCGTCGCCATTTCCAGTAGCTCTTGTGTGGAGTCGGCTATCATATGACTCATAATCATTCGACCGAAGTTAGCGTTCATATCATCAACGTATACAGACATTCTTGCCTTCCCTCTTTTGGCGCGCGAGTCGGATTGCAACTCTCGCCGCCCTCATTTCGCGAGAAATCGCCGGGAAAGCATCATGATCGCAATCAGCGGGATCGATCTTGGGCGGTGGCTCCTTAGTATTCGCAGCGCAACCGGACCGGCCATCACGCCTTGCCGCCTTGCGTTCCCTCTTTTGGCGCGCGCGCTCCATGAAATACAGGTCCCGGGCAGTCTTTGGGCGGGTCGGATGGTGTCGACGGGACGCCCCGCTTAATAGTTCCCAACTCCAGCAACTCACGCGTCGGCCATCATTTCGAGCAAGGCAAAGGCCGTGGTACCGGGTCCGTAGGCGCATTTCGTAAAGCTTTCGACCTTGCCGGCCTTGTCTTTGGTACCGATATATAGGACTAGACGCTGGTCCCGTAAGCTAGGTTCCTGCCCCTCCTTGGTCTCAAAGTCGCGCACCTCGAAAACCTGCGTTGCAGATTCATATCGGCGGGTTGTAGGCTTGGCGGTTTCAATCTCTTTTTTCGACATGCGCCGAAATTACCACGGCCACCGAATGCTTGTAAAAGCGACCCATACAAAAACTTGTGAACACTTGTGAACCTTTCAAGGTTCAGTCGTTGCGAGTCCTAAATCGTATTATACAGTAATAAAGCGTATTCCCGTATATCCGCATATACGGATTTATCCGCACCGCATTTATTCAGAAAACCCCTTTGCCTATTGGGTGAAATGTAGGTAAAGAAAGGTGGGCCCGGAGGGACTTGAACCCCCGACCTAAGGATTATGAGTCCCCTGCTCTGACCAACTGAGCTACAGGCCCAACCTGTTGAAAATAGGCGGTTTACGGCTAATTGACCGGTCAGACATTTTAAACATGGGACGCGATTGGGACGCGAGTACAATCTCAAGTCCCAAAAGGTGTCACATGCTGAAAAAGAAGTCCTACGAGAAGACAATCAAGTTCGCTGGCGCGACCATACGCAAACGCGGCGCGTCGTGGCAAGTTGAATTCAACTTACGCGGCCAACGAAAACGCAAAACCCTTTCCACGTTGGAGGAAGCCAAGGGGTATGCGGAAGGGATGAAGATAGAGTTGGCTAACCAAGGCATGCAAGCCTTCAACCTCAGCTCAGAAGAGCGGATCGATGCGCGCCAAGCCCTGGACATTCTTGGAGGCCGAGTCACCCTGGCTGAGGCAGCGCAGGTCTGGGCAGACACCCACAAGGAACCGGAAAAGGAAATCCTTGTGGGCCAGCTACTCGAAGAATACCTGCAAGCCAAGCGCGTGCAAAATCGTCGCCCCGGCACGATCTACGAAATTAAAAACAAGCTCAATCAGTATTTTCGAATTGGAGAGATCACTTATCTTCATGAAATAACACGGGATCAAATTCTTGGCTGGCTAAACGAGCATACATCTACTCCGGTTGGCCGAAACAAAACCCGACGGCTGGTTCATGGCTTTTTGAACTTCGCTCTCAGACGCGGACTCATCGAGGTCAATCCGGCCTCCTCCATCGAGAACGCAACGGTAGACGAAAAACTACCAGATGCATACAGCGTGGAAGATACAAGCAAGCTGCTCTCACGGGCCGCAGATGCCTACCCTTCGATCGTCGCACATTTAGCAGTCGGCTTCTTTGCCGGCCTGCGGCCATCAGAGATAATCAAGCTGGACTGGGCATCGGTGAGTTTTGAGAACGGAACGATTTTGGTCCGCCCCGAAACGGCCAAGAAGCGCCGCACTCGACACGTGACCATGAGCGATAATCTGAAGGCATGGCTAGAACCGCTCGCGAGAGAGGAAGGGCCGCTTAGCCCGCCCGACAGCACCTTCCGAAAGCTACGGAACAAACTGAATAAAGACACCGAAATCCACTGGGTCTTCGATGGCCTCCGCCACTCATTTGCGACCTATCACGTGGCGCTAAATCAGGACGCAGCAAAAACCGCCTACGAGCTCGGCCACACTCAGAATACAGACCTGCTGTACAACAACTATCGAAGCCTGGCAACGCAACGCGACGCGGAGGACTACTGGCTGATCAATCCGAGCTTGCAGAAGTAACTCCTCACTCAACTCAGCGCACGAAGACTGATGCCCCTTCTGCTCGACAGTCACCGAGCCGTAAAACGCTTCCGGCCAAATCTCTTTGCACAGAACTCGGCACCAATTGACGGCGTGCAAACTGCGCCTGCGCCTAGACTAGCGCCGCAACCTCTTGATCGACACATTCATATTGGGCGCGAGACTTTCCAGCCGCCTCGCAGCTGATCATCCCGATGCCTACCCAGATTCTTGAAGGCGAAGTGATCAAACAAAGACGTGACCGGCTGAACCTTACCTCGCGCTGAGACAGATCTCGGCGAACCTGAAGGAGACTGAAACAGGAACCAAACATGGACTTTAATTGGCAATGAACTTCCTCACTCACTAGGCCCGCCAAACGAGGCGAAGAATCATGCGGCGGGACTTACCCTCCAGTTAGACCGTGCCGAAGCAAAGAGATTGATTGCCGATTAGATCAGAGGTAGCCCCCGATGATTTCGCCACATGGATTTTAAATGTAAGCCTCGGGGCGCAATCAAAACACTTCCAAGAAGTAGCTTCCTGAAGCGCTGACGGTTTAGTTAGTTAATCTTCGCGAAAGAGTTCTTTTCGATATGACACGAGTTAAACTCAGTCGCAATTCAGCTTACGTAGCCTTCAAGACAATTCGCTGAAGATGCTTCGCCATTTTTTCAATGCTAGGCCTGACGGTGGCTGAATTTTCGTTGTAGACGATCCACAAGTTCTGCTCAAACACGGCCAATGCTTTGAACGATTGCAAATGATACTTTGCGGGGCGCTCAAACTCGAAAATACGCGGCAGGATACCACAGGCTACGCCGGATTCGATCATTTCCTGCACATGCTTGAAAGAGTAAGCTTTGAATGTGAGGGCTGAATCCACTCCGGCCACCTCCCGACACTCATTTAAATTCCTCGAAAAGCGTCCTGTCCCTGAGCGCGTCGCAAATGGTTGCGCCAAAAAGGCCTTCCAGGTTTTGGGTTCTTTTTTGTTCAATCCTTTTGGCGTAACCGCCACATAGTCCATTTTACCGATTTCTAAAGCAACAAATCCTTTGGGTTTGACTGCTCCGGCAAATACCCCGATCTCATACCGCCCGCTGTTGAGGCCCTGCAAAATCCCCTCCGTTGTATCCCCCTCAAATACAAATGACTTTTTTGTGAACACTCGATGAAGCTCAGCTAGCCGCGGCATGAAAATCCCGTGAATCACACTTGCTCCTGCTACCACACGAACCTCTTCGAAACCACTTTCAGATTCTTGCAGATCCAAGAACGCTCCAAAAAATGACTCAGTCAAGCGGGCCAACTCTTTTCCATGTTCAGTCAGATGCAATCGTCGCTTATCCCGCAATACCAACGTAAGGCCTGATGCATCCTCTAACTCCTTGATCTGCCGGCTGAACTGATTCTGCCGGATGAGATCCCCTCCCGCCGCCTCCCTGATGGTTCCAAACTCTGCAAAACGGCGAAACGCATCCAGACGTGAAAGTGTTATCTTGGAGTCAACGAGCTGCTTTATACCATGGGACTTATTAGTCATATAATAATCATATAAGTGACTTTTCAGTATGCAAGAAGAACTGGTAGGCTTCCCGAAGAACCAACCACCATAATGTAGCCACATGCTTGCCACCCATTCAAAATTGAATTCCCAGGCCCCCGCATTTCGATCGAGATGTGCGCTTCCAATGGCACGTAATTCGTTGCCACGGTACATTTTGGCTAAATTATCAAAACTACACATTGACCAGATCCAGTTTCTAAAGCAGAACGAATGCTGTTAGGACAAACGAGGAGGAATATATTGGAACACGTACCATTACGCATCTTGGAGGTTCGACTTATCGTCGCTTTCTTGGGAGAAAAAGACCAGTTCGGCTGGTGGGATACCGCATTTCTTTCCACGACGGGGCAATCCTTTCTCGAGCATTGCCACCCACGTACTAAACTTCTCGCCGGACTCAACGGTGCCTGCCAAGCCGCACAGCGAATTCACGATCAGCGCATCGGTGTCGGTGATGTGTTCCACCTCTTCCGCCTCCCCTTCACCATTGAACAAAGCCTGTTTCAAGTGGCCCAGGTCGAGCTAACCGGAATGATAGATTGCATTGCGACCCAAGAAGATGGACTTAGCGCACTCTCACGCATCGCTGGTTCAAAAATCAAAGTCTCACCTGGTCCAGAACAAATTGCGGTAGAATCAAAACTCCTACGCGAATCAACCGTGGAAGAATTCGCCCTGCATTATCTGAGTGCATTTGAGCAGGGAATCCAGGCGTACCCCTATGCAACGGCAGCGCAGATAGAGGAAACCGCTTGAGCGTAGAGAGTATCAAGACGTATACTACCCAGCTACAAGCCGGGTGTGGAATGCTAGAGGAAACCTTCGTTCTCCTCAATGCCTGGGACCCCGGAATGACAACTGCGGACCTTATGCGACATACGTTGGAAAACGGGGCCCTTGGCAGCGTCACCGCACGCCGTCACCGCAACATCGTTCACGAGATGTTCCATCCCCGCTACCTTTCAACTACTCCCCCGTCCACGCCATCCGCGCCTACCAATCCCGCCTCCGCGACTTGGCTCAAACCACTAGCCCAGGACCTTCCTCGCTCCGACTTTGCGTCTCTCGCTCTCCTTTACACCGCACGGGCAAACGAAATTTTTCATGACTTCCTCACCGAGGTTTATTGGCCTAGCTATGCGGCGGGTCGATTGGACCTCGATACAGGGAGCGCAAAGCAATTTATTATTCGTGGAGGCGAAGATGGCCACATCCGGCCCATGTGGTCCGAAAGTACAGTTAAACGGGTAAGCGCTTACTTGCTCGGATGCTGTGCCGACTTCGGGCTCCTCGAACCCGGCCGCAAAAGTTCTCGCGCGATCACCGCAAGTACCCTTTCTCGGAGTGTTTCCCTCTATCTCGCTCACGAGCTGCACTTCCAAGGACTTAGCGACAATGCCGTCCTTCAACATCGGGACTGGCAGCTGTTTGGGTTGGAGGTTTCCGATGTTCTCGAAGAGCTCAAACGCCTGGTTCGTGAGGAACACTTTCTTTTACAATACTCAGGAGATCTCCTCCGCATCTCCTGGAAATACCAACGCATGGAAGAGGTTCTTGATGCCGTCCTTAAACGATAATTTTAATGAGCTCTGTCAGCGTATCCGCCATGGACGCGAGATGACCCATGCCAGTTTTGAGCCGGTGTACTATCTCATATTCCCTCCCTCCGGAATCCTTGAGGTGAAGCGAATGACCCACGCCTGGACCCAGCGCTTAAAAAAAGAAGGGTGGACGGTGAATGCTTTCTCGGTGGCAGAAAAGATCGAAGAAATTCTTAAAACCCATCCCTACCGGAAGCTCTGGGAAAAAGCGGAGCAGAAGAATCCTCTGGATTGGGGGAAGAACAATCAATCCGTCGAGAATGCTCTAAAAGTCGGCGAGAACACCCTGCTAAAAGCAATCGAGAGTGAGCTCGAGTCTTTGAGCAGTAAGAAAAATGGATTGCTCCTGCTCACGGATCTCGAAGCCCTTCACCCCTATATCCGGATCGGGGCCATCGAAGGACAACTCCAAAGCAAATTTTCCGTTCCCACCATTATTCTGTATCCCGGCGATCGAACCGGAAAAACCAGTCTACGCTTTCTCGGATTCCATTCAGACGATGGAAACTACCGTTCCGTTCACGTCGGATAACCCCCTTCATTGGTTGCAATAACATGAGTATATTTGACCTCTTTCACCAAGACATCACCCGCAAAATCGAAAAGGTAATTTCCTATCAGGCCTTTGATCGCAACGCGACCGATGAACAACGTCAGGCCGCCTGGCGTGAACGCCTCAAATCAGAAATCAGCGAGTACTACGTCACGGACCGCCTCGAAGCCAACTTCGAAGACATCCTCGGAAAAATGCGGGATGCAATGGAGGGGGGCGGCAGTCACGAAATCGGCGTCTGGGTTTCCGGCTTTTATGGATCCGGCAAAAGTTCATTCACCAAGTACTTGGGGTTTGCCCTCGATGACGAAATCAGCCTCGACGGGACCATCTTTCGAGAACATCTGAAAAACCGACTAAACAAAGCCACAACCAAGGCGTTGCTCGATGCGGTGGCGAAGAACTTCCCTGCGACCGTCGTCATGCTCGACCTCGCGTCCGAAATGATTGCCGGTGCCTCCCAAGAGGAAATTTCCACCGTCCTCTATCTTAAAGTTCTCCAATGGGCCGGCTACTCGGAAAACCGCAAGCTCGCTTCGCTGGAAATCCGTTTGGAATCCGAAGGGCGCTATGATGAATTTGTCAAAGACGCAGAGGAAGAGCTTGGCGGCATGCCCTGGGCCCTAGCTCACAACGATCCCTTGGTCATGGACGAGGTTGTTCCCGCCCTCGCCCACAAATTCTTTCCCCAGTTTTACAAATCCCCCGAAAGCTTTACCACCAACGAACAGGACACGGTTCAGTTTGAGGATCGCCGGGTCGAAGAAATGCTGGATATTGTTCGGCGTAAATCCGGTCGTGACCACGTGATCTTCATCGTGGACGAAGTCGGACAATACGTCGCCTCTCGCCCCGAGTTGATCCTCAACATGGACGGGCTGGCCAAGAATCTCAAAGCCATCGGAGGAGGCAAAGCCTGGTTGATCTCCACTGCTCAGCAAACCCTTACCGAAGACGACCCCCGCGCCCAGCTTAACGCCCCCGAGCTTTACAAGCTCAACGCCCGCTTCCCTATCAGCCTTGACCTGGTCGCAGACGACATCAAAGAAATCGTTTACCGTCGCCTCCTCGGCAAGTCGCCCAAAGGCGCCGCCCAAGTAGAAAAATTGTTCGACGAAAAAGGACCCGCTATGGTCCACGCAACAAAGCTGACCACCAAATCCCAAAAGGGAGACGGGGTTGTCACCGAGTATGACAAGCAAACCTTCGTCAACTTATACCCATTCCTCCCCTATCACTTTGACATCCTCCTTGCCTTGCTCGGACGGCTCGCAAGCCGCACCGGCGGCCTCGGGCTTCGCTCTGCCATCAAAGTCATCCAGGACATCCTGCTTGAACCATCCGACGCCCGCTTTTCCGATCGGGCCATCGGTGATTTAGCCAACACCGTCACCCTATACGACACCCTGAAAACCGACATCGAAAAATCCTTCAACCCCCTCACCATCGGGGTGGAAAGTGTCGTCGCAGCCTACGGAGCAGATTCCATCCATGTCCGCGTTGCCAAGTCGGTTGCCATCACTCAGATCGTGGAGGAAAAAGTACCTGCCACCATCGAAAACATCGCCGCTCTCATGCATCCTTCCGTGGACAGCCCTTCGTTGCTTCCTGGGGTCAAAGACGCAGTGGAAGAGCTCCTCAAGAACAAGTCCGTCTCTTTATCCACCAACCAAGAGGGCGAACTGGGATTCCTCAGCGAGCAGGTCAACAACATCGAAAAAGAAAAAGGCGAGCTACTCCCAACCGGAGTCGACGCCTCGCGCATTTTCAACGACATCCTTCGGGACCAGCTCTCGCCTGCGCCAAAAGCCACCCTGAATGGCACCGCGACCGTCAACACCGGCATTTACGTCATGCGCAATAGCACCAACCCCACCCCTCTTTCCGGAGACCGTGAGCGCATTCAGACCCATGTCCACTTTGCCGATCCCACCCAGTACGATGCTACCCTGACCGAGCTCGTAGAAGACTCGCGTGACAGTAGTAAAAGTCGGGTCATCAGCCTCATCGCTCGGACCGACTCGCAGCGCGACGAGCTGGTGCGCGAAATATTCCGTTGCCAAAAAATCCACGAAAAGTATCGGAGCGATACAGACCAACAGGTCAAAGACTACGCGGCCGGCCAACAAGCCCGAGCCGAAACCCTTAAGCGTGACCTTGGAAACCGTATCGACAAATCCCTCCGGGAAGGCTCGCTCATCTTTCGTGGACAGGCTACTGCGGTTGCTACCCTGGGAGCCACCGTCAAAGACGCGGCCTCCGCTTCCCTCAAGGAGGTCGCGGAAACCGTTTTTGATAAGCACAGCCAAGCCCCCTACAGCCCAAAGACCAATCTCGCCGAACGCTTCCTCAAGCTCGAGCGGCTAGAATCCATCTCCGCAAACGATGACCCTGGCAGTCTTGTCCTCTCCGGTGGCGGCCAAACCAAAATCGATATTGCCAACCCGGCCCTACAGTCGATCCGCGATTACCTTGACCGGGTCGGCCGACCGAACGGCAAGGAGCTTTTGGAGACCTTCGGCCGCGAGCCCTACCGCTGGTCTCAGGATACCACCCGCTACCTCGTGGCAGGACTCCTCCGTGCCGGAGAGATCGTCCTCCACGTTGCCAATCAAGACATCAGCGTCCGCGGCGAAGAAGCACTCGCCGTCCTCAAATCCAACCAGACCTTTAAGAAAGTCGGCGTCAGCCTTCGCGACAATCGTCCTTCAAACGAGGCCATGTCCCGGGCCAGCGAACGCCTCACCGTTCTTACCGGATCCGCTGTGGTTCCCCTGGAAGAAGATCTTAGCAAAGCCACTGTGGCCCACTTTGACCGCCAGCGTGACACCATCAAAAACCTTGAAGCCGAACTCAACCGCCTGGGCCTCGCTGGTGCGGACCGAGCTACTGCCCTTTCGGAAACCATAGTCGACACCCTTCGCGCCGACGGATCACATGCTACCCAACAACTGGGCGGAGAAGAGTCTCCCCTGTTTAACAATCTCCAATGGGCTGAAAAATCGCACAAAGCCCTCACCGAAGCCGGCCTGAAAGAGATCGTGAGCGAGCTTCAAGAGCTTCGACGAGACCTGGAAAACCTCCCAAACTCTGGAGCTACCGCTACCCTGCGCAACGAGGCAGACATCATCCTTAAGGAAACCGTCGCGCCCCTCTTGCAGAACGAAGACATCTACGACCACACCCAAACTCTGGCCGCAGCTCGCACCGAGCTTCAGGCCAAGGTCAAGTCCGCCGTCACCGCTCTCCACACCGAACTGGAAACCAAACGAGAGCATCGCCTCAGCGCCCTGCAGGAAACCCCGAATTGGACCGGCCTCGACCCCACCGAAAAATCCGAACTCCTCGCCACCACCGACGGCCTCAAAACCGATCCCGGTTCCGGCGACTTGCAAGAGTTAAAAAAACTCGTTGCCCTCCAGGTCACGAGCGAAAACAAGCTCGCCGAGCTAGAGACCGCCACCAAGGAACGTGCCGCCGCCAAACATCGGGCCAAAGCCGAGGCCGAGGCCAAAGAGAGCGGCGGCAAGAGCGTCCTCCAAAAGACGATTAAGCTCCCCGCTAAAATCACCGACAGTGCCGCCTTTCAAACTGCCATGGCCCAGTTCCACATCGCGAGCAGCGAGTTAATGGCCTACGACGAAATCGACATCACCCTAAAACTCGAGGACTAACCCCGTGGCCTTCGACAAACCCACCCGCAACAAGCTCGCCGCCACCGTGGCCAAAGCCCGAGGCCTGCTTGTATCCATCCAACGCGACGGCACCCGCTTCCGCGTCGAAGGGGAATTTGCCCGCCAGTTCCGTAGCCTATATGGCATCGAACCCAACGACGGCAGCATCACCCCGCTGGCCAAACTCACCCACCTCGACGACACCCAACGCGCCGTAGCCCGCCTCCTCCGCGACCGCATCGACTACCTGGAACAAAACCAACCCGATGCCAACGGCCGCGCAGCCACCATCCACCGTGTCCTCCGCGAACAGGCATTCACTGTCCTCAACCGCTTCGCCGCCCTTCGCATGGCCGAGGAACGCGGCATCATCATCCAATCGGTCGCCAAAGGCGTAGAGTCCAAAGGCTTTCAGGTTTACGAAAACCTCTGTGGCCCCTCCATGGGAGACCGCTACCAGCAGTACCGCACCTACCTCTTTTCCATCTTCGACGAAATCTCGGTCGACCTCGGCGTTCTCTTTGACCGCTTCTCTCCCACCGGCCTCCTTTTCCCAGAAGAAACCGCGCTGAACGAGCTCCTCGACGCGGTCAACGACCCCGAGCTCGCCCACCTCTGGGCCGAGGACGAAACCGTGGGCTGGATCTACCAATACTACAACGATCCAGACGAACGCAAAGCCATGCGCAAGGTTTCGACCGCCCCGCGCAACTCCCGCGAGCTCGCGGTCCGCAACCAGTTCTTCACTCCCCGCTACGTGGTCGAATTCCTCGTCGACAACACCCTCGGCCGCATCTGGTACGAAATGTGCAAAGGAAAGACCCGCCTCACCGAACGTTGCCGTTACCTGGTGCGCCGCCCCAATGAAGTCTTCCTGGATATCGAGTACGCCACCTTGGAAGACTCAGAGGACGATTGGGTGATCCGCTATGCCACCTCTGGCAATGCGGAACTCCTGCCCGAAGACCCAAGGCTTGAAGATCTTGGGCGGTTTGCCCTCCTGATCAATGGCTATGACTGGCATGCGCAGTTGCTAGGCCTCGACCCTGACGAAAATAGCGGCTGCACCCAAGACTTCATTGACCAAGAGATCAATCCTCGCCTCCAGGAGAACCAAGACGGAGCCGCTCCGAGCTGGCAAGGCGACGCCCTGCGTCTTTGGTGTTGCCTGCATTCCCTGCAGCGTGGCTTCCTCAAGGAAGGCCGCCTCCCCTCTGGGCTGAGTTCTCGCAAGGTGGGCACCACGTCCAAAGAGCCGGTGCTTGCCCCGCTTTGGCTAGCCCTGCGCCAAGCCCTCTGTGACGGCCCCGGCGGCGACCTAAGCCAAGAAGAGCTCTTGCAGCAACCCGTGTTTATTCCCCACCGCCCCCTCAAAGCCCCTCGCGACATCCGCCTTCTCGACCCCGCCTGTGGCTCCATGCATTTCGGCCTCTACGCCTTCGATCTCTTTGAATCCATTTACGAAGAAGCCTGGCACCAAGGACACATCTCTTCCCAGGATTTCGGCGGGCCGAGCTCGGAGTTCGATCACCAGCTCGTGGTGAAAAAAGAAAGCATCCAGCAAGTGACCGGCAACTACGCCACGGAAACCTTCGATGCCGCCACCGCTCGGGTGGTACTCCTGGTTTCGAATGATCCGGGAGATGGGCTCAGCCATGGAGGACCTTACCTTCGCGAACCAGAAGGAAATTTCCGTCCTGACATTCTCCGCGAAATGCCCTTGGCCGATTTTGACTATGCTGAAGCTCTCCACAATGGCTGGATGACCGAAGAACAGGGGGAGCGCCTGGTGCGCGAAACCGACGCCTTTGAACATCCCTGCCTCAATCCGCTGCCAAATGGAGAGGTGACTGCCCAATTCATGCGCGAGGTTCCCGCCATGATCATCGAGAATAATATTCACGGGGTCGACATTGACCCCCGCGCCGTCCAGATCGCCGGCCTCTCCCTCTGGCTCCGAGCCCAAAAATCCTGGATCGACTTGCCCGCAGCCGAGCGCCCGCTGGTGCGCCGTTCCAATATTGTCTGCGCCGAGCCCATGCCCGGCAGCGACGCCATGCTCGAAGACTTCATAAAAACCCTCGACCCGCCCCTGCTCGGCGAACTCGTCAAAACCGTCTTCGACAAAATGCAGCTCGCCGGCGAGGCCGGCACCCTCCTCAAGATCGAGGAAGAAATACGCAGCGGCATCGACGACGCCAAAGACCAGTGGGAGAAACTCGGCACCGCCGAACGCGAACTCTTCACCCCGGAAGAACTCAACCAAACCCTCCGCCCCGGCACTCAGCAACAACCCACCGGCATCGAGAAAGCACTGGCCACCGACCATCGACCTTTGACCACGGATTTCTTCGACACCGCCGAAGAACGCATCTACACCGCGCTGGAGAAATACGCCGAGTCCGCCGAAGCCGACGACTACCAACGGCGGCTATTTGCCGACGATGCCGCGCATGGCTTCGCGTTCATAGATCTTTGCCGAAAACGTTACGACGCGGTAGTGATGAATCCGCCGTTCGGTCTGCCAGTGGACGGTCAGCTTGAATGGCTGAAGTCGATCTATACGAACGCCTACGTAGATCTCTATGCGACGATGGTTTCCAGAGGCTTGAGCCTGTGCCAAGACGGGTTACTTGGCTGCATAACATCTCGAAGCTTCATGTTCGCAAAGACTCTGACCGACTGGCGAATCGAGTGCTTCCTTGAGAGAGTTCAATATGTTGCAGATCTCGGCTCACCCGTGATGGACGCTGCGGTGGTGGAATCGTGCGCATACGTTCTAGCCTCTACAGATTTGCGCAGGCCAATTCTCGTCACTGACTGCAAGGCAACACCAGACAAGGGGCGGCACCTTCTCGAGACCCTGGACTCGTGCATATGTGATTATGTCGTAGACCGCTTGGAGATAAAACAAGCCTTTCGCGGGAAGTTTCTGTACTCAATACGATCTCACATTCGGCACCTTTTCCATGCGAAGACGCCTAAGGTGGGCAACTCGCTTCTAACGGCAAGACAGGGATTAAAGACGTTTAATGATTTCCGATTTCTCCGAACCCACTGGGAAGTAAGTCCGGCACTCAAAGGAAAAGGCAATTCATGGGAACCTGTAACACGTGGCGGTGGCAATGAGCTGTTCTATTCTGACTTCACTTCAGTAGTCCTGTGGCGAGACGACGGAATTGAACCGGGTGCGGTTAATTTCATTGCGAACGGGCAAACCGCTCAATCTCGTCAAGCCTCTCGGTTCTATCGAATTCCTGGAGCAACCTACACCTGGCGAGCTGCATCGTTTAAACCTGCGGCGTTGCCAACTGGAGTCATTGTCGGCGGCAAAGGGCCAACGGTTGTTTCTATTGCGGATGCGTCGCCTCAGTTGCTCGTCGGCGTCCTAAGCTCCACAATCATGCGGGCTCTAGTGGCATTGCAGGCTAATGCGAACCAATACGAAACTGGCATCGTAGAAGCGCTTCCTCATCCAAACCTGGATCGTGACGAAGTGGGTCAAATTGAGAGTCTTGCACTTGACGCCATCCAGACCTGTCGACGTATTTCAACGAGTGTTGACGAAAGTGTCGAATTCTTACCGCCACTGCTCGGAGGATCCCTACATTCGTTGAGAGAAGAATGGGCAGCGCATGCGCAGCAAGCCGTACGAACCGTCGTCCGCATTGTAGGCGAAATTGACAAGATTCTAGCAGGTTCTCTCCATCTTACGAAAGGGGATGTGGCCGCACTGGCCGAAGCCGCGGAGATTTCGCCTGTTGTCTCATTAAACCATCTTGGCGCGTCAGTTACTGAGCTTTTGATATCACTTTGCACAGCTTGTTCTCTCGGCCGCTGGGACATCCGCTACGCCACCGGCGAGCGCCAGCCGCCCGAGCTGCCCGACCCCTTCGACCCATTGCCCGTCTGCCCGCCCGGCATGCTCCAGAACGCCGACGGCCTTCCCGCCGCGCCCGCCGAAGTGCCCGGCGACTACCCGCTACGCATCACCTGGCCCGGCATCCTCGTATCTGATCCCGGCCACCCCGAGGACATCGTTGCCCGCGTCCGCGACGCCCTTGTCGTCATCTGGGGCGACCGCAGTGCCGCCATCGAGCAAGAAGCCTGCGAGATCCTCGGCGTCCGCACCCTGTGCGACTATTTCGCCGAGAAAAAATCCGGCGGCAAATTCTTCAAAGACCACCTCAAGCGCTACAGCAAGAGTCGTCGCAAAGCGCCGATTTACTGGCCTTTGTCCACGGCATCGGGGAGCTACACGCTGTGGGTCTATTACCATCGCTTGGACGACCAGTTCCTTTATAAGGCGGTGAACGATTTCGTGGCCCCGAAGTTGGAGGCGGTACAGAGGGATTTAGAGAACTTGACTGGCCTGGCGGCTGATAAGCGGCAGTCTGACTGGGCAGATGAAAAGGAAAAGCTCGAGCTCTTTGAGAAGGAGTTGGTGGAATTTCGTGACGAACTGCTTCGGGTGGCAGAGTTGCCTTGGAAACCCAACTTGAATGACGGAGTGCAGATCACCGCGGCTCCCTTGTGGAGTTTGTTCCGGCTCAAGCCTTGGCAAAAGGTACTCAAGGAAACCTGGGAGAAACTCGAGCGCGGAGACTACGATTGGGCGCACCTTGCTTACAGCATGTGGCCGGATCGGGTACGAGAGAAGTGCAAGACCGACAAGTCCCTGGCCATCGCGCATGACCTGGAGGATGTGTACATTGAGCCGCCGCCGAAACCGGGAAAGAAGACTCGGAAAAAGAAAGTTGAGTCGAAAGAGGTTCAGCAAGATTTACTAGGACCTGAGGAAAATTAAACGATGAGAGCACTCTACCGAACCCGATTTCAATTGCGCGATCCTGACGAATCGCCTCAAGCGCAATTTGATGCAGTTGCGGCGACTTGCTTTAACTGGGTGGTGGAGCGTCAGCAGGTGGAGCGGCCTTCGAACACGCCAGGGGCTGCGGAAGCTTTTGAGCCAATGGAAATTGGACAGCGGCATGAGCTTGAAGCCTGCCGGGTTGACCGGGAGGGGAATACCCACTGGGGCCTGCATTATATGCACCAAGACAGGAGCTACAAGGGTCAGTGGTGGTCCACCCAGCTTGGGTTGTTCCGAGAAGGCAATGGCCCCAACCACTTTTCATGCTCCCTATTATTAGGGCGGCGCGACGGTCAGGTCAGCCCGGTGCAACAGCTACCTGGTCGGCCTCGGATCGTACGAGATATTTTAAAAGAATTCGGGGGTGGTGGGCGTTTCCCGTTACTAACCAAGGCGGTTCAAGTAGGTGATAGCGAAGAAGAGGTCGAGCATCTCTTACAGTTGCTTGAATACCCCGAACGGACGCATCCCATTGTATTTGTAAGTCGTACCAATGGAGGCGAAAAATGCCTTATCTCTCCTGTGGCATTGGCGGATCGGGTATGTGGTATCGCGCATTTAATTGTTGCGAGCAATAGTTTCGTTTCCCGTCGGCTTGAGGGCTTGATGGGTAAGAAGCACGCCTGTTACGGCGGTGCAATCCGTATTTACTGGCCCCAGTTTCAACGCAATCATTCCCCAAACAGGCACCCACTGTTTCCGCCGGATAAGATTCTCAAGCTCGAGCGTTTCCGGAAAAATCTCTTTCAAGACAAGCTGCTTGCGCGTCTGGCTGATGTTGCTTCCTTTAATACGACCGAGCCCTTCATTACCTGGCCACGTTTACAAGAGCTTCGACGCAGACAAGCGATGGAAGAAGCCAAAGACCGAGGCGAGCTCTCTTCATTGGTCGAATTACAAGATGAGGAAATCAAAGGATTGCAGAATCAACTGCAGAACCAGAGGCATGTACTAGAAGATACACAGCTAGAGAATTTGGAATTACTTGACAAAGTCGACAATTATCAGCGTGCGATTCAGGGAGCTGGGATTGTGGTTGAAAAAGAAGTTGAGGAACTCCCTCCGGCCGATGTGGATGAAGCTATCCAAAAGGCAAAAAAGAAATTTAAGAACCAATTGGCTTTTGCCTGGAACTCGAAATCCGAGGAAAAGCATTATCCCTATCAGAAACCTGAAGAGGTTTTGAGTTTATTTGAATGGCTTGCGACCACGTATTACGATGCGAAAATCGGGAAAAGTCTGTGCCCCAATTTCAACACCGCAATTCGGCACGAAATGCCCGGATGGAGCTACTCGGCCAAGCAGGCTCAAGCGACGCTTGGTAAGAATCCTGAATGGTATGAGGCAACTTGGAAGAAGAAAAGCTATACCATCGCGGAGCATTGCAAGAAAGGCACCGGGTCCGACCCGTCGCACTGCATCCGCATCGCGTTTGCCTGGGACGAAGAGAAGCGTAGAATTGTCCTCGGTTTTCTCGGCCAACATCAGCGAAATACAAAATCATGAATATTTCAGATCACATTACTGGCGTTTTTCGTGAGCGCCTCGACAAGCATTCGGCCCTGGTGGTGTACGACCCGGATCATCGCTACGAGTTGGTCTGTGAGGGCATGGCGGATAAACATACGACGGTGGTGCATGCAGGACGGTCGTACTTTGGCGCTAGGGAAGATGCTCTGCGGCATATGCGAACTGTGGCGAGTCCGAGCAAGGACGGCGAGCGGCGTTATCTACTTGTGTACATCCCAGCGCCAGCGCCTTTGAATGATCAGGCTCGTATTGCGGATCCCTTTTCAGCGGTAGCAGTGGCGGGGCATCATTTCCCTGTGGGCGACGGTGAAAACTATGAAGCCTTGTGCCGGACAGCGAAACCCGACCATGCCACCGAGATCGCCAGGTTGTTTCAGGAAGGCACTCCGGATTTTGCGGTGATAGATGCGCTGGGTGACAGAGGCGGTTGGCCGCAGCTGAAAGCGGTATTGGGGGCAGAGTCGCCTGCCGAGATTCTCAAGACGTTTATGGTGCCGCCGAAAGACAAGTTGGAAGGCATGGATCAAGCTGATGCTTGGGTGTCTGAGATCCGGCGCTTTTTAGAGACATCCTTGGGGGTGACGTTGCGCACCAAAGGGAAGCGGTGGAATTCCGTGAGCCAGGAAGTATGGGAAATCATGCTCTTGAGCGAATTTGTGTATGATATGCCTGACGGAGTTCCAGAGGCGCTCCAAGAGATGCAGTGGGCCGATCAAGTGGCAAAGGAGCTGGTGAACAAAGTCTGCGCGGCCTTGCGGAATGACCGGAGCGCACAGGAAACCTATATGGATCAGGCGTCCCGGGTTGCTGACACTTTTCAGCTTGCCCGACATGTTGCGGATATCGATGACCTTGGGATACGTGACACCTTTGCATTTGAGGAGCGTTCGTTCATCAACCGATATATCCAAAGCGCCTTAAGGGGAGACTTTGGAGCGGCCAGGGAAATTGATCAGGTGCACGGAGATAGTATCTGGCTACAGGACACAGATTGCTTTGCTCAATGGACCATTGCCCGAAAGGCATTGGCCTTGCTGACGATCGAGGCGGACACAAAGCGCCTCATGGATGGGAAGACAGGGAATTTACAGGCGCTGGTCGGCGCGTATACAAGCTCGGGTCGCGAAGTTGATCGGGCGTATCGTGAGTTGGAGCAGGCAATTTCTGAATCGTTCCAGGCCCTCGAAATCTTGGAAAGCCTGGTGACGCAGGCTCGGACAGCCTACCGGAAATTTGCCAGCGAGATGCAGGCCTGCTTTATTGGCCATTTCGAAAGCGAAGGTTGGCCGGTGGACGGCACTCGCAGCAATACTCGGGTCTTTGATGAGGTGGTCGCGCCGCTCCTGGAGGAACGCAAGAAGGTAGCCTATGTAATGATTGATGCCCTGCGGTATGAATTGGGAGTGGAGTTGCATAAGAAGCTGGCCGAAAGCGTTCCCGCGACGCTTTCCATCAGTTGTGCTCAATTGCCGACGATAACTCCGGTTGGTATGTCCAGTTTGCTTCCGTTAGCATCCGAAAAGCTGGCGATCAAAAAAGACAAGGATGGGAAGTTGACTCCGTGTATGGGCGAGATGTTTACCCCGTCAGCCCCAGGGCGCGATAAGTGGTTTAAATCGATCTACGGGGACCGCTACATGGATATCCAACTCAGGGACTTTGTAGAGAAAAAGAAACTCAGCATTGCGGACTCGGTTCAGTTGCTGACGGTCCGGTCCTGGGATATTGACCGGCACCTCCACAACTCACCCCGTCAATTGGTGCGGAGTATTCCCGAATATCTGAGTCTAATTCAGTCGGCGGTTTACCGCCTGCAGGAGCATGGCTTTGACAAGGCGGTGGTGGTCACCGACCATGGGTTCATCCTCTTGCATGACTTTCAGGCCGGTGATGCCGGTGACAAGCCAGAGGGAGACTGGATATTGAAAAAGGACCGTTGCCTGCTCGGTAAAGGGATAGGAAACAGTGCCAACCTGGTGGTGAAAAAGGAGCACGTGGATATCCGCGGTGACTTCGATGATTACGCGACACCGAGGCGGTTGGGACTCTACAAGCAGGAGGAAGAGTATTTCCACTCGGGTGCTTCGCTACAAGAAACGATCCTGCCTGTGATTATCCTGGATCTAGCGAAGGATGGAGAGGAGTCCAATCCGGATGACTTTACGGTTGGATTGAGTTACCGCAGAGGCGAGACAAGCGAGGTGACGACACTGGCACCGATGGTAGAGCTCAGCGTCACAACCCCGAGTCTATTTAACCAGGCTCAACATCTTGAAGTACTGCTTGAGATTTTGGGACCTAAAAAGGAAAAAGTCGGGCGGGTAAGCGCTTCTGGAGATCATGTGAATTCGGCCACTGGAGCAGTCACGATTCCTGTTGGCAGCAGCGTCAAAGTCCGGCTCATGCTGGATGACGAATTCCGAGGTAAGTTTACGGTGAACGCCTTGGACCCGAGCAGCCGCGCCCTGCACCACACCTTAAAATTGAATGTGAAAATTACGGAGTAACATGAGTGAAACCTTGAGCCAAAAATTGACCACGATTTTCCCTGGGAAAAATGTTCGTAAAGATCTGTTGCACCGAATTAAGAAAGGGACGAACATTCCTTCCTTTGTGCTGGAGTTCCTGCTCGCCCGCTATTGCGCCAGTGATGATGAGGATGAGATTCAGGGCGGATTAGATGCCGTACTCGAAGTACTCCAAGAAAATTATGTGCGGCCGAGTGAATCCGATACGGCACAGAGCAAAGTGGCGGTAACCAAGAGTCATAAGTTCATCGACAAGGTGCACGTATCTTTCAAGGAAAAAGAGAAGCGCCATTGGGCAGAGATGGAGAATTTTGGCTCGAAGCGTATTGCGATACCAGAAAAGTATTACAAAGGGCAAAACCGCATTCTGGAGGGGGGTATTTGGGCGGAGGTACGCTTAGGCTATAACGACGTTGAGGAAGATAAATACACCTTTTATGTTGAGGACCTTCGTCCGATTCAATTGTCCAAGTTTGACTGGGATGAGTTTGTCGCTGGCCGGGAGCAGTTTACCCGGGATGAATGGCTCGATGTGGTGGTTAGAACCATTGGATTAAAGCCCTCTAAATTTAGTTTCAAACAAAAGCTCCATTTGATGGCGCGGATGATTCCTTTCGCGGAAAAGAACTACAATCTAGTCGAGCTGGGTCCGCGTGGAACAGGGAAGAGTTATGTGTTTAGTGAATTCTCGCCGTTCTCAACCTTAATCAGCGGGGGGCAAGCCAGCTCAGCGACTCTGTTTTATAACAACTCGAAAAAGGCGGTTGGTCTGGTTGGCTATTGGGATACCATTGCTTTCGACGAAGTGGGTGGGGTGAAGATCAAGGATCCGAACACCATTACCATCATGAAAGATTTCATGGCCAACGGGCGTTTCTCACGCGGGGCCGATGTTATTGCAGATGCGAGTTTCGCGTTCATTGGGAATATTGACCACTCGATTAAATCGCTGGTGAACTCCGAACGACATGACCTCTTCATCTCGCTACCTCCCGCGTTTGATTTGGCAGTTATGGACCGGTTTCATTTCTACCTGCCAGGTTGGGATATGCCCAAGAACAGCAGCGAATACCTGACGCAAGAGTATGGGTTTATTACGGACTACCTGGCGGAAGCCTTTCACTACCAGGCTAAGAATGTGAATCGATATGAATACGTTTCCCGCCGGAGTAAATTCGGAAAAGATTTTCAGGGGCGTGATGAAGCGGGCGTGAAGAAAACCATGTGCGGCCTGATCAAGCTCTTACATCCTGGCTGTGAACCTACTCCTGAGGAATTCGATGAGTATATGGAATATGCAATCGAAGGTCGCCGCCGAGTGAAAGAGCAGATGAACAAACGGAAGCCTGACGATGAATTCGCCAGTATCAATCTGTCCTTCTTTGACCATGAAGGAAACGAACGCGTTGTCTTCTGTCCCGAGTCGAAAAATGCTGCCGCCACGCAAACTCCGGTAAGGGGTGGCCTGGAAGATGAAGTCGATGAGGCCAAACCTACACCGGAGCCAAAGCAGAAAAAAGAAGTCTCTGAAGAGCTGGCAACACAGGTTGCCATAGCCCCTCAGGAGATCGAAGAACCGAAGCCGAAGCGGTTTAAAGTAGGCTACAACCAGACCGGCTATTCCTATGAGAGCCTGTTTGGTCCATACCTTAAAGGTGCGGAGGAAGTCATTATTGAGGACCCGTACATTCGTAAAAAGTACCAGGTCAATAACTTCCTTAGATTCTGCGAGATGCTGGTTACCCATGGTCAAACGCGAAAGATCACCCTCATCACCTTGTTTGAGAGCAAGGAGGAAGCCCTCTTAATCGAACCTTTACTTCAAAGTATACAAAGCAGTTTGCGAGAGCATGACATTGAACTGGATGTTAAGGTTGACCCTCATGCACACGATCGGGAAATCCGAATGAGTAATGACTGGGCAATCGATCTCGGTCGAGGTTTAGATATGTATCAGGTTCTGGATGATTGGATGGAGATTGGCTCGACCAACTATGATCTCCGACCATGCAAAGCCTTTAAGGTGAGTATCTATCGACAATCCGAGGGGAAACCTCAGGACGACGAAGACGAGTAAAGCCGGTGCAGGACGGATAAAGTAAATGCCTAATAACTTTATCCTTACAGATGGAATATAAGGCGATGTAAATTGACGGTTTCCGCCTGGGCTATAGATCAGTAGCCGAGGTGAAAAACATGCAGAGTTGGTAATACCCTAATCGGTGATTTAACCGTCCCTTTACATACCGCTTCAGGTTTACCCGGCATAGGCATTGATAAGGTCGAACCC
>Ga0209187_1000828_pt1 | contig 44604 bp, 41 predicted proteins | sample BantaG_FD_187430 | JGI IMG/M metagenome (GOLD analysis project Ga0209187, IMG submission 187430) | Marine algal microbial communities from Bantry Bay, Ireland - BantryBay_4 metaG (SPAdes) (version 2) | ecosystem: Host-associated > Algae > Red algae > Unclassified | place: Bantry Bay, Ireland...
AAAAAAAATACTGGTTTTGGGCTTATTTGGGCTGCGGTAGGCAAGCCTGTGTTGCTTATTTATTGAACTTTATATGCTACAATAGCTTCAGACAAGCAAATGTAGTAAATAATTGAATGTGATTTTACTAAATGTGTTGATGGCTTTGGAGAAAGTCAGCAAGCCCTAGTTAGCAAGTTGTGATATGAATAATAGAGAATTTTTTTTGAATCCTCATGCAAGTAATGTTGTCTCTAGATTTAGCTATAGCATTAAAGTTGCTTATAAGTTTGATCATCACGTTTAAGGATTCGCAATATTTCTATGATCTCTCTTTAGTGTTAATTGCAACTTAATTACCCAAATCTTCATATCGATTTTTTATGATCTCGGAGGCTTCGGCAGAAAGCGTTCCATTACGTTGCATTTCACTCAATAATTGTTTAAACGTAATGCTTTTGCCACCTTCTTTTTTGGCTTCCTCAGCTGCTTTAATATCTTGCAAATCTTCCAAAATAGATTGTACTATATTTTCTACTTGAGGATGCAAAGTAGTATCTAAAGTAATTGTGATGTGTTTTTCGTCTGGTTTATTAATTGTTACTCCGGTCATATTGAATTTTTATTCAGATTAACTTAATTTTTAATGCAATACTTCCATACAAATTTAAACATTTTATGTTCAGCATGTAAAAATGGTGATTTATTTTGGGATGAGTATTGGGCATACACATTATTGTTTATCAATCTTTAATTATCAATTGTGTAGTATTATTATTTATTCAAGAACTTGCATAAAGTTTCTTTAATAGATGAAACACTTTCAGCTTCACTCACTTTTCTGCCACCGAAATTTGAAATTCTAAGTGTATCCAAATTGTTCACCCGATAAACTTCAATATTATACCAATAACTACTTTCTTCGATATTTTTTAAAATCAGCTTAGCATAAGTATTACGATTATTTGTATTGACTTTTTTAACCTGTTTTATTCTAATATGGTCATCAGTAATTGCATTATTGTTTGATTGTAATATTTCAAAACAATCAATTTTTTCAAAATCTTTTAAATTAAGAAAGGAATTATTTATTATTAGCAATTCTATGGTTTTATTATCCTGTGTTTTACAACTACAAGCAAGCAATACAATAAGTAGGAAAAATAGAACTCTCATATAACTTTAATTTTACCGACGAGTTCAACACTACTCCTACATTTTACAAGATAGTTATAAATATCATCCCATTTCTTTTTGTCTGCGTCTTTTCCTCCGGTACTTTTCTCTCCGACAGTAACACAGCCTGCACTAAAGTTACCAACGTGTAAATATCTACTGCTTTTTTCAGCACCTATTCTAAACCAAACTGTAGCATATTTTGCCACATTAGTATAACCTTCTCCGCCTTCGTGTAAATAATCCGGAACCCAAAGGTTGTGAGTTCCTTTTGGCATTGGGTTGCTCGGGTCTGTGCTGGTATGTATCCAATTGGAGTTTCCATATTTCAATCTATTTTTAGCTTTTTCAAAAACAAGGCTACCTCCAGCTTTATATTGAATAAAATCAAATCTGGATTTAGTTTTTGAGATAGCACTAACTGATGCCTTTGTGTTCTGATTTGGCCAATCAACTATCGTAAATAATTCTCTGGATTTGTCTCTGTTATAGCCATGATATTTCACTCTACAATATTTGGCAATGGAAATAATCTTGCCACTTTCCTTTTTTACATTTAACCAACCTTTTTCATCTGATTCAATTAAACTGTTTAGAGTTGATATTTGTGCAGTTTGAGCTTGAAGCCCGGTTGGATTCAACTCTGGAATATGTCTGTTTCTCCTTACTCCCATATTTAAGATCTATTTTTAGTTACGCTTTTCGATATAATAAACTACCAATAATCATATAAAAGTACTTCATTTTTCTTAGCCATGTCGTATATATTTGTTTTAATTGCCCTCATTGGATTTAGCACCTTTCAAAATCCACCCCGCTAAACCCATTTCGCTCAACAACATCTTTAAACGCCTCCGAAACAAAAGTAGCCATTTGAAAATATAAGCCCGGGTTGTTGATTTTGAAGATGTGCGAATCTTGAATAGCTTCCTTTTCAAAAACCAGTTTATTGACTTCCAAAATATGTTCTTCTTCTATGTCGTATTGCAGGTTGGAATTTTCAAAATCAATGGCATCATGCTCCTCTTTAATGTCTAAAATGTGGAGGAGGTATTGTTGTTCTTCGTGAATGCTGGCTATAATGGGTTGAAATATTTTTTTGTGGGTAATTTGTTTTATTCTTGAAATAATTTTATGCACATTTTTGCGGTTGATTAGGGGTAGATATTCTACACGGTCTTTTAATAAAGGTTCTATTGCTGTTTTTACTTTTTCGGTGATTACCCAGAAGGTTTTGTTGGCTATGGTTAGTTTGCCGATGTCTGTTTGGAGGTTTAAGATGGCGGTGGGTTGCCATTGGTTGGAGATGGGTTTTGAATTTTGAGCCTTGATTGAAATCAAATCTGTATAGAAATGCATTTGTTGTTCATCTGAAAAATAAAGATGAGGGATTTGTTGTGGATTATCAGATTGAATTTGGAAGATTTTCATTTATTGATATTTAAAGTAAGTTTGGCAAAAACTTTAATCTTTTAATATATCTTTGTTCACATTTAGAACTCCTAGTTCAAATAAATTCTTACATAAATTAGCTAATCTATTTTCGACTTCTTCTTTTTACTTCTTTAAGAATTATTTCACCAGTTTCTCCGTTAATAGTATAGTGTTTGTACTGACCTGGCATATCCAACCACATAACCATCCATAAAGGAGGTGTGTTGTTTACGTCTTTTTGAATCGATGTTGTTCTTAAATTAATATTTATACTCTCTTTTTCGCAAAATGCTTTTAAATCCTCCCATCCAAATTTGAAAGGTTTATCCCAATCAACTGTTTTTTCTAAAGAACCGTCCAAACTAAAAAACTCCCAAATACCAGCATTAAATTTATAGTCAAAAAAATCCCCTCTTTTTTTTAACGCCCCATTTGGATAATATTCATAAAATTTTTTGATGAAAGAATTTTTTGATGAAACTTTACGAGTAAATGAACCGTTTGAAAACCCTCCCTTCTCTTCAACTAATGTTCCGTCTTCGAGTTCATAATGAAATATATTACGGTGATTTTTGTTTTCATTAAAATAATCAATATTAAATGTGTCCATTTTGCTTATAGTTTTTTTTTGAGAAAAACAACTTTGCATTATTGCAAATAATAAAAATAATAATGTATATTTAATCATATGTTTTTATGATTCGTTAGGTAAACCTTTTTGCAAATCTTTCCATTGCCACCTCCAAGTACTTACTACTGGTATTGCTACTGATGCAACATCCGAATAATCCATTATATTATCAGTTTTATCTTCTTCAAATTTATTTTTTCCAGTATTATCGAAACTATGATGTAAACCCATCGCATGAAATGCTTCGTGGGCTAATGTACTATCATTAAGGCCGTCTCTAAGCACAATAACTTCATTAGAAGGCGTTGCCCTTGCCTGTCCACATAAATTATCAAATCCTGGTGATGTTCTTACCTCATCTATAAAATATATTTTTAAATGGTCTCTATATTTTTCTTCAGTCGGAGTGTCAAAATTGGCATATAAGATATTATTAGCTTGGGTAAAGAATGCATTATTTCCTGCTTCTGTTTCTCGTGATGTTTGAATATCATTTATTAATCTGTTGAATTCAATATTCGCTGATCCATCAGAAGTAGAAGCATCAAGAATAGATACATCTAATTCTACAGTTTCAATCGTGTCATTTTCTGGTTTAATTAATGCTTGGGCTAAATATTTTTTCAATTCTGTCTCTCTGCCAGTTGGATTTGCAGTCTCTTGCACTCCAGAATTCGTAAGATCTGAAGTAACATTTATAAACAGTATCTTTTTTTCAAAACGATGCGTACTTTTGTTATTAGCCATAATATTTAAGACACCTAATAATCTTTTATTTGATTTCACCTCTATTTTTTTGTCTTTTGAAAATTCATTATTACAAGTTATTAGTAAAAAGTCTTTGTCTTCTTGATTTTCTCCCTTTCCTTTTATAGGAAGTGTTTCAGGTGTAATAGTGAATAACTTTTTATCATATTCCAACTCCAAATCTTCTAAAGCTACTTCAAAAACATCCATAATTATCGAAAGTTTTATAGATTTTTTGGGATATAGAGTTAGATAAGATTGTAAATATTTTCTTTCCTTATTGTTTGTCGGTCCCCATTTATTATGCCAATCGTATTTAGTATTGAACCAGAGTAGTGGATTTTGTTGATATTCATCCATTAGGTCATTAATATCACCTGTAAAGATGTCGTTATAATCATTAACTCCATCCCTTTTTTCTCGAAACCAATCAAAACCATATTTCCCGTCATATCCAGAATCTCTTCTGAAATCAACAATTATCTGAGGTTTAGGATAAACTTCTAAGCCTGAACTTTTTAGCTTTTGCCCTTCATAAGTAATTGTTGCAATTAACTTATCATATTTATTGGGTGTTCTATGCCATTCCCAAGCATTTTCAATTAAGAGTTCTAAATTATAATCTCCTTTAGCATCTACACTTACAGTTAAGTTTACCTCACTTTTTCCTGGTTTTAAATCTTTCCCATCTTGTCTTTTTACACAAATTTCTCCGGTTGCACCAGTTGGGTTACTTATTTTTCCTTTAAGTTTAACTCTATCTCCATAATAAATTTTTCTTATTACACTCATAATGTTTATTCGTATTTATGCCATTCAATAGATAATATACAAGGTTCCACTTCCGGTTCTTCAATAGGAGCTATTTCCTCATTTGATTTAGCCTCTTCAACAATTGGCTCATTCAATTCATCCATAGTTTCTTCAGATACCGGATTATCAACCTCCCCACAAACCTCACAAAAAGGCTTCCCTTCATCAGCAGCCTGCTGCATACTCAAAACCTGCTGCGCAACTCCAGAAGCTTTAGGTGGTAATTGTTCTAAAACAGTTAAAGACTGTTTGGTCATCACAGTGCCGGGGGAGATTTCACCAATCAGCACAGTTGGGCAGCCCATCATTACCGAACCGCCGTGAACCGTCATATCGCCCATACGCACTGCTGGTTTGCCACCGATTAAAACACCGGTAGAACCCAATATTAAACTATCGGGCGGACCTACGCAAGTACACATATCACCCATAACGGCTGCAGGCATATTGCCTATTAAAACGGTTGGTACTCCTGGACCCATTATTGGACCGCCCACATGTGGAATGGGTGGTAAGCCCGGTGTAACCATTGGGCAAACATGCATATCTCCTATTCTTGCTGCTGGTTTACTCATAAGGCTGAAATTTGGTTAAATAAATCGCTGGCTTGTTTCAGTAGTTCTGGCTGTTCTAAAAATTCTGGTTTGCTTAATTGGTATTCCATAATTTGTCCGTTTTTTAACTCGACAATAAATTTATTAATAGGTCCGAAAAATTCGGTTAACTGTTCCGGTTCGCCCGTTTCTAAAAAAGTGGGCAATACCCGTGGGTCGTAGAAACGAAAATACAATTTTTTTCCAGCTTCTGTCTTTACATAGAGAAATTTTTTCAAATGCAAATACACCGTTTTAAAATCGGCTGCACTTTCTAAAATAATACCCCAATGTTGCTGCCCGCCATTTGCCAAATACCACTCTGCAAAATTGGAGTTAAGTCTAAAAGTAAATAACCAGGGAGCCACCGAATGTAAACGTTCTTCTGCCTCGCCGCTATATAAACAAATATGGCGTGGGTTGAAGCGTTTGGCTTCGGCGATGCGGGCGTGGGTTTTGGCGGCATCGAGGATTATGTAATAGTTGGTTGGCATTTATAGTTAATTTTTTCTATTTGTCAAAACACCAATCTTTATAGTATCCACCATTCGATTCTATTTTCTCCATGTCACTTAATGAAATCAGGTTATCTCCATACAATGAAATAAAATGATCAGGATTAAGCTGGAGATAAGCCAATGAAAAATCATAGATTAGGCGGTCATAATCGGCTTGGTCAGTTACCCCAAGACGGTAATATTGATTGCCATCTTTTTTCAATACGTTATAAGATTCGATAAGGTCTTTTTCAGCTTCAATTCTCAAATAAAAATACGCATCTTCTTCATCGTAATGTTTAGAAATATATACTTCAGCACTACCATTCCCATTTGGTGAAAGGGGTTCTTCAAAATAAAATTTCATGCCTGTTTTAAATGCTACTTCAGCAATACTTTTTAAAGTATTTTCCGATTTTACTTTTTCTTTTGAAACTATGAGAACTGCCATTAATTTAAATTTTTATCAAGTTCATCTAATGAGTTAACAAGTGTAACGTTTTTGGGCATTTTTGATTCTATATCTGCTCTTTCCCTTTCTGTCATTGGTTCATCTATGTACAAGATAGCCTTTTTATTTTTAGCATTCAAGTAATTGGGATTTGAAGTATCTGTAAATTTATCAACTTGTCCTTCTTTAAATGATGAAAAACTCTTTTTCACTTCTATTATTTCCGAATCTGTCATTACATCAATATCACCAGCAGTATTGTTTGAGGTTGTATTCATAACTTTTAATCCAAATGCCTCAATTTCTTTGCCTTGTTTAGCAATATGATTTGCCACCTTTCCTTCAACTTTTTTACCAGGGTTTTTACTTTTCAAAGCACTTTCAATTGATTGTTTAATGGATTGAGGGTTTTGTTCCTTCCACGTTAAAACATTGTTTGCAGGATTTGTGTATTTTATTTTATTGCCAGTTTTTGTTATAGCACCTGCATTTTTTTTATCATTTTTAGTGATTTTCGGGGTAATACTGCCTTTTAACCTTGGAATAACCTCTAGTTTAATTTTTTCAACATCACTACCAACACTCAATTTAAGCACCTTCTCATCTGCCCATTCCTCACCTTCAAATTTAAAATCACCGCTATGCTCTGGCAAATCAATAATAACATCCTCACCGCCCATATTTTCTGTTTCAATAGCTAAATAGATTTCTTTCTCTTTAGTTATCTTATCAAGTTCTTGCCCTTCTAAGTTAGTAAAATATGTTTTTGTAATTTTTTGATTTGACTCATTTTCTTCATTAGTCAAAGCACAAGCCTTTATTGGAGATGAATCTTCCTCTGGACTATTGTAATTCGGTTCTTTTGGAAGATCACTTCTATTTATGAGTTGTGCGTTTGGCATAAAATAATGAATCTTAAATAGTTATTTTTGTAAAAGTAAATAAAGAGAATCTATGTTAGCATCATCAAAGCGAACCATACCAAACTCTTTTGAAGTAAATATCTTTTCGGGGATTAATTTATTAGGATTTCTTCTATCGGTATAAATCAATCCAAATTTATGTAATATAATTTCATCTTTTGATTTAATGTATTTAAAAGTTATGTATTCATCAATAAAAGTCCATCCTGAGCAATTTTGTTGTTCAACAGTAAAATAAATATCTTTATGAGCAATGTCTAAAAATCCATCTGACATACAATTTTTATTTTCATCTTCATATCGGATTATAGAATTATTCATACCAATATTTTCTTTTGATGTTAATTTGAATACGTTTATATATTTGTCAATAACTGTAATTTGTAAACCAGAATTTGTAATGTAAGTTGGAATGCTATCTTTTACTGTGATATTATCTTCTTGAATATCATGTTTTACATGATTGTCTTTTACCTGTTTAACATCCTGAATATTTTTACAAGCAAGCATTGCAATAAACGAAATAGAAAGGTATAAAACCGTTTTTATATTAAGCATTTATACATTCATTTACATTAAATATATTTTCACCACTTACAGTATTAAAGTTGTTGATTCTTGTCTGACGACTATCAGTTCCTCTATTAATTATATCAGTAATAGAATTTACAACAGCATCTGTTGCCCCATTGTCTGCCCTAGTATACAAATTATTCATTGACCAAAATGCCATTGCAGATATTAGCCCACCTCTAACAGTTAAAATATCATTTGGATTAGCTAAAATATCAACTCTAGAGCCTGGGTATCTTCTGTTAATTTCCTGTTGAGCTCTTTCATAATTACCTCTAAAAGTCAATTGAATAAATCCTTTCCCTCTATATCTCCAACCATCACCAGAAGCCACATCTCCGTTGCCAGAACCAGGTCTATTAGCATATGCTCTGTTGGCTATAGCTTGTTGGTCGGCACGTTGAGTAGCTGTTCTCCCGTATATGTATGATTCTGGATTATTCCGAAAATAACGAAATGGCCCACGTCTTAGTCTAGTGCCATCAGCTGCACGCGTCTCCCGAACTCGGAATAGTCTATCAGCCGAATAGTTCAGACCTTCAGTGCGTGCTCTTATAGATGCTCCGACTTCTGTTAAAACTTGACCAAAAAAATGTGCTTTTCTAAGACAAGTATCAACAAAAAATTTATCATAACATTCATTAAAAACTTGAAGCATTTCATTTAATACATTTGCGTTTGCGGTACTAAATATAGCTTGAAGTTGGGCAAGTTCTATTCCTTCACAGCAAGAAAGAGTAAGTGCGAACCATTTACCATCTATATCTAACCATTGATTTTTAGGTGTATTTGTTCTTGTATTATCACTATCAACGTTAGTACCATAATAGAGTATTCTATCTTCATCATATTCATTATTTCCTGAATGTGCATCAACACGGAGATAAAGATTGGCTTTTTCATCATTTGTTGCTTCAATAGCATCCTTCCACGATTGTATGTTAGCATCACTAGGTTGTAATTTTATTTTGGCAATAGCCCAATCCGTAAATTCATTGTTATTTATTATGTTCGGGTCGGTTGGAAAATTACCAATGTTAGTTTCTATTAATGTAACAACATTTGATTCGTGATTTACTTCTATATCTGATCCAATTGCTGCAATTACTTGAGTTAATCCTTGTTTGACATTTATTTTAATTATCTTTTGACCATCCTCAAAATTTTTTGTTTCAACGACTATGTAAACTTCTTGCCCTATAAACCCTTCGTCTATGTATTCAAAACGTACTCTTTTACCAATTTCTCTTTGTGCAGGAATAAGCAATGTTTGTCCTGCATCTATGCTGTTAGGATTATCAATTTCAATATTTCTCCCGTCTTCAGTTTTTGTCCTGATTTCTCCTACAGCTACTTCATTCTCTCTTGCTATAGCAGATAAATTTTCTCCTCTTCTTACAATATGCTCTCTTATAGATATTTCATATACAGGTTCTGAATGCTTTATCGCAAAACAAGCATGCTCTATTGTAGGAAACCCAATAGGTATATTTGGTGGAGGTTGATAATTAGGAGCATTATATAGTTGTGATACACTCATTTTCTTTAATTCGTATTTAATCTATTTTAACTAATTATTGCCTATTTCTTTCTTTAAATGCAGTTGGTTGTTGTAAAGTGATTTATAAATACTTTTCACCCGATAACTCTCATTCATATCCACCTCCCCCAATATCTCCTCCAACTCCTCCACCAAAGGCACATCAAACCCAAACTCAATCTTAAAAAACATCAACTTCTGCAAATTCAACCGTTTCTTAATATCATACTGCTCCCCAAAGGCAATCATTTCATAAATAAATGCCTCAATTGCTTCTTGTTCTTTATCCACACACCAATCCGCAAAGTTGTTTTGCAAAAACACCACCGATTTCTGCACAAACTTCTCCACTTCAATCTGCCGGAAAGCTTCCATTTGTTTATTGGTAATTACAAGCATATTCATCTAATTAATTTTCACTAAACTACCTTTCAATTGAGTTATGCCGGTAGATTTTAAATCTAACTTCGCATTACCGCCAACTTCAGTACTCACATCAGAAGTCAAAGAGGCACCTGTTTTGCCGGAAATTTCCACCTTCATATTGGTAATCAATTCCGCACCCATATCGCCACTCATTTTTAGTTTGTTGGCGGCTCCCACTTCTACATTGTTTGCTTTTTGTTTCATATTTTTTGAGGCAGAAACATCCATATTGCTGCCAGCTTTCACCTTCATATTTTTAGAAGCCGTTATTTCAATTTCTTCCGATTCCAGTATCAGTTTCTTTTCAGAACTAATGGTAATCGTCTTTTCTTTGGTATCAAATTTTAAGAGGTTGTTACTTTTGTCAGAAATAGAAATAACTTCGTTGCCATCGGTATCATCTAACAAAATCGTATGTCCACTGCGGGTTTTAATGGCCTTTAAATTGTTGTCGGGATCTGCCCATTCGGGTTTGGTTTTGCCGTGGTAAAGGGTATCGCAAACGTAAGGCTGGTTGGGGTTGGCTTGTTCAAAATCTACCATTACTTCGTCGCCAATTTCGGGGGTAAAATAAATACCACGGTCGCCGCTGGCGTGACCAGTACTTACCCGTACCCAGGGCGTGAGGTCGTTGCCACTTTGCCAGTTAAATTGCACTCTTACTCTGCCTATTTTTTCGGGATCGTTATTTTCTTTTACTATGGCAATATGCTTTTCCGCCTCCGGCTTAAAAACATTAGGGTTAACAGGAGGCAAAGTACATTCAAAAGGCAAGGCTTCAAAGTTATTTTGGTAATCTTTATTTTGGTTAACGTGATGCTGCACACCAATTACCCGAAAGCGATCAATAAATACCTTTTTAAAAACACCGGTAATATTGTTGCTGGCATATACACTCAAATTACTACCTATTGTTATGGAGGGGTTGGTACATTGTCCGCTAAAGGTAGAGGTGTCGCTTAAAATATTGGTTTTACTAATTTCTATGCGTTCTTTTAGTTGGCGTTCTTCTTTAATGTCGTACATAGTGGGTATTTTATGTCCACCAGCAAAACTTTTGGAGGCAACGTCTAAGGCTTTTTTACTGTATGCATTTAAAGTAGTCGGCTTATACGAGTTGGAAGATTTGCTCAATTGGTTGTTCTTGGTATAATCATAACTTAGCCAATCGAAGTTAGCCGGTTTCATCGTTACGCCGTATTCATAGCTTTGTAAATCGGTACCCAAAGTAATTTCTACCTGATTGGTTTCTTGTATTTGTCCGTATATTAAATTTTGACCATTATAATACATCCATTCGCCATACATAGCTGCCAAGCGGCTTAAAAACTGGTAACTGGTTTCTTTGTAGCGCACCATATAAGGTATGGGATTTGAATAATTTCCAGAAGCAGAGGGGTTCAGCAAATTAGCCGGATAATTGGCAACTATATCTTTAAATATTTGATCCCCTTTCTTTTCTTCAAAAGATTGACAACCCAAACCATCTTCTAATAAATAAGTTGGGCTGTAACCGCTAACAATAATGAGGTTGTCTTCGGTGAAAGTGCGGTCAATATGTACGGATGTAACTATTCCTTTAAAATTTAATCCGTCACCCGATAGAGTGCGCCTTGAAGTAATTCCAATATCAACTATTTTACCCAAAAACTCAACTGAGTTGTCAATATTCACTGCTTTTTTGCCTTCTAATGATTCGGAAGCGACAGCAATTCTAAAGCTGTGGTGCCAATTAATCTTTTGATCTACACTTAGGCTGTGGACGTTTAATTTTTTGCCATCACAATATACATTTGCGGTTACGGTTGCCATATTATTTTTTTTGAGATCAGATTTTTTGATGTTAGAGTACAGGAAACAGACTGTTAGATGTTTGGATATTTAGAGCACAGATTATTAGATGATAGAGCACAGATTATTAGAGTACAGAAAACAGATTTTTAGATAATGCAATTTCGTGCTCTAAAAATCTGTGCTCTGTATTCTAACTACCAACTAAATCGTCTCCCAACTGTTTTCGTGCGTTTCACCAGCTACGGAAATTTTCCGCGCAGATAGCGTTAGGTGTTCCTTGGCTCCGTCTTTTACCGTTACACCGCCGGAGGCTTTGCCATCAAAAGCCGTAAAATCTTCGGTGTAGCCTACGCAATAGGCATCTTCGAATTTTAAGGTTTTTAAGGATTGCCCCTGACTGTCGATAAATTCAATTTCGCCCGACTTTTTAACATCGGAGGCGACCATCCAACCATATCGCATTTCGCTTTTGGCTGACATCAACGATACATTAATAATACCACCACGCACTTCGCCGGCGGGCTGACCAATGTTGTCAATATTTTGGTCGAAAGAATAGGACAAGTTCGTTACTTCGCTTTCTTGTCCATCGCATTTAAATAAGGCTTTAATTACTGCTGCCATAGTTTTTTAATTTATGTTTTGTTTAAAATATTAATTCAATATAATATTAAAGTAAGTAGTACTGTCTTACTATATTTAACTTTTACTAACATTTTACTATCAACTAAGCATATTACCAATTACTTTTTATAGCATAGAAACAAAAGGCTGGCAAAAACAAATTTTGCATAATTAAAAAATATGCAAGATGGTTTCTGTATTGATTAGGATTTTATATGATTTAGTTGGTGTAATGTGTTTAATTTGTGTGAATATAATATTTTTATGCAATAAATGAAAGTGGATTGAAAACTTTTTTTGAGCCAATGTAACTATTCAGAAGTCAGACCATTTCATTGTCAGACGTTAGACGTTAGACATAATTGAGGCGAAAAAGAGCGTTTTTGACTTCACTCAGTCGAATTTATCTAACGTCTGACAGCGAAGCGGTCTGACGTTAGACCTCTACTGAACAGTTACGAGCCAATGTCAAATTTTACATAAATGAATAATATCAATAATCTAACTACTTGTTTCAAAAAATTAGTTATTAAGATTAAGCCGGAAAGGTAATTATATGTTTAAATAGTTGATAATTTAGTAAATTACTTAAACCTGGAAAGTAGCTCCTTTAAACTTCATTTTTTTTGGTACTATAGTAATTTGCTCTACCGTATTTTGCTTTATTTGCTCCGTACTAAAAGCATCGTACTTTAATTTATATGTTATACAGTATGCCTCTTCAAATTCAATACGTTTGCTTTCTTTTCCAGTAGAACCGATGTAACTTAGCTCACCATTTAGCTTTTTGGTTGGGTCAATCATCCAACTCCAAATTTTAGTATTTTTTTGAACAGGCAATGTTAACAAAATACGAGCACCACTAACTTTACTGCTTGGTTGACCAATCTGATCAATTTCTTGTTTAAAATCTATTTTCAAATCTTGCAATTCGGCACGATAGTTTTCGAGATACAAGATAACTTTAATAACTGACGCCGCTTCATTTTCATTTGCTTCACCTTTTTCCGTGAGTTTCTTCGGAAGTGGTTTCGAGCCAGCATCTACTCTTCTCGCACTAATTTGCATTTGATTTTCGTAGGTACTTCTTACCTCCTGAATTTGGGCACGTAAATTACTATTTGCTTGACGACTAACTAAATTTAATACCATTTGTTGATCACCAACCTCACGTGTTAAGGTAGCATCTCCACGCATTTGGCTTTGAAACTGTTGTAAAGGCGGCCCGCTCATGCGGCCTTTTACAAAATCGTCGATATTTGCTGCTCTGCTCATTTGTTAAAACAATCATCAAAATTATGATGATTGGTAATTTTCTTATGTAAATAATTCCTTACTCTGGTTGCTTTTACTCGCACACTTCCCTCGTCCATTTTAAAATAAATAGCTGTTTCTTTTATACTGTGTTCATTTAAATCGTAGTATTCAATAAATGCTTTTTGTTCTGGTTTAAGCGCTTTCATACTTTCTTTTAATATCACTTCTTCACAATTTTCAATATCTTCAAATTCTAATTCGGGTATTTCATAAGTTATATTTTGCTTACTAATAGCTTGCAATTTTTCTGACTTTCTTTTTCGTTTGTGTAATTCTTTAAGCCAATCATTTTTTACAATGCCTAAAGCAAAACCTATTAGGTTAATAATTTTAGAACTGTTTTCATTAATTTTTTTATATAATTTAATAATAGTTTCCTGGGTAAAATCTTTCGCATCATCAAGGCTGCCGCTATTGTTTAATATGTGTTTTTCTATTTTAGGATACAATATTCCGTACAATCTTAATTGTGCTTTTCTGTCGCGCCACTTTAAACGTTGTATAAAAAAGAAATCTTCCTCCAGCAATTCTTTTTCAGCTTGCTCAACAGCACTATTTTCAGAGGCAAAATCAGGCAATTTGGCGGAAAAATTAAAATCCCCCTCCAACAGCTTTTGTTGAAACTGCCCTAATGTATCGCCTTTTAACTTGCCTTTTATGTAGTCTTGTTCTTGCATTATTAAATTGTAAAAAGAAACGTTTTGTTGCAATCTGCTAAAATACAATAATAATGCAATGAAGCGAAACGAATAGGTTCGTGTAAACAGCAGTCCCGCTTTCCGTTCAAATGCTGCCAAACACTCCAACGCACAATGCCACGCTTCAGGCAGCATAACCACTACAATCGGGGCTAATTTACAGGCGGCTATGGCTCGTTGTTAGCTTTGCAGATATTATATTTTTTGAAGAAATGTAATATATTAATTCTCACTTCGTTTCCATCCCATTTTTTTGCTAAAAGCTTGTCCACCCCCTTAATCTTGTCCACCCCCTTAATCCCCCGCCAGCGTGGGACAATCGAATGGATTATCTTTTTGTTTGGTATAAAACTACTCCAACAAACATAAAGTTAATAAATAAAGAACAATATCCAGATTTTGATAATCGAAAGTTTGCAGCTTTTGCTGCGCACTTAAATAGATGAGGGCTTTACGATATTTCTTTTTAATATCGGCTTCAGTCATACCTTTACCCAACAACTGTATAGCTACCGAATAGTAGGTTTCACGATACAAAGCTTTGATGTTATTTACATCTCTAAAGTCAAAATCATCTTGTAAAATCACTATCTGTTACTGTATTATACTGGTTATGCTTATAATGTTAACAGTTTTTTATAAAAAACTATGTTTATTTTCGACTTTGATTATTTTTTCGCCTCCTACGATAGCACGCACGTATTAATGTAGCCCCGATTGGAGTGGTTATGCTGCATGTAGCGTTGGCATTGTGTGTTGGCGCAGCATTTGAACGGAAAGCGGGACTCAAAGTTTCATTATGCAAAACCCTTTCGCTTCTAATATTATTGTAAAATTAAAAATATGACATTTCTTTATGAAGTGCCATATTTATTTATGTCTTAATCTTGTTCTTCTGATTCAAATTTGCCTTGGGTACCTGTATAATCAACCACATAATGTTTGGTTGCAAAGTAAGGTTTTACCCGAATGGAAATATCCACTTTTTGAGGATTTTTGGGATCTTTGTCAACTTTATCAATAGAGTATGATTCTAACAAGCCTCCGTATCCGCTAATTTTTTCAAAATAAGTTCGTAAAGATCTTTTAATTTCTTTGGCTAAATTACCATCAAAGGTTTGGAAAGTTAAGCCGTTAAGGTAATCGACAATGCTTTTTTGAATCCAATCGTTGGCACGTACTACCCCAATTGCTTTTAAATCGGGGTCGCTGCTTTCGGCTGCTAAAGTAGTATCAGACATGGCTACTACGCCCCATTGCTTTTCGTGTATAATTGGTATCATTCCCATTTTATCAATGGCATCCGTTTTACTGCGCAACAAATCTATTCGGGTGCCGAGTACGCCATCTAACTTACCATATTTTTTACCTGCTGATGGCTGAATACCGTCGCCACTATACATTTTACCTGCTAATGCAGTTGACATTGGTAAATACATATCATCATCTTCTACCCCGTCTATCTTTTTACGAACCACGCCATAGTTACACGTTATAATAGTGTTAGAAAGATGTTTATCGCTGCCTTTTAGTTTCTTTTCTTCCACACTATCTTCAACCGATTCCATATCCTTCTCATCTTTGTAATCGGTAACTAAAGTTATTTGGTATTTATGTGCCATTTTACTCCAAAACTCTAAGTTGTCGCCTAAATAACCTGGTATTACCATAAGCGAGTAATTGTCTTGCAAGGAGAAACGATCATATTTGTCTTTAAAATGCTGATTTAAACTTTCTCGTAATTCTGTATTTTCTGCACTTTTAAATTCTTCAACTGGCACGTTAATAATAAATAGGTTTCTTATGCTTTCTTCTTCCGAATTTTTAAAAAACAAATCTAACGCACGATAAGCTTTTTCCAAATCTTTTGTGTTGCTAAAGGCTTCTGTCAAATTTTCTTGTAAAACCTTAGCTGCTTGCTCGTATTTTTCTTTGCACTTTTCTACTATTTCATTTGTGTCTTCGCTTTGTGTTAATATTTCTTTAATTAAGCTAAGTTCTTTTTTGAGCTGCTCGCGTTTTTCTTTTTTGTCTTCATCGGTTAAAAAGGCGGTTCGGCGGGCTTCATCTTTAGGGTTTAATTCTCTAATGCCTTTTACGCCATCAATAATACCTTCTAAAATTCTAAAGCCGCCCTTCTTTTTGAGAACGTCAACCTTTTCTTTTATTTTGACTAATTTTTCTGTTGCTTCTGCCATAATATTTAGTTTTTCTATTTATTTGATTCTTCTAATTCTTCTGCCAACATATCTACCAGTTCTAAAAATTCTTTTTTCATTTCAGGGTCGCTAAGTATACCTTTTAGTTTTTCGTTGTTGTTTATTATATCTATGTAACGGGCATAGGTTTCTTCTTGTTGTTGCAACTCTTGTAAAACGGGTGCTTGTGCTATAATCCCATCTTTTGTAAAGTCTCTTAAAGCACTAAACTTTAATTCTTTCATTTCCGCTTCGCCTTCTAAGTTTTTTAAGTCTACCTCCACTTTAGGTTGGTAATGGGTAAAAACTTCTTTCATATCTTTGAGCCGTTGTGGGTCGGCTTCAATATCTGGTTCATCATTTAAAGGTAATGCAATCAAAGTTTTGTTGTCGGGTACTATGTTAACATCTGCACCACGCTCTTGCGTTTCAATAGTGGCTCCTATTTGGTAGCCGTACAATGATTTTGATTTTCCCATATTTTATGTTCTTATTTGTTTACAATATAAAATGTTTGTTGTATAAATGCTGTTAAAAAATATTATATCCAAGAAATTTCGTTGTTATCGTCTTTTTTATCTTTCTGTTCATTTTTATCTTTTATAGCTGTTGCTGGCTTAGTATTGGCTGGTTTTTCTTCTCTTTTTCTTTCTTTATAACCTTCTGATGTTCCCGATTGACTAAATAGTTTGATTTGCAAACCCTTACTTGCCATATCTTTCATTAGGTTAAGCATTAAATCTACAAATTGTAAAATGGGTTCCAAGCAAGTTTTGTACACATTCACGTGTACGTAATTTGCTTCCACTAAATTTAAGCCAATTTTACTAAACTGGTTTGGTGTGCCATGCATTTCGGCAAAATAGTTGGCCATTTCACGTCGGTTGGTTTGTTCTATACTATCAAAACTGGCTATAAAAGTTGTTGCTAATTTTTTATATAAGTAGAAAAGCTCAATAATAGAATCTACTTTTAGCTTAGACCGAAGGGCTGCATTAATTTCCGCAACTATTGGTAATAGAGTTTTTAAAAAGAAACTCAAATCTAAAGTCAGATTAGAAACTAAGTTGTCTTTTTCATCTTCCCTAACAAAACTCAACACCTGTGTCATACTTTCTGAAAGTGCATTGGTATCTTTTTTTAGTTTTTCAAAAATGGAGGATAAGCGTTCATCACTATAAAAATTAACACAAGGTGGAATATACTTTTTTTCTAATTGAGGATTATCGGCATTGGTAATATTAACTATAGCTAATGGAATGGAGTTACCTTGTCCTTCAAATTGCGCCACTTGATTAACCGATTCAATACTACTGTAGTTTAGTTTTATAGCCATGTTGCGATATGGTTTCCGTTCAAAATCATCTTTAGCAACATCTACATGACCAATATTTACAATTTCATCGGGATTGTAGGATAAATAAATCAGCATGTAATTTTGATTGATCTGATCTAAATCAATTGAAATACTTAGGTTGTTATAATTTAAATAGCCAGTTTTAATTGTTTGTGGGTTAATGTTAAAACAAAAACCGTCAAAAGTTAGTACATAACACTGTTCTAACTGAACAATTAATTGACTGCTTTGTTTTTCTAAACTTATCTTTAGAGCATCAAATTTATTATCATAATCGGGAAGTAAACCATAGTTATAATAATGCAAACCTTTTAGCATACTATTACGACGTATGCTGAACATATAATCGTTAAGCTCGTTTAAATGTGTTTGATTGAGCATCATACCAGTTTCCCAATTTACCGGCAATTTATAAGTTGTATATTTTGAATTCATTTTTTAGGTATTTTGTTTTTTTATACTATGAAACACAATCTCAGCCTTATTTCCTATTCGGTTGTCAATTACACTTTTAAACGGGTCAATCAATTTTTTTATACCGAGAAATTTGGGCTTAAAGTAAAAAATGAATTCTTTTTCGTTGCCTTCATCATCACGTAAAACAACATCAGGTAATTCAGGTCGGGTGTTATATTCTTTTAAAATATGATAAACGCAAACCCCAAATTCTACATCACTAAATAGGGTTGCATCAATTTTTTCTCTCTTATTATGAACCGATTTGGTGTTAACATGAAAAACGACCTTTCTTCTTGCAGCGTTTCTAATTTCTCCTGGAGCTACCCTTCTATCTCCTTCACTAATTTTAAATGTTTGGTATTCCAATTCTGGTATTTGATTATATAAAGTTACCGTTTTTAATACAAACATTGGTATTATAAAAGATAATAGTGTAACAAACAAGCTTGTATAAATTTCATCATCTTCGGTTATGTACTGATATATAAAGTTAAAAAGCACAGTTGCCATTAAAGCAATAACTATAGTGTATAAAATATCTGGCAACAAATCAACTGCTTTTTCTGCCCATTTTACATATTTATAATGTGTAAAGATGTGTAAAATGCCCATTACAGTTGCATACAACGCTGTAATAATATACAAGCCCATTAAGCCAATTGTTTCATTTTTTACTAACAATGAAAGCAAAACTGGCAATGCTAATAATAAAATAGCTGATGCTAAATAAAGCATTGAATTAAAAGAAAATAGCTTTACCTTTTTGGTTTGTGACCGAAGTTTAGACCTAAACTTATTGGCAATTAACTGAGTAAAAACCATGGTTAAAATGGCTACTACCCCTCCAATTGTCGCTAATGTTGTTATACTTCCCATTTATTTTTTAATACCTGATAGTTTAGTTTTGAAGTGCCCTTTGGCAGCTTTTAAGTGCATTTTTTGCATCGTTTAAATCTCCTGTTAGTTCCAAAATTTCTTTATCTTTTGCAGCTGTTGTTCGCGTAATATCCTTTGTTTCATTAGTAAGTTTTGACTCGTATTTGTTGGCTAAGCCAAGCACCTGAGTGGCAATATCTCTTAATTTTTTGCTTAAATCTGCCTGGTCTTCCATTATGAAATTATCTTTATAATTTCTTATGCCTTCTAAATGCAACTTGCCAGGGTCGTTTATATTTATAATTTTAATAATTGTTTTCAAAGAATCAAGGCTAGCTTTCACATCATTATAATTAATATTCTTACCAGTATTTATTTTGTTGTTGGTCTCTATTCTCTTACAATCTTCACATTTCAATAAACCGCTAAACAAAACTACCAAAGGCACTAATGCTAACAATGAAGTTAACAGCCACATCAAATAAAACCTGAAATAGCTCCAATTAAACTGTTTTTTATTTTTTGGTTTCAAAATTTAAAATTACAATTGATTAAGAAGTAAAGGAAAATAATTTCTTTATTTAACCCTCGTTTTTTCTCTATTACTAAGTGTGAAGTTAATATAAAATTCCAAATGTTAAAAACTCTTTTAGTATATTCATGTTTATAAGAAGACATTAACAGTTTTAAGACTTTTTATGCTTATGCCCTGTTATAGATTAAATCACCAGGTGATTTGTTTAATATTTTTTTAATGGTTCGCTGGGTTAAAAAAACACTTAAACCAAGCAATATCAATACAGAAATTAAATTCCAGCTATTGAAAACACTAATGCTTTTTACAGAAGCATCTAAATTTGTAAAAATTGATAACAACCAATCAACCAGGCGTAGTTTTGCTATTAAAAATATAATTACAAAAGATATAAGCGTACCAATGCATAAAATAGAAAAAACAATTTTTAAGTAGATTGAATTAAGCTTATTGTCACTTAAACCAAAGGCTTTATAAGTGCCCAGATTTTTTTTGATGCTTGTTAAATGTGTACTCAGTAAATTAATTAAATAGATAATAATAGTAGTTAAACTTAAGGCAAATATTACAAAAGAAGTAATTAAGGTTAAGGCACTTACAAAAGCGAAATTCTCTTTTGCTTCTATTTGCGACATTTCAATGCTAACGCCAAATCTATTTTTAATAAATTCGTAAAAATCGCGCACTTTATTTAAATTTTTAAAATTAAATGCAAACTCATAAGGGTTAATAATGCTCTCCAGTTTGGTAGATTTTTGCCTTTGCACATCAATAAAATATTCTAAGTCAGCATTTTGTTCTTTTTCTTTACTAAAATAACTCGTTAATTTGCGGTGTTCATATTCTCCATCATCAAAAAAGAATTTGTATACATTTCGTTGGTCGGTTTGTGCAACAGTAAAGGGTTTCACTTCAATATCTTGCTCTAATGTACTTACATCATTTCCTTTTCTACCTAAAGCTTCAATTACTATATCTAATACAGCTCGTTTATCCTTATTTTTTGTAAGTATTTGAAAATCGGCCCGCTCCCCTTGCGGTATTATAGGGTTTTCATTTTCATTATAAATTGAATTATGCAGGTTGGGAAAAAAAATAAAATCGCATTGGTTGGGTAAATCATCAACAATTGCTAAAATATCTACCCAAAAAGAAAGGTCGTTTTTGTTACTGTCGAAATTGTCGTATTTAATTTTATGTAAACTATCTTCAATATTATAACCCAACTCTTTAATAAAATCAAGGCTCACTATTACATCGTAATAAAATTTTTTCTCTACTTCACCTTTTAAAACAAAATCATTTTTTTTCCATTGCAGGTTATCTTCATTAAGTATCGCTTTTAAAATATCGTCATCTACGTCAACCGATCTTCCCTGGCTATATATCCGTTCGTCATTTTGGTTGTACCATTTTGGGTTGTCAATTTTATATCCTTTTAATGTTTTTAAATGATATTTCTCTAGCTCGTCTGCATTTTCAAAATGACTTTTAATGTTGGCTTTCTGGCTTCTATTTCTGTCTGTTTCTACTGGCAAGTTTACCCAATTGGTAAACGGGTTATTCATTTTGTTATACAAATAGTTGTAACTCCCTCTGGCAAAACTTAGTGCCAAAAATGTAATTAATAATATTGAAATTAAACGTAGTAGCCGACTATTGTTTTTACCTGCAAAAACGGCAAATTCGTTTTTAAAGAACAACTTTTCATAAGCTGTTTTTAAATTTAAAAGCTTTGCCAATAAATCCATCATTTTAAAGTGTTTTTTACTTGTTGCTTAAATTGCTCACGATTATTGGCCCAATGCTGGCTTTCAAAAACATTTTCAGCTTTAATAACGCCATAAGAATGATCGCCTGTCTGTTCTTCAGAAAATAAAACAATTTGATCTGCAAACTTTAAAGCCATATCTATTTGATGAGATACTATTAATGCGCTGGCTTGTTTTGCTAACATATCTTCTTTTAAAACCTGCATTAAGTTGTTGGCATTATGATCGTCTAAATTACCGGTTGGTTCATCACCAAATAACACTTTATAATTAACTGCAATTGCCCTGATAAATGAAAGCCGTTGCCGTTGCCCGCCAGAAAATTCAGAAATTTTAGCATCAAATTTATTTCGATTTATTTCTAATTTGTCCATTAAAGCTAAAGCACTTTTTTTTGCATCGTCAAAAGTTTTGCCCTGCATTAATTGAGTGAAGCAAATATTTTCACCAGCCGTAAAATTCTCCATCAAATTTTCATTTTGAAAAATAAAACTAAAAAACCGATTGCGGAAATTGGCTATACGTTTATTGCTATATTGCCAAACTTGCTTATACTCAAAGACTTCGTTATTTTGGTGAAAATTTATTGTGCCGTTTGAATTGAGCGTATTGTTCATTAAGCCCAGCAGCTCTAACATAGTGCTTTTGCCAATGCCAGACTTGCCGAGCAAGAATACCATTTTCTCTTTTTTTATTTGCAAATTATTAATGCTCAAAACCGGCTTCCCTTTTTTGTAAGCCGCCTCTACATTTTGCAATGAAAAAATCTGCATTGTTATAAATATTTAGGGTAAATATTCTACCGGAATCCAATAATAAGTGTTGCCATTAGAGGTATAGCTATAGTCGTACCTATTTTCTTTCAAAATATTATCAAGCAGAATGTAATTTCTTGCCACCTGAGCTATGTAAGCATTAATATCAGAAGTTGGTACTTCGTCTTTGTCATCTATATCATCTAAACTTTTACCTTGCAGTACACTCTCTTTACCTATATTTACATCTTCTCCTTCTAAGCCAGTATAAATTTTTATCCAATCGTCAATAGTATACCTTGATAAATTATCTGGATCTGTTTCACCTGTATAAATGCCCAAAAGTTCTATCCAGGCTTTTCTTAAGTCACTTCGCTTTTTGTTGGGTGTGCTGTTTTCTGAGTATACTAAGCTGCGCAATTTATCTCTTAAATCAACCAAATCTTGCTTTGGCAAAAAAAGCACATTTGAAAAACAATTGTATTTGGCAGACTGAACTTTTATTGGAGTTTTTGCATCTAAATATAACTCATATTTTTCATAAGCGAGTTTTTTTACATCTTGTTGACTTAAGTTGTTTTTATTGGCCACTTCGCATACAATTCTATTTATAGCCGCATCAATTTCGCCCATATCTTCTGGCACTGCTTTACCCTCGTTAAATATTTTATTTAACATACCGGTAATATTATTAATGAACTTTACAGACCTTAATATTTCAGGTCCGAGTATTTCGCTCATTTCATTTGAGTTAGTAATTTCGTTATACGAACCGTAAAAGTCGGCATTTAGTAAATTGTTATTTACCAAATCCGGATCTTTGTGTTTTAAGCTAGCCCATGATATTCTGCACTTGTTTGAACTGATTTTGGCTGTTTCAATGAGCATTATTTTTAGTTGTTGTTTAAATGAAGTTGCAGCACTGCTGGTGCCACAATTTAAAGCTATTAAATTGGCCGACCATTTGTTAAGTGTCCGTTCAACATCTTTAGAACTTGAAGCAAGCTGGCCATTATTGCCATCACTACCAATTAATACAATAATGTTGTTGTCATTTTTCTTTAAACCCACCTTTTTTAAAGTTTGGCTTAAACCATCATATAAAGCGCGTTGGTAACTACTTATAGTGCTTTTAGACTTTATAAAATCAATTACATTTTCAAAACTGGTGCTCAACGGTTCATAGTCAAAATCATTTGTTGCCCCATAAAAAGCGGCTCCATATTGAATTGTTTTTCCTCTCATCAATCTATTTCTTGATATATCAAGCATAGATTTAGAAATTAAATCAATATATTCTTTTGTGTTGTTTGAATTTTCAATTAAATAAACAATGTTCACATTTCTTTTAGCATCAATGTAGCGGTCAATATCGTCTAAAAAAGGAGCGGCATCTATTATATCAATTTTATCAAGGCTCATGTTTGATAGTTTGGCTAAAGTGATTTCGCTAACCACAGCGGTTTTATAATACCCTTCGTCTTTGTCTTTTGAGAGTAAGGGAAAGCGAATAACGTTGCCCGGAAATCGTTTGGGATCGGATTCTGCGACCTTGTCGGTCGATAAAGATACCGGATCGTGATCCCATAAAACAGCTTCATTTGATATTTTCTTACCCTTTGAATAAGCAATTGCACTTTCAACCTCATCAAATAATTTAACTTGTTTTTCAGGGTTTGCTTCTCTTTCTTCATATGCAGCAGTTTCAAAATTGGGTTCCAGAGCTAAGCGTGTATTCCAATCTGTAATTCTATCACTATCTACCCAACCTATAATGTCATCGTTACTGGTAAAACTATTTATTCTAATATTCTTTGATATTAAATATAAAGAATCATTTTCAGTAGCTCTTTGTACTTTTTTAAGTATAAATACAAATTCGTATATTGGTTTTTGAGCTATAATATCTTTTTCTTTATCTACAGGTGCAGGTGTATTCATCACATTAACCAACACCTTATCTGCTTCTCCATTTCTTATATCATCTAAGCTTTCTCTTTTATTTAGCAAAAAGCCTTTTCTGTTAATTTTTGAAATAGGATGAATCAATGCACGGTTCCACAACAACATTTTACCCTTTTCTATCCAACCAAAATCTCTGTCAACTGTTATCCTTAATTGATTTCTATGGTTTTTAGAGCCCTGTATAATATGTATTTTGTTTTCATTTTCTTCAATTACATAAAACTGATCTTTAAAATCCAATTCTATTCCTTTGTCGGTTACATTTCCTACCCTGTCAGAAAAAACGCTCCATGCAATACCGTCAATTCTTTGTACCGTGTTTGGTACTTTTTGGGTATTAAACTCTTCCAAGTTCTTCACTCTGGGGTCATCTTTTGGTGGAAAAAAAATGCTGGGAACTTCAAGTGCTGTTTTTTTGCCTTGTGCTGTACCTGGTTTAACTGTAGCTCCTACAATAAATACGGTTAAAATTATTAAAAATAGATTTTTCATTTGTATAGTATTATTTAATTTTTTTAAAATAAGATAAACCTGCTTCTAGGCCTTTTTGGGTGTTGTTATTAAATGAGTTGCTTAAGGTAGTATTAAAATTACTGGTTTCGTTTTCTATATTAAAATTATCATTTTCTTTTTTGTTGCCGTTTTTTAGAAATTCTTTCAGATCGTTTTGTTCATTATCAGATGCCAAACTTACTTTTGTTAAAAAATGATTATAATGAGCATAAAAACTAACTGCTCCAGCGTTGCCAACATTAAACAAAAAACTAAAACCAACTGCAATTGCAAATGGGTTATTTAGCTTTAGTGATTCTAACTCATCTCTGGAAAACTCAAAAGTTTGGTCATAACCGTTTTTGTTAATGACTCCCAACATTTCATTATTAGACTCTTCTACATCTTTACTAGGCAGTATAAACTTCTCACTTTTTAAAATGAATGAATTTCCATAACCTATATATTCGCCTGCATATTGAACATCAGCTTTTATATCATATTTTGGTGTACTTATCTGTACATAAGGTTTTGCTACAACATCAATTAATATTTTTATATTATTTACATTAACTATATTGTATGAAATGCCCAATGGGATTTGAAAAAAATTGCCTTGAACAGTTTCTTTTAAATTAGTAAGATTAAGGTATAGTGTGTCAGGTGGATCAGCGCTATTAAGTTCTGTATCAAATTGCAATACGGTAGCACCCTCAGTTTTAAAATTTAATGGTGAATATGCTACCCCCGCATTTAAATAAAATTTTGAATTAGCAGCATTTAATAACATACTCAATTTTCCACCATACGATGAATTACTGTTAAAATTTATTTCATTATTTACTATGGCAGAACCGCCATTGTTGAATGGCAAATAACCCAAACCGCCAATGCCTGTGTAAATACTCCACTTTTTAAAAGTTCCTACACAGGTACAATCATCCAAATAAACATCATTTACCGTGTTGGGGTTGCTGTCGTTACATTTACTGCCTTTTAATGCATTGCCGTCAATTACGCCATTACAGTCTTCTCCTTTGCAGGTGCAATCTTCCTGAAAGGTATCGTTTAAAGTAATATCAAAACCATCATTACAAGGCATACCAATTATAATTGTTTTTCCATTTACAATACAGCCGGATACTCCCTTACATACACAGTTTTCCACCCAAACATCATTAACTGTATCAATATCTTTGTCATCACATTTTGTGCCAACAATTTTTGTGCCATTAATTTCGCCTTCGCAATCCGTACCTGCACATTCACAGTTTTTTTGATAGGCATCTTTATAGGTGTTTTTATTGCCATCATTACAAGTGCTGCCAATTTTTACCTCCTCCTCATCAATTAAGCAATTACCTATACAGGTGCAATCTTTCTGGTAAGTATCGTTGTAGGTATTTTCATTTTTATCATCGCAAGGTGTATTTACTTCGCATTTTATAGTACCAATACATTCGCAATTATCGTTATAAATATCATTTATGGTGTCTTCGTCCTTATCGTCGCAAGGGCTGCCTTTTAGAGCTGTGCCACCAACTATGCCTAAGCAATCTTCGCCTGCGCAGGTGCAATCTAATTGAAAAGCATCATTTTCTGTACGTTCGTCCTTATCATTACAAGGTGCAAAAATAAAGGCTTCACCATTCTTTTCACCTTTACAATCATACCAGACTACATCTGCAGTATATGCTTCTATACCAGCTATTTTGGCTACTTTGGTTTTAGTGGTGTAGCTTATATACATCAATAAATTTATAGTTCTTTCTTTTTCTGTTAGTTCATTATCAGCATCTAAACCAAAATAAATAATCTTGTTTAGCTTAAGTGGTATTTCATATTTGTTTTCGTATTGATCGTATAAAATAGAATCTAACAATATTTGCCTTTTGTAGGGATGTTGCATTAGCCGTTTATTGGTTTTTGAAAGCTTTAAGGAAACAATATCGGCATAATCACTTAAAAGAATGCTATTATTACCCGAAGGAATAGAAAGATCATCTACAACGTAAGCTTTTTCATCAAAAAGGGATTTAAATTGTTTCTTTCTTTGCAAGTCAAACTCGCCATCTTCATTTTTGAAGTTAGATAATATAAAGTAGTCATTTAATAAAGAATCAATAGCAAAAGTAAACGCTACTTTTTGCGCTTCATTGGGTTTTATATAATCTTTTTGCTGGCTAAACAGTTGCGTTATACACAAAAAACAAATTGAAATTACGGTTATTTTTTTCATGTTGCTGGCTTTAATAGATTATCAATTTTTGTTGTGCAATAGGTTGTTTACCTTCTTTTATAACTGCCAAATATACGCCTGGCGGTACAGGTGAAACAGAAATAAAATTGGAATTGGTTGACTTAATTGCCGTAGCGTAAACAGACTGGCCAGAAATATTGTAAATAGATAATAAATATTGTTTAAGTGGATTTATTGAATTAAGTGTCAAGTAAAATTCACCAGAATTTACAGTTGGGCTTATATTGAAAATATTATTTGCAGATAATTCGGTAATGTTGGTAATCAATAAATCTTCCTTCAAAATAAGGTTGCTGCAATTGTTTGTTGTTATTTTTAACCCAAGTATTTTGGTAGTGGTGTCACAGTTAGTAAGGCTGCAATCAATTATGCGTTCATTTGCAAATTCCGTCAATTCCGAATAAGCACCATCTTCATCTATTGTAAACCATTGATAATTGTCAATAGTTTCGTTATTATGGTTTAGTATAAAAGTATTGCTGTTGTTGCCAAAGCTTTCAATGGTTCCGGTTGGAGCTTCATCATTTACGATTACCGGAATTTCGTTACCTGCGCACCTATTGGTGCTATCATTATTTGATGCTTTTAAAGACAGGGCAGCAGAAGTATTCCATTCAACAATAATAAATTTATTACTTTCATTTTTATGTGTACTTATTTTATTGTTGCCTATTGGTGTTATTTCAAATTCGTGTTCATCATTACTTTCATATTTATAAATGGCTTTGCTACCTTTACAAAACTTAAGTGTATGTATTGTATCTATTTGTGCAGGATGTTCTTCCCGAATTTTTACTGCACTATCTTCATTATCCACAATTCTAATTACGCCAGAAACTAGCTCACTTTTGCAACCATTGCTATCTGTTACTGTTAATGTAAATTCTGTGTTTTCCCTAATACTTTCTTCGGTCAGAATTGAATTTGTAGTGTCAGTTTCATTATTTAACTCCCAAACATAACTAATATAATCTTCTGTGCTTAAAGTGAAGTTTTCTCCATCACAAATATCAAAAGTATTATTTGAGCTTTGCTCTATTATTAAATTTTCATTAGTAGTTAAAATTACGGTTGGCTCAGGTAGTGGTTGCACGCTAATTAAAATCGTAGTATCTGCTTTACAATTTCTATCTTCCCCTTCCACTAAATAATTGTAGGCTAATTTTACCAATGTATCACCAGGGGTGTCAGGTAAAAAGCTGTACATAAAGCTGGCGTTTGGTTCATCATTCCAATAAGAAGTTTCGATACTGTCTGTGTTTGAAATTTCAAAGTTTATTTCGGCACCAACACAGGCAATAAGCGGTTCGCCGGGAATTTCTTTGGCATTTGTAATTTTAATATTGGGCGAAACTGCGGTACCGGTATATTGAATACTAAAAGCCTCTGATGTGGCTGTGCACAACGTTTTATTATTAATAACTATTGCTATTACTATTGAATAGTTTGAATTGATTGAAACATTTTCAAAAACATTTGTGTCTTGAAATTCTACAGATTCTGCACCATCTAAGTTTAATTGATATTGAATATTTGATGTATCAGATAGTTCTATTGTTACCCTGCCCGAGCCCACACAACTTTCGGGTTGAGTAAGTTTTATATCATTATCACTAATTGTTGGTGGCGCAAACACCTGAATTACAGGTACCGCAAACTTATATGCACAATAAGAATCACAACTGAAACTGGTACTGGTACTGGTAAAGCGAAGTGTATCATTAATTGTAGTTGCGCTGGTTGGTGTAAAATTTAATGTAAATACTTTATTTTGATCGTTTAAATCCCAACCATAGTTTTCTGCTTCGTAACTTGTGGAGTATTCACCTGTTAACGTAGGACCAAAAGACGCACTTAACTCTACATTATTGCCAATGCAAGTATTAATGGTATCTTTATCAGTAAAATTCATACCCAAGTATTCAAAAGGAAATGAACTAAAAGTATCTTTATAACCATCGAAGTCTACTGATTTTGTGGATTGGCATTGCGTTAAATTTGAAGTAATAGTTACTTCATATTCTCCAATTGAATTAATGATTAAATTATCAGTTGACTCATTTGAAATAATACTATCATTTTTTTTCCATTGGTACGAAAAGTCTTCCGGGTTTTTTTCATTGTTAAATTTAGCTTTTAAAGTTATAGGGGGACAATATGAAATTTCTGATGAGGGAAGAAAATCTTCACAATCATTTTGATAAAGATTAAATGAAATGTTTTCTTCTATCGGTTTAATATTTAATTTGAATACTCTGCAGTTTATGCTGTCTTTTTGAAGAATATAATAAGCTTTATTTTCATTTATAGTGTATTTCAGATTTTCCCCTGTTGCTGTTTCTAATCCATACTCTGCAATTTGGCTTTCACTATCAGACATAAAAAAAACACACTTTGCTGTATTCTCCTCACAAATTGTTAAATCCTCTAATGGAAAATAATTTTTTATAAAAGCTATATTCGGCAATATGTTATTTGTGTCAATTTTTAGTTTAAATCCATCACATAGATCTAAATTTAACATATAAAAATTGGGATGTAATGTGTCGATTTTATTACATATACCGCTTTTTGCTTTTACAACTAAGCCATCGCAAAGTCCATAATTTTCACAACTATCTTGGGCAAAAGATGTTATAGTAAGTAGAGCGGTTAGTAGTGTTAATATTATGAGCTGTTTCATTGGCAAAATGTTATTTGTTTTATAAATGGTTTGCTTTTATAACTTAACTGTATATTTTCATTATTAAAATTGCTTACACAATGAGTTTTAATTTCTAAATCTCCTTTGGGGTTTAATATTAGCTGATAGGTTTTCTTGGCTTGTAAAGGACTGTCAACAAAAAACTTTGATATTCCAGAACTGGTGTTGGCATCTTTTCTTGAAAAAAGCGTTCTTCCCGAATTGTCTTTTAACAAATAATCAAGCGTACCACCGCCTGCAGTAGCTGATATTTTAAAGTCTTCTAACACTACTCGTTTTTGAGGCTTTATTGTTAAGGTACAGCTTTTTAATACTTCTGAACAAAGTGCAGATTCTTCAATATAGGCAACACGGCTATCTTTATCACATTTAATTTTTGGGCAACCATCAGGTTCAACACCTTTTTCTCCTTTACATTTGTCGTACTGATCACAAATACCATCTTTATCACTATCCTTACAGCCTTTGCAACGTTTTATTCCATATTCATAAGGACAATCATCAAAGATATTATAAACTCCATCCCCGTCAGAATCTGTTGGTTCTGGCGACTCGTTTTGTGCAGTTGTAGTAGAAGATGCTGTTGTTGCTGCCGATTCTTCAGGGCAACCATTGTTAGTTTTACTATATTCATCAGGGCATTTATCAACTTTAGTGCGTGCATCGTTGGTATAAAAGCCATCGCCATCACTATCGGGGCAGCCATGTGGTTCAATACCTGATTTGTATTTACATTCATCTAAATTGTCAGCTATGCCATCTCTATCAGCATCTTCTGGTTTTGGATTAGCGCTGCAGTCATTTCTTAAACTTTCATATCGGCTGTTGTAGCTTTCTAATTTACTTTTCCATTCACTAATTCGTGTTTCGGTTAAGTCATTATCTTTAATTGATTTTCTTACTTTATGCGCATTTAAATTACTGATTTCATCCCTTATTTTTTTGGCTTCCGCTTCTTGCTTAGTGCAGCCTTTGCCTTCTAATTCCGACCGTAAGGTATTAAACTGTTCAATAAGTGTTTCATACTCAGCGGCAATTGCATTTGCATTTTTGACTAACTCATCAACACAACTGCTAAACACAATACAAAGTGAAAAACTCACTAATATTAATGCATTAGCTATGCTGCAATTATTGCTTTTTTTAATAAAGGGACTCATTTACAGTTTATATTTATTATGTGAATGTAAGATCAAAATTTTACAAATACAACCTTGCAAAGCCAAATAAATAATTATGCCGGTTAATTTCACGTTATTAAGTGGTTTTAAAATTTATATGATCTGCTTCTACGTCTGCCTTTACAGTTTGACCATTTTTAACCTCACCAGCAATAATTAACTCAGAAATATTGTCGGCTAAATAAGTGTCAATCATTCTTTTGAGTGGTCGGGCACCAAAGGCTGGGGAATAACCTTTATTTACCAAAAATTCGGCTGCTGCTTCGCTCAACTCTAATTTTATTTTACGCTCGTGTAATAGCTTTCTAAACGATTTTAGTTGTAATTCTAATATCTTCACCAAATCATCTTTACCTAATGGGGCAAACGGAATTACAGCATCTAAACGGTTTAAAAACTCGGGCTTAAAATGGCGGGCAGCAAGCATCCGATCTTTCAGTTCATCTTCTTCTGGTACTTCGCCTTTTTCAAATTTATCAACTACCCATTCGGCTTCGGCATTTGAGGTAAATAAAATTAAAGCATCTTCAAACTTACCCTCTTTATCTAAAGTATCGTGCAAATAGCCTTCATCTAAAATTTGTAAAAATAATTTAAATACATCTGGATGCGCTTTTTCTACCTCATCAAACAAAACCACCGAATAAGGTTGTTGCCTTATTTTATTTACTAAAAGGCCTCCGTTTTCGTAACCCACATAGCCAGGTGGCGAACCTTTTAACATTGATACAGAATGTGATTCCATATACTCCGACATATCAAAACGTATTAATGCATCACGGCTGTTAAACAACTCTTCTGTAATGGCTTTTGCTAATTCTGTTTTACCGGTACCTGTTGGGCCAACCAAAAAGAAACTTCCAGTGGGTTTGCCCTTTTCTTTTAAACCAGACCGGCTTCTTTTAATGGCCTTGGCAATAATATCGGCAGCCAAATCCTGACCAATTACTTTACTTTTTATCGCCTTATCAAAATCTAATAATTTTTGTGTTTCATCTTCTCCCATTTTACCAACTGGTATACCAGTACTGTCTGCAACTACAGCAGCAACTTCATCAATACCAATTTCTGTTCTTTTATTATTTGTAGTGGTACGAATAATTGTTAGAACTGAATTAACGTAATCTTTCCATTCGGTAGAATCTGCAAATTCGTTAGGTGCTTCATTATCAATATTTTGAAAAGCTAAAGAGGTTAGGGTTTTAGAAGCCTCTTCCCAAAAATTTGACCATATTTTAGCGGCATCTTCATCTTTAATGTTTTCTAATGCTGCATCAACTTTTTCTAATCGGGTTTTTAAGTTGTCTTCCAAAATTCGGAAAGATGACATGGTTCTGTCCATCAAATCAATAGCAGAATCTGGTAATCTTCGGGTTGGAAAATACCGCTTTGCAAGCTTAACAATAGCCTCTAAAACATTATCGGGCAGTTTATAGTTATGGTGATCTTCAAATAAATTTTTTAAACCTTTTACCATTTTAACGGCAGCTGGTATATTTGGTTCTTCAACGTTAAGTACCTCAAACCGTCGCACAAATGCCGGATCTTTTTCTACGTGTAAACGATATTCTTTATTGGTAGTAGCACCAATTACATTTATTTCTCCTCTGGCTAACTCTGGCTTAATTAAATTGGCTACTCCATTAGCTCCACCATCTTTATCCAAAATCATATGTATTTCATCAATAAATAAAATTACTTTGGGTATGCGTTTTATTTCGGCCATAATTTTTTTTAACCGATCTTCTACTTCACCTCTGTAACTTGCACCCGCCATTAAGGCTCCAATATCTAACTGGTATAATTTGGCATCTTTAAAGTATTCTGAAACGTTACCTTCTGCAATTTGTAGGGCAAAGCCATCAACCAAGGCTGTTTTGCCAACGCCAGGTTCGCCAGTAATTATTACATTTGGCTTGGTTCTTCTACATAAAATGTTTTCCATCTTACCAATTTCAGCATCTCTACCAAAAATAGGATCTATTTTGCCTTGCTGGGCTAAAGCAATTTTATCAATACAAAAATTAAGAAAGGTTTTGGTGTTAGAAGCCGAATGATTAGCATTTGATGATGTTGATGTTGAAGCACTATTATTTCCATTTTCTGAAACTGCCGCACTTATTGAAGTGTCGCTTAAAACAGCTTCAACCATTTCTTCTTCACTAAGTTTCAGGCTTCCAATTTGCCCTTTCGGGAAGGCTACATTTGGCCGGGTAATGGCAGATAAGATACAAAGCGGATCGATGTGTGCACGATTAAACATTAGCTTAAATGTATTACTAACATCAATTGTTTTTTTAACATCATCGTCGGCTTCTGGTTCATCGGCGGGTAAACCTTTAGTTTTATATTCATCAATGCGGTATTGTGCCCAACCTTTCAAGTACGATAAATCTTTTTCCATAGAAGATAAAAAACTGGTAATACCAACTCTAGAATTTAACAATGCCATTAACAAATGTGGCGAACCAAATGTAGCGTGAGATTGCTCTTTGGCTAATTTTTGGGCAATTTCAATAGCCAATTTACTGGCAGAATTTAATTGGGAGATTGATAACGTCATATAAAATATTTTAGCGGTTTAGTTAATCTGAAAATAGTTTTGAGTAAAAAGATGAAGGTGTTTTTTTAAGTTGATTAAATATTATCACATTTTACTGTGATTGTTTTTGTGGCCAATACTTTTCCTCTTTTAAAGGCTGAAATTCTATGTTTTACATAAGTTTCTTTGCTTTTAAAAGTCATTTCTCTTGGGTTACCATTAAGAGGTGTATCTATTTCATCAAATATCCAATAAATTCCATCTTTTTCTATTGTATTTTTGGTAATGTTACGGCAGGTAAATACATATTCTTCGTCACATTCCAAATTGCTATTGGCCGCTATTATTTCATATTTATCTTTTTTAGGGCGCGGATTTCTTTTTCGTTCCTCTTTAACTACGGTGCAAGGCCGGCAACTGCCGCCACAATCAACTCCTGTTTCATCTCCATTTTTAATACTATCGTTACAGTTATTAGTGATTACTAATTTTTTTGAAATATGGCAGGCATCATTTAGCTTAACTTCTACAAAAGCATCTCCTTTTTCTTCATAAAAAATAACATTACCGATGTAATTTTTGCTTCCTGATAAAATGCTATCTTTCAAAGTGCCAAAATACCAATTGTAGCTTTTCAACTCTCCTTTGGTTTCTAATGATAGTTTTATTTCTTCCCCAATTTTAAAGGTAAAATCTTCGAAAGCGCCTTCCATTGGCTTTGATATAATTTTTGTTTTATCACATATTTCATTTGGGTTAGCCCAGGGTGCGTAGTAAAACAACATAAATAACAAGCCTGCTATCATCAAAGGCAGGGTACTTATATAAAAATATCTTTCTTTAGTACTAATTTCCATTCTTGTTTTTATTTAGTTTTATAAATATATTAAATTTTAGTTGAATATCCTAAAATACCATTACCGTTTTCGTAAACTTCATCTAACTTAAAAAATGAAGTTTCTGTTTTTATATAAAATTTGTATTGAATTATTACATCTAAAGGGAAATAAAATTTTTCAATCTTATTTAAAATAATGCCGTGAATCTGGCTTCGCTTATAATATAAATGAAACTCTTCATTAGTAATATTATATATATATACTTGTGCTGTTTTTTGATAAGTGTAGCTACAATTGTTTATATATGTATTTACACCTAAATGCATCGAACCAAGTTTAGGCTGATCTTCTTTTTTAATATCGCCTTTTGGTTTTACCCCAATTGTAATGTTTGATTTTTTTTCTAACACATAGTTAATCAATTGCTCCGTACGGTAAGTATTACCAACAACATATGGTAACAGATGCATTGTTTTAAAAAAACGTTTTTCTTCTTCGCTACCTAAACTTACCTCTCCCCAAAAATTATATAATAAATTACTATTGTTTTTGGTAAGTTTTAATTCCTTTAATTCTCTATTAATACGGGTTTGGTTGTAAAGTAATTCAATGGGTTTAAAATAATTTTGAGCTGCCTGCAAAGTTGCTTTAAAAGCATTTCGAAGTTCCATTTTCTCGGCTTCATTTTTTGCTTCTTTGTTACTGTGCTCTAAATAAAAAGCTTCAGGCAGTCCATTAATTATGCAGTTACGGCTAGTACCCATTTCAATATAACGATCATCTCCATTTTCATCTTCTAAGGGTTTTAAATACATTACATCGTTTTCAAATGTGCGGTTGTTTTTTTTAGATGGTAAAAAGAAAACATCCTCTTCTAATGCTACTATATTGCTGTTAATAATTTTAGCAGCTAATACCTCGGCAAGTATGTCCGTTTGCAACTCATTTACCAAATGATGCCTGTACTTATTTATTTGTTTTACTGTTGTTTTAAAATTCATTTACGTTTAAAGTTTTGGCACAAATTGAACTTGAATTGGCGTATAAAAAGTGGTGTTTGCATTTAAGCCATTTTGTATTTGAATTTTAAAAAAAGCAGTATCTAATTTTCTGGCAGCTATTTCATTTAACAGTATTTTAACTACAATAATATTTTCATATTTGTTGGGTTGGGTAGCAGCAGCTATGCGTTTTTCAACATTTATTTTTTGAATCAAATCAGCATAAGTACTATAGCAATAATTTTCAATATCACCTATAGTAACAATTTTATTTCTTGAAAGAATTGCTTTTTTTAAGTTGTTGTGATAGTTAATTTTATTTATAGATGCTTTACCTTTTTGTATAGATGTAATGGTATAAGATTCACTTAATGAAACATAATCAGAACTTATTGTTAAGCCAGTTTTTAAGGCAAGGGCATCTACTTTATCTCCCTGTGTTTCCCAATAATTATAGGTAATAATTGAAGTGTTTTTTCTAAAATTGGCAACACAATAAAAAGTGGTTCTTTCACTTTCGCTTTCGTAAATATTTGGCAGTTGTTTTCTAATTCGGTTTACTGCTTTTTCAATATTATCAAAATCTTCTTTCATTCTGTTAACACCGCCTTCTTTAAATGAACTATATTCATTTTCAATTAAATCTACCAAATTAGTAATTTTAGTACTTATGTCGTGCCTGTCAACTCTTCTTACACTACTACCCGGCCTTGTAGTGTAAGTACCAGGTTCATCATTAAAATTGATATAATCTACCGCTTTGTAAGTTTGAGCTTGCTCTTTATTAATGTTAGATTTTTCATCCCAAATAGAATTGATAGACAAAAAATAATCATCTGTTGGTAAGGGTAGCAGTATTCTGTCGAAGTTGTTTTTTACAATTTGTTGTTTTTTCAACTTACGGTTAATAAATAAAAGTGTATTTAAATAAAATTTATTTTCGGTAATAAAATTATTAGAGATGGGTGCATCAAATGTTGCTTTTATCCAAAGTAGTTTCTTTTCATTTTTCCAATTGTTAGTATTTAGTTTAGCTACAAAATTTGGTTTTACTTTTTTCAGTTCGCTTAAATCTTTTGGAAGATCACTCAGCGTTACAAAGCTATTATCAAAAAAATCGATGATCTGCTGTTCGTACAAATTTTTTCGCTGTCCAATAAATTTTGATATTTCAAAAGTTCTGTCATTATTTTCATTAAAAAAATGTTGAACTCCAATTTGCACATTTAAGGGTAACTCATTAGCTCCATTAATATGCCATTTTGCTTTATTAAAAATCTGAACGTCATAATTAAAAGTGTCTAAAATTTCGGCTCCTATAAAAAGAGTTAGTTTGTCATTTTCTTCAATATTGTCTTCAATGTCAATACCTAACCATAATGTTTTGGTTCGCTGGTAAGGCTTCGATTCAATTACATCATCTAATATAACTTGCTCATTATTAGCATATTGCAAACAAATGTTATCTGTAAAAACAAAAGCAACTTCAGATTTTGGATATTCATGATGCCCGATAGTTGTAAAATAATACTCTATCTGTGTACCAACATCATCTTTTCCTTCTATTTTAAATACATCTTGCGGATTAATTTTTATGCGAGAAAATTTAGGTTGAATTTTTGCAACTGTAAATGCCGGTGAGGGTAACAAATTATGGTCGGGAATTAAAGTGTTGACCAAATTATCTAATATTCGCTCATCTGAATCTTCAATTTCGCTATAAATTTTTTCTAACTCGTAGGCATTGGCTTTAAAAATAAGATCAATAACAGGGTCGTAATCTTCAACATTAATCAGTTGGTTCGATACGCTATCATCAGCTGAATCGTACCAATAATAATTAGAAAATTTTAGCATAGATTCTAATATTTCTTTTCTCCCTTTTTTCATTTGCTTTTGGTTTAATGCATTTCTTTATTCTAAAAAAAACACACTTTTAAAGATATATCAACTAATAATTTGTATTTTCATAATTAAAATTTATTTAATCTTTAATTATATTAAACGGTGTAAATATAATTTTTAAACTAAAAGGTGGTGATAAAGGCATTCCAGTACTTTTTAAAATACCTTCCACTTTAATATTAATAAACCGCTGATAAACCGAAAGGTTGCCATGTATTTTTTCAAAATTAAATTCGGTATTTATTTTTTCTAAGCGCAATTCATGTGCCACAATAAGGTCTTTCAAATTTTTATTAAAATTCTTCTTGGCTTGTTGATTCTCTAAAAGGCCTTTTAACTTAGGTTTATCGGTTACAAAATAAGGTTCTTTTTCATGGTAAAAAACCATTTTATCAAAATCCCACATTTCAAATCCCATTTTTTTGTCGTAAGAAAGATCACCAATATGAGATAAAACGAGAAATTGTATGTTTTGCCGAATGCTATCCTTAATATTTATGCGTTTTGTTACTTTCTTTTTATTAATTAAATTTTCGAAAGAAAACGGTAATTGTAAATAACGTTGAGCCATTTAGTTTAATTTAGCTGTTAAATAAATATACCTATAAAGTTAAGCTAAAAGCATGAGATAGTAAACCTTTTTTAAATTTATATTTTATGGAATTTACCTTTAATAATAACCAAGCCTCTGCTTATCCTTTTTTTAGAATAGATCTTTATTTGTATAAATTTACAGATAACAAAAATTCTTTTTACAAATTGGATTTTAAACCAATTGAAATTAAACATACAATTCCATCGTATAAAAATTATAAAACCTTTAAACTGCAAATTAGTGGTAGGTTTAGTAATTTACGTGTACCAGATAAAAAAATATTACAGACTTGTTTACAAATTATTCGTGATTTTCTTCAACAAAAAATTACAGCTAAAGCAATGTTGTTAAAGCAAAATAAATTGTTAAACGATGATCTATTTGAGCTGAAAAATCGATTTGATTTGAAGGGTTTGGAAGTTTTGTTTAACAATGATGAAAGTATCGTTTATTTGGTTAAGGATATATCATAAAAAAAGTTTACTAAAAAGTATTACTAATAATTGTTGCAGATAAACTTGCCAATTTTAATCACAAAAATCAGCCGTTGAATCTTTTATCTTTTCGGCGGTTTCTCTGGCTTTGGTAATAAAAAGTTTGGTTGCCAGAAAAACAGAACCTGTTCCTGCCCAAAATAATTGATCCCCTTTTTGACAAAGGCAAATTAAAGCCTGTTTTTCAAATGTAATATACTCGCCAGGCTCGGTATAGGCTTCAAACTTAATGAATGATTTGGTGGATTTACCTCTGAACAACTCCACCACTTCAGCGGTTATGATATGCAGATATTCGGCATCCTGACTTTCGGTTTTAATATTGATGTTGGTAATGAGGGCACTATAAGAAGTGGATTGAACGAAAGTTTCTAAGCCAGCTAAGGCTAAGGTATCCAATTGAAGATTACGGTCTTTTGATAAAGTATCCGTTATCAAAACTTTATCCGTATTCTTTATTTTTTGAGCCGTGTTGGTGTTTTTTGAAATACAAGCTACTGCCAAAAAGCTCCATAACAATGCCAATAATAATTTAAATAAATTCATTTTTTTTTATGATTCTTTACCTGCCTTACCCGAAGCACCTGTGTAAATTGGCAAACTGTAACAGTTAGCATCAAAGCCGGCTGGCACTACAAAAGCCTCCCATACATTGACCGGATATTGCTTGATGTTTACAGCATCGCCCTGATTGCCGCCCAACATATAATAATATTTATCATCCTTACTTTTACCAACAATAAAGGCAACGTGTCCGCCACCATTTCGGCTTTTAATGCCAATAGTCCCAATAACAGGTTTGCTAATGGTTTTGCCAAAATTTTTCCATTCTTTTGCCCGAAAAGCATTTTTTGGTGGGGCATAATTATGTTGTTTCATTACCCAAGCCACAAAGGAAGCACACCAGGCATTGGCTCCTCCCGAATCATCTTTTCCCCAAAATTTGGAGGCTTTAAAATATTTTAAAATTTTAGGATTGGCTGTGGCACCTTTAATTTCTTTTTGTCCTATTTCGGCTTTGGCGGTTGCTAACCAAGGTGGTTCAATTGTTTTTTTAGGATCGGCACTATTGGAGAAACTTAAGACACAACCAGTTTCTAATGGTTTGCCAAAATTGGCGAAGGTTACACCATTAATTGTATGACTAAATTCTAAACTGGCTAAAGGGTTTAGCTCATTATTGTAGTTTAGTTTTTTTATTATAAGATCGTTCATAAGGTTTGTTCGCTTAATGCCTTTCGTTTTTCTTCTACAATTTTTGCGCCTTCATTTATATAATATCCAGTATTTTCATAACCATTTTGACTGGTAAAATAATAGTAAGCAAGGCGTTTTTTAAAATCAAATAATTGGTGGATGTAATAATCCGTATCAAATTGATGTGGAGTGTTTTCTGTTATACCATCGCCGTATTTATAAAACACTAAGGACCAACTTGCATTGTCATTTTCATTAAAAAAATCTTCCTTTTTTACATAATCAATAACAAAACTATCCATTTCGGCTTTGTGTTTTTCGTTGGCAGGGTCGTAATTCTGAAGCACAAAAAAATCTTCCCGCTCTTTTTGAAACCAGCTTTCGTTAATATCCGTGATATTGTTTTCAATTATTCGGTTTGGTTTTAAATGAAAAATTTTCATTGCTTTATTTGGTTTATTTGAACTGCATGAAATAAAGAATATCAAAAACACACAACTTGTAATATGCCATAATTTACCTACGCAGTAACTTATATTTCCGCAGTTCATTTTTGTAATATTAATAATTTCCCTGACAAAAAAAAGGAATTTTAAAAACGGTAGTAAATGGTTTTTTACCACGTTGATGTTGCAGCACCCAAAAATCGGCCAAAGCAGGTACGGCAACTGCTGCCGATGCGCCCCGCGGATTTGTTACATCGCTTTCGCTAACGCCAAAATCATCTTCAATTCGTAAAACCAAAATAGCTGCCCAGGTTCTGTAAAATGGATTATAAATTATATACTGAACAGTAACAATAGTTTTTTGTGTGCCTCCAACCAAGCCTTTTAAGGTTGGGCTCGAACCAAAACTGAAACTTATGTTACTGTAATTATTTCTGTTCAACCTTACCTCCCAAAAATTACCAAATTTGTTTTGCATTAAATTTTTGAACTCGGTTTTAACATTGTTGGTGAACGATTGCACTTCCGGTGTTTGTTTCATTCCGGCTGATAAAACACCATCATCGAACCAAGTTTTTCCATTACCAGTCATTAAATGATCCACAAAAAGTTCGGCATACTTTCGGCCATTGGCATTTGAAATTACATCACCACTAAAAAAAGCACCTCCCGAAATACCATTTTTAAGACCAAATTTAAAATCGGCAGCCAAAAAGTTATCACTCATTAATTTAGTGGGTAAAAGAAACGTCTCTAATGTTTTTGAACTCGGTTTTTTATTAAATGAAGAAGTGTAATCTTCTCCTGAACCACTTTGTCCAATATTTAAAAGCACGTGCGGTAGTTTGCTTTTAGCTTTAAAACCTAAGGATTGAACTTTGTTAAACATTTCGTTATTAGGCCCAAAATTAAGGCTTTGCAAAGGGTTTAGTTCCGGAGTCCAATTACCCCTATTCATAAAGAGATCATTCATATTAGTTTTCTGGTTGATTTAATTTTTAAAATAGGTTAGGTTCAAAACTACGTTGACTTTATTAACTAAAATATAATTGAATTGTTGTTGTTTTCATTTTTATATAATATTCCGGTAAATCGAAAAATGTTATCAATTGGAGAGAAGTATTTTTAAACTATGTCTGATTGCAGCATTTATGCCATTTTTCGAATGGATCAATATCTTATAAAAAAAATCACATTTTATGCCTACTTTGCTCAAGCTTCTTAATACAACCACATTTCATTTTTAAGTTAATTAATGGCTTAAAAATAAGAATTGTAAAGACATATGAGCAAGGCTGCCCACCAATTTAGGCATTTCGCTTTCGTTTCAAAAACTAAAAATCTTTTAACTTGCCTTTGTTTTGCATAAAAATTAAACTACCAAAAAGCAATAGTAAAACTACCGAACTGGCTAATGAAATTGTTTCTCCATTGCGGTAAAAAGAAGGACTAAATTTAAAGGTAACTTTATGATTACCTTTTGGTACTACAATGCCTCGTAAAGCAAAATCTACTTGTAATACTTCGGTAGATTCACCATTAATTTGCGCTTGCCAACCACCTCCGGCTTTGTAAAATATTTCTGAAAAAACGGCGAGCTTTTTACCATTACTTTCAATGTCGTATTCTAAATAATCTAATTCATTTTTAGTTAAAGTAGCTGTTCCACCTTCACCATTTAATTCGCCAATAGTAGCCTTATATCTTTCATTTACAATTACTTGTGTGCAAGGCTCAAAGCTGTTAAGCTGGTTCATTTCTTCATCAGCATTATTTGCCCAAAGTATATTGCTACTTAACCAAACATTTCCACAAGCACCATTATTTAGTTGCGCTTTATTTTCGTTTATTACATATTTGGTGTTTAGCATATCTAAAACCTTGCTGTTTCCTTTGTTAATTTGCTGGTCAATTAAATCTTGGTATCGGGTTAGCTTTGCACCAGAATAGCCACCCAAAGAATTTAAAGTATAGGGACTCACACCATCAGAATCTAACCTGCGCTGTGTGTTCCAAACCCGGAAATGACCAGGCTCTTTTTGTAAAGCTTTTTCTGCTTCGCTTAACTGAAAAGCTTTATTTATTTCTCGTGCTGATGTAAAATCTTCTTCGGTTAAATATCGTTTGGTAATTAAACCTAAATCAGCAATTGTTAGCAAGGCAATTCCGGCAGCCAAAAAATGTGGTTTTAATTTTTCTTTTATATACAACCAAACCAAACCAGCTCCAAGCAATATAAAAACAAGTGAGCGAATAGCATCACTCCGCATTATTGATTGTCTATCACTTATTAACGGCTCAATTAACCACTCGGGCAATTGACTATCAGCCGGTCCATTAAAACTCCAAAATAGGCCGCCAGCTATTATTGCCAATAAGCAAATACCTGCACTTACCCCGGTTGAGATGTATAATTTTTTCAATAAATTTTGCTGATCATTTTTATCTGATAAAGAAGATTTTTTATTCCACAGCCAATTTAAACCCATTACGGATAACAAAGGGAAAACAACGCCAGCAATGGTTAAAGCCATCATTGGAGTTCGAAATTTATTATACAATGGAAAGTAATAGAAAAACAAATCGGACACAAAAAAGTTTTTTCCCCAAGCCAAAAACATCGACAACACTATAGCTGCAATTGCCCAGCTTTTTTGTTTCCATGGTAAGATGAGCAAGGCCAACAAAGCCAGAAACCAAATTACAGCACCAAAATAAGTTGGTCCACCAGTAAAAGGTTGCGTACCATAATAAGTTGGCATTTGCTGTATAGTTTGCTTAGCTTGACTGCGAGGCATTCCTTTATCTAACAATTCTGTATAAGTAGCCGAACTTTCTGGCAAGGCTGCATTTGAAGCACCTCCAGCAAAATTAGGAATTAAAGTGGTTAATGTTTCGGTAATACCATAACTCCAGCTCATAGCATAATCGTAATCTAAGCCGCCTTTTTGTTTTGATTTATCAATGTTGCTTAAAGCGGTAGCTTGCCCTCTTATGGTTTCTTTGGTATGATTGTAGGTGGATAGCAAACGGCCAGCATTTAAACTTACCGCCAACAATGCGCCAACTGCTAACATTGCCGTTGCTTTAGCAAATGCAGGTATTGTTTTGGTACGAACAGCATTTACCAACTCAACTATAAAAATAATTAAACCTACTAAAAAAGCGTAATAAGTTATCTGTACATGATTGGCATTTATACTTAAACCCAAAGTTACTGCTAATAGAAATGCGCCCCACACTTTATGTTTTCTATAAGCAAATAAAATGGAAGCAATTACAGGCAGAAAATAGGCGGTTGCTATAATTTTGGTATTGTGCCCGGCTTCTAAACTTAAAACAAAAAAGGTAGATAAGGCGAAGGCGATTGACCCAATAGCACTCATCCATTTGTTAAGCCCCAAAATTATACAGCCAAGATAAAAGGCAAAAAACATTAGAAACAATATTTTTGCAGGCCTGTAATTATGGTTCATAAACAGGCTTAAACCTTGATCTACATATTTTAAAATATTGGTGTTATGTTGAACCGCAATTAAAAAAGCTGGCATACCCGCAAAGGGGCGGTTAGTCCACAATGCTTGCTTACCAGTTTCGGCACGGTGATCTTGTATTTCTTTTGCCATCCCTTTCCATTGTATAATATCGCTTTGATATAACACTTTGCCTTGCATCAAAGGAGCTAAAAAGAAAAAAGTTAATGCCAAAAAGCAAGCCACAATTATAACATGCGGCAATACCTGCGTTCGCCAATTTATGTGTTTCATTGATTAACCATTAATTAAATGAGTAGCCAAAAATACAATTTAATGATGGAAATGAAATTTAAAATTTTCGATGTGGTTAGATGTGCTTTTCAGGATGCAATAATACACAATTAAAATACTTAATTATGTATTGCTTAGTAAGATATATAAAATAAATATGTTTTATTTAAATTTAATATTTTTGTAAAAATACGGAATTTCGTGTTTGTAATAATTGCTTGAAATTCAACAAGTTAATTTTAAATTTTTGATATTTCTGTTGCAAAAAAAAGGTATGTCTTTTAAAAAAGTGAAAAAATCGCTTGTTCGTTAATTTCTAATTGTTTTGATTTATGGTGTTTTTTTTAATTATCAAATTATTCAATTATGTGGAATTTTAATTTTTTAAACTTACTCACTACTTATTTACCAACCTTAGTTTTTAAAATTAGCAATTGGCGGTTGTTTGGTTTTCTACTATTTTTTGGAGTGCTTTGTTTTGAAGGATTTGCTCAAGTTTATGATGGAACTTATACGGTAACCAACCAAGCTGATGTAGATAATTTTAATTATACGGAGATTACTGGTAGTTTGCATATTCAGAATACTGATATTACTAATGTTGATGGGTTTAGTGAGTTGGATAGTATTGGGGATAATTTTATATTTACCAATAACGAAGAAGTAACACAACTCAATGGATTCAACAACCTTACAACAATAGGAGACGATTTTTATATACAAAACAATAACCTTTTACAAAGCATAACAGGCTTTAACAGTCTTACACAAACAGGAAATTCAAGTAATGATGAATTCTATATTAGTGATAATTTTGCGCTGCAAACAATAGATGGATTTGAACAATTAGATCGTATTAATGCAACTTTTAGAATTTGGCAAAACAGCCAACTACAAACCATTTCTGGGTTTGATATTGTTAGTTCTATTGATAATTTTAGAATTGATCTAAATGACCAATTGAACTCTATAACAAGTTTCAATAATCTAACAACAATACAATATAGTTTCACAATAAGAGATAATTTAGTGCTTAGTAGTATTAGTG
>Ga0209187_1000829_pt1 | contig 44491 bp, 34 predicted proteins | sample BantaG_FD_187430 | JGI IMG/M metagenome (GOLD analysis project Ga0209187, IMG submission 187430) | Marine algal microbial communities from Bantry Bay, Ireland - BantryBay_4 metaG (SPAdes) (version 2) | ecosystem: Host-associated > Algae > Red algae > Unclassified | place: Bantry Bay, Ireland...
AGTTCGAAGCTCTCCTCCCCGTGAACTGGATCAAGTCCCAACGAGACCCAGCCGTCTTGGAGCAGGGTCACGCGGCATAGCGACCAGAGATCGCCATCTCTTTGGCAAAAATGTCCGGCGGTTAGAATGACCGCTTACTCGCTAAGTGAATTAGACCCTTTTTCTGTAATATTTCATTGTAGTCATGATGATAATTCTTGCGCTTACTTCCTATTCTAATATATCTGGTAGCGATGAAGAAAAACTGGCTCTTTGTGATCCCTCTACTTGCCGCGCTGGTCATTGGGATTGTGATTTCGAGCGAGGATCGAGATCTTCCTGAAGATCGACTCCAAACTTCCATTGAGAAACAGCCTAATTCTACCTCTCTTGATGAGGGTAAGAAGGTCTCTTTACGAGCATCTCAGCGGAGTGCTTCAGAATGGAGAGGGAGAAATACAGAGCGTGCCATTGCAAGAGATGAGGCTTCCGCTCAGGAGGAATCAGCCAATCAGACTCATCATGAGAATGACTTGACTGAGGTAGTCTCAAATGAAGCAGAGTTCGAGCTCGCTCAAAGGGATCCAGAAATTCTCGCCTTAGAACGGGAGCTTGATCAGATCAAATCTGACCTCAGGTCGCAGAGTAAGGAGGTGCTCCAAGCTGCCGTAAGAGATCCCGATAGCCAATTTTCCCAAGTCCTAATTCAAATTCAAAATAGATACGATGAAACTAGCCAAAGATAGATACATAAAGACGATCATCATCCCACTCTCTCTCATTGTGAGTGCAGAAGGACAGAGTATATTTAACGATGTCTCTATCGAGACACCATCGCAGACCAACACTCAGGTTGCTGGGAACTCTTTCTCTGTTGGTTTCGATAATCGTTCTTATTGGCGTGGAGTTTCTTTTGGAAATGGAAATGAGGGGAATTACTATTCTCTCGCAGTAGGAAGCTGGAATAAGGTGGCTGGAGTTAGCGCGGCCTTTGGTCACAATAACTACGTGAATAAGGATGCTTTGAATTATCCCACGTCACATGGTCTTCGGTATTCCTTCGCTACGGGAGAAGCGAACCGTGTAGAGGGTCAGCGCTCCTCGGCGATGGGTTTTAATAATGTGCTGAATGCTGATGATGCCGCAGCCATTGGGTATAGGCTCATCAATGCCACCGATCAGTCAATCGTGATGGGTAAATACAATAAGCCTAAGGAGAACCTCCTATTTTCAATTGGTGATGGGACAGCTTCACGCTCAAATGCCTTCGAGATCTTCAATGACGGCACCGCCGCTACCTTGCATGGGTCACCTATCCTCACGGAGGATTTAGGTGGTGGTTTATCAATGGCGGGGAGTTTGTCTTTAGGTAATGGAAATGTCCTCGAGATACACAGCTTCGGCGATCCAATCCCCCTGTCGCAAAGTGCTGCCTTTGGGAGCAATAATACTGTTTCGGCTGCGCATTCGGTTACTGTCGGTGTTAATAATGAAATGAATTCGAAAAGTTCGGTAGTGGTGGGTGAATTAAACAAGATTGGTTTAACACCTGGCAATCATTCTCAGGCAGCTAGTAAGAATGCTGTTTTTGGACGATCCAATGAAATCGATTTTGGTCATTTTAATTTTATATCAGGAGCTGGGAATGATATTAGGAATGGGAGTAATGTCATCTCCAACTCATCAATTTTTGGATATGAAAATGATGTGAAGAGCTCTTATAGTTTTACGGCAGGGTCTTACAATTCAATCACCGGTGAGGCAGGAAAGGCTTTTGGGATTAGGCTTAATGTCGGTGCTGCTCACGCTACGGTGATTGGTAAATTTAATAAGACAATGGGAACAGAGACTTCGGGTTCTACAGATCTAGATCAGCCCCTGTTCGTCGTTGGTAATGGCACTGGTAACCCCGGAGCTGATGATGAGCGCTCAGACGCCCTCATTATCAAGCGAAACGGCGATATTATTATCCCCAAGCCTCAAGGCGATATCTCAATGGGTGATTTCAACTAAGCGCCTTTTCCAAAATTAATTCAGTTGAGACAGCTACGCTTGCTTAGGCCCCTTGTCCTTCCCTCCAGAACTCTTTCCTAAGACGACAATGATTAGAATGTTCCGCAACGAGTGGTTTTTTCAAACTACCACTGGCATCACCATGGGGGCTTTGATGATCTGGATGACCTTAGGGATGAAGAGCCGCTTGTATGGCCAAGGGGGAGGGGCTCCCATTAATCCTGAATGGTGGACTGATCGGGAAGTCATTGATCAAGATGCGGGAATCCAGAACCACGCACCTGTTAATCTGGGTCAGCTAAAGTGGATCTCAACCCAGCTTCACGAGGAACTCGATGCCTTACTTCCACTGGGGTCTGTTTTTAAACTACATAAGGTAAAAAACGAGGAAGGCGTCTACGAGCCAGGAGGTTATTTTGATCCCCCTAGTGACACATCCTCCGCAGAATCCTTAGAGGCAAACTCACGGGTTGCCAATCTCGGTCAGGCCAAGGCTGTAGCCCTTCCATTTTACAACCGGATTAATGCGGTTAGTAAACGGGCACTCACTGAAAACACCGTTGTTTACCATTGGGTGAAGGAGCAGCTCCTTGCGAGTGGGCTGGATGATTATTTAGTTGAGACGAACTATAAAGACACGGATGGAAATTACTTCCCGTGGACCGTCGCCGCTGCTGATGACCAAAATTATGCCCCTTTAAATATCGGCCAGTTGAAGCTTATATTCTCTTCCCGCGTGCGTGCTGACAATGATTATGAGATCGTTGAAGGTCTCCATGTTTACGACGGTCTTCCTGACCTCTTCGAGATGGAGTTAACTCAACTGACCGATCAACAATACCGCGACTATATTGGTGCTGATCCCCAAGATCCCAACTATCTCAATATTACCAATCCTTTTTCTGGCCTGACCTTGGCTCAGATAAAGGCTCGTGACGGAAGCCCCTTTGTCTCTTACGAAGATGGAAGTGGGAACTGGGTAAGCTCAGCGGCGGCTGCTCCCTTTCCCGGCCTCGCTTCCGCGAATGCTTCTGTAGCCAGCTTACTATCTGAACACGAATCCATCGGTTCCATGGGCGGGAGTTTCTCCGTCGGTGGCGATGGCTCGGCGACATACTCGATCCCCATCGATATCCCTAAGGGAACCTCGGGGATGGAGCCTTCTATTTCGATCGGCTACAGCAGTGGGGGCGGAAGTGGCGCTCTCGGTGTTGGGTTCGACCTTGCAGGTTTTCAGAGGATTACTCGGGGAGCGACGAGCCGCGCCAAAGATGAAACCTTTGACCCTGTAGATTTCGATGCCAATGATCGCTTCTTTTTCGATGGCGAACTCCTTATTGCAGTCAATGGCGATTACGGAGCACATGGCACGGAATATCGCACCGAATCTGATTCCTTCGCAAGGATCGTGTCTTGGGGTCAAAACGGCAGTGGACCAGCTTTCTGGACAGCCGAGACCAAGGCGGGACTACGGATAGAAATGGGAAATTGTGACACCTCTTGCATTGGAGCTCCCGGCGGAAGAGGAGCTCTCGTTTGGAACGTCAACAAGGTCTCAGACAATTTAGGGAACTACTACGTCGTAAACTATGATCTCAATGATGCAGCCGGGCCTCTCGGCTATCGAGTAGACAATGTCTGGTATACCGGAAACGAAAACACAACTCCGGCTCTTACTCCGTATGTCGAAGTTGATTTCACCTGGGAAGAGCGAGACGACATTACGAACGGGGTCATCAATGGCGTAAAGGTCTGCAACAACAAGCGCCTAGCGCAAATCGATGTGAATAGTTTGGATGAAAATATCCAAAGCTACACCATGACTTATGATTATAGTCCTCAGACATATCGCTCGCGCTTGAAGCAGATTGTCAAGAGCTATGCTGGAGCTGATCCTCTGCCGCCTACTGTGTTTGAGTGGGAGAGTCACAATGATCCAGTGAATCCAACGGCGTTCCCTTCAGATCCTGCTAATTCAAGTCCATCGGATGTTTCAGAAAACACGCTGAATTTTGAGAATAGGCAGCGCTGGTATGCTAGTGAAAATGAGGATTTTAATCTGCCGGAGTGGACGAACAATGCTAATAATCAATACGAGCAAATAGAGTATACCAAGCTCATCGATCTCAATGGTGATGGTCTTTTGGATAGGGTGAGCCACAAAGATCCCAGTAAAGATCATTTGGCAATAAATTCTACGAATTACAATGCCGCAGACTTTGGAATTTGGGTTTCTTTGAATACAGGTAGTGGATTTTCAACAGCCACTCGTTGGGTAAACCCAGCGATTTCGTCTAACTATTGGACTTTTTGGGGCGATGTGTCCACTAAAGTTGATGTTTGGTTGAAGGAGCAATTATGCCTACCCTCTAATGAGGGATTTGCTGGGTTTTATGATGTGAATTCTGATGGTCTTCCTGATCGTGTTCAATTCTATAATTTTTCTCCACAAAATGGTTTTCAGCCAGCAAATTACGGTGGTGGATATAATATCCCGTTTACACAGTTGGATGGAGGCCGATTCCGACTTAAAAATTATAATAGTGGATTTTTAGATCTTGATTGGGTGGCGGATCGTCATCCCTCTGAGAAAGGAATTTGGGTAGCTCTTAATACAGGATCAGGTTTCGGGGGACTCGAGAAGTGGCAGGATGTTCCTGATAATTCAGACAAACAATCTCACATCGCTTGGTCTGAAAATGATCAAGACTACTCAGCGTTCATAGATATGAATGGCGATGGAATCCCTGATCGCGTCGATCATAGAAACTATGATAAGCCAGACGGGCAGCAGTTTGGTCTGTGGGTTTCTCGTGGTCGAGGATATTACGATGCTGCTACTGGATCAGGCTTCCATGACAAAGAGAAGTGGTATTACTCTGGGTCCGAAAGTGGTAATTGGGGGAAGCAAAATCAGATCACATGGACTGGGGGTGATGGTCAGAATGTCTATTCAACTTTAATGGATATTAATGGTGATGGGATTTTGGATAAAGTAGATCACTGGGATTATAGCACCAATCAGCATGGTCTCTATGTCTCTCTGGGAAAAGGGGGGCTTGAAAATGGGAGTGGATTCGAGGATAAGAAGCGATGGTTTACTAGAACAAAGTCGAATTCTTGGAGCGGTGATTACCATCATTATCAGTGTCGTCCAACATGGTATGGTGGGAGTGATTCGTCAGGATTTAGGGATATGAATGGGGATGGGTTGCCTGACCGTATTGACCATTTTAATTTTAATAACTCAGGTGATAATGGGACGGTATGGGTAAGTTTGAATAAAGGGTATCATGATGGGACTGCAGGATTTGAGGATCCTCAGCCTTGGCTGAATGTTTCAGGATCCAGAAAAGAATCCAGAACACCTCACACTAATGGAGATGACGTTTACGGAGATTTCTCTGATATGAACGGAGATGGATTGCCAGATAGAGTGCAGTATCGAAATGGAGGCGGATATGCAGAGGGCCTGTATGTCGCTATCAACCGAGGTTTTTTCGCAGATCACGATGGAAATTCTATTCAGTCAGGATTTGGGCCTTTCCTTCGATGGTATGACGCCGCTCACAAATCGCATAATTACGTAACCAATAATTCAGGGGATAATATGGTGACGGGCTTGCTCGATATGAATGCAGATGGTCTACCTGACCGCGTCGATAACCTTCATCCGGTGAATGGAACCAAGGGCCTGTTTGTTTCTCTTAACAATAAGAGTGGGTTTGACCTAGTTCAAGAATGGGGACGACTTGAATCACCGAGCCCTGATGGTCAAGCGTATCCAGTTTGGGCAGATGATGGTAAAACTTCTTCGACTTTCATTGATATGAATGGAGATGGCTTTGTGGATCGGGTAGATCACCGTAACTATGATTCTGGTGTGGCGAACGATATGGGAGGAAAAGGTTTGTGGGTTTCTCTCAATCACGGAAAGGGTTTTTTGGGGCAGCAGCGCTACCATACAGACGAGAATGGAATAGAGAGTGAGATTGATGATGATGCGAATCCTCCTCGCTTTAATACATCTGAACTCATTCATTCGATCACGGATGGCTTCGATGCCGAGATTCGGGTGGAATACAAGCGGCTCAATGATCCTAGTAACGATGGCGAGGGTCGCCCGATTTACACCCGTGAACAGCCTTCAGCGCTGGAGCAGCAAGCCCGCATTATAGGTGCTCCCGGATCACGCTGGGGGGTTGCTCGCTACGGTGAGCAGGATGGTCTAGGCAACGGTGGCTTCCGCTGGACCCGGAATTACTACGGGGGTCGTAGATTTGACCAAGCAAATGAGGTCGATCTCGGCTTCCGCTGGATCGAGACCTTTGATGAAGCGAATTCCGCCGGATCGGTGACGATTTACTCTCAGGAATTTCCCTATCATGGCAACCCGATCGAGGCGATTTCCTATCTAGAGGTCGGTGATGACCATATCGTCGTAAGCCGTGAGACAATGGGATATGCCCATCGTGAGTATCCCTACATCGCGGCTCCTCCTGCAAATGGATATACCGGAGGCGAGATTAGATTTGTCTATTCCGACACCTCAACAAGCGAAACCTATGCCCTCAACACCAGTGCAGGTGGGAATACCTTTCCTCCGAGTCTCACCGTTGCCTCGGGAGCCTCGATCACAACCGACGCGAATGACATCCTTTCTGGACGATCTTTCACCGGTAATCTCCTTCATTCCACCGTCGTTGGTAAGACATTTGCAGATCACACTCGTCTTGATGACTCTAATCAGGATGAGTTCTACGGTGATCTCACCTCTTCGCTGTCCACGGCAAGCATCGGTGGGTATCAAGTTGCTGCGACGAATTCTTACGATGATGCCGACACAACTTTCCCACTAGGTTACACCATTAATCCAGATGGAACCCCTGAAGATCCCGACGATGTCACGAGTGCTAATATTTTCGGGAAATGGATCCTTGGCCGCCTTCTCTCCTCAAGCACCACCACCTCTCGAGATTCCGCTTCAGCGCCATACGGCTCCCATAGTGTCACCAAAACGAGTGCCTTTACCTACTATGACGCTGCTCCCTTCTGTGGAATGCTCAAGACTGAGGTCGCTGAGCCTGGCCCCAATGGGCAACCTAATCCTCTCGCTTTAGTGCAGGCCAAGGAATACGATCAATTTGGAAACATCGTCCGGGCGGAGTCCTATCCGGAGGGCAATCTCCTGAGTAAGCGTTGGATCGAGACCAGCTATGACGACCGTGGCCGCTTCCCCATCAGCACCACGAACCAGATTGGCCACAGTTCCTCTAGCGATTACGATCAGGAGCGGGCCTTATTAATCTCCTCCACCGATGCCAATGGCCTCACCGCAAGATATTTCTATGATGCCTACGGCACCCGGATTCTTACTCGTCATCCTGATGGGACCGAGACTGCTGAGATCACCGCTTCCGAAGGTTCCGTTCAAGCTCCTGCTACTATTGAGGGTGTCTCCGGCATCGTTCACAAGCGCGTCAGTAAGTCTAGCGGATCTCCCCGCGCCACCGCCTATCTTGATGCTCAAGGACGCGTCGTCCTCACCGAGAGTTCATCCTTCAGCGGAACCACTGTTTTCACCAAGACCGAGTATGATGTGCAAGGCCGGGAGAAGAGGAAATCGCTGCCCTATTTTGCGACCGACCCAGCCGGTCCGGCAGGCTGGACCACGGTAGAATTTGATCCTGCGGGCCGCCCCTGGTGCACCTTGAGTCCTGATGGGGGAGAGACCAAGGTCTTTCATGATGGCTTTGAGTCCACCCTCTACAATGCCAAGGAAAACAACATCACTCTAGCAGATGCTCAGGAGCAAATCCGAAAGCTCGACCATCTCGGGCGTCTCGTGGAGACTACCGATGACGACGGCGGAAAAGTGAAGTTCTTCCACAGCGTGGACGGCCATCTCGTGAAGACTGAGGCTCCCGGCGGGCACTATGTCACAGCCACCTACAATATCTTTGGAAACAAGGAAACGATGAACGATCGTGACACAGGTCTCGAAACCATCACCTACAATGCCTTCGGGGATATCCTCACCACCACCGACGCGGAGAATAACAACACGAAGACTGAATACTTCTCGGATGGACGGCCGCATAAAGTGATTTCCAAGCGAGGAAACACCGTCGAATCCACCACCACCTTTACTTACGATAGCGCACCGGGAGCTTCTCTAGGAAAAGTCGCCACTACTGAAATCGTATGGGAGATGGGAGAATTTCAAAAAACGAGTGCGGCTTACGATCGTCTCGGCCGTAGCATCCGCACCCATGAGACACGTAGGCTAAAAGATGCTCCTAGTGGGTCTCTTGTCAGCGAGTCCTTCACCACCTCCGTCACCTATGATGATCTGGGACGAACCCGGACCACGACCAATGCGGGAGGCCTCACGATCCTGAATCGCTACAATGAGAGGGGTTTCAGCTCTGAGCTCGTGGACTACTCCACAGGGAACACTCTTTGGAAGCCTCTCACCTACGATGCTAGCGGACGCCTTCTCACCGAGGTGCTTGGAAATGGCGTGGTCAATACCAATACCTATAACGATCTAAATGGCACTCTCACCGGCCTCCGTTCTGATAAGGAGAGTGAGGTCCTTCAGCATCACGAATATATTTGGGACCGTATCGGAAACCTTGAACAGCGGAAGGATCTCAGAAATAAGGTGCCAGGCACTACAGATCCTTTGTTAGAAAGCTTCATCTACGATGATCTCAATCGCCTGACTAAAGCCACAGTCAGAGATCATCATCACGACGTCACCTATGATGCCGCCGGAAACATCAAGACCCGCTCAGACCGAGGCACCTATTCTTATAACGGTGGCACGGGTCATCGCTTGACCGCGATCGCCCCGACTCCTAACACCGATCAAAAAATTCGAACATACACCTATAATGCGAATGGCTTCCTCACTCAGGAACATCGCGGGTGGGGAGCTGGTGCATACCGCACGGTCAACTACGGAGCCCACGGCAAGATCACCAAGATCGAGCACACCGCTAAAGATGACCACAGCGTCGAGGGGATGGATGGCAATGAGCTCTACTCTCAGGCAGATCACTCCACCGTCGTCGAGTTTGACTATGGCAACGGAGCCGAGCGAATCCGGAAGGTCATGTCTCGGAAGGATACCTCGAACACCACCGAGCACATGGTCATGACGAACTACTTCGGTTCCTACGAGCGCATTGAGCACTACGGAGCGAGCGGGGCAAACCTCGTCGAGCAAAAGACCGAGCACCGTCATAGCATTGGTGGATTCCTCATCAGAACCTTCACCAGCACCCCGGCGAATCCCGGGCAGCTTACCGAGAAAAACATCTACCAGCTCAAAGACCACCTCGGGACCGTCACCGCCTTGCTTGATACCAGCGGGGCCATCATGGTGAAGAATAATAAAGAGCAGATCTTCAGCTATGATGCCTGGGGCCAGCGGAGGGATGCCGCCACCTGGCTCGCCTATAGCGATAGCGGCGGGACCACCGGCCCCCTCCGCACCTCCACCGAGACAAACCGCGGCTACACCGGCCACGAAATGCTCGATGAAGTCGGCCTCGTCCACATGAACGGCCGCATTTACGATCCCTCCATCGGCCGCTTCCTCAGTGCTGATCCCCATATTCAGGCCCCCGAGAACAGCCAAAATTACAACCGTTACACCTACGTTCTCAACAATCCGCTGAGCTACTCAGACCCCAGCGGCTACTTCTTCAAGAAGCTCTTCAAGGCCATTGGCAAGTTCTTCAAAGCGATCGGGAAAGCCTTCAAGAAGATTGGTAAGTGGGTGAAGGAAAATTGGCGGACGGTGTTGAGTATCGCCTTTGCCTTTGTCGCGGCCTTTGCCTTTGTCGCGCTTCCGGGATTTGCAGCGAGCGGTGCATGGGGAGCGGCACTGGGAGTCAAAAAAATTGGTGGAGCGGCAATTGTGGGCGCTTTATCAGGCGGATTTAATGCCGCAATAAATGGGGGAAATCTTGGCGATGTCTTGAAAGGAGCACTGATCGGCGCACTTCAAGGAGCAGCCTCGGCAGGTTTAGGTAGTCACTTCAGAAATGTAGACACACTTTTCAGCCTAGATGGAATTAAATTCGCCGTCAGCCATGGTGTTGTGGGCGGAGTCTCTAACGTCGCAATGGGCGGAAAGTTCAGTGATGGCTTTATTGGAGCAGCTGCTGGGAAGGCGGCTGCCTTATCCGGAATTACTGCAGATATCGGAAATATTTTCGCTACGAATGGGCCAGCAGGCATTGTGGCGCGGACATTGGCTGCAGGAGCTATAGGGGGAACTGTCTCTGCACTAGCGGGAGGAAAATTCGCAAATGGGGCGTTTACTGCAGCGTTTCAACATTTACTCAACGAAGAACTCTCGTCAAAGTATTCCGCTCGGAAAATTCAGGGTAGTCAGAATGCGGTAGTAGACAAAGCACTCATTTTAGTAGGAGAAGATTCGGATGGTTGGTTGATGAGAAGAGGTCTAAAATGGCAAATTATAATGATGAAGGCTTTGCATAAGACAGTGGATGTAATTCATGTGCACGATAATATTCAATTTGTGGATGCATTTAAAAACGCTGTTAATTATGACACAATCATGTATTTTGGTCATGGCGGTGCGGGGGCTATTTATCCAAGTATGACGATCAGAGGAGGTGGAAATATTCAAGCCTTGGAGGCATCGAGGATAGTGAGAAGAGACAGTCCGATAAGTGCGTTGAATATAAATGCGCTGAAGTTTGGGGGGTCAATACACTTGATGACTTGTTGTGGTGCTGCTCGAAGAGATGTGGTGGGATCAAGTTTTGCTCAAGGGCTAGCGGATCATTTTTCAAGCAGAAATGCGTTTGTTACAGGTTACCCAGGCGGTCTGAGTTTTGGGAAGATTCATGGTTCCCCTATTTCTCAGTATGAGAGTGGTGCCTATGATAAAGGTTTTTTTGCAGGCCGTGATGGGAGGCAGTCATTTAATTCCTATAATCCATAATGAAGAAAATATTTTTAATTTTATTATTAGTTATAAGTTGCTCTCCAGATCTTGATGAAATGACAGACATGGAGAGAGCTATTTTAGGAGAAGGAAAGTTTTTAGAGGAATTTTTGGCTCAAGATGATGCAAAAGAAAAGGTTTTCAATGTTCTTTCGGGCACCGTCGATAATCGTCTCTCAAGAGGGCAGGTTGTTTACTTGCTTGGATCGATAGATAACAATAGTTACACAAAAGAAGTTATTTACTTAATAAAAAATAGTGATGATTTATTTGTTCCTAATACTCAGGGGTTGGTTGAGATGAAGAGTTCTGACCTCAATCTTTTATTAACTTTGATCAAGGAGTTGGATTTTAATGAGAAACGAGCTAACTGGATACGTTCCTTGAGTGCTGAAATAAGTAACAGGAAGTAAATTGTTGCTAAAAAAATATGCCAAAAAAAAATACGTCAGCAACTGTATTCAAAAAAACAAAAACATGCCAGGCATACAATAGTTCTTGCCTTGGTTTCCTGTCCTGCTAATCTCCTCTCGAAATGACCGCTAGTTCCCGCAATTCCAATGATTCGACGCCTGAGAAGGAGTGGTCTCCGCTTGAGCTTGCGGAGATGAAAACGGGGCGCAGAATTGGGCAGATTCGGAGGCCCGAGGGGTTCTCGGGGCGGAAGCGGATGAAGCTGAAAGGGGCAGCTTGCTATCATGTGATGTCGCGCACGGTGAATGGGGAGTTTCTTCTGGGATCGCTGGAGAAGGAGGCTTTTCGCCGGATGATGTGGCGGATGTCGCAGTTCTCTGGGGTTGAGGTTTTGACCTATGCGCTGATGGATAATCACTTTCACATTTTGGTGAAGGTGCCGGATCGGGAGAAGTGGCTGCGGAAGTTTGAGGGGCCAGAGGGGGAGGGGAAGCTGATGACTCATCTTGCGACGGTGTATTCGAAGGCTTTTCTGGCGCAGCTGCGTAAGGAGATTGAGCAGTTGCGAGCGCTGGAGGATGAGGAGGGGGTGCAGGTTCTTTTAGCACGTTTTAAGAAGCGCTTTTGTGATGTGAGCCTTTTTGTGAAGGAGCTCAAGGAGCGGTTTTCACGCTGGTATAATAAGCAGAACGGGAGGCGTGGGACGCTTTGGATGGATCGTTTTCAAAGTGTCCTTGTGGAGGATGGGAAGGCGCTGGAGACGATGGCGGCTTATATTGATTTGAATCCGGTGCGGGCAGGGCTGGTGGATGATCCGGCGCTTTCGGAGTGGACGGGGTATGGGGAAGCAGTGGGCGGGAGTCGGAGGGCGCGGCGGGGGCTTTGTAAGGTGGTCGATGTTCCTCAGGATGCTTGGGAAGGGCTTGGTCAGCGGCGGTATCGGAGCTGGCTTTATGCCGATGGGGTGGTGGTGCCGGAAGAGCATGCTCCGGGGAGTAGGGGAAGAAAGAAGAAGGGCTTCACGATGAAGCAGATGGTGAGAGTGAAGAAGACCCAAGAGGGTAAGATGACTCAGGTGTTGATGTTGCGGAAACGGGTGGGGAGTTTTAGCAATGGAATTGCAGTGGGGAGTGAGGATTTTGTGCAGGGGATTGCTGCGAGGTATCAGGAAACTTTTCAGAGGAAGCAGCAGCGAACGGGGAAAGCTCTAGATCGAGAGAAAACGACGGTCTTCGTGATGCGAGAGTAGGGAAGATTTAACGGATGGATTTTGGTTTAGATGAGAGAGGTGACCGCGGATCTGGCAAATATCGCTAGTTTTCGTGGGATCTGGTTGAGAATAGATTGAGGGGAGGTTACGGCTTTTGAAAGCGGTAGTGGCTGACGATCCATTCTTCGCCGTTTTTGTAGGCCCAGAGTTCGGCGCAGGCTAGGTAGAAGCAGCGCCACCAGACCCACCATTTTTTGGCTTGGTGGGCTCCGTAGGTTTCGGAGATGAGGGGTTTGAGTTCGTCGGCGTGCTGGTCCATGAGGGCGAGCCAGGCTTCGGAGGTTTTGGCGTAGTGGGTGCCGGAGACTTGCCAGTGGTCGTCGATCTTGAGGTGGTCCTGGAAGTAAAGGAGGAGGTCGTCGGAGGGCATTTGGCCGCCGGTGAAGAAGTAGCGAGCCATCCAGTCGTCCTCATTCTTTGCCTCGTAGTGGTAGGCGTATTCGCGGTGGGTGAAGATGTGGACGAAGAGTTTTCCGCCGGGTTTGAGCCAGGTGGAGATGCGTTCTAGGAGGAGCTGGTAGTTCTTCATATGCTCGAACATTTCGACGGAGACGACGCGGTCGAAGGTGTCGGGGCCTTCGCCTTGGTAGTCGATCATGTTGACGGTTCTTATTTCGATGTTGGTTAGGCCGCGGTCTTTTGCTTGGGCGTCGATGTATTCTTTCTGGGTGCGGGAGTTTGAGACGGCGGTGATTTTTGCCTCGGGGAATTCTTTGGCCATCCAGAGGGTGAGGGAGCCCCAGCCGCAGCCGAGCTCGAGGATGCGGTGGCCGTTTTGGAGGTCGGCGCGCTGGCAGGTGAGGGCGAGCATGCGTTCTTCGGAGGTTTTGATGTCGGTGACGCCGGGGTCCCAGTAGCCGGAGCTGTATTTCATGTTGGGGCCGAGGCATTTTTGGAAGAAGGCGGTGGGGAGTTCGTAGTGTTGCTCGTTGGCCTCATCGGTGGCGATGGCGATGGGGGAGGCTTTGAGGTCGGTGAGGTGCTCCATGAGGAGCTTTTGGCGGCCTTCGCAGTCGAGCTTTTCGAAGGGTTCAAGGGTTTCCTTGAGGCGCTGGCGGATGCCGTGGCGGATGAGGAAGTCGGGGAGGATGTCCTTGGCGAGGAGGTCGTCGATGGTGCTCATGGTGATTTTTTAGGGGGAAGGGGGATGAAGGGGCTGGTGGTTTTTTGGTAGTCGAGGTAGGCGGCGCCGCGCTTTTTGATGGAGGAGGCTTCGGAGGGTGGGATGCCGGTGACTTTTAAGAGGAGGTAGGTGATGATGGCGGGGGCGAAGAAGGTGGTCCAACCGTAGGCGGATCCGCAGGCGATGAGGTAGATGCCGATCCAGATGACCATTTCGAAAAAGTAGTTTGGGTGGCGGGAGTAGCGCCAGAGGCCGGCCTTGCAGACGGCCATGGGGTTCTGGGCGCGCTTGATGAAGGAGGAGAGTTGGTGGTCGGCGAGGGTTTCTCCGGCGATGCCGATGAGGGCGACGGTGAGGCCGATGGTTTCGAGGAGGGCCCAGGGTGCGGGGTCACGGGCGATGAGGAAGTAGGGGAGGGCGAGGAGGAGGACGGAGAGGGCTTGGGCTTGGAAGAACCAGAAGAAGGCGGATGGGACGCGGCCGCGCCAGACTTCGCGGAGTTTTTGGTAGCGGGAGTCTTCGGTAGGGTAGTGGCTTTTGATGCGCTTGGCGAGGTGGGTGCCGAGGCGGAGGCCCCAGAAGGCGGCGAGGGAGCCGGCGATGAGTCGGCTGGGGAGGTCGCCTTTTCCAAGGAGGGAGAAGGTGATGCCGGTGAGGGCGATGCCGAAGGCCCAGAGGGCGTCGACGATGGAGTAGTTGTTGATTTTTTTAGCCCAGGCCCAAGCCGCTGCGAAGAGGGCGGAGATGGCGAGGGCGGTGGGGAGGAGCATGGGGGGTGAGTTTGCTAGGGTTCAGGGTTCAGGGTTCAGGTTTCGGGCTTGGTTGTGGGGAGGTAGGGCTGGAGACTTACGCTCGATAGCTTGGTTGGGGAGCTGATTGCTGAGGGCTAGATGCTAATTGCTGGGGTTGAGGGGCTCTGTTGCTTGCTTCTTTTTGATGCGCTTGGCTAGGCGTTGGAGGACGGGGGTGATGGTGGCTTTGATGAGAAAGAAGAGGATGGGGGCGAGGAGGGCCCAGGCGATGATTCCTTGGCCGGCGGCGAGGCTGAAGTCTTTGATGAACTGCGAGGGGTTTTCGGTGAATTGACTTAGGAGTTCCGGGATTGAGAAGGGGATGGGGTCGGAGCCGAAGAGGGACTGACCGGCTCGGATGAAGACGAGGATGAGGGCGAGGTGGAGGGCGTAGACGGCGTGGCAGGCGAGCTGGATGATGGGTTGGTTCAGCTTGAGGGCCCAAGCGGCGATGAGGCAGAGGAAGGTGGTGCTGCCCATGATGGGGAAGATGCCGAGGACGACTCCGGCGGCGATGGTCCAGGCGAGCTTTTCGGGGGTGATGCCTTGGGTGAGTTGCTTGATGATGGGTTGGACGAACCAGCGCTTCCACCAAGGGGCGCTTTTTTCGGGATCGTCAGGGGAGGGCATAAAGAGGAGGCCGAGGGTTTGCGGGGCTGGCTGTTAGCTTTTAGCGGTTGGCTATTAGCTTTCTTGGTTTGGGGGGCTCGGTTGAGAAGCGAGCTAGAGCTCGCGGTCTAGACTTGGTTGGGGAGATAGGTCTTATGCGTCCTATAGGACCTATGAGAGTTGAGCTTGGTTGGGTGAGATCTTAGGACTGGAGGAGGGGGTTGTTGGGGCGGGTGTAGACGGCTTGGACGACGGAGATGTTTCGGGTGGCGAAGCCGGCTTGGCAGTATTTGAGGTAGTAGTTCCAGGTGCGGATGAAGGGTTGGTCGAAGCCGAGGGCGGGGAGTTTTTCGAGGTTCTCGTTGAAGCGGCGGTGCCACTCGCCGAGGGTTTTTACGTAGTAGGAGCCGAAGTCTTCGAGGTCGTGGAGGAAGAGGTCGCTGTTCTTTTGGAGGACGTTATTGACGCGGCCGATGCTCATGAGGAGGGAGCCGGGGAAGATGACTTTTTGGATCCAGTCGACTCCTTTGGTGAGGCTTTTGTAGCGGTTATCGGGGACGGTGATCATTTGGATGGCGAGGAGGCCATCGGGGGCGAGGACTTCGTGGCACTTGGCGAAGAAGGGTTGGTGGAATTTGTCGCCGACGGCTTCGATCATTTCGATGGAGACGATTTTATCGAAGGTGCCTTTGATGTGGCGGTAGTCTTGGATGACGATTTCGAATTTGTCTTCGAGGTCGGCGTCTTTGACGCGCTTGCGGGCGTAGTCGGCTTGGGCTTGGGAGATGGTGACGCCGGTGACCTTACAGCCATATTTTGCGGCGGCGTGGCAGCCGAAGCCGCCCCAGCCGCAGCCGATCTCGAGGACGTGGTCGTCTTTTGTGATTTTAAGCTTCTGGCAGAGGGCGTCGTATTTTGCGGTCTGTGCTTCTTCGAAGGGGAGGGTGGGGTCTTCGAATTTTGCGCAGGAGTAGGTCATTGTTTTGTCGAGCCAGAGGGAGTAGAACTCGTTGCCGAGGTCGTAGTGCTCGGAGATGTTCCGGCGGCTGGTTTCGACGGTGTTGGCGCGCTTGAGGTGGCGGAACCAGTTGACGACTTTGAGGAGGTTGACGCCGGGGAGTTTGTCTGAGGCGGTGTCTGAGCCTTGGAGGGCTTCCATGTTGAGGATGAACCAGGAGATGACGGCGCGGATGTCTGGGGTGTCCCAGATGCCATCGGTGTAGGCTTCGCCCATGCCGACGTTTCCGTAGTAGGCGCAGCGCTTGAAGAATTCGGCGTCGTTGTTGATTTTGACTTCGGCGGTGACTGGGGAGTCGGGGGCTCCGAATTGGTGGGTGGTGCCATCGGAGTATTCGAGGCGGAGGCCTCCTAGGGGCATTTTTTTTAGAAGGTTGAGGACGAGTTTTTCGGGGAGGTTGGGGGTGGTGGTCATGGAGGGAGGGGAAGTTTTTTAGTGGTTGGGGCGGGCTTGGTTGGGGGCGGGGAGTTCGGCTGAAGCCTACACTACGAACTTTGTGGGGAGGTTGGTTTTGGGGGTTTTAGTTGGTGGGTTTTTCGGGGTTTCTTTTTGGGGAGGGGTGGGGGCGGAGGAGGTTGGTTTGGGATTCGGGGTTGTGGGACTTTTTGAAGTAGGGGACTTTTTTTAGCCAGAGTTTTAGGGCCTGCCAGTGGATCATGGTGATGATCTTTAGGGTGAGGAGGGGGTATTTAAAGGCGTAGAGGAGGAGGCGGGACCGGGTAAGTTCTTTTTGCAGGCCGTGGATGGTGGAGGTTAGGGTGAGTTCGTTTCCGGTGAGGTTGTTGATGGTGACTTTTAGGTCTTTGGTGGGGTGGCCGAGGCGAAAGTCGAAGGTGTCGGCGGGGTCGGAGAAGGGGGAGACGTAGAAGTTTTTTGATACTTTCTTTTTCCATGAGTTTTCGCCTTTTTGATCGATGAGGTAGAGTTTCATTTCGCGGTAGGTGTTGACGACCTCGGCGACGGCGAAGAGGGGGGAGTTATCAGGATTTGAGAGGTAGAAAAAGGAGACGGGGTTGAAGCCGTAGCCGAGCATGCGGGGGAGGGTGACTAGGCGGACTTTTACGCCGGGGGGGACTTCGACCTTTTGTTGGGCGAGCCAGGCGAGGAGGTTGGGCTTGATGCCGCCGGGGAGGCCGAGGTCGATGTGGTCGGCGTCGTTTATGGAGAAGAGATTGAGGCGGTTATGGCTGAGGAAGGGTTTTTTCGGGATGGCATCGAGATCGAAGCTGAGCATGAAGATGCGGTAGTCGAAGCGCTTTTGCTCGGGCTTGAGGCGCCGGTGCATGACTTGACACTCATAGATTGAGGGGGTCATTGCCAGGGGTCGCGTCCGAGGAGGGATTTGCAGAGTTCGACGGCGGACCAGAGGCCGTCTTCGTGGAAGCCATTGCGCTGCCAGGCGCCGCAGTAGTAGCGGCCGGATTCTTTAGCGGCGGCGTGAAGCTCGGGGATGCGGGACTGGGCGCGGATGGCGGGGAGGTCGAAGAGGGGGTGTTCGTAGTCTAGGCGGCGGATGACTTTTTCATCGGGGATGGGGGCGGTGGGGTTGATGGAGACGAAGTAGCTTTCGCGATCTGAGACGCCTTGGAGGTTGTTCATCCAGTAGATGGTGGAGTGTTTTTGGCCGGAAATTTGATAGTTCCACGAGGCCCAGCAGCGCTTTGTCTTTGGCATGAATTGGGGGTCGGTGTGGAGGACGGCTTCGTTTTTTTGATAGGTGAAGTTTTTTAAGATGTCCTGCTCGAGGGGGGTGGGGTGGGTGAGGATGGTGAGGGCTTGGTCTCCGTGGGCGGCGCTGATGATGAGGTCAAATTGGTGGGTGGAGCCGTCTTGGAGGGTGATTTCGTTTTGGGGTGAGATTGATTTTACGGCTGTGCTTTGGTGGATGCGGTCTTGGAAGGGGGCTTTTATTTTTGCGACGTAGGAGCGGGATCCGCCGACGACGGTGCGCCATTGGTGCTGGGTATCGAGGCCGAGGAAGCCGTGATTATGCCAGAAGCGCATGAGGGTGAGGGCGGGGAAGTTGTCGATTTTTTCGGGCGGGCTGGACCAGACGGCGGCGGCCATGGGGGAGAGATACCAGCGGAGGAAGTCCGAGCCGTAGCGGCGCTCTTTGACGTATTCGGCGAGGGTGAGGGAGGGGAACTGGGGGTCTTTGACTTCGGCGATGGTTTCCTTATTGAAGCGATCGATCTGGAGGAGCATTTTCCAGAAGCGGGGGCGGAGGAGGTTGCGGCGTTGGCCGAAGAGGAGGTTGAGGGAGCCGCCATTGAACTCGAGGTTGTCCTGTAGGTGCTGGACGCTGAAGGACATGGAGGTTTCTTTTGTCTCGACGTGGAGCTCTTTGAAGAGGCGGGTGAGGTGGGGGTAGGTGACTTCATTATAGACCATGAAGCCGGTGTCGATGGGGACCTTTTTTTGGCCTTCGGGTGCGAGGACGGTGTGGGAGTGGCCGCCGATTCGGGGGTCTTTTTCGAAGATGGTGAGGTGGTGATGGCGGTGGAGGAAGTGGGCGCAGGCTAGGCCGGAGATCCCGGTTCCGATGATGGCGATGCGCTTCATTCTGGGTTTGGTTGATTGGTGGGGGTGGTTGGGGGCGGGGAGGTTGGCTGAGGGCTGCGCTGGGAACTTGGTGGGGAGGTTGGCTGAGGGCTGCGCTGGGAACTTGGCGGGGAGGTTGGGCTAGGAGGCGAAATTTGCTTCGTCTTTTACTTTTTGGGGGACGGGGCGGAGGTCCCAGATGAGGCCGAGTTTTGAGAGCGCTTTGAGGCCGAGATAGGTGGGGTCGAACTCGAACCAACGGAAGCCTTGGCGGGCAGAATGGGGGTAGCGGTGGTGGTTGTTATGCCAGCCTTCTCCGAGGGTGATGAGGGCGAGGAGGGCAGAGTTTCGGCTGTCGTCTTCTGTTTCGTAGCGTCTTTTCCCCCATACGTGGGCGAGGGAGTTGATGAAGAGGGTTCCGTGAAGGAGGACGGTGGTGGAGATGAAAAAGGTCCAGACGAAGAACTGCCCCATGGTGACGCCGAGTGAGGGTGCGAAGGCTTCGAGGGCGGCACCGATGGCGAGCATGATGAGGCCGTAGATGAGGGGGACGACTTGGTCGAAGCGGTTGAGGAAGACGAGTTCGGGGAACTTTTTGAGATCGGGGATACTTTCGTAAGCGGTTGGGAAATTCTTCATGGAGGTGAGCCACCCGATGTGCGACCAGGCGAAGCCGTGGACGACGGGGGAGTGGGAGTCTTCCTCGTGATCGGAGTGTTTATGGTGATGGCGATGGGTGGCGGCCCACCAGAGAGGGCCCCGCTGCATTGAGGAATTTCCGAGGGCCGCGAAGAGGAATTGGACAAGGCGCGAGGTTTTGAAGGTTTTGTGGGAAAAGTAGCGATGGTAGAAGCCGGTGATGGCAAACATTCGGATGAGGTAGAGGAGGATGGCGGCGGTGACGACGGTCCAGTTTATCCCGACCCAGAATCCGAGGAGGCAGCCGAGGTGGAGGAAGATGAAGGGAAGGGTTCTTTCCCAGTTCACCTTATCGGGGAGCTTGGCGGGGTCTGGGGCGTCCTCGCGGCGGAAGTCTGAGTCGAGCCACTGCCCGATGACTCTGAGGAAGGTCGGAGAGGGGGCGGTGGTGGGGCGGGAGTTAGGGGGCGTAGGGGACATCTCGGCGGGGGTTAAACGAAGATATGAAAGAAACAGATGCTATTCGATTCGCTTTTGCACGAAGTTAATTAGGCCTCCTACGAGGGGGGCTTGACCGTAGATGTTTTGTCCAGAATCCCAGAAGTCTTGGTGGAACATGACTTGACCGGCGTCATTAAAGCGCACTTGGCTCATGCCGACGGAGTGGATGGGTTCTCCGCCACCTAGGGCTGGGGCGGAGAAGATCATGGTCCAGCGGACGTAGTGGTCCGGGCCGGAGCGGGCGGTGTCATCGATGATGACCTCGAAGCTGGTCATGGTGTCGGCGGTCTTGAGAAAGTATGCTTTGATTTCATCAGGGCCGTAGTGAGTGACTAGGGTGTCGTTAAGGTAGGCACCGGGGGCGTAGGCTTTGGCGGTGTTTTTTTCGATATACTCTTTGTTTCCGACGTTTTTGAGGAAGTTGGCGAAGGTTTCGATGGCTTTTTTTTCAGCGGCGGTGCCGGGTGCGGGTCCTGAGGTTCCAGCTTTCGCCATGGCGGTGCGGTAGGTCTGGACGTTTTGCTGGGTGGTGTTCGGCCCGGAGCATGAGCTGAGGAGGAGGACAATGACGCTTACTGCTAGGAGAGCACCAAAGGTGAGGGTGGTAAGTGGGTGGAAGAGAATTGAGTTCATATGGAAGTGGTCGTCTGATTTGAGGAGTGCGCAAGTTATTATCGGCGCAGAGTCTGATCTAAGAAATCGATTCCGCGATCTACGGTGGGTCCGGAGAAGAGGAAGGTGGTGATGTGGGCGCGCCCTTCGAGCCAGGTCATCTGATGGGGGACGTTATTTTTTTTGAGGGCGGCGAGGTAGGCTTCAGCTTGGTTCGGGGGGACGAGCTTGTCCCAGCGGCCATGGTAGAGAAAGACTGGCGGCGTTTTTTTGGTGACGTAATTCACGGGCGAGGCGCTGCGGTGGACTTGGGGTTTCTCGGCTTTGGTGCCGCCGGTGAGCATTTGCACGAGTTCGCCATCATCGAAGAGCATGAGATCGGCAGGGAGGCCTCCGAGGACCATTGCTTTGATTGATGGTTCGGTGGAGCCGAGGATGGCGGCGAGGTGGGCTCCGGCGGAGTAACCCATGGCTCCGATCTTTGAGGGGTCTATTCTGAGAGAAGAGGCATTTTTTTTGAGCCAAGCGAGGGCGAGGCGGACGTCTTGGATTTGGGTGGGCCAGCGGTTCTCGGGGGTGGTGCGGTAGGTGGTGTTCATTACGAGATAGCCACGGGAGGCGAGTTTTTCGGCGATGCCATTCATCTGTGAGCGCTTATCACCGCCGGTCCAGCCACCGCCGTGGATGAGAAGAATGGCAGTGCGCTTTTCGGGCTGACGGGGCTGGTAGATGTCGGCGGGGAGGGCTTGGGGCCAATCTGCGGGAGAGAAGATGACGTCTTTGGTGAGATTAAATTTTATAGAAGGCGCTTTGACGGGTTCTTGTTCTGGGAGAGTCCCTGAGCGGGTGGCGAGGCAGCTGGGGAGGAGGGCGCATAGGCCTGCGAGGGAGAGGTTGAGGATCTTTGGGAGAATTGGCATGGGGAAGAGGGGGGGTGGTGGGAAGGTTTCCGAGATCCTGGGATTTGCAACCGGGGGGGTGCAGTTCGCCTTTGAAATACCGCTCTGGCGACGAGGTGATGGGGATCTCCGGCGAGCACGTTATTGGCTAATTGGGATGGATGATAGAAAAAGTTCAGTCAATTCAGTCGGTCGATTATCTTTTGGAAAAGGTTGGTGAGTTTCAGCAGGTGGGGGGAGATGGCATTGCTTTGTCGATTTATTGTGAGGTAGGTTGGCTTCCTGAGGATGCTCTCACCAAGGTGGGAGAGATTTCAGGAGCGGCTGGGATGGACGAGGTTATCGGGATTAAGTGGGGGAGGGGTGAAGGTGGTCTAGGGTGGGAAAATTCTCCGTGAGCTAGGCGCTTTTTCCGGGTATTAGGTGCGGCACGAGATGCTTTGTGACGCCGACCAACTTGAAAAATTGAACCATCTTTTGGCGGCGCTTGCGGCTGGGGGGAACTCATTTTATCGGAAGAAGCTGGGGGGGTTGGATCGGGTGAGCAGGGTGTCTGAATTTGTGGAGAAGGTTCCTTTTACCACGAAGTCGGAGTTAGCGGCGGACCAGGTGGAGAGTGCGCCTTATGGGACGAATTTGACCTACGCTTTATCGCGCTACAGCCGCTTCCATCAAACGAGCGGGACGTCGGGTCAGCCGATGATTTGGCTCGATGATGCTGAGGGATGGGAGTGGCTGAGGGGGAATTGGGAGTGGGTTTGGCGGGAGGCGGGCGTGAGTGCGGGCGAGGCGGCATTTTTTCCGTTTTCGTTTGGGCCGTTTTTAGGATTCTGGGCGGGGTTTGAGTCGGCGACTGCGCTGGGGATTCGGGCGATTCCGGCTGGGGGGCTTTCGAGCGAAAATCGGCTCAGGATGATGGAGAGGCTTCGGCCTGAAGTGCTGTGCTGCACGCCGACTTATGGGCTTCGTTTGGCGGAGCTGGCGGCTGATGCGAGGCGTCTGGGGGTTGGGAAATTGATTGTGGCGGGTGAACCGGGCGGGAGCTTGCCGGAAGTGCGCGCCCGGCTTGGGGAGGCGTGGGATGCGGAAGTGATCGACCATCACGGGATGACCGAGGTGGGGCCGGTGACGGTGGGGGATCGGGATGATCCTACCGTTTTAAAGATTCGTCATGCATCTTACTTTTGCGAGGTGATTGAGAAGGATGAGCGTGGGGTGGGAGAGCTGGTTTTGACGACGCTGGGTCGCCATGGGTCGCCGCTTTTACGGTATCGCACGGGTGATTTGGTGCGCCCGGTGGAAGCGCCGGGCGGGTTTGTTTTAAAAGGAGGAATCATCGGGCGGGCCGATGATATGGTGGTGGTGCGGGGGGTGAATCTTTATCCCGGCGCGGTAGAGGAAGTGGTGCGCTCGGTGCCGACGATCACCGAGTATGAAGTCCTTATTGAAGAGCGGGATGCGATGGCTGAAGTCCGACTGCGGGTTGAGGGTCAGGGGGCGGAGGAGCTAGCAGATCGGCTTCAGGAAGTGTTCAACCTGCGGATCTCGGTGGAGGGGGTGGCTGAGGGGTTGCTGGAGCGGTTCGAGATGAAATCAAAGCGATGGAAAAGGTGACCTTGCGGGAATTCACGGGGGAGGTTCTTGGGACCTTCATTCTGGTATTTTTTGGGTTGGGGAGTGTGGCAGTGGAAGTGGCGACGCCGGTGACGCTGGGGCTTCCGGTGATCGCTTTGATCTGGGGCGGGGCGGTTGCGCTGGCGATTTACTTGGTGGGTCCGATGAGCGGGGCGCATATTAACTGCGCGATCACGCTAGCCTTTGCCTGTTGGACGCGTTTTCCTTGGCGGAAGGTGCCCGGGTATTTCGCGGCGCAATTTCTGGGGGCGATGCTGGGAGCGGGGGTTGTTTACCTGTGCTTTCGGGAGGCCATTGCGGGCTTTGAGGATGGGGCGGGGATCATCCGTGGTGCGCCCGGGAGCGAGGCGAGCGCGAAGATTTTCGGGGAATTTTTTGGAACATCGCCTTTGCTGAAGGCGCTGATCTGGGAGAGCGCGGGGACGTTCTTGCTGGCCTTTGCAGTGTTCTGGTTGGTCCGGGCGACGAAGCGGTGGGGAGCGGAGAAATTTTTGCCGATTTTGATCGGGCTATGGCTGGCGCTTCTCATCTGGGTGGTCGCTCCGGTGACGCAGGCGGGATTTAATCCGGCGCGTGATCTGGGGCCGCGGCTGGTCTCCTATTTTTTGGGCTGGGGGAGGTGGGTATTTGAGGCGAATGGCTGGGGGTGGCTTGTGGTTTATGTGGTGGGGCCAAGCGCGGGAGCGGTGGTGGGCGCGGCGATGGGCTTAGGCGGGAGGCGGCTTTATTCGAGGGCGTTTTTTGTGCTAACGGGCTTTTCGCTGCTGTGGTTTGGCGTTGTGCGGATCACGTCTCCGCTGCGGCAGGTAGAAATTGAGAACGGCAGCTTGGGGGAGCTTTCTGACCACGCGCTGCTGGTCTCGGAGTGGCGCTTGCCGGAGGGGGGGAGCGGAAGGTCAGAGCAGCGCTAGGAGTCTGTCGGACTCGCTCAATCCGGCAAATTCATTTTATAAATTGGCCCAAATCGCAGCGACCTTCCTGCGAGTATTCTAATACACGCAGCGCAGTCACCACGATTTGACCTCAATTTCTAAAACGTTTTGCTCGAATCTCGCTGAGTCCGACAAACTCCTAGGCGAGCTGGTTTCCGCTCTTCCACTTAATGCCGCAGCCGCTGCTGGGTTGGCCGTGGCCGGTTTGTTCGCCCTTCAGGAGAGCGGCGGTGGCGGTGCGGAGATCGGCGCCCGTGATGGGGTCGTCACTGCCGCGCTCGCTGGCGTCGAAACGGCCGGCGTAGGAGAGCTTTCCATCGGCATCGAAGAGGAAAAAGTCCGGGGTGCAAGCGGCGTCGTAGGCTTGTGCTACTTCTTGCGATTCGTCGAAGAGATAGGGGAAGTTCCAGCCGGACTCTGCGGCGAAGGTGACCATTTTATCTGGGGAGTCAGCGGGGTAATTTTCGACGTCGTTCGAGTTGATGGCGACGGTGTTAATTCCTTCCGAGGTCATTTCATTGGCAAAATCCCGGATGCCCTCGGTGAGTCGGATGACGAAGGGGCAGTGGTTACAGGCGAAGAAGATGAGAGTGCCGCGGGGTCCCATGAGGTCGCTGAGCCGGTGGAGCTCGCCATGGCCATCAGGGAGAGCGAAGTCCGGGGCGGGGTCGCCGGGTTTCAGGGTGAAGTTTGAGTAGGTCAGAGCCATGCGCTAAGAATCACTTGCTGTGGCGGTCCGTCAAGGCGACTTCTTCTTAGAGATGGTGATATGAGGTGGGCGGATGTAGAAGGCCTCGGGCGGGATGGCTTCGAGAGCGCGTTTTTCATCGGGCGACTTTCGGCTCCATGCTTTGAGGAGTCCTTCGGCAGTTGGTGTCACCTTTTGGACTGATCCTTCTGGGCAGCCTAGTTTTTCGACGGGTTCGAAGGTGCCGATCTGGCCGGTGCATTTCTCGAGGCGGTTGAGAAAATCGGCATGGTCGAGAAGCTCGGGCGGGGCTCCGATTTTCATGAGATAAAAGCTACCCCGGCGGGCGTCGCCAGCGGCCCAGGTGAGATTCTCGAGAGCTTCAAAGGAACAGAGTCCGGCCACTGAGCAGTGGTGGGCTTGGGCGATGGCTTGGGCGGCGGCGATCCCGACGCGCGTGCCATTATAGCTCCCTGGGCCGGTTCCGATGATGATGGCGGAGAGTGAAATCTTTTCTGGCAAGGCGGAGAGAAGTTCGCTGAGCGGGGCGAAGAGATCGACCTCTTGGGAGCGCTCGCTGGTAAATTCTGACCGGGCTACGATGGTCGCGCCGCGTGCCAAAGCGAGGGTGGCGTGGGGGACGCTCGTCTCCATCGCCAAGGTCCAATTTTCTTCCACGGGGCGGAGGTTGTCAGACAGTTCACTCCTGCTAAATAAAAAAAGGGCAGCCTTTTTGAGAAACCCTTGCGCGGTTCCAGTGCGCGCCCTATTTCTCCTAAGTCTAAACGTTCTTTTCTCTCACGCACCACTACAATATTTACCATGTCCGATTACGCAAAAGGTCTCGAAGGAGTCATCGCAAATGAGTCCGCTCTTTCTAACGTCGAGGGTCTGGAGGGGCGTCTTTCTTATCTTGGTTACAGCATTGCCGAGCTTGTGGAGCATTGTTCATTCGAGGAAGTGACGCATCTTCTGCACCGGGGCAAGTTGCCGAATGCCACCGAGCTGGCGGCCTTCGAGGACGAGTTGCGTCACGATCGCGAGATCCCGCAGGGGGTGATTGATTTTCTTCTTTCTGCTCCGGTGGATGCGAATCCGATGGATGTGCTCCGCACGGGGGTTTCCATGCTGGGGCTTTACGATGACCGAGCGAAAGTGGGGGAGCCCGATCAAGAGGCGAATCGGCACATTGCGCTTTCGCTCGTGGCTAAGACGCCGGTGATCGTGGCCTACTTCCACCGTGCTCGCCAAGGCCTTGAGCTGCCTCCGGTCCGCACTGATCTTTCTGAAGCGGCGCATTTTCTCTATCTCATTAATGGGACTGACCCTTCACCGGCCGCGGTGAAGACGCTGGATGTGGCTTACACGATCCATGCCGATCATGGGATGAATGCCTCGACGTTCTCGGCGCGCGTCACGGTGGCGACTTTATCTGATTTCTACTCGGCGATGACTTCCGCGATCGGAACGCTGAAGGGACCGCTTCATGGCGGGGCAAATGAGGGGGTGATTAAGATGCTGAAGAAGATCGGTGATCTCGATAAGGTGGATGCTTTTGTGGAGGACTGTCTTGCTCGGAAGAAAAAGATTATGGGGATTGGTCACCGTGTTTACAAGGTGCTCGACCCTCGTGCGCCGCATCTGCAGAAGATGGCGATCAAGCTGACTGAGGAACTTGGTGAGTCGAAGTGGATTGATATGTCTGAGCGCATCGCGACGTTGATGCGCGAGAAAAAGGGGCTTAATGCGAACGTCGATTTTTACTCTGCGACGGTTTATTATTCCTTGGGGATTCCGACGGATCTTTTCACTCCGATTTTTGCAATTTCTAGGATGGCGGGGTGGTCCGCGCAGGTTCTTGAGCAGCTTGAGGATAGTCGCCTGTATCGCCCGCTGACGAAATATGTAGGGCCTACTACGCTTTCTAAAGTGCCTCCGATCGAGGAGCGGTAGGGGGATGATCGAGGCTACGAGCGTCTTTGACGAGAAGAGCCTGAAGCTCGGCTCCGCGCTTCATATGCGCTATCGGCACCCTATTTTTCTGGGACTGCGGTATTTCTACCTCCTGCTGGTGCCGCTCGGGGCCTATTTGCTGTGGAGGGGGGATGAGCTTTTTGGCTACCTCTTTCTGATGACGGGGCCGGTCCTTTTTGTGAGGAAATATTTCTGGCAATACCGCTTAATCAAGAGTGCGCAGAATTCGCCGCAGGCGGGTGAGGAACTGCACTGGAGCTTCGGCGAGGAGGGCATCCATCAGAGGTCAAAGTTTCACGATGGCGAACTCAAGTGGGGGATCTTTTGCGATCGCTATCTCTCGCCGAAAGCGATCCTTCTTTACCCGCAGCGGGATCAATATCTGATTCTGCCACGGACGGCCTTCCGCAGTCAGGAGGACTTCGAGGAGGTGTCGCGGCTCTGCGGCGAGAAGATCACGGTGGGAGTTAGAGGGGGACGCATCGATAGCTAATCGGTCCGGCGATCTTGGGCGAGCTGCTCGCGGAAGAAGCTCACGATCTCAGACATGGGGAGGGCGAGGGTGCGGTGGCGGAGGCTGCGGGAGATATTGATCCCGATGACTTCTCCGGCGACATTGAGGAGGGGAGTTCCGGTATGGGTGGCGGGGAGGAGCTGATCGTGGTAGAGGACGCGCGGGAAATTACTGCGGCGTTTGGAAAGATTTCCGCCGCGAGCGGAGAGGCTGGAGAGGGCTTGATCCCGCATGAGGGCCGCTTGATTGGGCTGGTCTGAGGGTGCGGGTGGGCGGGCGTCGAGAATGACTGGGATGGTCAGTTCATCGGTGCCGCGCGTGATGCGGAATTTCACCTTTTGGCCGGGGGCAAATTTCTTGAGTGCTTGGGCGAGGTCTTCGACGGAAGTCATCTCGCGGCCCTCGAAGTGGGTTACGAGGTCGCCCTCGAGAAATCCGGCTGAGTCGGCTGGGCTGCCGAGATCGACCGACTGGATGGTGGGCTGGAGGTTATCGGGAGAGAAAGTGACGCCGACGTAGCCGCTGGCCTGATTACTCTCGATATTGAGCTCGAAGCCGGTAGCGGGGGCGCTGCGGGCGGGTTGCGTGATGACGCCGTAGAAGAAGCTGTTTTTCCTAGGGGTGAGGACGAGGGTGGCGACCTCCGGCTCGAGGGCTCGGAGGCGGATGGGTCTGAGCCCGTCGGCTTTGACTGAGATGAGGGCGAGGTCGCGATCGTCATCGGTGGAGAGGATGGAGAAGGGGAGTTCACGGCCCTCGAAGCGGAGGTGAAGGTCCGCCTTTTTTGCTAGCTCGCTGGCCTTGGTAATGAGCTGGGAATTGGTGACGGCGGTGGCGTGGGTGAGGAGATTATCGCGCTGGTAGATCGGGAGGACGCTGAATCTAAGTTCATCGTGGAGCGGGGTCAACGAGGAGAGGAATTCGGAGTCGAGGGCGCGGATGGAGGGCGGGGTTTTGGCGGCGGAGCTGGAGATCATCATGGGGATGATGCCGGCAATGGGCATGGGAAAATGGCGCCGTGCAGGGGTTTCGGTGGGGGTGAGGGTGAGGGGTCCGCGGGTGGTTTCGAGGGTGAGAGATTTTCCGGGGGGGATTGATTTTAGGGCGAGGGCGAAGGCGATGGGCGAGCTTACTTCTTGATCGCCGATGCGCTGGATGAGGTCGCCTTTTTGCAGACCTGCATTCTCGGCGGGGGAATTAGGGATGACGTCTCCGACGAGGACGCGGGAGGTTTCTCCGAGGTCGAGCTTCAGGCCGAGGAAGGGCGTGCTGGGGGCCTCGGGGTCGGGGTCCCATTGATCGAGGTAGCGCTGCATTTCGTGAGGGCCGAGGAGGGTTGGGCGGGCGTGAAGTTCCGTGGCGGCGGGATCGTGTGGAATTCTATCTTCGAGGGTTTGGTAGAATTTTTGGCGGAGATCGCGGTAGGGTTCATCGAAGAGTTCTTCGTATTCGGGGGCTGCGCCGCCGGTGGCTTGGCCGATGGTCTCGCCTGCGATGAGGGCGTCCCATTTTGCGATGATGGCTGGCATGGGCACGTGTCGGTTCGAGTTCCAGGGCATGGCGATGTTCGAGTTGATGCCGATGACTTCGCCTTTGAGATTAAAGAGAGGTCCGCCGGAGTCGCCTGAGATTACGGTGGCATCGGTGGTGATGGGGTCGGTAAGTCCGCCGCCGATGCCATCGGCGAGGATGCGGCCGAGGCGGATGGGAGAAGGGCGCCCGACGACGGGTCCGCCGGGGTGGCCGGTGGCGATGGCCCAGTCTCCGACTTGGTAGGCCTTCGTGCGAAGGTAGGGCCGGTAGGGGAAGGGGCCTGGGGCGTTGATTTGGAGAAGGGCGCCATCGGTCTCGTGATCGACGCCGAGAGTTGTCGCGGGGAGCTCGCGGCCATCGGAGAGGAGGACTTTAATTTGCTGGTTGGGTTTGGAAGTGACGTGGGCAGCGGTGATGACGAGGCCCTCTGGGGAGACGATGACGCCGGAGCCGGATCCGCCGCCGAGAAAGATGGCGATGGTGGATTCGACTAGGCTGGGGGCGAGATTGCGGAGGGTTGAGTCGAGCTGGGCGGGCGACTTTTGGGGCTCACCGCGAAGGGTGGAGACGAGGAGAAGGAGAGGGAGGAGGGCGCGAAGCATGGCTTAGAAAGGGTCGCTGGAGGATAGCATGCGGGCGATGGCGGGCTCGATGACGGAGGGCGGAAGGGCGAGGGAGCGGGAGGCGGCGGAGGCTGAAATGTTGATCCCGATGGCGTTCCCGGAGAGGTCGAAGAGGGGCGAGCCGCAGTCCCAAGCATTAAGGGGGAGGGAGTGGACGAGGGTTTTTTCGAAGCCGAAGCGGCGCACGCTCGGGATGAAGGAGAGATTATCGAGTGATTGGATTCCGGAGGGGGGAGGGATGAGCCGTGGGCGAGTGAGAGTGACTTGAGTGGTGATGGTCGACTCGCCACGGAGAACGGTGAGAGTGACTTCATCTCCTACGCGCTTGTCATTTAAAAGACGGATGAGGCTGGCGCGGGTGGTTATTTTTTTATCGCCGAGGGCGGTTAATTCATCGCCGACTTGGAGGCCGGATTCGCTTGGGGAGAGATCTTGGTCGAGCGAGGCGACCCGGAGTGAATTGCTTTTCTGCTCGGCGACGAAGCCGAGTCCGGTGATTCCGGATGCGGCGTGGAGGGTGGCGGCTGACGGTGAGAGCGGGTGACTGAATTGGCCGAGAGCCATGGCATCTGAAGCGGCCATTTCTTGCGAGGTGGGCTGGATGAGGATGGGGGAGAGAATGGTGGCTCCGGGGGTGAGGGAGTGGGGCGAGGACCACTGGATGACGGGGAGGTTTTTTGCTGAGATTCCGATGAGGGCGAGGTCGCTGGCTTCATCGGTAGCGAGGAGGGCGGCGGGGTAGGACTGGTCTTGGTAGCGGACGGTGAGAGTGGGTCCGAGTTCCGAGGCTTTGGTGAGGAGGAGGCCATCGGAGCGGATGATGACGGCGGAGATGGAATGGGTGATGGCACCATCGTTATTAAAAACGAGGGCATAGGGCGGCGAGTTTGGCATGAGAGAGCGGGCGAAGATTTCGCGCGCTTCTTTGAGGGGGGAGGTAGGGGGCTCCTGCTTTTTCGGATCATTTTCCGATTTTGGCGCAAGTTTTGGCGCGAGTGGGAGGCGGGGAAGACTGCCTGGCGTGGGGTCAGGGAGGAGGTCGTGGAGATCCTCGAGATCTTCAGCGAGGCGGGAGATGAGGAGGGCGTGACCGGGGTTTGCCGGGGTGGGGGTGGTTATGGCAGTGAGGCGGCCGGCGAGGTCGAAGACGGGAGTTCCGGCAGGTGCGGAGCGGCTATCTAAGAGAAAGGAGACGGCCTCGGGGGCAGGCCGGGGGAAGAGGTGGTCGCTGGCGAAGGCAATGGGCTCGCCGATCTTGGGAAGGGGGGCGGTGACGGGGAAGAGGAACCAGTGGCACTTGATGATGGTCTGGTCTGGGGCGAGGGTTACGGGGAAGAGGTGTGGGGGCAAGGGGCCGCGAAGGAGCGCGATGCCGCGCTCGCTTTTCTCTGCGATGGTCTCGAGGGTTCGGCGAGAGCCGTCTGGGAGGTGAAGGAGATAGGGGGCTTCGTCATCGGCATCGATGGGGCGAAGGTAGGGCGCGAGGATGTCGCCATTCTCACTGATGATAACGGCGGGGCGGATTTCGCTCAGCCCTAGGCGGCCGACCATGATGCAGTGGTTGCGAAGGGAGGCGGTGAGATCGCGGTGCCGGGTCTCGAGGACGGCTTCTTCCTCCGCGGTCCAGGCGGGGACGAGGAACTCGGCGCTTGCGGAGGCGAGGAGGGTGAGAGCGAGGAAAAGGGATTTCATTTTACCAGACTTGCTTGAGCTGAGAACGGGGGAGCCAGAAGGATGAGTTGTCAGTCTCGATGCGGGCGTGGGTGGGGATGAACTCGGCAACTTGGACGATCTGGCCGTTTTTTAAAGTGGGAAAATCCCAGTCTGGGGTGCCGGGCGAGGGTTCGCGCGGGAGGTCATTACCGACGACCATGAATTGGTTTTCGGCGTAGGCGTGGGTATTCCGCCAGATGCCGGTGATGAGGAAGATGGCGGCGAGAGCGAAGGCGGGGAGGGCGGCCCAGCGGGGGATTTTGAGGTGAGGAAAATGGCGGAGGCCGAGGAGAAGAAAGGTGATGACCCAGGCGAGTGCGGCGAGGATGAACCATTGGTCGGGGCGGAGGGCGAGGAGGCTAGTGCCGGGGAGGGCGGGTGCGCCGGTGCGCTTCCGGATATCATCCATGAGGGCGCGAGCTTCCGAGTCAAGGGGGGAGAGGAGAAGGGCGGTGTGGCAGGCGGCGCGGGCGCGCGAGGGGTCATCGACCGCGAGGTAGGTGAGGGCGAGATTCTGGTAGAGGTGGGGCTGGCCGGGGTTTTCCGCGATGAGGGCTTCGTAAGCGGTGAGGGCCTCGCTGAAGCGGTTTTCGGTGAAGGCGAGATTTGCCTCCTCGAGGGTGGTGCCGCGAACTTGGAGGATGAGGAGGAAGAGGAGAGAGAGCTTGGCGAGCGAGGTGGCGAGAGCCTTGAGGTTGAGGGGTGAGCGGTCGCTTGAGAAGGAGGCCTTGGAGTGTTCACGGAGCTGGGAGGCGAGATCCGGGTGATCTTTTTCAAGGGCGTCTGCGATCTCCTTGGTGGATGCTCCGGGGGGGAGTTCGAGGTGCTTGCGGAGGAGGGGGAGGAGATCCGAATCGATCTCAGCGGGGTCGCCATTTTCTGAGCGGAAGCGGTGGGTGAGGGCGCGGAGTTTTTGCTGGCGGGCCTTGTGGGCGGGGTCGCGCTGGTCGAGGCGTCTCTTGAGGAAGGCGAAGAGAAAGGGGAGGAGGGGGGCGAGCGCGACGACTGGAAAAACGGCGCGCGGGAGATTGAGGAGGACGGGGCGGACGATGGGGCTTCCGAGCTCGGCGAGGGGTGCGCGATCACGGGAGATATCTCGCTGACCCTCGAGCGTGAGGGCGGCGCTAACGGGGTGCATTTTCCACTGGTCGTTCAGGGTGTCGAAGGTCGCGAGGGTGAGGGCGGGAAAAGTCGGGACGTTCCCGGAGGGGATGAGTTTCTGGGTGAAGCGACCGAGCCAGACATCGTAATTCGTGCCTGCGCCATCGAGCATTTCGCTTTCGACGGAGGCGAATCCTTCGCGTGAGAAATCGAACTCGCGGCGGAGATTGGGGTCGCCCTGTCCGCTGAGGTCGATCCGGATCTGGAGGGGTTCGTTAGCGGCCGGGGTGCGGGGAGAGACGCTGGCCTCGATCGACCAATCTCCTACGAGGCCGGTGTTCACGACGCGCTCGTTCGGGAGGGGCGGGAGGGGAATGACATTGAGCCGGAAGGGGACGAGGTAGGTGCGCTCGTGGCTGACGAGCTGGCCGACTTCGCCGCGGGCCATCACGGACATCGTCATGCCGAGGTGGCCGCTGACTTCTCCTAAGTCGGAGCAGATGAGGCGGGAGCGATACTGGCGCGTGATGACGTCTACGCCATTGGTCCTTTCTCGGCGGGTGACGAAGCGGCGGGGGGTGTAGTTCTGGCCGAAGTTATAGAAGTAGTCCTCGGGGCGGGCGTTGCGGCCGCGCTGGCGTGAGAAGAGATACCAGCTGGCGTTCTCGACTCGGCTTACTGGGACGTCTAAGAACTGCGAGCGCACTTGGCGGGAGAAGGGGAGTTCTCCGATGAAGTCGATCTCGATCGCTTCTCCGAGGTGGACGGTGGTGGGCATTTCTGCCTGATCATTCCAGCGGATGCGGAGCTGGCCGAAGTCCTCTGGCGCAGGGTTCCGCTGGGCTGTTATGTCATCGAGCCGGAGGAAGAAGGATTTATTTTCAATGATGACTGGAATGGGCGGGAACTCGATGAGCCCGGGGGCGCGAACGACGAAGCCGAGCTCGGTGTGCATCGGGAGGGTGGTGTAATCCTTACGCTCGATCGAGCGGTCGAGCCAGGTGATCTTCGGGTGGGGCTTGATGGGGCCGATCTCCACGCCGTGATCGGCCTCGATGATGAGGCTGTAGCGCAGGTCGGTGTAGATTTCCTGCGGTGGTTGGACGAGATCGTAATCTTGGCGGGCCTCGGCGAGGTGGCCTAGAATGAGGAGGAGCAGGAGGGTTTTCATTAGTGGTCTTTCACGCGTGGTTTGCCGCGACTTTCACGCCCTAACTTTTCTGCGAGTTGGCGGAGGAGGCGGTCACGCAGGTCGCCGTTTTCCTTTTCGGAGCGGCGGAGGTCTGCGTTTGAGTCTCCTTTGCTTCCCTCGTCCTCGCCCTCGTCCTCTCCATCGGGCTTATCGCCCTCCGGCCCTTCTTCTTCTTCGTCAGAGGGTTCGCCGCCGCTGGGGCCTTTTTCACCGGGAGGGCCCTCGCCAGATTGCGGCTGGGCTTGCATGTTTTGGGGGTCGATGAGGTGGTCGAGCGCATCTTGGATGTGCTGCACGGCTAGCTGGAGATGGCGGTCTTGATGGGGAGTGGGAGCGAGGTTGATGTCTTCCTCTGCGAGGCGATATTCCTCAAGATCTTCCTCTTTTAAAATGGTGGGCTCATCGCGGATGGCGTCACCTTTTTTGACAAGATCTTGGATTGCCTCGGCGGCGGAGCGGACGGCCTGATCGTTAATTTCCTGGCGGGTTGTGACTTCGTAGGCGAGGCTTTTGCGGAAGCGCTTTTCTTGAGCGAGGGCTTTCATGGTGCGGGTTACCGCCAGCTGGTAGGCTTCTTGGTATGCGAGGTAGTCGGCGACGCGGGCGAGGTCACGGTAGACGACGGCGAGATTAGTAGAGAGCTCGGGATCGCCGGGTCTGAGGGGAGCGGCTTGGCGGTAGAGTGAGAGAGCATTACGGTAACCGGAGCGCGCTTTTTTTAGGAGCTTGCTGAGGTCACTGCCCGATTCCGAGGCGAGACGCTGTAGCTCCTCAGGCGGGATGTTGGCGATGTCCTCGGGGACGAAAGTTCGGGCTTTGCGGTGGTGGAGGATGGCCATCTTATGACGGGCGGCGAAGATGAGATCGGGTCGATCTTGGGGGGCGAATTCGGCAGCGCTGCGGTAGAGGTCCTCGAGGAGCTTGAAGCGGTCCTTTGATTTCACGGCAAGGGCTTCATCGCTGCGCTCGATCTCCTGAGCCTTATTGTAGTAGCCGATGCTGCGCTCGACACCACTCAGCGAGTCGTCCTTGAGCGACTCCTGAACTTCTTCTGGGAGGTAGTCGATCGAGGCGGCGCTATCGCCTTGGGAGAGATCGCCAGCGAGGATGGCATTGGCGCGCTTGACCCATGCGGCGGGTCCGTCTGGGTCATGGGTGAGGCGGGCGATTTCCGTTTCTTTTTCTGCGTCGAGGAAGATGGCAGCGGGGTAGGAGATGACGCCGAAGCGCTTGGCGAGAGTTCTGTTTTCCCGGCGGGTTTCGGGATCGATTCCGGTCCGGGGGAGGTCGATGCGGAGGGCGATGACTGATTTTTTTTCCCACTGGCGATAGACGGAATGAGAGAGGATCTCGTCCTCGAAGGTGATTGAGAGGGGGGACCAATCGGAGCCGGTGAAGATGAGGAGTAGGGGTTTCTCGGCGGCGATGGCGGCCTTGCGAGCTTCGGGGTAGGAGAGGGCGGTCTCTTGCGCGTCACTCTGAGGAGATAGGAATAGGGTGAAGGCGAGGAGTGGGCTGAGGGGGTGCCAATTTTTACTCCGGAGGGGAATGAAGAGGTGGAGCATGAGGAGGATGAGGGCGGCGGTGAGGGGATAGGCGTAGAGATCAAGGGGGCGGTCGAAGAGCTCGGGTGCGATGTCATCTCCGCCGAGTTCGATGGCGTCGATGCGTTGATTGAGGGCGTCGATTTGGGCGTCTACGCTGGCTGGTTGCGCCTCGATGAATGCGCCGCCGGTGATCTGGGTAATCTCGCGGAGGCTCTCGTGATCAGCCTGCGATTGGTAGGTTGAGTTTGGGACGGGGGCGGCAGAATCTGCGCTGCCGAAGGCGAGGGCGAGGACGGGAATGCCGTCTTTGTCAAGTTGCTCGATGATGGCTTGGTGGTTCCCGGTGACGTTATCGCCATCCGAGAGGATCACGAGGGCCGATCCGGGGGGAGGGGTGTCGGTGAGGAGGGAGCGGGCTTCTTTGAAAGCGACTTCAAGATCGGTCCCGGGGATGCGCAGCGATCCGGGGGAGAGGACGTCGATGCGCTTGAAGAGCATGGTGCGATCGAGGGTGGCGGGGACTTCTGGAAAGGCGGCCCCGGCGAAAGAGAGGAGACCGATGCGGTCGGTCGGGCGCTGATCGATGAGGCTTCGCGCGAAGAGCTTCGCGCTCTCCATGCGACTGAGTCCGCCGGAGTCGACAGCACCCATCGACTTCGAGACATCGATGAGGAGGATGATGTTTTTAGCGGGTTTTTTGAAGGAGGAGATCTCGCTCCCTCCGGTAGGGCGGAGGACGGCGAGGGCGGTGAAAACGATGGCGGCGATGAGGGACCCGTTGAGGATCTTGCGGCGGAGTGGGGAGGCGTTTGTCTTGAGTTGGCACTTGTCTGATTCACCAGCGAGAGTTTGGAGAGCGGCGCGGCGGGTGCGGATGGCATACCAGATCGAAGCCGCGACGAGGGTAAGAAGCGGGAGGAGCCAGATGAGGTGCTTGAGCGAGTGAAAAAGCATCAGGAGAGTTCGAGTAAGATGGTTTTCCGAAGAATGAAGGCGAGGATCAAAAGGATGGCGCCGGGGATGAGAAAATAGGGATAGAGATCCCGCTGGAAGACGAGGGCGGGGTGGACACGGGTTGTCGTTTCAAGCGCATCGATGGTGTCCATGACTTCTTCAAATCCTTGGTTATCCTTTGCTCTGAAAAAGCGACCGTTGCTGATGCTTGCGATCCTTTCGAGATTTCTGGTGTCGAAGCGGATGCTCGCGCGGGCCTGTTTGAGCCAGCCATCGCGGTAGGGTTTGTCAGATCCGATGCCGACGGTGTGGATGGTAATTTCCTTATCGCGGGCGGCTTGTGCGGCTGAGACTGGGGTGAAGACTTCGTCCTCGACGGTGTGATCGCCATCGGTGATGAGGACGATGGTGCGGCGGTTATCTGCTTCCTTGACGAGGGAGTTGATGGAGGTGGCGATGCCTCCGGCGATGTTGGTGCCGCGCTCGTGGCGGGCGAGGAGGAAGTTGTTGAGTTGGTCGACTTGGGAGACGATGAAGTCGTGGTCGAGAGTGGGAGGGGTGGCGACGTAGGCATCGACTCCGAAGATGACGAGCCCGATGCGGTCTCCGGAGCGTCGGCGGACGAAGCGGGCAATCTGATCGCGCGCAACGCCGAGGCGGTCTTTTAGGATGCCGTCTTTGATGGCGCGCTTGATTTTAAAATCAGACCAGGTGGGGTCGGGGTCGAAGGCGTCCATGCTATTGGAATAGTCTAAGGCGATGATGATGTCAGTGCCTTCTCGCTCAGAGGGCCTGAGTTCGACGCCTTGTTGCGGGCGGGCGAGGGCGATGACGAAGCAGGCGGCGGCGAGGGTTTCGAGTCCGAGGAGGAAGTGGCGTGAGGTGAAAAACTTTGTCGCGGGGGTGGGGCGGAAGTGCTTTGTCGAGGAGATGGCGATGCCGGCGGGCTGGGAGAACCAGCGCCAGAGGAGGCCTCCGAGGAGGATGGGGAGGATCCAGAGGATGAGGGGATGTTGGAATTCAGGCATCGGGTTTTTCCTCTGGGGTGGTTTCTTTGACGAAGTCCCGCACGATTGAGATGGCGCGTGGTCCGGCGTCGGGTGGGGGTTGCTGGCCGGCGAATTTGGCGGCATCTGCGATGCGCGCAAGCCAGGGGAAGTGCTCGATGTGCTCCGGGGTGAGATCGTCGATCGAGCGGAGGGTGGCGAGGAATTCGGTGGAGGTTTTTGCGGCGGCGCCGACGTTGAAGCGGTCTGAAGTATACTGTTTTAAAATATCGGTGAGTTTGGAGAGAAGCGCCACGGGGCTGTCGTTTTCACTGAGTGCGTCTAATTTTTTGTGAGCTTTCTCCCACGGGGGAGTGGCTGCGATGATTCCGGCTTTTCTGAGAAGGAAGAAGAGGAGGGCGGTAAGGGTGAGTGCGGCGAGGGTGAGGTGGATCCAGTAGGTTCTTACTTCATCGGTAAGAACGGCGGGCATTTTCTGGGCGGCTGGGGGTTCGGGGTTGAGGAAGGCCTGTGGGTTCTCGGGGTCGCGCGGGAGCTCGGCCGGGGTGGTTACGGCGAGAGGGGGGAGGGGGATGTTGACGCTCGAGGGCGAGATTCGCTGGGTGCGGGCGAGGGGTAGACTGAGGGTGAGGCCGGAGCCGACCTTCTGGTCGGTCACTACGAGGGGGACGCTGAGCGACCAGTTGCGGTAGCCGCTGAGAGTGAGATCGCTTTTTTCAAAACGGGCCTGCTTTCTGACTGGAAGGAGGGCTTCGGGGAAGGAAAAGGGAATTGCTGAATTGATCTCGCGGTGCCAGGGGACGCGCAGATCGACCTCGAGCACGGCGCTGCTTCCGAGGGCGACCTGATCTTGCTGCCACTGGGCTGAGAGCAGCTCCGGGCGTTCGTTTTTTTGCCAGGTTCGGAAGAAGGTGTAAGCGAGGGTCATCGCCAGCACGAGGGCGATGAGCGCGGTGATTTTAAGGATGGCGAAGAGAGGCTTCATCGGCGGGACATGCGGCTTTGGAAGAGGCGCATGATGGCAGGGAGGTAGTCGATGGAGGTATCGAGGGGGACGAGATCTGCGCCTGCGCGGCGGCAAGTTGTGGCGAGCTTTTCTTCACGGGCGGCGGTGCGCTGGGCTAGGGCGGCGGCGTCTTTTCGGCGAAGCCGGGAGACCTCACCGGTTTCGAGATCGGTCATGCTGATGGCGGGGAGTCTGGGGAGTGCGCGTTCGGCCGGATCGGTGATATGGAGAATGATGACCTCGTGGCGGCGGGCGAGGGCGCGCAGGGGTTTGTCGAATTCCGGGGTGATGAGATCGGATAGGATGAAGACGATTGAGCGGCGTAGGGTCGTTTTGAGGAGGTGCTCGATTCCCTTGGCAAGATCGGTGCGGGGCGATTCTGGTTTGAAGGCGAGGAGCTCGCGGATGATGCGGAGGACGTGGCGATGACCGCGGGCGGGATCGAGCTGGAGCTCCTCCCGATCGGAGTAGAGGAGGAGTCCCACGCGGTCTTTATTAAGGGTGGCCGAGAAGGCGAGGACGGCGGCTACTTCAGCGGTGAACTCCGTCTTTGTGACTCCGGCGGTGCCGAATTCGCCGGATGCTGAGCGGTCGACGAGGAAGAAGACGTTCTGTTCCCGTTCTTCGGTGAAGAGCTTGATGTAGGGTGATCCTAGGCGAGCTGAGACGTTCCAATCGATCGAGCGCAGCTCGTCTCCCTCCTGATATTCGCGGATTTCGGCGAACTCGATCCCGCGGCCCTTGAAGGAGGCCTGCCAGGCTCCGGCGGTTCGGTTTTGCACGATGCGGCGGGTCCGGATCTCGATCCGGCGCACCTTTTCCATCAGTTCTGAAGCGAGCATCACGGCGGAGAATTAGGGGGCGACGAGGGTGTCGAGAATCTGGGTGATGAGGGCATCGGTATCCATATCCTCGGCCTGTGCTTCGTAGGACGGGATGATGCGGTGGCGGAGGATGTCGGGCGCGATTCCTTTGACATCCTCTGGGAGGACGTAGTCACGCCCGTCGAGAAAGGCGAGGCAGCGCGCGCCGCGAGTGAGCTGAAGGGTGGCACGGGGGGAGGCTCCGGCGGTGATGAGCTGATTCATGGCGCTCAGGTCAACTGCGGACTGGCGTTCGGAGAGCTGAGAACGCCCTTCCTCCCGGGTCGCGAAGACGATGTCGAGGATGTAGTCCTCGATGCGGGGATCGATCTTGATGTGGTCGATTAATTCGCGCGCGGCCATGACGGAGGCGAGATCTGTCACGGGAGAGGCGGAGGGGACCGAGGTGGTGGAGGACATCCGGCGGAGGACTTCACGCTCTTCCTCTCGCTTGGGATAGCCCACGATGACTTTCATCATGAAGCGGTCCATCTGCGCTTCGGGGAGGGGATAGGTGCCTTCTTGATCGAGCGGGTTCTGTGTCGCCATGACAAGGAAGGGTTTTGGGAGCGGGCGGGTCTCGCCGCCGAGAGTGACCTGCTTTTCCTGCATCGCTTCGAGCAGGGCGGACTGAACTTTAGCGGGGGCCCGGTTGATCTCATCGGCTAGGAGGAGGTTGGTAAAAATGGGTCCTTCTTTGGCTTTAAATTCCTGCGTTCCGGGGTTGTAGATGTGGGTTCCGATGACATCGGCCGGGAGGAGATCGGGGGTGAACTGGATGCGTCCGAACTGGGCGGTGAGGGTCTGCGCGAGAGTGTTCACGGCGAGAGTTTTGGCGAGGCCTGGAAGACCTTCGACGAGGAGGTGGTTCCCGGTAAGAAGGCAGACCAGCATGCGATCGACGAAGTGATCTTGCCCGATGAGAACGCGGCCGATCTCGGAACGGAGGGGCGTGACGAAGGTGGCGCGCTCTTGGATTTCGGCAGAGAGGTCGGGGGGAGAGTTTTGGGTGGTCATGGTGAGTGCTGGCTAGAAAATAGCACGGTCGCCGGGAAGGGCGACCGTGATTTCTGAGGGAGCGGCCGGATGGGGCTGATTTGTCCCTCGAAGTGGAAATTTTCATCTCCTTCTCATGTGCCGAGGGCTAGATGAACCCTCTGGTTTTAAAGTTGTTAAGCCGGTGTGCGGTCTGGATTAAGCCATCGACCATGACGCGGGTGTAGCTGCGGCCATCGGTGGTGTCGATCCCGTGACCGGGGTCGAGGTCGCGGAGGCCTTGGAGGGCGGGGTCGTCATGGGTGAAGATCTCGACGAAGGCGCTCTCGAGCTTGCCTGTCCTCGCGCAGGCGGCGAGGAGGGCGGGGATCCAGCCGTCATCCGAGCTAAGGCAGCCGCGGGTGGTGGGCACTGAGCAGTGGAAGGGACCCATCATCCCGGCCTCGGCCAGTTCGGCGATGAGCGTCTCGTTCTGTGGAATATCGAGGTCAGAATCACCGCAGTGGGCGGCGTCGATGAGGACGCGGAAGAATGGCGAGCCTATCTCGGAGAGGAGGCCGTTCATGATGGGCATGAGCTTTTTGAGGGAGGTGAAATTAGCAAATTCACCAGGGCGCAGGAACTCGATATTCCAGTTCTCGACGCAGGAATCGGCGAGCCCGCTCTCGCGGTAGGCGCGCAGGTGAAGCTTGATATTTTGCGCGACGCGCGCTTGGAATTCTTCCTCGTTGGCGGGTGCGGTGCCGCTCATCCATTCTTCGATCGAGGTCGAGTTGATCTGCTTCACTTTATTCCGAAGGGCGGCGTCAATATTGACCTGAAGCTGGGCGAGGGCGGCGTCCTCATCGGCGGGGTCGTAGGGGTTAACTCCTCCTACCATCATGACGAGCTGAGGCTCGAGTCCGAGGGTGCGGAGCTTGCCAAGAAGTTCATCCATGTCTTCTGGGACGGTGGTTCCGAAGGCGGAAATCTGGATGGCGTTTACGGTGACGGGGGAGAGCTGGCAGAGGTCGCGGGTTCCGGCAAAGACGACGAGCTCGCCGGAGGGGTCACGGGGGAGGCGCCCGTCATCGTCTGGGACGAGGGCTTCGAGAAAGCCCAAATGAGTGCCGAGAATGCCGAGGTCGATCTCGGTTTTATTAGAAATAGGTTCGATCGTCATCTGCGGCCACGTTTTCAGATCAGCGCGGATCTGAGAATCTCTTTTTTAGGGGAGGGGGCAAAAATCGACCTCTCCTCGGTTTCTGTTTTAAGAGGAGCGCACGAAGCCGCTGAGTGGGGGCGACATTTCCTAGGTCTCGGGTGAGGGGGCTAACCGCCGTGGGCGAAGCTCGGGTAGGCCACCATGCCGCCATCGGCGAAAATGGTGGTGCCGGTGAGGTAGCCGGAGTCTTCTGAGAGGAGGTTTGCGGTGAGGCGGGCGATCTCCTCGACGGTGCCGATGCGGCCGATGGGAACCTTTTTAAGAAGGTCGGAGAGGGCCTCGGGATTATCCCAAGAGCTTCGATTGATCTCGGTCTTGATCGCTCCGGGGGCGAGGCAAAGGGTGCGCACGCCGCAATCTCCGAGCTCGAGGGCGAGGCTCTGCGTCATCATGGCGATCCCGGCCTTGGTTGCGGAGTAGGCCGCTTGCTTCGCCCAGGGGACCTTTTCGTGGACTGAAGTGAGATTAAGGATGACGCCGGTTCCGGCTGGCTTCATGAGGCGGAGCGCTTCGGCGGTGCAGTAGAAGGTTCCGTTCAGATTGACGTCGATGACCTTTTGCCAAGTGGCGGGTTCGAGCTCTTCGAGCGGGGTATCGTCTGCTTCCATTCCGGCGTTGTTGACGAGGAAGTCGAGTTGACCCCAACGGTCTTTGAGCTCGGCGAACATTTTTGCGACGGCTTCAGGATCGCTAATGTCGCAGCTTATGATGGGGACCTCGCCGCCGATCTGAGCCGCCGTTTCCCGGGCGCCCTCTTCGTTCGAGTTATAGTGAACTGCTACGGTGGCTCCCTGGGCAGCGAGTTCGATGGCGATGGCTTGGCCGATTCCCGAGCTGGAGCCGGTGACGAGGGCGTGTTTTTTTGCGAAGCGATTCATGATTTTAAGAAGGAGAGGAATTGGGATTCAGATGCGGAGAGACCTTTGATGGAGTCGATATTTTCCACGGAGAGAGTGTGAGCCCGGTGCTCCTCGAGAATGCGTGGGTGGACGTAGTGCTTCCGGCAGACGGGAGGGCGGTGACCGAGTTCGACCGAGGTTTTCCTAAGGGCGTCCTTTTGCTGTGCAATGATTTCTTTTTTGGTCTGAGCAGGCGGGCAGGTGACGAGCGAGTCGAGGGTGAGGACGCTTGCGCGCCATGTGCGGAAGTCTTTCGCGCTGATATCGAGTTCGGTTTTTTCCTTGAGCCACTGGTTGACGTCGGCGGAATCGATCGGGTGCCAGCGGCCTCCATTTTGATAGCAGAAAAGATGCTGTCCGGGGAGGTCTTGAAGTCGTGAGACGATCTCGGCGAGGACTGGTTGGTAGAGGTCGAACTCGCGGTGCTCGCCGCCCTTTGCGGTGTAGCTGAGCAGGAGGTGGCCATTTTCAACTTCTGCATCGCTCTGAGTGAGTGTGCTTAGGCCGGAGGTTCCATTTTCCTCGAGATAGGTCTGATTTCCGATGCGGGCGGCGGTTTTATCGAGGAGGCGGACGACGGCGGCGAGCACGCGCTCCTTTTCAAATCCACTGCCCGAGAGTTGGTAGCCGATGGCTCCCCGAAGCTTAGGGAGGGCTTCTCCGAATTCGATCAAGGAGTCGAACTTAAGTTGCTCTCGCCATTCGCTCCAGCGCGGGTGGTAGCGGTATTGCTTCCTGTTCCGGTCGTCAAAGCCAGTGGCTTGCAGGTGGCCCTCGGGCTTCGGGGAATACCAGACATCGTGATAGGCCGGCGGGACGGCGAGGCCGAGAAGCCGCTCGCGGGTCGCTTTGTCTCGGATGAGTTGGCCATCGGGCTGGTAGAAGGCGAAGCCTTTTCCCGCGGCTCGGCGGGTAATTCCGGGCTCCTCATCGGACACGTAGGTCAGGGAGGGTGGAATTTCGAGCTTGGGATCTCCTTTCATCGGTGAGGCAGGTTATTATCGCAAGCAGTGTGCCATTTTAAAATCCAAGGGCTTACCGCCTGAGAGCCGCGCATGGGGTGGCAGGATGACCTGAGTGAGAATGCAGAGTGCTCTCTCGATAAAGCCCTTGCCGGGAGAGGTAAATGCGCGGAAGGGTGGGGGCATGCTAGCGAGGTCATTTTTTCAGCGCGATCCCCGGACGGTCGCCCAAGCGCTTCTTGGTAGCGGTCTCGCGTGCGGCGAGACCGCGGGAAAAGTGGTCGAGACGGAGGCTTATTCCACGATCGATGACCCCGCTTGCCACACGGCTTTCCGGAATCAGGCAAGGGACTTTGTGAAGAAGGAAAAACCGGGAGCTGCTTACATTTATCTCAACTACGGGGTTTATCATCTTCTCAACATTCTCACTAAGGCCGCCGATGGCGAACTCGGGTTCGTTCTCATCCGAGCGCTTGAGCCGGTGGCCGGTCTTGAGAGGATGCGGAATCGCCGGGGGAAAAGTCGCGCGCAAGATCTCTGCTCGGGTCCTGGGAAGCTTACGATTGCGCTAGGGATCGGGCCGCAGTTCCACGGCGGGGATCTTTGTCACCCGTCCTCGGAGATTGTTTTTTCAAAAGGAGCCGCCGGCGAGCCGGTCCTTATCGGCCCCCGGATCGGGATTACCAAGGCGGCGGACTTTCCGTGGCGCTATGGCCTCGCTTCGCCGCACTTGAGCCGCCCTTTTCCGAAGGCGCGCTAGGGCTGCTCATCAAGAAGATCTGGGCGATTGGCTTTGGTCCGCGCTGCTGCTTGTTCCTTTTTCCACGCTTCGATTTTTAAATGGTGACCCGAGAGGAGGACGTCGGGAACCTTCAGGCCGCGGAACTCTGTCGGCTTCGTGTAGGCGGGGGCCTCGAGGAGATGGGGGTCTGAAAATGATTCCTCTTCAGGCGAGCGAGCATCGCCGAGGGCACCGGGGAGAAGACGGACGATGGCATCGGTGACGACAGCGGCGGCGATCGCGCCATTGGTCAAAATGTAGTCGCCGATCGAGAGCTCGAGATCGACGAGCTCCTCGATGACGCGGTGATCGACGCCCTCGTAATGTCCGGCGAGGAAGATAAGGTGTGCGGCGCTCGAAAGCTCACGAGCGGTCTCCTGTTTAAAAACCTGACCCTGAGGGGTGAGGAGGATGACCTGGGAATTTTCTGAGCGCAGTTCCTCGATGGCGGCGAAGATTGGTTCCGGCTTAAGGAGCATTCCTTGGCCCCCTCCGCAGAGTGCGTCATCAGTTTTGCGGTGCTTATCGGTGGCCCAGTCACGGAGATTGTGCGCGTGGATTTCTACGATTCCGGATTCTTGCGCGCGTTTCATCATGCTCTCGCCGAGGGGCGCGAGCGCGATCTCTGGAAAAAGGGTGAGGATATCGACGCGCATGCGCTAGGTGAGATCCACGGTGAGATCCGGGCCGAGTTCCTCGAGCGCGGCGGTCAGAGCGGCGGGATCACTCCCGGGGGCGAGGCGGACTTTTCCGGAGGTTCGGAAGAGGAGATGGCCTGCCATGGGAGCGGATTCTAGCGCCGTTTCGAGTTCCTCGACATTCGCGCCGTTAGTAGAAAGGGTGGAGGCGATGCGCTTGACGATCCCGGGCGAGTCGTGACCGACGATTTCAAGCGAGATCGCTTTTCCCTCCGCCGAGACGCTCTCGTGGGCAGGTGCCAAGGTGAGATTTAAATCGCGGAACTCGGCG